>Ga0070734_10001569_pt1 | contig 32453 bp, 25 predicted proteins | sample Coa_R1_8_FD_66444 | JGI IMG/M metagenome (GOLD analysis project Ga0070734, IMG submission 66444) | Surface soil microbial communities from Centralia Pennsylvania, which are recovering from an underground coalmine fire - Coalmine... | ecosystem: Environmental > Terrestrial > Soil > Unclassified ... | reverse complement strand
TCTCCCGCGATGATCATGGCTATCGCGGCAGCCTCGATCCCGCCCCAGGCCAGGACCAACCGAGTGTCGAGCGGCTCGCCGACCGAACTGGGGCCGAGCCATGGTCCGAGGATCGGAATCAGGGTCAATAGCCCTGCCTGGCCGTAGTTGCCAGGCGGCGCCCCATCAATTCCGCTCAGAGTGACCCCGAAGGAAAGCAGCATCTGCAAGGCGTAGACAGGCACCAGGATCACCGCGCCCGCCACGACCAATCCTGGACGCCGCTGGTGAATCATTGTCGGCCCCGACGACACGAGAGGCGGCGCTGGTACGGACGAGGGCGCGGGAGTCGGTTGCATTAGGGGTTCGAGCACAGGATCGGAGCCCCACCCGGAATGGATTGGTTGGACGGAGGGCACGGCGGCAGGCTGGTCGGCGCCGGGCCGCGGCGATTCGGGAGCGTTCTCGCCCGCGCGCGCGCCAGCGGCGTGGAGGAGCAGCCCGCCAACGAAAGCGGTGACCAGTCCCGTCCCGAGGCTCATGCGCTTCAGGAAAGCATCGCGTGGGCCACTTCGCGCCTGCAGCGCGCGCGCCTCTTTCGCCCGTTGAAGACGTTCCCCGTCAGCTTTTCAACGCTCAGCGGTCAGTCACCTGTCGTTTGTTGGTGGCTCGATCGCGATCCCCGGCCGTTCATCATGGCTGACAGTGGACCTGGAGCGTGTTGGATGAGCCAACGGTTCGCTGCATTCCCTCGAATATGACGCCGGTGACCAACGCCTCGACGACCCGTCAGCGTCCCGGTCCCAAACGCGGGAACGGACCGCCGGGCGTTAGGACGCACCGGCTTCGCGCGACTTCGACGGACGTTACTGGCGGTTATCGCGGTCCTGGTCTCGGTCGTGATCCCACCGCCGATCGTGGTCGCCATCATGATGCCCGTGGTCGCGATCGCCGTCGTGGTCCCCGCCGTGGTGCCCATGGTCGTGGTCGCCATCATGATCGCCGTCGTGGTCGACACGGCGTTGCCAGCCACCCTGGTGCCACGCGTGTCGATCCCCGTCGTTGTCCCAATGCCCCGCCTCCCACCGCTGATCTCCTCGTTCGGGCTCCCAGCGGCCCTCGACCGGTACATACCGCCCGTCTCGCCATTCGTGTGACGGTGCAATCCAGACGAAGCCCGGACGCGGTGGCGGTGGCGCGGCGACGACCACCGGTATCGGAGGCGGTGGTGTCCTGACCACGAACTCTGGTGCTGGCGAATACGCCGAGCCATCGAGCCACTGGCCTCTCATCCAGACGTAGCGATCCCCCTGCCACTCCCAGCGGCCGGCGTGCCACGAGCGCCCTTCCGGGGCTCGCTCGAGATGCCCGCGTACCCAAAAGTAGGCTCCATCCCGCAATTCATAGTCTCCCTGCACCCAAACGAACCCCCTGCGTCGCTGGACCCGCTCGACGGGGGGCGCCGGTGGTGGCGAAGGTGTCCCCCGCCAGCCACCGGGCGGAGGCGCTGCGCGCCACCCCCCGGCCCTCTGGGCGAGCAAGGGCGCGCGAGGCCTCACAGATCGCGGGCCCGGCGCGTTCGCCCCAGGGGTCACCAGGAGAGCCAACACTGGAATTGCAGTCGCGATGGTCGTCAGCATCACTGGGTCACCTCTTAGATCCGCGAGGAGGGGCGAAACGGCTCAGCCCGTCCGCCACTTTTGTACGTCGAGGTGGAGAACCGATTCCGCTGCCAGGACGACAGAGCGACGTCGGCAGTTTTGTCACCGAGCCTTAGAGTGCGAGATTCAGCGAAGCGCCCGGGCTGGTTGAGCCTGTGCTGCAGTCGTGGCCGGGGCCGATGCCGTAGCAGTAGCCATGAAGCTCGCGACGTCCTCGAGCAAGGCCGGATAGACCTCGGCGCACGGATCCGGCCACTGTCGGATGAAGTCGTGGGCGGCCACCATTCCGCGAGACGCGCTAGCTGCTCTTGGCCTGCTCCTCTCCGCCCATCGGCCCAAATCTTGGGATGACGGCTCGGGCGGCCGTCGGCGTGGAATCGTCAGACAACCGAGGTCGATTCGCGCTGCGGACCCGCTACGTGCGATCTCCACGCAGCACATCCTTTTGCAGCTACAATCCGCGCCGTGAGGGCGTCTGTCGTAGTGGCGGGTTCGATGTTGGCCGTTTTCGCCTTGGCTGGTTGCAAGTCGAATAGGTGCTCTGTGGACTGCGCCGCCGGATACGAGCAAGTGCCGAACACTTGCAGCTGCCACCCCATCGCCGACGCAGGAACCGACAGAAGCGGACATGACAGCGGGACTTCGGATGCCATGGGCGACCGCGGGCCGCTCGCCAGCTGCGTTGCGGATAGCTCCTGCGGTGCTGGGTCGAGCTGCGTCGAGGGGTGCCCGTCATCTGCCAAGCCATCGATCGGCGGGGTCGGTGGTATTTGCAGTGTTCCCGGTCGAGAGATGTGCGGCTGTGGTGCCGTCCTCCAACCCTGTCAGACCCCAGGAACCGCTTGCCTCATGCCGGCATGTTGCGACTACGAGGGGATCTGCGTGAACCCGACCGAACGAGCCGCGATCTGCGCTCGCCCGGAAGGAGCGCACTTCGATTGCACCGCCGACGCAGGCCCTGGCACGGACGCGTCCTCGGCATTGTGTCCAGCGCCGCCCAGCGTAGGCGCGGGTGGCTGCGGAACGCAGCCTCTCTTCAATCCGATGGCGAGCAGCCTCAAGATCTGGATCGCTGATGCGGCCGCCCCGCAGGGCGGGTGGACCCTCAACCTGCCGTTCGGCGCCTCAGCCGCGGCAGGGAGCCACACCTACGCGTACAAGACAGGAAGCCTCAGCACCACGGGCGACAACGGCGTCGTCGGCGACGCCTTCATCGATGTCGATGGCAAGGTCAACCAGATCCATTTCCAGTACGAGGGCTGCGCCATAGCCGGGACTCAGGGAACCTGGGACTGGACGCCCGCCTTGACCATCTCGAGCATGACCTGTCTGGGGTGCGCGGACGTCCACGTTGGACGCCACTTCGTGATCAGCGAGTCCACCGTCGACGGCGGTTCGACGACGACGTTCACGGCCGATCAGCCGCCCCGAGGCTGCGGCGACGGGATCGACCTGCTTCAAATGGTGATGTGACTAGGCATCGGGGTTGGCTACTAGGAAGCCGGTCCCAGGCGGCCTGACGAGAAGGTCAGGCCGCTCCTGCCTTAACCTCGACCTGGCAGCCGAGGTCACCGAGTCTGCGAAGGAGCCGGCCGATGGCCTTGGTCTTGTCACGGCGATCGAAGTGTTCGGAGCCGAGGTCGCGATACTCGACGCCGGCGCGCAGCATGAAGTAGGCGGCCTGCAGCATCGAGGCGGCGACGGCCATGACGGCCTTCTTGGCGCCACGACGAGCTTTGATGCGTAGAAATTAGGCGCGGAGGTAGGTTGCTTTGACCCGACGCCAAGCCACCTCATCTCTTGGGCGGGCCTCTGCCCTCGAAACGACGAGAGCGCTGGCAAGGGCCGGGGGGGCGGTGCTCCGGAGCCGCCGCTGCCCGCAGAGGCGCGCGAGACGATTCAAGATCACCGTTTAGTCGGCACACAAAAACTCCCCCGGCACGATCCCGGTGTCCGAGCACGTCAGTCCATCGCAGCAACGAACGCCCGATGGACTGCAGGGAGCACCCGGCGCCACGCATGACCCGCCGTCGACCGCACCATCCGGGCCATTGCCGCTGCCGGCGTCCGGAATGCAGAAGTCGATGGTCGAGAACCCCGACGAACAACTGGTGTCAATTCCAGCCAGGGGACCGGCAGAGCAGCCCCGAGGACCGACGGAACTGTAGATAGCCGTCAACTGTCCGCTCGTCATGTCGTAGTAGTAGGTGGTCTCTCCGTCTACGAACAAGACCGTGAAGAAGTTGTACGCGCCGCACGTTCCCCGCGATTCGGTCATGCCGATTCCGCCGGGCGCCGCGAACGAGATGCACTCGAGGGGCATTGCCGCGGCTTCCGCCCATGTTCGGCGACAGGATGGAGCCGCGTCGGAGGAGCAATCCATCGTTTCGATCGGCCGAGGGCAGACCCGGGACGCGTCGGCAGATGACGCGGGCTTTGCGTCGTTCCCGGCCTCTCTATCCATGGCGTCGGTGCGTGAGACCGCGTCCCGGCCGGCGTCGTTTGGTACCAAGGCCGTGGTGCCGCTCCCGCCCAAGCCGCCGGAACCCGTTGCTCCTCCCGGGCCGACCGTACCCCCCACGCCGCTGATTCCCCTCGCTCCAGCGTTCGAAGAGCACCCCAGAAGAGCGATGGCCCCGAGCAGGAATACCCTTCGACCGACCCACAGAGCCGCTTTCATGGTCCCTATATTCCTTAGGGCTCACGAACCGATCTCGGTTCAGGCTGGTGACTGCGCGGTAAAGCTACCCGAGGAGATTGCGGGGGCAGCTTCCGGTGATGACGGACACATCGGTTCCAAACCGCTGTCGTCGACAGCCGGGCCGTCTAATGCCGGACGACTAGCGGACGGATAGCGAAACACAGACGCACTTCCGTCCGATAGTCCCCTCCCTTCAGACGCCGTACCCTCGTCTCCGGGGCAGGACCGGATGACCATACGGATCGGCTGGTCGGAGAGTATCTGAGGGCGGCACCAGCGCGAGAGCCGGCTCCTTCACCAACCTCTTAGCTGCACGTTCCGGCGTTGCACGTCCCGGAAGTACCGCCGATCATGCACGGCGTGCCTTGGGGAGCGTCCGAACACGTTCCAGTTGCGAGATTGCCACGCGACTATCACGAGGGCGCATTCCAACACAGACACGACTGATCGACGATTCGGGTGCCCCGTGAGGGTGCGCGCAACCGCGGCCAATCGTTGCCGCTGTCCAACGGTAGGGCGCCTCAATCGAGATACGCCGACCTCAAGACCACGGCGATTCGTTCGCGGTGACGTTTAAGAACCTTGGCCGTGGGGCCCGCGCCTGCGTCGACATCTGGATCGAACGGGAAGTCCGTATCTGGGACACTCCGGACAATCGGCGAGCTGGATAGTCGCCCGTCCCCTTGACCCCGCGGATCCAGAGGCTACCGCCATCCGATGTCGTCGATCAGGACCCTGCCGCGCCACACCTGGACTGCTCCTTCCGAGAAAATGTCTACAGCGACAAAACGGACATTCGTCACGTCGGTCGGGCTTCCGTCCCAGAGTGGGGTCTGCTTGGCGAACGTATGGGTGAGTGTGATCCAATGCCCCGGGCTGAGGTTCGAGATCTTGCCCCCGCCAGCCCATTTGCCGCCAAGGTCGGTGCCGTCGACCACGTACAGCTCCGCACCGAAGTGCACGTCGGCGGGCGCCTCGACGTAAACGTGAGCCGTCAGGGTTTGCCCCGTGAAATCGACCGCGCGACCGAGATTGAGCCACACCCCGCCCGTCTCGTGGGGCCTTCGGTGCAATCGGTTTACTGGGCCTGACAGGTCAAAGTTGGCGTCGAGACTCAGAGCACCGTCGCCGCACCAAGAGCGGCCACGCGCGACCGTTGCGTTGCTGAGCGCGAGCACGGACATCGTCGAAGCGTGGGCGCCTTCGGTCGACTGATCGAAGCGAAACTGGGGCGAATCCGTGGCGCAAGCGATACCGCCCGCTGCGAGGTCCGGTTGCTCGGTGGCCACGGCCGCAGAGATCGCCGGCTGAGGAGCGGGTTCCCTCGCCGGGGGCACCTCCGCCTGTGGTCGATGGCTGCGCGGTCTATTCGGCGCTGGAGCTTCGGCTTCAGCCCGCGGGGCCGCAGGATGAGGCGGCGTGGAATCCTGGTCAGGGTCGGTCGTCCGCGCAGCCAGATCGGACCGCAATACGATCCGCTCGCCCGCACGGACGGAGATCCCATTCTTCGCGACGCCGCCGCGAATGGTCACACTCCCTGCCCGCAGGTTCAGATTCAGCGTGGGGCCAATCCATGTCAGGTCGAAACCGGTGCCGGTCACCAGAATGTCGAACGGACCGGCGATGACGCGCCAGCGGGCCCGTGCACGGTGTACGACGTCGAGGGTCGCACGTCCCCGCTCGAGCGCGAATGTCGCGCCGTCGGGGGTTCGTTCGACGACGGCGCCGGAGGACTCTTCGAGCAAATCGATCGCGCTGCCGTCGGTGAAGCGAAGTCTCGCAATCTGCCCGGCGCTTGTCTGGACGCGGCCGCCCCGAGTCGCCGTAACGCCGGCGACCTGGTATCGGAGCGCCCGATCTCGCAGGAGCGCGATCCAGGCGACCAGGAGTGCGGCGCAGCCCAGCACGACAACCAGCAGACGCGGTCGAAGACGGCGCGCCAGCCGGCGGTTCGACTGCGCACGGGCCAGATGATCGGGCAGCTCACCAGGGACCTCGGTCTGGGAAGGCAGGCGTTGAATCAAGCTGCCCGCCGAGCGACAGAGCGTCTCCGTCGTCTCGATCTCACGATCCTTGGACCGTGAGGTCACCGGCCCTGCCTCCCGAGCCGGCCGAGGTAGACGGAGAGGGCAGGCTCGCGTTCGAGCCGCGCACCGATCCGTTGCGTGGCCCGCGCGAGCCGACGCTTCGCGGTGCCGAAGCTCAGTCCGTGAACGACCGCGATGTCGGCGATCTCCATCTCCTCGACGTAGCGGGTGATGAACAGAGAGCGATCCTTGGCGCTGACTTTGGAGAGCACGGCGTACAGCCGAGAGGTCGCTTCTCGTGCCTCCGGGTCCAGCTGCGCGCCGGGAATGTCCGGGAGATCGCCGGACGCGGTCAGGCGCATCCAGCGCCTCACCCGCTGCCGGCGATGCTCGTTGCGGGCCACCCCGAGACAGATCGACACCACGAACCCGCGTAGCGCCGCGGGCTCGCGTAGCTCTCCGATGCGCCGGAAGAGCCGGAGGAATACCTCCTGGCAGAGGTCCTGCCGTTGCTGGCCGAGACCGAGGAAGCGGCGAAAGTACCCGTTCACCAACGGCGAATAGGTCTCCCATGCCTCAGTAGCTGCCCCCGGGGCACGCGCCAGGAGCGCTCGGGCGAGCGCCTCCTCGTCCGCGCAACGGGCTTCTCTGTTGTCCACTGTGTTTCGGCCGTGAGCTCGATCGGTCATGAGGTCCGGCACCCTCTAAGAGTCGTCAGGCTGACCCGATGGCGCAACATTGTCGTCGACCGGATTTGTGAGCCGCGGGTGTCCCACCTCGACTCTTGGCCGATATGACAAAGGACGGCGCGAGGTCGCTGACACTGCGAATCGCCTGCGGCATCTTGATGGTCGGTGGCTGTGGCGGCGGAGGAAGTGACGCACACGGCCAGGATGCCGGGGCTGGCGGCCAGCGCTCATCCGAGGCGGGCACGGGGGGAACCGCCGGCGCGGCCTTCGTTCCCCAGGGCTGTATCGTCACCAAATCCGCCCCGGTTGGCGGCCTCATCGCTGACTTTTCGCCGCCCGACGGAGGAGCCCCTGATGCCAGCGGCTCGGTCGGCGCCATCGAGGTCGGAGGAACCGTCTACGCTTACGGTGGCTCCGCCACGCCCCAATATTCTTTCCGCGGAGGAGCCCTCGAGATCGTGGAGAGCGCCTCGTCGACGTCAGCGACCCAGTACGTCGGCGTCGGTATCACGTTCGCCGACTGCGTCGATGCCAGCGCCTTCCGGGGGGTGAGGTTCTCCATCGCCGGTTCTGTCTCCGGGTGCGCGATGAACTTTACAGCCACCATCAGCGAAGACACCTACAACGACGGGACGACGAATTCCGATCCGCAAGGCGCCTGCATACTCGGTCTCCTCGACTGTTACTCGCCGCTGGTCGACGTGACTGGGCTTACCTCGGCGCCGCAGACGATCAGCTTCGCCTGGCCGGCCTTCATGTACGGGATGCCCGATCAGACGATCGATCCGGCCACGATTACCGGAGTCGCGTGGTCGTTCGCGATCGCCGCGGGTCCGAGTGGGACGTGCGCCGCCGACGTTTCCATCGACGACGTTTCGTTCTTCGAGTAGCCCATGGACTCACCACCGTGCTGGGCGCGTTCGATCCCCCTGTTGACGATAGCCCTCTTCGCTCCCATCGTGCCGGGCTGCGGGCAGTCTTCGGGCGCGCGCGCCGGCATCGGGAGCGACGCCGCGCCTGCCGGCACCGGGTGTGGTGCCACTCGGTGGCCGGCGGGAGGCGGCGGCATGCCCGAGACGACAATGGTCGTCGACGCGAGCGGCGAGACGAAGCCGCGAACGTTCTATGTCCTTCCACCAGCCGACTATGATCCGAACACGAGTTACCGGCTCGTCTTCGGGTGGCACTTTCAGGGTGGTTCGGCCTCGGATCTGGTCGCGAGCGGAATCTACGGCATCCCAGCGCTCCTACCGGAGGCGATCTACGTCGTCGGACAGGGACTGCCGGACGGCTCGGGCAAGCCCGGCTGGGAAAACGCACATGGTCAAGACCTGGCCTTTACCCGCGCGATGATTGCGTGGTCCGAGGAGAACTTCTGTGTCGATCCGGCTCGCATCATGTCGACTGGAATGAGCGCCGGCGGTGAGATGTCCGATCTCATCGGGTGCGAAATGCCCGATGTCTTTCGCGCGGTCGGCCTGATGTCAGGATCGCTGGCCGGATATGGTCCCAGCTATTGCGTCAGCCATCCCATCGCCGCTTGGCTCACCCATGGCACGGCCGATCCGCTGATCGACATATCGTTCGGGAAAACCGCGGTGGACCAGTTCGTGCTCGACGATGGCTGTGCAACCACGACGACAGTCCCGGACCCGACGCTACCCTGCGTTTCATACGACGGATGCGATCCCGAACATCCGGTCGTGTGGTGTCCGGTGTCAGGCGAAGGTCACGTGATCCCGAGCTTCGCGCCGGCAGGAATCGCTGCCTTCTTCTCGCAATTTTGATCGCCATCGCGATGACGTGACGAACTGGACGCGGGCTGCTTGACCCAACGATGGATTCTTCGCCGCCACGGACGCAGTCGACTACCATGAACCACTCCGCGATCTATCCGTCGCTCGCCATAGCCTTTTCGTCAGCATCACCGCGCTCTGCGATCATGCCTTGGGTCGCGATCAGCCAGCTGATCTTCGCACTGTGTGCCCTACCAGGTTGCGCCGTCACGCCGACGACGGCACCGCAAGCGCCGCCACGAGTCGCGCCGGCCTCAGCCGCCATAGCTCCTGCAGGGCCGGTCTCCGACCGCGTTCCTTCACCTTGTGTCGCGGTCGACAAGCCCTACGTTGGCACGATCTGCACGCCTTCGGGTGCGGCGAGCATTCGCCATCCAGCCATCGTCGTTTTCGGCGGCTACGGCGACAATGGTGAAGGCCGGCGGCTCGCGCTGGAGTTGTCGGGGCGAGGGTACGTGACGGCAGGGGTCTCCTACTTCGGCGTTCCAGGCACGCCGCGGACGTTGGTCGACGTCCCGGTGGAGATCGGCGTGGCGGCCGTGACCGCCTTGGCCGCTCGACCCGACGTCGACCCGAGGCGCCTCGCGGTCATCGGGACGTCAAAGGGCGGCGAGTACGCCCTGTTGGTCGCAACTGCCACGCCAGCGGTGAAAGCAGTGATCGCGAACGTTCCGTCTCCCTTCGCATGGCATGGGCTCGGCCTGCACGGTACCCCGACGGGCTGCTCATGGTCGCAGTCGGGCCGAACGTTGCCCTGCGTGCCTCCCGACGTGGTGGCCGGTCAAGAGGCCTGGCAAACGATCCGCGCCGGCCATCCGGTCGGCTTCCGCATCGCTTACGAAGCCGCTCGTCGAAACACCGCTTCCGTCGAGCGCGCATTGTTCCCGCTCGAGAGAATCGCTGGTCCTGTCTTGTGCCTGGCGGCGGGCGACGACCAGGTGTGGAACTCGTCGGCCCGCTGCGATCTGGCGTTGGACTATCTGCGCGCGCACCGCCACGCGTTCGCCGATCGAGCAGTCACTTTCCCGGGCGCCGGTCACCTCTACTTGATGGCGCGATCCGGTCCCTCCGCCGCGCTCAACACTGCACCTATGGGCGGCGGAGGCCGGATGGTCTTCGGAGGCACACCCGAAGCGGACGCGAACGCAGCCACAGCGGCGGTCAAGATCATCGACGACTTCTTGTCCAACCTCGCCACCGACAGGTAAGGACGGTGGCGCCGGAGAACGGCGAGCCGCTTGCGAGAGAGAGAGAATCTGGACGGCACAGTTGGCCGGGACCGCCGAGAGGCTGCGTCGCCGAAACGGAACCTGGGCCACGCCTTTGTGGTGACGAACACCACGCCGCAATCGGCGGTGGAGTCATCGCCCCCGATCTCGCACGGGGTCGGGACTCTTGTACGAGATTGGTCGCGCACCAGCGGAGGCTTGCCCGCGTCCTTCAGACCCTGCCGAAACCTGCCGAACGGTGGCCGACATGAGCGCAACTCGGCTGGGGCTATTGGGTGCGTTGGCGCTGTTCGCTGCTGGCTGTGGTGGCGGATCGGACAACACGGGGACTGGCAACACGGGTACCGGCAACTCCACAGGAACCGGAGGTCAGGTCGTCACCGGTACCGGTGGCACTGGTGCCCTCGGGACGGGCGGAGACACCGCAACAGGAGGTGTCACCGGCACTGGCGGAACGGGCGCGACGAGCGCCCCGGGCCCTTTCAGCCTGCAGAGTCCCCTTCAGGGCTCGTCCGCGCAGCCGCTGACACCGCAGCTCTCCTGGGAAACCGCGGAAGGGGCAGCGACCTATGCGGTCGAGATTGCAACCAGCACGGCGTTCGGGACGAGCGACGTCTTCCAGCAGATCGTCGACGCGCCCGCCACAACCCTTACGGTCCCCACCGCCACGTTGGCTCCCGGTGTCATCTATTACTGGCGCGTGAGCGCTCAGAACGGATCCGACTATACGATTGCGACAGGCGCGCCCCAATGGTTCTCGTCGCCGTATCTCGTCCTGGGCGCGCACGGGATCGGCGCCACGCCCGACGGGCAGCGGCTGGTCGTTGCCAGCGAGGTTAGCAGCGGACCGATCGCACTGGTCGATCTGGCCGGTCACACGGTGACGACGATCGACACGGGCGTGAACAGCGAGCCGATCGGGATTGCGATCGCCCCGGACGGGCAAGAAGCGGTGGCGACCCTGCTGACGACCGGCACCAACGGCGTGAACGGCGCCGTCGTAGTTGACCTCGTGAACAACGTCGTCGAGGGGACGATCGCCGATCCGTGCGTGGGCACGACGCTAGGCGACATCGCCTATTTTCCGAACGGCGCTGCTGCAATGCCCGACTTGAGCCCTGGCTGCGCGGCCATGGGACTCTCGACGTTCGATCCGGTCCTGAACAATCCACAATTCGCGTTCGCGAACTTCAGTGACACGAACGATCCTTACGGCGTCGCCGTCGGTCCGGACGGCACGTTCGCCCTGGTCACGATGGAGTTGGACAAGCAACTTTACCGCGTCGATTTCCCGAGCGGGACGGTCAGCCACATCACGCTGTCGTCGAGCTCGGCCGGCGTGGCGATCACGCCGGACGGAACGAAGGCGGTCGTCGCCGAGAGCACCCTCGACGTCGTAGACGTCGGAACCGGAGCCGTCACGCCCATCACCCTTACGGGCGATACCCCTGGTGGCGACTTCCATAACGTCGCGATCACCCCCGACGGCAAGGTGGCGGTCGTGGCTGGAACGACGTCAGTCCAGTTCGTGTCGTTGGTCGACGATTCGGTCCTGGCCTCGTACCCGGCAAGTACCGGTACCAGCGTGGCGACCTCGCCCGATGGAACACTCGCGTACATGACAGACAAGGGGAACGGATGGGTGCGCGTTCTGCCGATCCCATGAACAGGAGCCGCTCGTACGCTGATCGCCGGTAGGTGGCAGGCGCCGGGTCCTCGCTCCAACGAGCACCGCTCGCAGGCGCTCCACCCGCGTCTGCATCTCGGTCCTCTAGGGAGGCGACCTTCATCCCGTCCCCTTGTCCGCCACTGCGCTCCAAGCTCCAGGCACCCATCTCTGAAAACGAGGCCACCCGGGGTTCGCCTGTGTCGCTTCGGTCACTAGCCCGGACAAAGACCAAGGGTCATACGGTCGGCGCCGGTCCCGCTTTCGGAGCCGAGCGAGTTCTTGGGCGAACACCGGAATCGGCGTCGATCCGGTGGCGCGGGTCAAGAGGGCCTTCTGGTTCGCCGGTAGGCCCAAGAGCGGTCTACGCCGATCTTACGGGCAGCCTCGGAGATCGGGACGAGACCTGCCGGCGCCGCCCTCGGCCGTTCTCGCCGACACCCACTGGCCGGCGAGAAGGGCGCGACGACGGCTCCGACTCGGAGCGCTTTCAGGTCTACCCGCCGGAAGACGCGATCTATTGGCAGCCGCTGACGCCGAGGCTTTGACCGGCAATCAGCTCGTTGGCGCAGGTGGCGATGTACTGTGTCTGCGCGCTGCCGGTCATCGAGGTGCACTGTGCCTGTGAATAGGCATCGCAGCCGCCACCATCCGGGATCCCGAACTGGACGTCGGTGGCCAAGCAGCAGGTGTGCGACTGGGCGCAAGTGGAGCAACTCGCCGCTCCGCTGCCACCAGTGCCGGTCGATCCCCCCGACCCCTGTCCCGACGTGCCACCGCTGCCGTTTCCGCCACCGGACCCGGTGCTGCCCGGACAACCGGGGATTCCGTAGAGACAGTTCACGAATCCGGAGCAGCTCGGCATGGCGAGGCAAGCGTTGGCCATATTGACCTGCTCGGCGAGGTTCGAGCAGTTCTGCATGTTCATCATGCTGTTCGCATTGGCGCACGTGGACATGCAGAGCGACATCGTGCTTGGAGACGAAGCGTCCACACAGGCCGCTTCCCTGTTGCAGGCCGCCTGGCACGCCCCAAGAAAGTTCGCCGAGCTATTGCTGCTGCCACACGCTTGCGACGTTGCGACCGAGGCCGCGAGCGCCAGAGCGATCACGCCACTCCCAATAGACCCCAATCTACTCGTCATGTCCGATTGCCTCCTCAGTTGTCAATGCAACGGCACCGTATCATGCCGCGGACGCCCTGATCCGCGACCTTCAATTGCGGCGTCGTATCGTTCCGGTTGTAGCGCCGGTTGCAGCGATCGATGCGACGTGGTCCGCGACAGGGTCCCGGCGGTCAGAATGGACGGTTCACGGGCATCTCTTGGGGTTTAGTTCCCACTCGAGAGACTTTCTTCGCGCTCCCGCGTCGATATATTTCCGAAGGAAGTGAAGCGAGCGGGCACTAGACACTCACAGCATGCTCTTGGCTGAGAGGTACCCAGGTATGCCCACGGTTGGGGCGCGCGTCAGTAAGTCGCAGCGCGGCGTGGACCGCCCCTCCCTTTCATGAACGTCACGCGTTGCGACCTGCACGTGCACTCGGCGGCCTCCGTCGGAAACGACGAGTGGTACACGCGTGTCTTTGGGTGCCCTGAGAGCTACGCAGAGCCGATTCGCCAGTACGAGCTCTGCAAAGCTCGCGGAATGTCCCTGGTGACGCTCACGGACCATGACACCATCGCGGGTGCCCTGACCTTGGCTGACCGACCCGACTTCTTCATCTCCGAGGAAATCACGGCGGTATTTCCGGAGACCGGCTGTGTGATGCACGTGCTCGCTTGGAACATCACCCCAGGACAGCACGAAGGGATTCAAGCGCGGCGTCTCAACGTCTACGACCTCTGTGACTATCTCAACCGTGAACGGATCGCCCACGGCTTGGCGCACCCGCTGCTCAGTCCCAACTGGCGGCTGGACGCCGAAGTGTTCGAGAAGGCTATCCTGCTCTTCCCGACGTTCGAGGCGATCAATGGGCTCGTCGATCGGCGGATCGAGCCGGACCTGTTCACGATTCTCGATCGGCTGACGCCGGATGCGATCGCCGCTCTTTCTCGCAAGCACGGCATCGCGCCGGTCGGAACGGACCCCAGCCGAAAGAGCCTCGTGGCCGGTTCAGATGACCACGTGCACCGGCGTTGCGGCACCGTCTACGCCGAACTGGACGGAACACTGGATCCCCCTTCGTTCCTGGAGGGCTGCATGGCTGGTGAAGGTCGTCTGGTGGGGGAGCAGGCCCACCTAAACACGATGGCGGTCTGCATCAAGCACACCACCTACCACCACCTCAAGGAGCGCGGCCGCGAACGCGAAGGGCTCCGCAATCCCTTCGTCGAGATGATGGATCTCATCGCCGGCCGTGACCCTGATGGTCGGCCGGGTTCGTCACCGCCACCCTTCGAAGGCTTCGTCGCCAGCATGTTCGCCAGCCTTCAAAGCACGGACCTCGTGACTGGCCCCGACCTCGACATCTTGTCACTCCCCGAAAGCCCGACGAATCTCGACGACGCGCGGATCATTGGATGCGTGGCACGACTCTCTAACGGCGTGATGCAGCGGTCCCTGGACGCGCTGGTCGAGGGCCTGAACGAATTCGATCTCTACCAGCTGTTCGGGGCGTGCAGAGACCTGGCCGGCGCGCTCGTAGCCGCAGCTCCGATATTCTTCGCCGCACATCACTTCGGCAGACAGGAACGTCAGGTACGCCGGCTTTGGAGCCAGTGGAACGCCTTTGAACTTCCCGAGCGCGAGGAGTGCTTGGCTGTCTTCAGCGACTCCGTGGAGCATACGGATGGGGTTTCGACGTGGTGCTCTCGCTTCGTCGACCGAGCTCGGGCCCACCAGTGTGAGGTCCTGGTCCCCCACTGTGGGGAACCGCTGCAAAACGCGGCCGCGGGTGCCTCGGTCCACCGTCTCCCGAGCGTCACTTCCTTTTCTCTTCCGCTCTACGACCAGCTGACCTTCTATGTGCCGTCGCTCATCGACACCATCCTCTGGTGCTGGAGCGAGGGCGTCACCCACATCGAGCTAGCCACCCCGGGTCCGATGGGCCTTGCTGGCCTCTTGGCCGCGAAAGTTCTGCAGCTTCCCGTCACCGCCAGTTACCACACCGAGGTCCCGTCCTTGATCAAGATGCTGGGCGGACCTCCGGTCTTGGAGGGCGTCGTTCGGCGCTACCTCGGATGGTTTTACGGCCTTGTAGATCGTGTGTTCTGCTTCTCGTCTCCCTCGCGCGAGTCCCTGCGCACGTTCGGTGTCCCCGGCGAGAAGATTCACCTCGTCCCTCAGATCGTCGATCCAACCGAATTCTCGCCGGAGCACCGCTCCGAGAAGATCTTCGATCGGCTGAAGGTCGCCGCCGGAACCCGGCCCGTCATCCTGAGCGTCGGCCGGCTCTCGGCAGAGAAGAACTTGCCGCTCATCATCGACGCGGTCGGAGCCTTGCAGGGCCGCCGGAGCCCGCCCCTCCTCTTGATCGTGGGCGACGGCCCGAGCCGCAGCCATCTGGAGAAAGCGTGCACGGACAAGGATTTCGTGTGCTTCGTCGGGGCCCAACACGGTCAGGCGCTCAGGAACCTGTATGCCTCCGCCGACATGTTCGTGTTCGCTAGCCAGATCGACACGCTGGGTCTCGTCAACATGGAGGCAATGGCGAGCGGCCTCCCCGTCCTGGTTCCAGCCAACGCCGGCATCTCGGAGCTCCTGACGCCCGGAGTATCTGCGGAGCTCTATGATTTCGGGCTCGAAGGGCTCGTTTCAGCAATCACCAGGATGCTCGATGATCCGCATCACGCTGAACGGATTGGAACAGCCGGGCGGCAAGCGATGATAGCCCGATGGGAAGGCGCGTCCTTTTCGCGCCTCTGGAAGGCGATGGTCCAGTAGTCCTCCATCCACTGTCCCGAGACTATGGCGCCTGCACTCAGCTCAAGCACGCGGCGGGTGCTTCGCTCCGAAGAATCGTAGCCCTACGGGCACTAATCACAGGGGCAGGTACTTCCTGCCAAGGGTGACGAAGATGCGATTCTCACGGACGACGGCCATCGCCCTCCTGCTCATCGGCGTCTCGGCCTGCGGATTCGACCCCGGCAAGGCCACCGGATCGGGCGCCGGCGGCTCAGTGCCGACCGGCCAAGGAGGAAGCACGGGCATTGGCACCGGTGGAATCGGGCTCTCCGGAGGACCTGGCAGTGGCGGTCACGGCGGGGGGAGCAGCAGCGGAAGCGGTGGCGATGTCGGCCTTGGGATGGATGCCTCGACCAGCTGCGGTCAAACCAACGTCAGCGTCATGCCTGAACCCCCGGACATCCTAATCGTGCAGGACAAGTCGCTCTCGATGAACCAGGACGCCTCTGGCGCCAATTGCAACACCCCCGGATGCTCGAAGTGGTCGCAGGTCTCGGCCGCTATCGACACGGTCGTGATGGCCACTCAGACGACCGTCAACTGGGGTCTCGTCTTCTTCGGCACCGACAGCATGTGCGGCGTCAGCAGCACCCCCATCGTCCCCATCACGCCGAGCGTCAGCTACACGCCGATCTCGCAGGCATACGCCAACAACCAGCCGAGCAGCTACACACCGACCGAGGCGGCGGTGAACGCCGCCGTCACGTACATGCAGACGCTGACGGACACCAATCCCAAGTACCTGCTGCTCGCGACCGACGGCCTGCCCAACTGTAAGCCCGGCGATCGGAACGTGACCGACGACGATTCACCGGGAGCGGAGATGGCAGTGACCAGTGCCAAGACAGCCGGGTTCCCGACCTTCGTGGTCGGGATCGGGAACACCATGGGCACCGCTACGCTGAATCAGCTGGCGATGAACGGCGGCGAGCCCCAGGTGGGTTCCGCGGACGGGAACTCCTTCTACGAGGTGAATAGCACGGCCGATCTGGTGACCGCCCTCAACAAGATCGTCGGCATGGTCGCGTCGTGCACCATCCCGTTGACCGGCGTCAACGGGACTCTGGCGAAGGTGGCCGTGTCGGCGAAGGATGCCAGCGGAAACACGATCCAGATCATGCAGGACCCGACCAACGGGTGGTCCTACACCGGCAGCTCGATGACGACCATCATCCTCAACGGCACTGCCTGCACCAATCTGCAAAACGGCACGTACTCCGACTTCCAGTTCATCTACACCTGCTCGACGGGGACCATCTGTATCGACCGCAACTCTGACGGCACCTGCGCCACCCCTGCGGGTTAACGCCGGCCCGAGCGGTTGCTGATTCCTGTGACCGAAAAAATGCGAATGGAATCCTGTCGCATACGAGCTTCCATCATGCGACGGGGTATGCGCGGGCAGAGGGTTTGCGCCTGGATCGCGATGATCCTTGGCACGTGCTCGATGTTCGGTACGACTGCCGCCTGGGCGCGGGACTGTCCTCTCCGCGTGGCCGTCGAGGGCGAGGAGCCGGCTCGAACCAAGCTCGCCGACGCCCTTGCTAGAGCCGGCACCGGTGCCGACCCCGAGCCCGGGTGCACGGTGGAGATTGTTCATGTGAAGGCTGTGGGCGGCGCGCTCGAGCTGACGATCACCGATCCTTACGGACGCCTGACCCATCGAATAGTCGCCGACCTGGGTACAGCAACCGCGGTCGTGGAGGCGACACCAGGCTCGGATGCGCTCCTTCCGCTTTTGCCCGAAGGGGAGTCTGCCGACATCCCCGCCGACGCCGCCCTCGAGGCCATTGTCCCGCCCGTTTTGGCGCCCGCATCTCCCCCGGCTACTGTGGTGACCGCCACTCCTTCGCGAGACAGCGGGCCGGAGCGCGGTCTTTCGTTGTCTTTCGCGACGGAATTCGCGACGGGGTCGGACGGATCCAGCTGGGCAGGCGCCTCCATTTCAGGATGCGTCATGTTCGGTCCGGCCTGCGTAGGGACAGACGTCCGTTTCTGGAACGACCTCGAGGCCGACGAAGAATCGGCGAACGCGATTCATCGCCGGACGATCGGCGCGATGGCCATCGCGGTCGACGTCCCATGGACCCGTGGTCACCTGATGCTGCGCCCCGGCGTCGAGCTGGGGCTGGGGTGGGTCCACATGGGGGACTTCGCAGTCAATCCACGGGCCTCCGACGACGCCGACTTCGATCAGGGGCAGGTCATCGCGGCTGCGCACGTCGCAGCCTCTTACCCGATCAGTCGCCGCTGGGCGCTCGAGGCGAGCATAGCCGCGAATCTATCGCTTTTCGCCCATCACCAGTCGTTCGTCGTAGAAGGGATTCAACTGCCGGGCGAGCCGCTCGCCTTCGGCGTCGTTTCGCTCGGTCTGCGCTACGGAGCCCCATGAATTCCAAGACCCCCAAAGCCGCCCATGGGAAATTGATCGCGCTTCGACGGGTCGAAGGGGTCCCGAGCGAGATGTCGGACGAAGCGCTCCTGGTCGCCTGCGCGCTGGGGGACAGCGCCGCGCTCGGCGCGCTCTACGATCGGCTGACACCGCATCTCTGGCGTTTTCTGTCGCGGATGACCGGCGCGCGCGTCCCTGAGCTCGAGGACCTGGTACAGGCGACGTTCATAGCCGTGCACCAATCGGCCCCGAGCTACCGGGGGACCGCCTCCGTGCGAACTTGGGTCTACGCCATTGCCTCGAACGTCACACGCCGCTACTTGCGGGATGAGGTCCGTCGAAGGTCAGCCTTCGATCGTCTCGCTAGGATTCCGCCTGTCCCGGCTGACCAGCCCGACGAATCGCTCCAACAGCAGCAGCTCGTACACCGGATGCGAAACGCCCTCTCTGCCCTGCCTCACGATCTGCGGGTCATCCTCGTAATGTGTGATCTCGAAGGGATTGCGGGAAGGGACGCGGCCGAGGTCCTCGCCATTCCACAAGGAACTCTCTACCGAAGGGTGCACGAGGCGCGAATCGCCCTCCGAGCCCTCGTCGAGGAGGGCGAGCTGTGAGCGACACACCTCCTCGCGGACGCCCGGTCCTCGGCGATGAAGAGCTTCTGGCTCTGGCCCGCCGCCTCCCCGAGCCGTCCCTCACGGACGAAAGGAAGGAGGAGATGCGGACCGCCTTCCTTTCGTCGGTGCGAGGGCTGCGGAGCGAGGCGCGCGTGCGGGCCCCCGGGGTCGGGGAGCGTCGACGGCTCCTCCTCCTGGGAACAGCCGTCGCGGCGTCTGCAGCCGCCGCCTTGGCCGGGTGGCATATCGGCAAATCGCGCCGGCAACCCGCAGCGGCGATACCGGCAACCGTTGTCGCGGTCGAGCACACACCGAAGGGCTCTTTCGTGCCTGCGCCGCTTCCCTCTCCAGTCCGGGGCACCGCCCCCCCCACCGCCCCGGATCGCCCAGCCTCGGCGAGTCGCCCGCGCAGGGTCGCCCTTGCGCCCCACAAGTCCGTGGGAGATCTCGGGGATTCTGATAGCGTAGAGGTGGCATTCGCCCGCGGGTGGAGCTCGCTTCGAAGCGGCGACTTCAACACCGCAGCGCAATGGTTTGCGCGCGTCACCGCGGGCCAGAACAATACGCTCGCCGAAGATGCCCTGTTCTGGCAGGGCGTAGCGCTCGACCGCGCCGGCCGTTTCGCGATTGCCCGCCAGGTCGTGACGGACTTCCTGGCTCGCCATCCCGACTCCGATCGCAGAGGCGAAGCCTCCGTCATCCTCGGTTGGCTCTTCGTACGGTCCGGCGAGTTCAGCGCGGCACACGAGCTCTTCGAGGGAGCACTCGACGACCCCGCCGAGCGCGTTCGCAACAGCGCCCACGCGGGGCTCCTCGCGGCCGAAAAGCAGAGCCGTGACGCCGCGAGCGCAGTTCCGATTGGCCCTTAGCCCGGCTGACGTGGCCGGGCGTAGGTCGGGCCTCCTAGCGCCCGCAGTCGAGTCGCTGCTCTCAGGATGACACCTTGCATGCCAGCACCGTGTTCCGCCCCACCATCAGGGCCCTTGTCGCCGCCGTGGCTGTGATCCAGCACAGCTCGCAACTCGAAGGAGGGTCGTCAGTTCGACGTGACCGCCTCCGAAGGTCCGCCTCGGGGAACGGCTCCGCGCCCGTGGGAGAACGCCAGGCGGAACAGTGCCGGCATCACGAACAGTGTCACCGCTGTTGAAAGGATGAGGCCTCCGATGACGGCGACGGCGAGCGGCCTCTGAATCTCCGCTCCGGCCCCGATGCCGAGCGCGAGCGGTGCAAGGCCGGCGATGGTCGCCAGCGTGGTCATGACGATCGGGCGCATTCGAATCGAGCCTGCCTCGAGCAGCGCCGCATCCAGGCTCGCGCCCCGATTCCACTGCGACTCCGCTTGCTCGAGCAGGAGGATTCCGTTCTTGACCACCAACCCGACGAGAAGGACACAGCCCATCAGCGACGACGCGTTGAGCGGGATCGACAGGAAGACCAAGGTGACGACGGCGCCCACGACCGCGAGCGGCACCGCCACCAGGACGACGAGCGCCGTGCGGAGGTGTCTGAATTGCGCCAGCAGAACCGCGAACACCGCCAGGAGCCCGAAGGCGATCACGCGCAGGAGATCCCGAAGCGTGTCCTGCTGCGCCTTGACCTGCCCGCCGAATTCCATCGTGTACCCCTCCGGAAGACGGAGGCTCTTGAGCCGCTCGCGAGCATCCGCCGCGACCGATCCTAGATCGCGCCCTTCGTGATCGGCCGTGATGACGACGGTCGGTCTCAGGTTCTCGCGCAGAAGGAGGCTCGGCGACGTGACGCGCTCGAAGCCGGTCACCGCTCCCAGAGAAACGACCCCCTGGGAATTAGACGGTAGGACGGGAAGTTGCTCGACCTGCTGACTGTCGAACCTCACCGCGTCCGCGTAGCGGACCCGAACGCCGATGGGGCGATCCGGCCGGAGGATTGTCGCGGCTTCCTGCCCGTGAAGCGCGGCATCTAGATTCGCCGCCACCCCACTGTTCGTCGTTCCGAGGCGGGCCGTGGAATCCGGCTCGAGACGTAGGCGTAGCTCGGGAGCCTCTCCTTCGAATCCCCGATAGAGATCGACCAGCCCCGGGATTCCCTCCAGCCGGCTCGAGATCTCCGATGCCAACCCGTGCAGTACGTCGTAGTCGACGCCGAAAACCTTCACCTCCAAGGGCCGAGGCGTTCCCGACAGATCATTCAGGATGTCTTGCAGGACCTGCACGAACTCGACCCGAGCCTCGGGGACCTCGCGCACAACTCGGCGCCGCGCTTCCGCGATGACCTCCTCGGCGGAATGGTCCCGTTTCGAGGCCGGCACGAGGCGCACCATGATGTCGCCTCGATTGACCTCCGTGGCGGCGGCGGGCCCCAACTCGGCGCCGGTGCGCCGGGAATAGGTGGCTACCTCCGGAAGTGACTTCAGAACCTCCTCGAGCTTTTGCGCGACGGCATCGGTATCCGCCAACGAGGTCCCGGCCGGCATGAAGTAGTCGAGGACGAACGCCCCCTCGTCCATCTCGGGAAGGAACTCAGTCCCCACCAGGCGAGCGGCGGCCACACCCACGGCGACCATGGCGGCCGCGATCGCCACGCCCAACCAGGGACGCCGGAGGAGTGGCGTCGCCAGCCTGGTATAGAGGCGCGCGTATACCGTCGACGGTGGCCTTTCGCTCCGGGGCTTCTTGATCCAGTGCATCGCGGCGAGCGGCACCGCCGTCACGGCGACCACCAAGGACAACACCACCGCCGCAGCGAGCGTGCCCGCCAGGGCCTTGAAGAAGCTGCCGACAATTCCCTCGAGCCACGCCAGCGGCAGGAAGACGATCACGGTCGTGATGGTGGTCCCGAGAAGAGCGCTTCGCAGATCCCGAACTGCGCCACTGGCCGCCGCGTCGACGCTATCGCCGTGATCTATCCGTCGGCGCAACGCCTCGACCACGACGATGGCATCGTCGACGACGAGGCCGATCGCGATCGCCAGCCCACCGAGCGACATGAGATTCAGACTCTGTCCGATGAGGTGAACGGGAATGAACGTGATCCCCAGGGTGATCGGGACGGCCACAGAGGCAACCAGGCCGCCGCGGAGATCTCGTAGAAACAGCGCGATCACAACGACGCAGAGAATGATCCCGGTAAGGATCGCGTCTCTAATCGACCGCATCGATTCGTCGACCAAGACCGCCTGGTCGTACACTGGTTTGACCGAAACGGTCGGGGGGAAGGACCGCGCCGTTTCGTCCACGGCGGCGCGGACCTGAGAGACAACATCCGGTGTGCTCGCCCCCGGAAGGCGACTGACGCTCACCAACACTGTTTCGCCTTCGGGCGCGGAGACCCGTAGCAGCCGATCCTCGGCCCCTTCCTCGATGGTCGCGATCGTGGAAAGGGGTACGGGAGAGCCCTGGGCCCCCACGGCGACTGGGATTCGGCCTAGGTCGCGGACGTCGTGTGGTTCGCTCGACGCCATGACGGTCACGAGCGCGTGGACATCGTCGAAGCGACCGACCGCTTGGAGCACCGAGGCGTCGTGAACCTTTTCGGCGACCTGTTGAGGTGACAGCCGAAGCGCAGCCGTGCGGGCAGGATCGAGAATGACTTCGATCTCCCGAACATCTCCTCCAAGCACCTCGACGCGCCCAACGCCCGGCACGCGGGAGATCGCGGGCCGCAGAACGAGCTCGGCGAGGTCGCGCAAGCGTCGCGAATCGACGTGGCCTGTCACGTTGAAAGTCACGACGGGGAAAGAGGTTGTGGTGAGCCTTTCCACCACCAGGTCGGTCCCGGTCGGCAGGGCCGACCGTGCCTCGCCGACCCGTGACTCGGTAAGCTGCAGCGCCCGCCACATGTCGGAGCCGGGCGCGAACTGCAGGGAGATCTCCACGGCGCCGCGGATGGCCCGCGACCGAACCCGCTGCACGCCTTGCACCGTCGCCAAAGCTGCCTCGAGCGGACGGCCGAGCGTCGCCAGCGTGAGCTCGGCCGGGGCATCGCCCCGCCGAGCCACCACGACGATGCGCGGAAATTCCATTTCGGGATAGATGCCACTCGGCATTTGGGTCACGAGGAGGGCGCCACTGGCGGCCAGCCCGATGGCCAAGAACCACACGAGGGCTCTTCTCGACTGGAAGAAGTCGTTCACTTTTCGACCTCGATGGGCTCGCCATCGCCCACGCCCAGAACTGGTGACACGACGACGCGCTGCCCGACTTCGAGGCCCGGCGTCTCCGTTCGGTCTCCAACCGTTCCCCCACGCACGAGCCGTCGGACGTGGGCCTTCCCATCCGAGCCGCAGAGGACAATCTCACGCTCCTCGCCAACCCCCGAGCGGAGCGCGACCGAGGGGGCACCGACCGACGCCCGGGGCTCCCCAACCTGAATCTGCGCCGTCCCCAGAATCCCTATTGGCAACCGTCCCGGAGCTTCCAACTCCAATCGAACGATGCCGAGACCCGTACCGCGATCAACGGACGGGGAAACGGCCCCGACCTTCGCCTTTACATTCGTCCCGCGCAGTGCAGAGATCGAGACACCAGCCACCTGCCCCTTCTGGAGCCTGACCAGCTCGCTCGCTGGTGCGTCTGCGACCAGCTCGAGGCTGCTGGGATCGCCCACCTCGACGATCGGCGTGGCCGGCGTTCCATCGACGAGCTCGCCGGACCGACGGAAGAGACGCACCACGACGCCCGCCAGCGGACTGCGAACGGCCGCCCGCTCCACCTGGCGCTGGGCTCGGCGTGCACCGGCCTCCGCCTCGCTAGCGGCGGCGCCCGCAGCCTGCTCGCGTGCGAGAGCATCATCGACCTCTTGCTTGGCCGCAATTCCGTGTTCGAAAACCCGCTGTACACGGCTCGCAGTGGCTTGCGCGTTCCGGGCCTCCACGCGCGACCGCGTCAGAGCGGCTTCCGCGGCATGGAGCTCGTCAACCAGAGGGCCGTCGTCCAGTCGCGCCAGTACTTGACCCGCGGTCACGGGGTCACCCTCCCGAACGAGCACCCTGAGGATCCGACCCGGAACCTGAGCGGAGACCTGCGCGTCACGATCGGGCAGAGGTGCAATGGTGCCGCGGAGCTCGATGGTCTCGGCGACGGTCATGGGTTGGACCTCGAAACAGCGAACCCGCCGGGCGGCCTCCGGCGGGTTCTCCTCGGATCGCTTGCACCCGCACGCCATCGCCAGGAAAGCGAGCCCAATGCGGGCAGGCCGCAGGGTCAGGGGCCGCTCCCATCAACCGGCAGCGCCCCGGCGGCCCGTTCAACGTCGGCCAATGCGCGTTGCCAAGCCGCCCGCGCCTCCACTGAGGCGATCTTGGCGTCCCTGACCGCGCTCTGCGCCTCGAGAACGCGCAGGAGATCTATCCTACCGTCCTGATAGCCCTCCTCCGTCATCCGCCGCGCCGCCTCCAAAGCAGGGATGACGTCATCCGAAAGAGAATGCGCCCTGGCAGCCGCGCTCTCGCTCTGCCGATACCCGGCGACCAGGTCCGCCGCCAGGCGCCGGAGCTCGATGTCGGTCGTCCACTCGGAGAGGGTTTGCTCCGCGCGCGCACGTCCGATGGTCCCGCGCTTCTGATTGAGGACCGGAGCTTCGAACGATATGCCGCCCAAGACGTCGGTACCCGGGAGGGTCGGGTCCCCCTGGGCTACGGTGACGTCGGCGGTCACCACCGGCCAACGGGACCGCTGTTCGACCCGCACACGGGCGGCCGCGGCGCTCGCCTGCTGGCGATCTCGCCGCACCGCGGGATGTTGCTCGGCAAGCCGGCCCATAGCTTCGCGCTCCGAAGGAAGGGGGCCGACCTCAATCGGACCCGAGGCGCGAACGAGCGGGGACATGTTTTCACCAACAGTGATCGATAGCCGGGCGACGAATGCCGGAAGGACGCCAGCAGCTGCATCGGCTTCTGCGCGCGCGCGCGACCGGTCGGCGCTGGTGCGGATCACGTCGACGCGGGGGCCCGTGCCGGCAGCGAAGCGCTCCTCGGCGATTTTGGCCAACCGGCCCGCGTCCTCCGCCGCGGCGACGAGCAGTCTCGCCCTCTCCTGCCCCTCCCAGAGGTCGAGCCAGGCACGCGTCGCATTCCATCGCGCATCCAGCCGTGAGGCGTCGATATCCAGGCGCGCCGACTCGGCGCTTGCCACCGCCGCCGTGACCGCTGTTTGCCTCTGTCCGAAAAGAGAGAGCGGGACCCCGAGGGTGGCCGTGAGCTTGGCGGTCAGCCGAGCCGTTTGAAGACCGAGCGTCGGGTTTGCGAGCGCCCCGGCCACATCTATCTCCGTGCGCGCCAGCTCGGCTCGCAGCTCGGCCAAGAGGACGTCAGGTCCCGTCCGAAGCGAGAGAGCGCGCGCGTCCGCGAGCGTAATCGTCGAGGCGCCCATCGTGGCGTCTGAAGGAGACCAGCCCGCGGCTAGGAGGACGGCTGCCAAAACCCAGCCCAGCACCCGCAGGTTCTAGGCGGCCAAGATGAGAGGACGATGAGAACGAGAACGACCCCACCCTTACCTCCCTGGAGATCGCGAGGGATACTGCAGGCGTGAGAATCCTGGTGGTCGAGGACTACGGCCCCCTGGCGAAATCCATCGTCCAGGGGCTTCGCGAGGCGGGCTATGCGGTCGATTTGGCGTCCGACGGCGACGAAGCGCAGGCCGCCGCCGACTCGAGCGCCTACGACGCGTTGGTGCTCGATCTCATGATTCCGAAGACCGACGGGATGACGATCCTCCGGCGCCTGCGCACTCGCGGCTCGACGACCGCGATTCTCGTGGTCACGGCGCGCGACCAGGTGCCCGATCGGATCGCCGGCCTGGACGCGGGCGCCGACGACTATCTGGTGAAACCCTTCGCCCTCCAAGAGCTCCTCGCCCGCCTGCGTTCCGTCATCCGGCGTAAGTACGGCGGCGCCACCAATCTTCTCACCGTGGGGGATCTGGAGATCGACTCCACGGCGCGGACCGTGCGACGGAGCGGACAGATCATTTCTCTATCCGCACGCGAGTTCGCGCTCCTCGAGTACTTGGTGCGCCGACGCGGCCAGGTCGTGAGCCGAGCAGAGGTCTGGGAGCACGTTTACGACTTCGCCTCCGAGCCTTCGAGCAACGTCATCGACGTTTACGTCGGCTATCTGCGTCGCAAGCTCGGGGACGGCGAGGCGGGCAGTCCCCGCCTCATCCACACTCACCGCGGTCTCGGCTACTCCGTGGACGCCCCGACGGCCGGTTAGATGCGCTCGCTGCGAACACGCTTGACTGTAGCGCTGGTCGGCGTTCTGGCGATATCGCTCTCCGCTTTGGCAGTCGTCATCGACGGCGTCGTGACGCGAACTCTCGAGCGACAATTCGACGCTCGACTGCTGGACGATGCCACGGCCGTGGCCGGCATGGCCGAGGACGAGGCAGGTGCGACAGAGTTCGAGTACGAATCTCTCCCGGAGTTCGAACGTACCGACCTTCCTGCGTACTTCGAGGCCTGGCTCGATGACGGCACGGTGGTCGCACGCTCGCCGTCCTTGGGGACAAGCGGCCTTTCACGCGTTTCCGTAAACGACTTCGGGCCGACATTCGCGAACGTCAGTCTTCCGGACGGCCGGCGTGGTCGGACGGTCCAGTGGCGACAGCACCTTCGGACTGAGGAGCAAGGTGCCGCGACGTTTCGCCCTGCGCTTTCGAAGCGATTTGTCACGGTCGTGGTGGCGCGCGGCACCGAGGAGCTCGTTGGGACGCTCGCATCCGTCCGCCGGTGGCTGCTCTTTCTCGCAGGCCTCACCCTCCTAGGGGCGTCGCTCGCCGCCGGCGTCGCGGTCGCTCACGGACTGAGCTCAACGCGTGAGCTCGGCCTGGCGATCTCCCAACTCGATCCCGGCCGTTTGCGACCGGTCCCGACCCCAGCTGCCCTACCGAGCGAGCTCGTCCCTCTGGTGGAGAAGGTGAACGACCTCCTTCTCCGAGTCGAAGCGTCGCTGGTTCGCGAGAGGCGCTTCACGTCGGACGTCAGCCACGAGCTGCGAACGCCTCTCGCTGCCCTTCGGATGACCCTGGACGTCATCAGCTCCCGCGAGCGGACGGTCCCTGAGCTCACGCACGCCCTCTCCGACCTGAACACAGTCGTCCGGCAAATGCAGGCGCTCTGCGACAACCTGCTTGCCCTTGCTCGATGCGACGCCGGCCAGGTTCTGGTCAAGACCGCGCCGGTGAACCTCCGGGCGCTGGTGGACGACTGCTGGTATCCGCTGGCCGGCACAGCCGCGGCCCGATCCCTGACCTTTCGGAACGAGCTCGATCCCATGACGACGGCTGACAGCGACCCCGACCAACTTCGGCTGGTGATAGCCAATCTGCTCTCGAACGCGGTCGCATATACCGATCACGGAGGCGCGATCACCGTGCGACAGCGGGTCGGCCGCAAGGGGTCGCTGTTCGAAGTCCACGATAGCGGTCCCCCGATCCCCACAACCCAGGTGCCACACCTTTTCGATCGCTTCTTTCGCGGCGACCAAGCAAGAACCGACGGCATCCACTGCGGAATCGGCCTGGCGCTCGTCCGAGGTATCGCGGAAGTCCTGCGGCTCGAGGTCATGGCGGAAAACACGCCGGACGGAGGAGTGTCGTTTTCCGTCTCGGCGTCGGCGAGCTGACCGAGCCGGCTACCCTCGTCGGCTCTCGCTTCGCTTTCTTGAGGGAGCGTCCCGCCCTCGGCGAAGATCCGTTTCGCCGTTCACGCCGCATTTCCTGACGTCTCCCGCTGCGCCCGAGCCCGGCTCGGGAGGGCTGCCGCTGATCGCGCTCGGGTTCAGTCGACATCGCCGAAGGAATCAGCGCGCCCGGGCACTAAATGACATGCCATCGAACGGCTCAACCCCGGTCGCTTGTGATGACCGTAATCACGAATGCCCCCGGACGATCCGCACTCGATGAACGTCCTCGACGGGCACCGCCGCGAGTCGGTCATCTGGACTAGGCCGGCCGAAATACTTGCGGTGGTGCACCGCCTCTGGTCCAAGGGACAGTTGCTGTCGGCGCGCCTGACAGGGGAGTCACCGTTTCCCCTATCGATACCACTTCGACGCCCCCGCGCCTCAGTTCCGGAAGATCGCTTCGATGATGCAAGGCGCTGGGTCGCCTCGATCCAACAGGGTGATCGAGAGCATCTTGGATTTGGCTACGAGCTGACCTGCGTCACAATCGAACACAGGCGGCTCGGTGCTCTTCGGGTCCCCGAATACGCTGTCATCCCGTCCGAGCTGGACGCCCTCAAGCTCATCGGCAAAGACGTCGAGTCGGCCCCCTTCGACGCGCTTTCGCACAAGACGCTCACCCTCCTGCCGGCCCTCCGGGGCTGGCTCATCAAACATCCTCTCCGCGTGCTGAAGTACTCGAACTTGTGGGACCGCCTGATCTCCCTCGTCGCCTGGTTCCAGCAGCACCCCCGGCCGGGGATCTACGTTCGGCAGATTCCGCTTCCTGGCATCGACGCGAACTTTATCGAACAACATCGCGGCCTCATCGGGGAGCTACTGGACGAGGTTCTCCCGACGACGGATGGATCGGATGCGCGCGGCAGCAGGATTCGTGGATTCGAGGAGCGGTATGGCCTACTCGCTTTTCCCGCCCGGGTTCGCTTTCGGGTGCTCGACCGACACCTTGCGCCGGTCGGACTCACGGACATCGAGATCCCATTTTCTGCCTTTTCCGCGCTCTCGCTTCCCGCCAGGCGGATCTTCATCACCGATAGCGAAGCCAACTTGCTCGCCTTTCCGGAGCTCCCCGACAGCATCGTCCTGTTCAGGGTCCCAGGCCTGGACGACCACCTACCCGAGGTCCCGTGGCTCCGGGATCGCGCGTCTTTCTATTGGGGCGACATCAGCACGACCGGCTTCTCGCAGCTCGACAGACTGCGCGCCGTCCTCCCTGGCGTCCGGTCCTTTCTGATGGACCGCGAGACCTTGCTCGCCCACAAGGAAGCATGGGTCAGCGAGAGCCCAACCACGACTCGGTCCCGAGTATGCCGTCTGACCGAAGACGAGAGCGCGCTGCTCGAGGATCTCCGACATGACCGCTTGGGTGACCGTGTTCTCCTCGAACAAGAGCGAGTGACCTACAACTGGTTCCTCTCCCAGCTCGACCGAACGGTTGCGGGCCCGTCCCTGAATGCCTGACGCGCGCGATCCGCACCGTGGCGGCGGGGCGCACGTGAGGCAGTCACCGCGTTTGGTCCTAATGGAGCTTTCAGCGATTCAGCAACCGGACTGCGTCGAGCCCGGGAGGCAGAGGGAGCAGTTGATCGTGCTGCTCTCGCTGTTCGCGCTCACGCCCGGCTCGTCAGTGATGGTGAGCTGTGAACCGTTGCATCCCATCTGACCTGCGTTCAACGTCCAGCAGGGCGGCGCATTGTTCGTTTGGGCACAGCTTTGGACCGCGCGGTCCATCTTGCCCCCCTGCATGTCGGTCAGGTGCTCGATGACCGAACATTCGGGGTTACCGTTGGCGTCGTTCTGGATCTTTCCGCTGATACAAGGCGGGGTAATAAGCTGTCCGAGCTTGGTGGCGATCGCCTGCATCGAGCTCGCGTAGCTCGCGTCACAGATCGATGCGAGGACGTAGTTGGGAAACGCTTGCAAGAACTGCGCTTCGCGGACGCCCGGGTCGCCAAAGCTACCGTCCGTCGTGTTCATCGTCGCCTCTGGATTTACGTCGTCTGCACCCTTCGCCCCACAGGAATGCATCACCTGGGGCCAGAGCTCTCCAGGCTTTGTGTTCTGACCTCCGGACTCGGGCACCCACGCAACTGTATATGGCTTCGCCGGAGCAACGATGCCGGCGACGAGAATCTGATTGTCTGGATCCGGTTTGAGCGCCTTGATGTCGCTGATGAACTGCGACACCGGCGTCAGGGCGCTGGAGCCAGTGCCCATCGGCGGCTGCTCATTGTCCTCGCAATTCGCGAGATCGAGCGTGGGGGCGGTAGCGGTCCCCTGGGCGTCTGCCGGCGGGAGAAGCGGCGGGATCGTCCACTGATTCCCGTTGGCAGGATCTTGGCAGTAGTGCGCGCCCCGAGGACCGCCATTACACCGATAGTTTGCAATCGGCCCGTCGGGGTTGGAGATGTTCTGCTGGTATCCATTCAAGCCAAAGATTGTCGTATTTGGTGAGGCGGAACAGTCATCCTCGTTAGAGAGCATGACGATCCCGAGGTATGCCTCGGGACGCAGGAAGCCGGCATTGGTGCTGGGCGCCGGCGAGCCATCCGCGCCGAGCGCACGATCGATCGCTGCGAGCTGATGCTCGAAGCCACACCCCTTGTCGCCCAGCAGAGCAATGCACTGGAACACAGTCGCAATCGGATCGGTAAAATTGGAAGTGTTCGTCGAGGGATCGTAGACCAAGAACGTGTCTCCGGCGGTCAGAGTGGTCGCGGTGCACGAACCGCGGGGCATACTCTGAAACTGCCCCTGATCGCCATACGTCGTACAACCGATCGCGCTCGTCGAGTCGCCTGGTGCGCCCATGTCCTCTGATACGACCGCGACATGCAGACTGGGTGGGTTCTTCAGCGAAGTAAGGACGTTCATGAACACCGGCAACTGATCGTAGAGCTTTTGCTGCATCTCAGTCATCGACGATGAGTTGTCGATCATGAACAGGATGTCGATCTCGTTGTTTATCTTTTGCGTGAAGTTGGTTTGGATGGTTGCAGTGGGCGTGATGTTTGGCGCCTCGAGCGAGCGCGAGGTGCAGGCCCAGAAAGCGGGGATGGCAGCCGCTACGGCCGCCCAGCGAAGGAGCCGCCATGTCCTATAGAGAGCACGGGCGCGACCACTCATGGGCTTTCTCCTCGCGAAGATTGATCGAACGGACGGAGCAGATTCTACTGCCGCCATTCTAAATAGACGCTCACGTAACCGCAATTCATCTTTCGCCAACAGACGATGGCGCCACGCGTATTTGAGCAACGCTCGACTCGATTGCTTGCCGGCATTTGCGTGATGAGTTGCACGAAGCGCCCATGGCCTTCGTCACCCTCGCCCTCCAAAATCCCGTCGCCAACCGCGGTGGCCGCGCGGAATTGGATCAAGCGCCCGGGACTTGGTCCAGCCCGCTGCGCTCCAAATTCGTTGAGCGAAGTCAACCGCGGCAATTGCAATGCGCGAGTTCTGCCCGCAGAGTGCGATCACATTGGTGATTTCGCTTCCACCCGTGCCACGGTCTCAGCGGGCACTCACCATTTGCTGATCGTCCCACTTTTGGACGAACGCCCGGAGAGCTCGTCAGGAGCGCTCACCTGGAGTGCCCGACCAACGGATCGACCATCGTGCTCGCGACCTTCGGTCTGCCTCTGACTGTGAGAGCTGGACGCCCAGGAGGGGTACGGCCCCAAGCAGACGCCTGCGGCGACCGAGGCGACGATGGCCATGACCACGGCACGAAATGAGATCGAAATGGGCCACGGCGCGAATGACCGCCCCACCGGGTCGTTGGTTCCGAGGAGCACGCTCGGACCGTCTCGCCGATGACGCTCTTGCTCACCGACTCCTCGACATGCCCCGGCGAGGCTGGATCCAAGGTCGGTCGCCGCCTCTCGGTCGGCAGGTGGTCAGCTGACTCGCCGCGAAATCGCGTGGCCTAATTGCGGGCGCCGCGGATGAGCTGCATGGTTCCGTCTATCTGCGGAGAGACGGGCTTGACTAGATGGATCTCGCGCCCTATCGCCTCGCATCGTCGAGTGTCACCGAGGTCGTCCCATGAGCCCATGGCCGAACGCCGCGATGTTCCGCTAACCCGCTTCCACCCGACACCAGGTTGTCGCCAGTGCGTTCTCTCCCTGCCTGGCCGGTGGCGATGACGAGGGCCACCGCTCAGACGGACGCTGTTGTCGAAGATCGTCGAACGGGCTCGACACTTTCCGCGCCGAAGACTCGGCTGGGATCGGCAACGAATGAGGCGATGGGTGTTGTCGTGGACCGGAGCCATCTTCCCGCCGCGGCCACCGAGCTCGAGGACTCCGTGGCGCGCCTTTGTTGGATCGCCTCTGCGGCCCACGCCTGCGGCGACTATCCGCGACGAGACGATGCCGTCGACTTGGCAGCGGAGCTTGCCCGAGGGCTGGCCGAGCAACCAGTAACCTAGCCAGGCCGGCTGTCCCTGCCTTGTGCGCGGGGCAGTGTCACGGTGAAGGTCGCTCCAGCCCGGGCGAGCTCGCGACCTCGATTCGCCTACCCGTGGCGGTCATGATCTCTCGGCGTTGGACATCCAATAAAGGAGAGCGGAGCCGAAGCGTCCGCGCATGAAGAGAGCAGTCCGGATTGGCCATCCTCATCCGCAGCCCCCGAACCGGCGTCAGCCCCGCCCTCCCAGCCCACCATAGGAAGGATCCCCCGAGCGCGGGCGTCAAAAGCGACGTGCGGGTGGGCTCCCAGACCGTGCCCTGTTCGCCCCGTCGCGAGCGAGGCCTATCTGGTCCAACTTTTTTGAAGACTGGGCGGATTAGTGGCGAGTACGCGCTGATCGGCGACCGAACATCGCGTGGAAGGTTCCACCCAAGACCTCTCGATGCAGGGGACCCCCGTTTGTCGGCGCTCCTTCTGCACGACTGGGAAGGGGGACACCTGGCCGGGACGTACCGAAGGGACAGCCGTTGGGTCCCATCGCGCGAGCGCCCACAACGCCCCCCGGCGAAGTGGACGCTCGCGCTTCAGGACCCGAGCTCCTAAGCGCCGCCTGCGCCCCCGCTGGCATGTCCACCTCCGCCGGCGGCGCCGCTGGCACCCGCTGCGCCGCCCCCGGCATGACCGCCTTCGCCAGCGGCGCCGCTCGCGCCCGCTGTGCCACC
>Ga0070734_10001566_pt1 | contig 32490 bp, 28 predicted proteins | sample Coa_R1_8_FD_66444 | JGI IMG/M metagenome (GOLD analysis project Ga0070734, IMG submission 66444) | Surface soil microbial communities from Centralia Pennsylvania, which are recovering from an underground coalmine fire - Coalmine... | ecosystem: Environmental > Terrestrial > Soil > Unclassified ... | reverse complement strand
ACGATCGCCTTGCTCGCTGCGGCCTTCTATCTGCTCTTTGCCCACGAAGTCCCAATACCCTGGCTCAACCAGCGCTTCATTCCTGTTAATTCACTCTTCGGAAAACTTGGGGTAGCCTTAACATTCTTAGGAGTTGCCATTGCCATTTGGGCCCGGATTGCGATTGGCTCCAACTGGAGCGCCCGGGTCGTGGTCAAGCAAGGCCACGAATTAGTGCGCTCAGGCCCTTATGCTTACGTACGTCATCCCATTTACACAGGGTTTTTGCTTGCCGTTATCGGCACCACAATCGTGATTGGCGAATGGCGTGGAGTAGCAGCCATTGCCATCCTCGCCGTGGCCCATACTCTCAAAGCCCAACGAGAGGAAGCTGCCATGATTTCTGAATTCGGAGAAACCTATCAGCAATATCGCAGACAAACCGGCTTTTTATTTCCCGGACTTTAAATCTCCGCAAAAATAAAACGGCAGGGCCGACCCCCTGCCGTCATGATCTCGAATCTTAGACTACTTCCCGCGGTTCACGGCCTTTTTCAGTTCAGCGCCCGGAGTGAACTTCGCCACTCGTCGTGCGGCAATTTTGATGGTGGCCCCAGTTTGCGGATTCCGCCCGTTGCGGGCCTTTCGTTGTGAAATGGAGAACGTGCCAAACCCAATCAATGCGACACGGTCACCTTTTTTTAAGGCGGAGGTGATGCTTTCCACGGCGGTGTCAATGGCGCCGGCAGCTTGAGTTTTACTGATGCCGCTGCCTGCTGCGATACGGTCAATCAGATCAGCTTTGTTCATCTCTCTCTCCTCGCAGGTCTCTTCTGTCCCAACAGCGCATTGGGAACCACATGCCCAAGTTGGTTTGAAACCCAGCGGCACCATTTAGCTACTATGCGAGAAGAAAGTCAACTGTGGAAATCCGCGCCGGATGCCTTGTTTGGTGCGGGGCCTCCAGAATTGGGAGATTTGGCGCGGGATTAGCCTGAATGAACTATTCCAAAATTTGATTTTGTCCGGCCCGAGCGTGCGCCTCCCCCAAATTGCAGTGAGACCGGCAGAGAATCCACTTATCCTCTGCTCTCCACAATTCAAGCCTCATATCCACAAGATGTGCACGGATCATCATCCCCGGCCGCTTGCGCTCAGCCCGCTTCAAGGTTCAAATTGGATACAAGGTCGTTCAAAGATGCTCAAAGATTTCCCTGCGCCCAAAGAACAAGCGGTATGCCCGATATGCAACGGCACCGGATGGAAGCCTGCCGGCAACAGCCGCGTCACCCGCTGCGATTGTCGTATGCAGGCGCGTTCGCAGACTCTGCTTGTCTCCGCTCGCATCCCGAAGCGCTACGAGCATTGCGAGTTATCGAACTTTGAATTCGACGGCCCTTACCGCGATCTCGCCACTGCGCGCCTCGCGGCCTGCCGCTTCGTCGAAGAATACCCCCTGGACAGCACAGGCCTCCTTCTCACCGGAAGTATCGGCGTCGGTAAGACCCATCTGGCCGTAGGTGTGATTCGCGAGCTCATCCTGGGCAAAGGCATCTCCTGCCTTTTTTACGATTACCGCGAGCTGCTCAAGCAGATTCAGAATTCTTACAACGACTCTGTGAAGACGACCGAGCTCGAAGTCCTGCGTCCGGTTTTTGAGGCGGAAGTTCTCGTTCTCGATGAGCTTGGGGCCGTGAAACCGACCGAATGGGTATGGGACACCGTCAGCCTCATCCTCAACACCCGCTACAACGACAACCGCACAACCATCATTACTACAAATTTCGACGACAAACCCGCCGCCGCAGTTTCCGGTTTGCGGGGAGCATCGCGCGAAGAAACGCTTGGAGACCGCATCGGAGAACGCATGCGCTCGCGAATTCACGAAATGTGCCGAATCGTCCGCATGGAAGGCCAGGACTTCCGCCAAACCCTCCGCAGCGCCAGCTTCAGATAGTTCCACCTAAAAATCTTGTTTTCCTGAGTGGAATTATTGATTCAGCCACTCAAAATTGTCATCCTGAGCGAAGTGAGATTTCCGCGTTTTGCGGAAATCTCCGAGTCGAAGGACCTGCTGTTGCTTTTGGGTGGCGCAGCGCTTCGGCACGGCGACGTTTCTCTATAAAATCGGCGGCTTTAGCCGCCGGGGTCACTCGCTCACCACTCGCCCAGGTACATGCTCGCCGCTAGAATTACTTTGTGCTCGCGCACTCGCTCGAATTCGCACCCGACCTCGACGAAGCCATCTTCGCCGCCGTTCCAGCCGCATCGGCCGTATTCCTGTTGCGCGCCAATGACGCATCCGAGCCATACATCAGCAAGACCTCCAACCTTCGCCGCCGCTTGCAGCGCCTTCTCGCCATGCCCACGGAGCACACAAAGCGCCTTAATCTTCGCCATCAAGTTCGCCAAATCGAATACACGCCAACCGGCTCGGATTTTGAATCCGGGTTTCTTCTCTACAAAGTACTCCGTGAAATTTTCCCGAAGAAATACTCAGAGCGCATGCGCCTCCGCTTTGCGCCGCTGATCAAGTTTCATCTCGACAACGCCTACCCTCGCGCTTCCATCACAACGCGCATTGGCAGACTCAACGGCGCTTCGGTCTATTACGGCCCGTTTCCCTCTCGCGCCTTCGCGGAGCAATTCGCCAGCGATTCGCTGGATTTTTTTAAAATGCGCCGTTGCGTAGACGATCTTCATCCTGACCCTCAATTTCCCGGCTGCATTTATTCCGAGATGAAAATGTGCCTTGCGCCCTGCTTCAAGGGTTGCACGGATGAGGAATATGCGGGCGAAGTAAACCGCGTGAAGAACTACTTCGATTCCGGCGGCGATTCGCTGGTGCGCGAAATTTCCTCTGCTCGCGACTCCGCCTCAACAGATCTAGACTTCGAAAACGCCGCAGCGCTTCACACCCGAGTTGAAAAATTGAAATCCGTTCAAGGCCGCCTCCCTGAAGTCTTCCAACGCATTGACCGACTGAACGGATTGATCGTTCAACCAAGTTCGAACCCTGAATGTGTCGCATTATTTAGTGTGTCCGCGGCTTCTATCTCTTGTCCAATTAATTTCCCAATCCAACCCGCCGAGGCCGCTCAGGCTCGCTCGATGGAAGCCCGCATTCAATCAGCACTTGAAGCCGTCGCACGCGAGCAGACGAAGAGCGCATTGGAAACCTCGGAACATCTTGCAATTCTCTCGCGCTGGTTTTTTCGGAGCAGCCGCATGGGAGAGATATTTCTTGAAGACTCGAATGGCGAACTTCCTATGCGCCGCGTCGTCCGTGGCGTCTCGCGTGTATATCGCAGAGAAAGACCCGAGAACGTTATCGCTTCACCGCCGATTTAATGCAGAATATTGTGTATTAATCTGCGTTATCAGCGGTTGAAATGTTCAAGCACAATTCTCCTCCGTCCAACGTGGTGACGGTCGTTTCTTGAACACCATCCGTACGTTTTCGCGCCAGCGCTCGTCTATCCCCACCACGATCCACTCTATCTTCGGCGAGAAATACCGCAATATCGCATCCGTGGACGGATGGATTCGCAACGCAGGAGCGACGAAATACAACAACGGTTGCTCGCCTGAAATTTCTTTGCCCGGGAAATACCCGAATCGCAAAAACTCACCACGCTCGTGATGCCATGCCACTCTCGCCCAGTAATCCAACCCTTGCAGCGGCAGGTTGATGTTTTCATCTGCTTTCAACTCAATCACCGCCAACCGCCCCTCATGCGTAAGCGTCAAAACATCCATCATGGCGCGGTCCGAGGCTGAAAACGCCGGCACCTGCGCATAAACCTGGGTTGCATCAAGACGTTCGTCAATCCGCGAAACGTTCTTCGCCACTAGGCATTCCAGCCATCGCTCGGGATGCAACCGCCACAAAATGTGATCACGCGGGCCCTCTGCGTGACGCGATTCTCCAATGCTGCGCACCATCCGCACAAACACCTCGTGATTGCCCGGATTAAGCGTTTGCTGCGCTGCGCCGAGACCAAAAACAATCTCTGGAACCATTCGCAATGCAACGGGATCGTGGATCATCTGTGCTCGCGCAAATTCAAGGCCAAAATGCCGAAATGCAATCTCCGCTGGAGAAAGAACTGCGACCTCCACCTCGGGCATGATTTCTCTTACGCACTCAATGGAAGCAGCAAATCTCTCTCGCGCCGCAGTTTCATCCGGCAAGTGCACTAAGCGCGTCGCAACATTGCCCCGGTCTTCCAGATCTATTTTCGTGATGTTGTCTTCTGCCTCATCGAACTCAAACAACTGCCACTTCGCCGCCTGCGGATTCAAATGCGCCATGCGTTCCCGCACTAACACCGTGGCTCCCTTCGGCAAGAACAACTTCAGCCCATTCACAACGTATTTCCCGCTTGATGACGCCCGGCACGCATCCATCCACAAAATGGCGAACGTCAGCGAAGCATCAATCGCCCCTTGCGATTCTTGCGAGTTCACACCCATCACGGCATACGCCGTCTGCCCCTGCCGAATCAATCCGCGCGCGTAAATCGGACTGAATGATTGCTCAAGATCCATGCCCGTGCTGAAGCGCATCAGCACATAGCCGGGATAACGCCGCGTCAAAGCATGTTGCAGTTTGCGCAAATAGGCCACGCGCGCGATTTTCTTGGCGCTTGGCGTGCGCGCGTCGCGCTCGCGGCAAATCTCCAGCTTGGTCGGCTTACTTTGTCCCATGCGCTGCACCGCCAGGCGCAAGGTTTCCTGTTTTATTTCCGCGTCAAGCACGCGCCGCACAACATTGCGCTCCGCTGACCATAAATGCAGCAGGCACTTATTGCGTTCACCGGTAATGCTGTAGCGGGCCTCTTCGAGGTTAAAAGCGATCAGGCCATCTTCAATCACGACTGCGCTACGCGATCCAGCCAGAAAATCGTCCACCGAGCGAACCAGGGATTCAGGAGTCATAATCACGATTTTCCTAATTTCGGCGAAATGTCGTCTGTGACAAGTGACCATTGATTCGGTTCCAAATCGGGAATCCGCGGGCGCTATGGGATAATTGGTTGATTCCGAAGAGTCAATTCGGCCAGTGGGGCATCTAAATACTGTGGAAAACAACAAATTTTTCTTCCAACATTACGGCCTTAGTCAGAACGACTTGGAGCGTTATTTAGCTGCCGCGCTTTCTGCCGGAGGCGATTACGCTGATCTCTATTTCGAATATCTAAGCTCGACTTCGCTCAGTGTGGACGAATCCATGGTCAAGTCAGCCTCGCAGGGAATTTCAGCGGGCTGCGGAGTGCGGGTAATCTCCGGTGAACGAACGGGTTACGCCTACACCGACGACCTTTCGTCGGAGCGTATTCTGCACGCTGCGCGAACCGCTGCATTGATCGCTAGTGGGCCAGCCAAAACGCCAGTCGTTGGATTTCAGGAAAAACCAGCACGCAGCTTATACCCCATAACTTTGCCCTCGGTGGACGCGGAAATCACTGCGAAAGTTGAACTTGTCATGCGCGCGGATACAGCTGCTCGCGCCTTCGATCCGCGAATCAAGGAAGTGCGCGCCAGTTATAGCGATGAGCTGCGCAATATTCTCATCGTTGGCTCAGACGGCACCTATGCCGAAGATTCGCAACCACTTGCGCGCATGAATGTCTCCTGCATTGCGAAGACGGAAGGCAATTCCGCTCGCGGCAGCTCGGGCGGCGGCGGACGCGTTGCTCTGGATTTCTTTTTTGGCGAGAAGACGCCTGAATTTTTTGCCAAAGAAGCATCGCGGCAGGCGATTTTGCAGCTCGATGCCCGTGAAGCTCCGGCAGGCGACATGGAAGTCGTCCTCGGCCCCGGCTGGCCCGGCGTGTTATTGCATGAGGCCGTTGGTCATGGACTAGAGGCTGACTTCAACCGCAAGCAAACCTCGGCATTCGCCGGGCTAGTTGGCAAACGCGTGGCCAGCGAGAAATGCACTGTAGTCGATAACGGTACCATGCCGTGGCGGCGCGGGTCTTTAAACGTCGATGACGAAGGCCAACCAACTCAAAGCACGACGCTTATCGAGAACGGGATTCTTAAGGGTTACATCAGCGACAAGCTCTCGGCGCGGCTGATGGGCATTGCCGACACCGGCAACGGACGTCGTGAGAGCTATGAGCACATCCCCATGCCGCGGATGACGAACACTTACATGCTCCCCGGCGATGATAATCCTGAAGATATCGTTCGCTCGGTGAAGCATGGCATTTACGCTGTGAACTTTGGTGGCGGGCAGGTGGATATCACGAACGGTAAATTTGTCTTTTCGGCTTCGGAAGCCTATCTGATTGAAGATGGAAAGATTACCGCGCCGATTAAAGGCGCGACGCTCATTGGCAACGGGCCCGACGTGCTGACGCGGGTCTCCATGGTAGGCAACGACCTGCAACTTGATGAGGGCGTAGGCACTTGCGGCAAAGATGGACAAGCTGTGCCGGTGGGCGTGGGCATTCCGACGATTAAAGTTGACCGGCTCACCGTCGGCGGCACTGCGCGTAAAGATCCAGGCGGCTTCATGCAGTAATTTCCCAAGCTTTTGCGAAGCGCATGCTTCGCTCGGGATGACACAAACGCCACACTCTAATCATCACAAAAGACGGGATGGTTGCCCCTGCGCCTTGAGCATCTCCACGGCTTTCTTATCAAAAGAAACGAATGTATCTGCGCCAAGCCAGCGACCTTCATAGGCGATGGCACCATCGGCGAAGTCCCCTCCGGCATCGAGCATGACTAATCCCGCCTCGACCGCCGGACGATTAGTTTCGACATTTTCTGCCGCCAAAAGACTGCGCATCGCAACTCCGATCTCAGCTGCCTTGAATCCATAGACGCTACGCAGGACCCATACAAACTCGCATAACGAAGGCACCGGGACCGCCAGGAGGTCGGCTCGATCCATGGCTCGTGTCGCTGCATCGCTTTGCTCGCGATGGTCGCGGACGGCGGCCCGCACTAATACGTTCGTGTCGACGGTAATCCTCACTTTTTGCCCATCTTGACTTTACCGGCCCACCCTCGCGCCGCTGCCTCATTCATTTCTTCGATGGTCGCGACTTTCTTCGTTTTGCCGGCAAGCACACCAAAGAAGTCGTCTATTTTCCCGGACGGGCGCGCTGCGCGGATTATGCCCCGGCCATCAGGAAGCAAATCGAGTTCAATTTTCTCTCCAGCCTTAATTCCCAGATGTTCCAGCACCTTCTTTCGGAAAGTCACCTGCCCCCGCTCGGTTACGGTCAAGGTCGCCATAAATCAACTCTCAGGGCATTATAATGCAAAAATGCATTACACTTCAAATTGTGAATTTAAGGCTCTTAGGCTTGGTTCTTGCGGCAGACACCGGACATCCAATAAGCAACGTCTATTTATCTGAAATAATAGGACTTTATGCCTTCTACTGAACTGGAAATTCGAAACACGAAGTCTGAAACCGACCTGAAAGACCTTGCTCAAGATGTCGTCCGCCGCGCTGTGAAAGGCGGGGCCTCCGCTGCTGAGTGTGTTATTCGGGAAGGGGATGAATTCTCCACGCTCGTGCGCCTCGGCCAGGTGGAAACGCTAAAGCAGTCAGGATCGAAGGCCATCGGTATTCGTGTGTTTAACGGGCAACGAGCTGCCAGCACTTATTCGAGTGACTTTTCACGCGAAGGGCTCGATCGCATGATCAAATCGGCGATCGAGCTTTCGAAAATCACTTCAGAAGACCCGTTTGCAGGCATTCCCGACGCTTCGCAATTAGGCTCACTCCCGGGGAATCTCGATTTGTACTATTCCGATGTTTATTCGCTCTCTGGCGAAGAGCGCATCAACTATGCGCGCCGTGCCGAAAAAGCTGCGCTTGATTACGACCCCCGCATCAAGAATTCCGACGGCGGGTCGTTCGACGCCGCCACTGGCCACAAAATCATGGCCAACTCGCACGGATTCGTCGGCGAGTACAAGCGTTCCTATTGTTCGATCTCAGCTGTACCGATTGCCCAAACCGAAGACGGGGCCATGCAGCGCGATTACTGGTTTTCAGTTTCACGAAATTTGAGCAAACTGGAGTCGCCGGAGCATGTAGGAACGGTGGCAGCGCAACGCACGCTTCGCCGCCTCGGAGCAAAGCGCGGAAAAACGAAAAAAGTGCCGGTTGTGTTTGATCCGATGGTTGCGACTTCGATTCTTGAACATATTTTTGAAGGCATTAACGGCGACTCGGTTTATCGCGGTGCATCTTTTCTTGCGGGCAAACTCGGGCAGAAAATTGCCGGCGATGGAGTTACGGTGATTGACGACGGGACGATCGTCGGAGGATTTGGCACCAGCCCATTCGATGGCGAAGGCATTCCGACTCGGCGAACGGTCGTGATTGAGAACGGCGTGCTGAATTCGTACCTGCTGAATACTTACACGGCAAAGAAGCTCGGCCTGCAAACCACGGCCAATGCTTCCCGTGGATTGGCCGGAACGCCGGGCATTGGGCCGGGAAATTTCTTTGTTCAACCGGGAAAGAAAACTCCCCAGGAGATTATTGCTGCGATTCCCGATGGCCTTTATGTCACTGAGTTTCTCGGCCACGGCGCGAACCTGGTAACGGGAGATTATTCGCGCGGCGCTTCAGGATTATGGATTTCGAGCGGCGAGCCGGCCTATCCCGTGGAGGAAATTACGGTCGCGGGCAATTTGAAAGAGATGTTTTTTAATATCAGCGAGATTGGCAGTGATCTCGAATTCCGGGGCTCGGTGGCTTGCCCGACCATTCGACTGGATGGACTCATTGTCGGTGGCGAATAGCCTGATATCGCTTTAACCATCTGTCATTCCGAGCCAGCTTTAGCTGCGAGGAATCTGCTTTTGGATAGATGCGACAGCAGATTCCTCAGGGCTGAAGCCCATTCGGAATTACAAGATTAACGGGTGTGTTTTAGCATCCCAGTTTCCACGATAGTAAAATCCCTCCATGGATGAACCCACACTTGCGCCTCTCTCGACACCGGAGCGCGAATCGAATGCGATGCCGATTGTCTTGGGTGTTGGATTCGTCTTAGTTGTTGTCGGCATAGTTGTGTTTTTTTTACGAGCTCATCCAAAAGCAGCCCCAACGATCAACCCTTACGCCGCGAATCTCAAAATCTCCGACATCAAAATGAGTACGGCGCAGAACTTTGTCGGCTCAACCGTCACTTACATTGACGGCGCGGTTGCGAACTCCGGCGACAAGACGGTCACTCGCGTCATCGTGCACATCGTTTTCAGAGATTCCATGGCACAAGTCGCTCAGGCCGAAGACTTGCCGCTGAAAGTATTGCAAAATACGGGCCCTTATCTTGATACCGCCGATCTCAGTTCCTCACCACTTGCAGCGGGGCAGAGCAAGCAGTTCCGGCTGGTGTTTGAGCACGTCAGCGCTGAGTGGAACCAGGCGTATCCTGAAATTCAGATCACCGATTTAACCGCGAAGTAGGACTGCATGCCAGAAACAAAAACAGTTCGCCTTACCGAAACCGTAAAAGCCGGAGGATGCGCGTCGAAGCTTAGCCCGGCGATTCTCGACAAAATTTTGCCGAAGCTGCCGCGGCAAACCGACCCTAATGTTTTAGTTGGGTTCGACCACGCCGATGACGCGGGAGTTTACAAGCTCAGTGAAGAACTTGCGTTAGTGCAGACGGTCGATTTTTTCACGCCAATGGTGGACGATCCTTTCACGTTTGGACAGATCGCAGCGACGAATGCTCTGAGCGATATCTATGCGATGGGCGGACGGCCGATTACGGCGCTCGCGCATGTTTGTTTTCCGGGTACGGGTGATACAGACATCCTTGAACAGATCTTGCAGGGCGGCTTATCGAAGATGATCGAGGCCGGGTGCTCGGTGGTCGGCGGGCATAGCGTCCGCGATGAAGAGATGAAGTTCGGTTACTCAGTGACGGGGCTGATTAATCCGCATAAAGTGCTGGCGAATGACGGCGCGAAAATCGGAGACCGCCTGCTGTTTACAAAAGCGCTCGGCACTGGCGTGATTACGACCGCGCTGAAAAAAGGTGAGGCCAAGCAGAGCTGGGTGGATGGCGCGATCAAGTCCATGACGACGCTAAATAAGAAAGCTGCCGAAGTGATTGCGCCGTATGCGGGGACGACCGTTCATTCCATGACTGATATCACGGGCTTCGGATTAGTCGCGCACGCTCGTGAGATTGCGCTGGCCTCGAAAATTTCTATGCGGTTATTCGTTAACAAAATTCCCGTGCTCGATGGCGCGCTCGAATGCATTCGCGCCGGGCATGTTCCGGCGGGATTGAAAGCCAATCGCGAGTTCGCCGAGTGTGTGGTCGGATATGAAGGCGACATCAGCGAAGAGATGCAGGCGATCTTGTTTGACCCGCAAACGGCGGGAGGGTTGCTGATTTCGGTGGATGAAAAATCGGCGTCGCCACTCGCGCAAGCTTTAAATGACGCGGGAATTGCGGCTGTGGAGATTGGGGAAGTGTTGCCGTATGGCAAGCCGCTGATTACCGTCAGCTAACCAGCTCCCAAATCTTGGCCAGATGGTGGTCATCATGTTCGGCGACGAAGAAGAGATGATCCACCAACCGCATGGGCTGCTTCAATCGCGGATGCAACAGGGTGCGCCCGAAGAAATCAGGCTGTAACTCTCCTACGCGGTCAACCAGCTTCATTCGCGCCTGGCGGAAATTCGACAGAATTTCATCCAAGGGCTGCGCATTGAAGTTGGCTTCGTCGGTTCTGCGATTGGTTAGATCGGCGACACTCAATGGCTCGCCGCCGCGAACAAAATCTTCCACGCGGGCCAACCATAGAGTTTCGAGATCGAGCAGGTGTCCGGCATGTTCCTGCGCCGACCATTTGCCGTCGGGCTTGGCGATTAGGCGGTCATGCAAACTGCTATGCAGTAGTTCTTCCAAGTGGGCAGGCGTGCCGCGAAGGCGCACAGCAATGTTGGGATATTGCTCTACAGGAAAAGCAAACTCAAACTTTCGCTCGTACCAGCTGGGGATGGCAGTCATCAGTCGAATGGATGATGGAAAGCCGGGAAAAGGCTCGATAAAAATTAAGCCCGCTAATTTCTTTATCAATACCGGGTCTTTCGCTTACGTGGATGAATCGCAAGCGATTCATCCCACTTCGCTCAAGATGACACGCCATTTTTTAGGCGAGGCGGCCGGGCGCGTAGTAATCGGCACGGCTGGGTTCGATTTTGCGACCTTGACGGTTGAAGATGGCGAAATGGGCGAGCCCGAAACGCTGCAATCCAAATTGCAGAGAAGTCGCCAGCACCCCGAAGCCGTATTTCACGCTGCGGCGGAAGTTGATGGAAGATGCTTCCTCGAAATAACGCGTTGGGCAGGAAACTTCGCCGATGCGGAATCCGAAGTAGGCGCATTGCGCCAGCATCTGATTGTCGAAGACGAAGTCATCGGAATTTTCCAGAAGCGGCAATTCCGTCAAAGCGCGGCGGCTGAAGGCACGATAGCCAGTGTGGTACTCCGATAATTTAATCCCAAGAAATAAATTTTCAAATGCGGTTAGAAAGCGGTTGGCGATGTACTTCCAAATCGGCATGCCGCCACGCAAAGCGCCGCCGCCGAGAATGCGCGAGCCCAGCACGACGTCATAGACGTCATAGGCAACCATGCTCGCCATCGCGGTCACGAGCAGCGGCGTGTATTGGTAATCGGGATGCACCATGATGACGACATCGGCGCCGGCAGCGAGGGCTTCGCGGTAGCACGTTTGCTGGTTGCGTCCGTAACCGTAGTTGCGATCGTGGACGAAGGCGCGTAAGCCGAGCCGCGCGGCTTCATCCAGAGTGCGGTCGGAACTGTGGTCATCCACGAGGATGGTGATGTCCACCAGTTCGGGCAGTTCGCGGACAGTCGCCTCGAGCGTTTTCTCCGCGTTGTAAGCGGGCAAGACCACCGCGATGCGTTTGCCGTTAATCATGGGCATTTCTATTTGAACATATTGCGGCGGGCAGAGCGAGAGGACCGTCGAGCTTCACCTCGACTGGGCGGACGAGGGCGTCCGCCCCTACATGTTCCATCTATAGCGCGATGAGCGGAACGGCGAGCAATGCAGCGATCATTCCGACAACTCTCCAACGTGTGAAATGTTCGTGAAGAACAACGCGCGCGAGTAGAACAGTGACGACAGGGTAAAGCGAACTAATAACCACTGTCGAGTCGAGTCTTCCGGATTGCGCGGCGAGGATGTAGCAAACGCTGCCGGTGACATCAATGCATCCAGCCAGAACGCCGATTTTCACGCCCCAGCCATCCATCGGCTTGAAACTGCGCGAGAACAAAACGATGATGGAAGTAACTGTGAAAGAGGAGGCGCGTGCGAGAGCTGCAATCCAAAACACCGACCCGGCACCAGCTTGGCGAGTACAAAGATAATATCCGGCAAAACCGGCGCCGGCGATCAGGGCCAACCCAATGCCTTTTGGACGCTGCCCATCTTCGGTGCGCGAGACGAGCCAGATGCCGATGGCAGCCAGAAGAAACCCAGATGCAGGTGCAATGCCGGGGAAACCCTCATGCGTAATACCGATGACCACGGGAATCGCCGCCGAGAAAACCGCGGCAACCGGCGCAGTTAATCCCATATTTCCCGATGAGAGCGATTTGTAGAACAAGGCCAGCGCGCCGCCACCACTCAGTCCGGCAGCACAAGACCAAATTACTGCGTGATGCGACGGAAAAACTGCATGAGTTCCAAATGCGCACAACAACATAAACGTCGTTCCGGCGGCGTGCGCAATGGTCGTCAGCAATAGCACGTTGGCGCGGCGAGCGCCGTATCCACCGAGAAAATCACTTGTGCCCCAGGTGCAGACCGCACCCAGGCTGAACAGCGCCGGAATAAGCGTCGTAGGTAGAGCCATGAATTTGCCCGAAGATTCAGCGTAGCACGAGGAGCAGAGCTAGCGCGCCACTGGAGAAGCGTCGAGCAGATTTAAAAATTGCAATTTTTTCTCGGCAGGAAGAAATGACGCTTCGAATGAATTACGCGCGATTTCGCGGAGATGTTCATCGGTGAATCCGAAATTGTCTTGTGCGATTTGATATTCATTGAGCAACGAAGTCCCAAACATCGTGGGGTCGTCGCTGTTCAGGTTAATCATTACGCCGTGGTCGAAATATTCACGCACGGGATGCTCGGCCAGCGACTTGCAGGCGCCAGTGCGTAGGTTGCTGGTGATGCAAATCTCGACTGGAATCTGGCGCTGGGCAAGCTCTTCGACCAGTTCCGCATCTTGAATGGCAGTTAGTCCGTGGCCAATGCGCTCGGCATGAAGATTGAGTGCGCCCCAAACGGAATCGGGCCCGGCGGTTTCTCCGGCATGAGCGGTTAGACGCAAGCCGTTTGATTCTGCGTAAGCATAGGCTTCGCGAAAAAGCTCTGGCGGGGCTTTTAACTCATCGCCTCCAACGCCGATTCCAATGACGTGACGGTCGCGATAACGAACCGCAAGCTCAAAGACTTTTTTTGCCGCATCGGCGCCAAATTGGCGCACGGCATCAAATATCCACAATAGAGATATGCCAAAATCTTTTTCCCCGCGAGCGCGGCCACGGTCGAGACCCTCGAAGAGGGCGTCGAAATCCTGCTTGCGCCACAGGCACACACCGACCGAAACATACACTTCGGCGTGCAAAACGTTTTCTTCTTTCAGGCGGCGCATGAGTTCGTAAGTGATCATCTCATAGTCTTCGGCCGTGCGGAGGTCTCCGGTGACCGCCTTGAACGCCATCAGAAAGCTGGTGAAATCGGTGTAGGTATAAAGCGCTTCTACATCTTTTAGTGAACTCGATATACCGTGATGGCGCTTCAATTCAAGCAGTGTGTGCGGCTCAATGGAGCCTTCGAGATGCAGATGCAGTTCAGCTTTGGGCAATGAAAGAAGAAACTGGCTGGGCCGCTTTGGAGGACCATCGCTCACGAGATTATGGTAACGGATGGCGAGAAAGATTTGTTGAGCTTCGCTCGACCGGGCAGGTGAGGAGACCTGTCCCTACGCCTTTTGTGCGAACTCGCTGTGATGTCGGCTGTAGAAAGCGTATATGCACAAGCCAAGTACCAACCAGACAATGAACCTTATCCAGGTGATGACGGTCAGGCCGGTCATCAATCCGCCGCAAAGAATAATTGAAATTAGCGGGAACCAGGGTACGAGCGGAACCTTGAACCCGCGTTTGCGGTCGGGTTGGCGGCGACGAAGAAGAATCACGCCGAGCGAAACTAGCACAAAAGCGAAAAGCGTTCCGATATTCGAGAGGTCGGCCGCATCGCCTATATCGACCATGCCCGCAGGAATTCCCACGGCAAAACAGGCGATCCACGTGGACCAGTGCGGAGTTTTGAATTTAGGATGTACCGCGCTGAAAAGCTTAGGCAGCAAGCCGTCGCGTGACATGGCATACCAGATGCGCGCTTGGCCATATTGGAAAACTAGAATCGAAGAAATCATCCCCATCAGCGCGCCGAGCACAATCACTGACCTGAAAAACGGATGCGCTCCGAGCATCTTCAAAGCATAAGCAACCGGAGCGTCGGCAGCAGGGCCGGAAGCAAAAGTCGTGTACTTCATCATGCCAAGTAACACGATGGCTACGCCGATATACAAAATCGTACAAACCACCAGCGACGCGATGATGCCGAAAGGCAGGTCTTTCTGAGGATTGCCGCACTCCTCCGCCGCGGTCGAAACGGAATCGAAGCCGATATAGGTAAAGAAAACAATCGCGCCGCCGGTAACGATTCCCGCAAATCCCGATGGCGCAAAGGGCTGCCAATTGTTGGGATTGACCAACATTCCGCCGACCACGAGAAATGTCATAATAGCGCCGATTTTGATTAGCACCATGATGTTGTTGGCTTTCGCGGACTCGCGCACTCCCCGCACCAAAAGCACGGTAAGCACAAAGACAATCAGAAACCCGGGCAGGTTGAAATAGGCTCCGGTCCAATGGCCACCGGCAAAAACCGGAGTTGACCACTTATCTGATAAATTGATGCCGAAAGCCGCTAACTGCGCCTTGGAATATCCGCTGAAGCCTACGGCGACGGCGACGTTGCTTACGACGTATTCGAGAATCAAATCCCAGCCGATGATCCAGGCAAAAATTTCGCCGAGCGTGGCATAAGAATACGTATAAGCGCTGCCCGCAATGGGAATCATCGAGGCTAGTTCGGCGTAGCACAATCCGGCAAAGCTGCACGCAACAGCCACAAGCAAGAAAGAAATTGCAATGGATGGCCCAGCGGCCGGGCGGCCATGCATCAACGCGCCAGCCGTGCTTCCGGTGCGAACGAAGTTCGCGAAAAGGTCTAATACCTGCGCATGCAGAATGGACGGCGCTTCAAAGTGCTCACCAGCAGCCGCAGTCCCAGTAAGAACAAAAATTCCTGAGCCGATGATCGCGCCAATTCCCAGTGCGGTCAGCGACCACGGACCTAGAGTCTTTTTTAAGCTATGCTCGGGGCGCTCGGCATCCGAAATGAGCTTGTCAATGGACTTGCAGCATAAAAGCTGATTGTCCGAAGTTCGAGCCGATGGCGGCTCGGCGGTTGTGGGTATCTGTCCCAAAGGGCCTGTTCCCTGAAATCTGGAAGATCAAAAACCTGGCCGGCTTTTTGCTGACCAGGTTCCGATCCCAACTCGTTCAATTACCGCTTCGCAGTGCCGCGCGCCAACTTCTTCACCTTGCGTTTGGCCGAGCCGCGCGCGTACTCACGGGGCTTCAGGGGCTTCTCGGTGGCGCGCTTTTTACGCGCGGTGCGCTTCGATTTCTTGCGTTCGTCTTTGCTAAGTGCTTTTGTGTTTGCCATTTATATGAGTTGTCCTATAACTGCTAAATTGCCCGACGGATTATGAAATCAGGCTTTATCCGCGTTCCAGCTGGGCATACTTCTCCACCAGCTTTTTTAAACCGAACCGAGGAAATTGTACCGTAACCTTGGCATTTTCGCCCTCTCCTTCACGCTGATAGACCGTTCCCTCTCCATATTTGGGATGTTTGACCTTCTGACCCGGACGGAATCCAGCTTTGCCTTTGGGGGCCTCGACCGGAACTTTGGGCAGGGAAAACTTCTTGCCGCGGGAGGCGAAAAACTCGGCGATGTTGCCGATGGAGTTATAAGTCTGGCCTGAGTATTTCGCGTTCGCTGCCTTCGCTTGTGAACGCTCACTCCAACTGGCGCTCTGGTCTTCGTCCTCATAGGAGTAGTGGGCCTGAGCATCGGCTGCTGCAGGGGTTCGCCCCGCCGAACGGACGCCCGTTCCCACATGAGCACGCTTTATTCCCAATTCTTCGAGCAACTGGGGTGGGATTTCTTCGAGAAAGCGCGAAGGGACGCTGGCTTCAGGTAAATCTGTGCCATAGCGGCGGCGATAAACCGCACGCGAGACGATGAGGCGATCCATGGCGCGAGTCATGCCGACGTAGCAGAGGCGGCGTTCCTCTTCGACATCGTCGGGATGAAGAAATGTCCGCGAATGTGGAAATAAGCCTTCTTCAAGGCCAGCGAGCACAACCAATGGAAACTCGAGGCCCTTGGCCGCATGCAGCGTCATCAGCGTAATCTGAGCACGTTCATCGTAGGCGTCGGCATCACTTACCAATGCCGCATGATCTAGGAACTGGTCGAGCGTTTCCCCTCGGTCTTTCGAGTCCATGGCGGCATTGACGAGTTCGCGCAGGTTTTCAACCCGAGAGTACGCTTCCGGCGAATCTTCCTCTTCGAGCAGTTTGATGTAGCGTGTACGGTCAATGAGAAATTTCAGAAGCTCGGCGACGTTGGCAGCTTCACCGGGTGTGCGGAAAGCGGAGTCGTTTGTAGCAACGGCTTCTGTTTCCACTTCTTCGGCTTGAATTTCTTGCTCTTCGTCTGCGCCAAAATCAAAGCTGAAGTTGCCGGGGTCGAAGTCTGTGTCATCTTCTGCGGCTGCTTCAGCGACTACAGACAACGCGGGCGAGGGCGCCCTCGCCACATCTGTTCCTTCTTTTTGTGAATCATCTTCGAGATGCTCAGCATATGTCCCGGCCAGCATCGCCCGGCCATCTTCAATCAACTGGCGAAAGCTTTTTAACGCAGCCAATGCTCTGGGTGGCAACAACTGGCGTCGAATCACCTCTGCCATCGCATTCCACAGGGATAGCCCCGTTTCGAGCGCTACGCGCTCCAGCGTTTCGACCGTCGTCTTGCCGATGCCGCGCACCGGCGTGTTAATCACACGCAAAAGCGAAATGGTGTCATCGGGATTGTGGATGACTTTGAGGTACGAAATCATGTCTTTGATTTCGGCGCGCTCGTAAAACGAAAACCCGCCGACGACGTGATACTTCAGGCCATAGCGGCGCATGGCTTCTTCAAATAAACGCGACTGCGAGTTGGTGCGATAGAGCACGGCCGCTCGGGCTTCATTGCCGTTGCCATCTCTACCCGCTTCGCGAAGATATTTGGATACCGTGTCGGCCGCGAAGAGAGCTTCATTTTCGCCGTCTGGCGCTTCGTAATAACCGATTTTTGCGCCGCCTTGCCGGTCAGTCCAGAGGTTCTTGCCTTTGCGCTGAACGTTGTTGGCAACCACGGCGGAAGCGCCTTGCAAAATGTTTTGCGTGGAGCGGTAATTCTGCTCCAAACGGATGATCTTGGCTTCGGGAAAGTCTTTTTCAAATTCCAGTATGTTGCGTATATCGGCGCCGCGCCACGAATAGATGGACTGATCTTCATCGCCCACGGCGCAGATATTATGGCGGTCTCCAGCCAATAATCGCATCAGCTCGTATTGCGGCCGGTTCGTGTCCTGATATTCGTCCACCAGGATGTATTGAAAGCGACGGTTGTAATATTCGCGAACAGTGGCCGCAGATTTCAGCAGCCGCGCAGCTTCGAGCAATAAATCGTCGAAATCGAGAGCATTGGCCTTGGCCAATTCTTTTTTGTATTCCGCGTAAATCTGCGCCACCCGCTCAGTCTTGGGGTCGCCCGATTGCAAATAGACTTCCTGCGGGTCGAGCATGTGGTTTTTCGCCCACGAAATATGCGAGAGCACGGCGCGGGGCGTGGTCTGCTTGTCATCAATGCCCAAGCGCCGCATGATGGCTTTCACTGTCGCCTGTTGATCGTTCTCGTCGTAAATGACAAAGCTCTTCGTGTATCCAATCGGCGGATTTCCGGGAACAGCCGACGGAATGCGCAACGCTTCTATGTCCCGCCGCAACACGCGAACGCAAAAAGAGTGAAACGTCGCAATGACCGGCTTGGCGACAGAAAGCCCACCGACGAGCTTGTCCACGCGCTCGACCATCTCGGCGGCAGCTTTATTGGTGAAGGTCATTGCCAGAATGGAATCCGGCATAACACCAAGATTTTCAATCAAATGCGCAATGCGAAACGTGATGACGCGCGTTTTGCCGCTGCCCGCGCCGGCGAGAATGAGAACCGGACCTTCGGTCGTTTCGACAGCTTCACGCTGCTGCGGATTGAGTTGATCGAGAAAAGACAATGCGGGAGTAGCTCCGGAAGCTATGAATTGATTTTACAGGACGACCGAGGCTGACAGGCAGGTGGGCCGTACGAAATACGGCCCAGGATTGACGGGCGTGGGCGGAAGACGGCTATTTGTAAACAATCGTCGTACAGTCTTCCGTAGGCTTGGCCAGAGGCACCCAGGTTTGGTCGGGCGAATAAATCACGCCGGGATTGGTTGTGCTCGGGTCGTAAATAAGCGAGTATGCGGTTTGGTTAGCTTCAATAGCCCCATTCGGGTTGCTGGTTTGAACAACGGCAACCGAGAAACCATCCAAGCCAACCTGCGAACCCTTGGGAATCGTGGTGGGTACCAGAGCGAAAACTCCCATGTATTTGGCCAGAGATAGGCCCGGATCCATGTGAGGCGTAGGTGAACCTCCGTTGTAGACGCCCATTTTCGAAGGGTCGAAATTGAAGTCCACTTTGCCCTGCGTGTTGTCTATGCTGTGTACCTTAAAAACCACATAAGCGGCATTAGGCCCAGCACTCCACAAGCTGGTTCCATCATTCCAGCCATTGCAGGAACCAACCTGATGGTAAGTAATAGTGGCGGTGCCATTGGAGTTGCAGCCATCAAATCCGGAGACGCAGATGATAGCGACTGTCAATGCTGCGGTTGACATGAGCCGGGAACAAAGCGATTTCATATTTCCCTCCTGCAATGATGGTGACCGGAGGGCTTCGGGCGTTTCACTCATTTGTTACTTTATTCGGCGCCGCAATAAATTCCGTTGTTTTATGGCATGCTTCTAAGCCAGTACCAAGCCAGATCAAGATTCGATAGTGACGGGAGTGGTCTTACATTCCACACAGGGGCAGACTTCGCGCAGAAATTTCCAGGAATAGATTCCCAGATTGTGGCCATCATTCCAATCAAAACGAATAGCGTACTTGCCCACGCCCTCGGCTTTGAGGGCTTTGGCAGATTCTTTGAACATGGGCAGCGTCCCGGGAGCTGACTTCGCGGGCTGGCCGATCTTTCTGCCGCTTTTCCCACGCTCGTCGTCGCACAGCGCGCAGGGGCAGGCGTCTCGAAGAAAAACAAAGGAAAAGTGGGATTTGTGGCCGTCTTTCCATTCGATGTCGAGGCCTTCCCCGGTCGTCAGATGGACTTTGACCGACTTGGGATCAGAAGAGACAGCCATATTCTGAGTATCGCACAGGCAAAAAGGCCACCACGAAGGACACAAAGTAGCACGGAGGAAAATCAAAGCTTGATTCTTCGTGTCTTTAGTGGTGGTTTTACAGGAATTGAGAAAATCCGCGAAATCCGCTAAAATCTAGACTTTACAGGTTGAGCAACTACTTCTCTGGAGTTTCGAGTCATCATGGCACAAGTATGTGAAATTTGCGGCAAGGGGCCGCAGTTCGGAAATAACATCAGCCACGCGCACAACGTGTCGCGGCGGCGCTGGAACGTCAATCTGCGTCCGGTTCACGCCAAAGTGAATGGTCAGGGCAAACGGATTCGCGTCTGCACCAACTGCCTGCGCAGCGGTAAAGTGGTGAAGGCGTAGAGTTTAAAAGGCCCGAGTAAACTCGGGCCTCATAGCTTAGAAACTTTCCACCCCTTACTGCACTTTCAGCAATTCCACGTCAAAGATGAGATCAGCGCCCGGAGGAATCACTCCGCCTGCGCCGCGATCTCCGTAAGCCAGCGCAGCGGGAATGTGAAGCTGGCGCTTTCCGCCGACTTTCATGCCAGCGACCCCCTCATCCCAGCCCTTGATTACCTGGTGCTGTCCCAGTCCAAATTGAAAGGGCTCGTTGCGGTCCACGGAGCTGTCGAACTTCTTACCGTTGGTCAGCCATCCGGTGTAGTGAACAGTTACATTCTGCCCAGCAGCTGCGGTCTCGCCGGTGCCCACCTTGATGTCCCAATACTTCAACCCATCGGCTGTCGTGGTACCGTCTCCGGTCACTTTGGTTGGTGCAGATGTATCTACTTTTTTCACAGGCGCGGCCTTTCTGGTTGCGGTTTGCGCGTACACAAGAACTGCCGCAAACGCAATCAACGCGATCACGATAAATTTCTGCATTTATTTCTCCTGACTTAATTTTTCGGTAGGACTCGAACTAGACTAACGCGATTACGTCTATCTCGACCAGTACGTCTTTGGGTAATCGAGCGACTTCGACGGTAGAGCGGGCAGGCGGCGCGACGTGGAAGTGACGGCCGTAGACTTCGTTCATCGCGGCAAAGTCACTCATGTTTTTCAGGAAGACTGTGGAACGAACAACTTTTTCAAGGCCGCTACCGGCAGCTTGCAAAATTCCTGAGAGATTTTTGATGACGCGCTCTGTCTGTGCCGCAACATCGCCCGCAACAACCTGCTGCGTGGCGGGATCAATCGCAATCTGCCCGGAAATAAATACAAATCCATTCGCCCGAATCGCTTGCGAATAAGGCCCGATGGCTTGGGGAGCGTCTTTTGTGGCAATCACTTCTCGCATGAATTCTCCTGATTAAAGTTTTTGCAAGCGTTGCACATCGTGCACGCCCGGTACTTTGCGCACGCCGTTAATGATGTTTTCCAGATGCTTCAAATCAGCGATGTCGAGGACGACATCCACATTGGCTTGCCCGTTTTCCGATCTCACTTCGAGATTGCGGATATTTGTTTTGGCGTCGCCGATGACGGCTGTGATCTGTTTCAACATGCCGAAGCGGTCGTCACAGAAAACAGTAATTTTGACAGGATAGGCACTCGGAGTTTCGTCTTCATGGCCCCATTCGACATCAATGCGTCGCTCGGGCTCATACATTAAATTGGTGACATTTGGGCAGCTTACGGCATGTACAGCGACGCCTTTGCCGCGGGTGACGTACCCAACGACAGCTTCCCCGCGGATGGGGTTACAACAACGTGCGCGATAAACGAGGAGATCGCCGTGGCCTTTGACGCGAATGGCGTTGTGTTTATCTCCGCCGAAAACCCTCCGCACGACGCTGGTAAAAGCACCCGGTTTTTCGATCTCTTCTTCCGGCGGCGGTTCCGTAGCGTTGGGGGTCAGCTTCGCCAGCACTTGGCGTGCAGCGAATTTGCCGTAGCCGATTCCGGCCATGAGGTCATCAATCTGGCCCAGGCCATAGTCGGAAGCTGCTCGTTGCAGGTCTTCGTCTTTGATGTCTTTGAAGGCGATGCGATACTTGCGAGCTTCCTTTTCAATCAGCTTGCGGCCGATTTCGACGGCGCGCTCCCGCTGATGAATGTTCAGCCAATGCTTGATTTTGTTTCGCGCGCGCGACGACTTAACTATGCCCAGCCAGTCGCGGCTTGGCGAGTGTCCCGTTTGAGTGAGAATTTCGACGATGTCTCCGCTATGCAATTTATGGCGCAACGGCACCATGCGTCCGTTGACTTTGGCGCCGACGCACGCATGACCAACCTCGGTATGAACGGAATAGGCAAAATCAATCGGCGTAGAATCTCGCGGCAGAACGACTACTTTGCCCTTCGGCGTAAAGGTATAGACCTCTTCCGGATAAAGATCAATTTTCAACGTCGAAAGAAATTCGTTGGGATCGGAGACATCGCGCTGCCATTCGACCACCTGCCGCAGCCACGCGAGGCGCTGCTCGTCCTGCGCCGAGACTGGACCGTCTTTGTACTTCCAGTGCGCGGCGATGCCTTCTTCCGCTGTGCGGTGCATCTCTTCGGTACGAATTTGAATTTCGAAGGAGGTACCTTGCTCGGTGATGACCGAGGTGTGGAGGGATTGGTAAAAGTTCGGCCGGGGCATCGCGATGAAATCTTTAATGCGGCCCGGCACTGGCTTCCAAACATTATGAACAATTCCCAGCACTGCGTAACAATCTTGCACGGAGTTTGTAATCACGCGCATAGCGTAGAGGTCATAAACTTGCTCCACGCTGATTTTCTGCCGGATGAGCTTTTTGTGAATGCTGTAGAGGCGCTTCGTCCTGCTTTCAACCCGTGCCGTAATTCCCGCATCTTTTAGCTTTTCTCGCAGCGTATTTGCCACACGATCCAGAAATTGCTGCCCGACTTTGCGGCGCGCTTCCACCGCATCGTGAACTTGCTGATAACTGATTGGATCGAGGTAGCGGAAGCCCAGGTCTTCCAACTCACCGCGAATTTTGCCCATGCCCAGGCGGTGGGCGATGGGACCGTAGATGTCCAGCGTTTCGCGGGCGATTTTTTGCTGCCGCTCCGGCGCCAGATGCTCCAGCGTGCGCATGTTGTGGAGGCGGTCAGCCAGTTTGATGAGAACGACGCGGATGTCGTCCACCATCGCGAGCATCATCTTGCGCAGATTTTCCGCTTGCGCTTCTTCTTTGGTGGCGAAATCAATTTTGCTGATTTTCGTTACGCCTTCAACAATGTGCGCGACTTGCTCGCCGAACTCTTTGCGAATGTCCACGATCGTAACGGACGTGTCTTCGACGGAATCGTGAAGCAATCCCGCAGCAATGGCGGTCGGATCCATCTTCATCTCCGCCAGAACAAGGGCAACTTCCAGTGGATGTACGAGATAGGGTTCGCCCGAGGCGCGGGATTGGCCGGCATGGTGCTTTTGCGAAAAATCGTAAGCTTTCCGGACAATTTCCAGATCGTCTGCGGGACGATTTTCGCGCATGTTTTGCAGCAGGTCGCGGAACTTGGTGACCGTGAGGACGTTGGTGGCGATCTGTTGACGAAACGTTCCCATGCTGGATGCCAGCCTGCAGGGCGCAAACGGAGGCTGGTATTCGAAACCTCTTGTGAAGATTATACTTGGCAGGCCTTCCGCGGCTGCTATTCAGGGCGGTGACGCTCGTAATTTGCCCGATTTATGCGGAAACCCTAGCCTTTCAGCAGATGGCTTCATCGCTGGGAGGAGAATGATGCGCAAACCGGTCGCTAGAATTTTCTTGATGATCTTGATTTGCGGGTTGAGCGCATTCGCATTCCAGCAAACTCCTCCGCCAAGTTCAGGCGAGCAGCTCCCGGTTCCGGGCCGGCCAGTTGCGGCGGATCACTCGCAGCTATCCGAACACAACATCGAATGGATGAAGACACAGCCGCCGCAGGAGCAAATGGAGTTTCTTCTGCAAGCTGCGGTGAACCATGACCACGGCGCGACCGACTACATCAACAAGATGGTCGAAGAATGGTTTGGGCAATTACACTCCACTCCCCGCTGGCAGGTATTACAGGATACGGCGCTTTACTCCAATGACTTGCGCGTACGCGCGGCTGCGATCGAAATTAATTTGGCGGTTTATAAGCTCGCGAAATCTCCGGCAACCATCGAAAATCTGGTCAAAGCCGGCGAGCGCAGCGTAAAGAATCGCCCATTTGCGGCTTGGGAAATGGGCATGCTGGCCAATCGCGGCGTCGAATTAGAACGGGTGCGCGGTGTGCTGGAAAATTATCTTCACGATCCCGATCAGCAAACGCGCTTTTGGGCAGTCGAGGGATTGGCGCACCTCGGAACCGATGAAACCATCAAAGATTTCGTCGAGGTGCTGCATACCGATTCATCTTTGGATGTGCGTGAGCGCGCCGGATGCAGTCTGGCCAAATCAGGCATGTTAACTCGCGAGCAGCGGATGAAAGCTGTGCCGGGTCTGATCGATGTCGGTGAAGATAATTCACTCGACCCAACCACCCGCTCGTGGGTTTTTCAGGCGCTGCGCGAAATTACAAACGTCAATCTGCCCAATGATCCCACGAAATGGCGCACCTGGTGGCTAAATTCCGGTTCGGCAAAAGTTCAGGAATTTCATCAGGGCGATTCTTCGGCGGTTTTGGGCAACAGTTGATCTCGTTGGAAATTTGTGTTCTACAAATCCTGCTAGAGTGGTTTCGTGGCGGGCAATCCTAAAAAAGTTCTTGTGAGCGGAGCGTCCGGGTTTATCGCCTCTGGTTTGATTCCTGCGTTAACGAAAGAAGGTTGGGAGGTTTTTCAACTCATTCGCGGAAAACCTGTGAATGCACAACAAATTGGATGGGATCCATCTCAGCCCGTGGATTTGGAATCGGTTTCCGGCTTTGAGGCCGTCATTCATCTCGCCGGCGAAAATATTTTCGGCCTCTGGACTGTGGCCAAGAAGCAGAGAATTCTCAACAGCCGCGTCGTTGGAACCCGGCATCTCGCCGAGGCGTTAGCGCAGACATCCGAACCGCCACGAGTATTCTTGTCAGCCTCCGCGATTGGTTACTACGGCAGCCGCGGCGACGAAATCCTGAACGAAAACAGCTCATCAGGCGGCGGTTTCCTGGCAGAAGTTTGCCGGGCGTGGGAAGCAGCTGCTGAACCTGCCTCTCAGGCGAGAATCCGCATTGTCCATCCGAGAATCGGGGTGGTTCTGAGTTCTTTGGGCGGCGCGCTCAAGCAAATGCTGACGCCCTTTCGTTTGGGATTGGGCGGAAGAATTGGCAGCGGCCGTCAATGGATGAGCTGGATTGGTATTCAAGACCTGGTTGGCGGATTTCTTCACCTGCTGCGAACAGAGTCGCTGGAAGGCCCGGTCAATATGGTGGCTCCGCAACCAGTGACGAATGCTGAATTCACAAAAACTTTGGCCGTGGCCTTATCGCGACCTGCGGTTCTGCCGGTGCCCGCGTTTGCGATTCGGCTGGCGTTGGGGCAAATGGGAGAAGAACTTTTACTCGCCAGCCAGCGGGTGAATTGCACAAAGCTAATGGTGAGCGGATATCAGTTTGAAAGTCCGGCTTTGAAAACCGCTCTCAACAAAATTCTGCGCTAACTAGGCATGAGCCTTAGCGAAGGCTTGCGCGCGTTCGAAGACGCTTAGCACGTGTTTTGGCAAGGCAAGGTGACTGCCCTCTTCGAGAATGGGGACTAGCTTGTCGAACTCCGGCCCGGAGTGCGATCCAGTCACAATGATGCGAATGGGATGAAATAGCTCTTTGCCTTTGACTCCGGTTTCGGCCTTGACTTCGTTCACAATTTGTTTGAAGCGCTCGGGCGCAAGCTTTCCTGCCTGAGCCGATTCGTCTCCAAGAATCTTCGTCGTAAACGCGGATAACACAGCGTTTGTTTGGGGCAATGCCAGAACTTCGGCGTTGTCTGACGCGGTGAGCGCGGCTTGAGCGTCGTAGTTGAAAATAAATGCAGCGCGCTCGGGAAGCTGATCGAGGCGATCCACCGACGGAACGAGAAGCTGGATGACTTTGTCGAACCAATCATTCGCTGAGATATTTAAAGAATCGGATAATAATCCAGCGTTAAGAAAAAAGCTGCGCGCCAGCGGAATAAGTTTGGCAGCCGGTGCTTCCTTGATGTAATGCCGGTTCAGCCAATACAGCTTCTCCATGTCGAACACGGCAGGTGACGGTGTAACGCGCTCAAGCGTGAATTCTTTCGTTAGTTCAGCAGGCGTAAAGATTTCGCGCGTGCCACCGCTGGGTGCCCAACCCAGCAGAGCCAGATAATTCGTGAGAGCTTCGGGAAGAACTCCCATCTCTCGGAAATTGGCGATCGAAGTCGCGCCATGCCGTTTCGACAAGCGTTCCCGGTCGCTGCCTAGAATCGTCGAAAGATGCGCAAACTCCGGAACTGGCCAGCCCAGCGCTTCGTAAAGCGCAACCTGTTTCGGCGTATTCGATAGGTGATCGTCGCCGCGAATAACGTGCGTGATTTTCATCAGCGCGTCGTCCACCACGACAACGTAGTTATAGACCGGAATTCCGCTTGACCGCAGAATGATTGGATCACTCACTACTTCATTCGAAAATTCCACTTCGCCGTGAACGATGTCGTGAAAACGAATTGGGCGTTCTGGAATGCGCAAGCGAATCGCAGCATGCTCTCCGGCCGCACGGCGGCGCTTCGACTCTTCGGGATCAAGATTCCAGCATTTTCCCGAATAAATCGGCTGGCGGTGTTCGGCGTGCGCACGCTCACGCTCTTTCTGCAATTCTTCCTCAGTGCAAAAACACAAATATCCTTTGCGTTCGTTTAGCAGTTTCTCCGCATATTCGCGATAAACATCCAGCCGATCGGACTGGCGGTAAGGAACATACGGGCCACCCACGTCCGGCCCTTCATCCCAATCAAGACCGAGCCACTTTAAATCAGCAATGAGCAAATCTTCATATTTCGTCTGGCTCCGCTCTAGGTCGGTATCTTCAATGCGTAGAATCATCGTGCCACCGGCCTTGCGGGCGAAAAGCCAGTTAAACAGGGCAGTGCGGGCATTGCCGACATGAAGATGGCCGGTGGGTGAGGGGGCGAAACGAACGCGGACTTTGGATTCGGAGGTCACTGTCAAAGTGTCACCAGGCTAATCGCACCGCGGAGGTTTGTCTGGATCTTTCGGCGTATCATGCATTTCATCGAGCAATTTAGCGAGCAACTCAGGGCGCTGATTGGTATTGAGCTCACGTTGCAATTCTTCCAGCGCGAGAGCTACTACATGGTAGTGATGCGCGCCGCAATACTTTGAATCAGCCGTGATGTCCAGCCAGACTTTATGCATTAATTCGATATCCTGGGGGCGCAAGCGCGGCGTATGCGGCCCTACCGCATATTCCTTCATGCTGCCGTCCGGAGCAAACACTTCGATCGTCAACCGCGGACGTGGTTCCGGCAGCTTTTCCCAGGCTGCGCCTGTCAGCCTCGCCTGCTCGTCACTAGTCAGCTTATTGGAAAGTCCACAGGCCACGCGGGTTGAATCCAATCGCTGTGCGGTCACCACAATGGCCTCGAAAACATCGTTGGCGGGAACGACCAGGAGCGAAACTGGACGGCCTTCTTTTTCCGCCGCAGCAACGACAGCCGTGAACAACTCCTGTTCGTAGTGGTCGAAAATCTCGCCCGCGTCCATTACCGCATTGCCGCCGAACGTCGGTTCGCGATGGTAAAGCCGAGCAGTCATCACAACGACGTCCTGCTTATTGGTATCCGTGCGGCGGAGCACTTCGCGCAGGTAGTAGAGATTGCGCGGATCGCGTACTGCAACAAGAATATTGCCCGGACGCACACCCAGCGCACCACTTCCCAGCTCCTGGTTTCCATACACGCGGAACTGGTCGAGGTTCTCGGGTTTGCCTTTTCGTTCCTTAGCAACCCGATGCTCCGAGTAGGTGAAAATCGCGAAGAATGCCAGGCTAAAGGTCACCCCCGCGATTGTGGCTTCCGATTTGGTGAACAGGTTAACCAGCGCGGTCATCAACAGGACGGCGGAAATTACAATCAAACCAATCGGGACTTCCTTGCCCCCGATGTGAAGATTTCCCGGCACCTTCCACTGACGGTTTTCCGGCTCGGTATAGCGCAGCACCAACACGGCCAATGATTTCAGCGCGAAGCTCCAGATGACACCAAAAGCGTAGAGACCCGCGAGTGTATAGACGTTGCCTTTGCTGAGAATGATCGTCGCAAGCTGCATGCCTACGATGAGATTGATAATGCGGTAACTCGTGCCATAGCGGGCTTGCGGCTTCTGGAACCATGCGGTGAGCACGCCATCCTCGGCGACCCGGTTGAGCACGCCATTCGCACCCACAATCGCGGTATTCTGCGCGCCGGCCAGAATCAGTACCCCGACCACGACCACAAAGGCATGGAACAACACTTTAAGAATCGTCGGGCCCGCGAGATACATGGCGATGCCGCCGATGAGGTTGCCGAAATAGCTGGGGCGGACACCATCGGGAATGATCATCACTGCAAAAAACGAAACCAGCGAAGTGAACAGCAGGCTGTAAACAAAAATCACCAGCCCGGTTTTTTCCAGGTTCTTAAGTTTCGGATGCTCGATTTCACGATTGACTTGGGCCAGCGTCTCCTCGCCGCTCATGGCCAGCACAGAGTGGCCAAACCCAACAAACATGATGATCAGCGTGAGATGGCTAAACCAAGTGTTGTGCAGCCAACCCAGCGAAGATTTCGTAAGCGGAATCACTCCCGGCGTAAGCGGGCTCGGCGGTAGATGGATGGGCGCCCGCAGAACCGTGAACGTGCACCACAGGATCAGGATCACCACCATTACCGTGGTTATGATCATGATCTGAAGAGCTTTTTCGCTGGATTCGTGAATACCCTGGATGTTCTTCCACCAGAAATAAACCACGACCATGCAGGCAAAGATCGCCGAAAAATGATCTTCCGAAAAAACCAGAGGATGGTGAGCGTAGCGGCCAATGTCTTCGATAAAACCAGCGAGGTATTGGCCCGCTGAGACTGCGCTGATCGGGCCGGTTAAAACGTAGTCGAAAAGCAGCGCCGAAACGGAAAACTTGGCGACTGTTCCGCCCATGGCTTCCTTGACCACGCGGTACACACCGCCCCGCACGAACATGCTGCTCGATTCGATGTATAACGCGCGCACCGCATAGCTGAACAGCATGACCGCGAGAATGAACCAGGGTGCGCTCTTGCCAATGACATTTTCCGCATCGCCGCCCGCATAATAGGCCGAAGAAGCCAGATCAGCTAAAACGATGGCTGCGGCCCGCCAGAACGAAATAAAAGTCAGCATGACCGTGGTGGCCACAAAGACCTTCACAGCGGGACGCTTCATATTTTCCATGGAAGACATGCGTTGGTATTCACTACTGGGCGAACTAAAAATCTAACACAGCGGCGGATTACTTGGAGATTTGTGTCTGCGCCGGCTTTGGCGCCATATATGTGGTCGTGATGCGATCATGCCAGCAAAGCTGGTCTTCGTCTAAAAAAGACCACAGATACCCCAATCCGATTGAACCCGCAGAAAGCATGGAGGTTAGCGCCCTCCAGCGGCGGGTTTTTCGGAGTACCGGACGGCCATCAAAGCAGCTTAAACGCAATCGCATGAGGAGCAATCCCGGGGTCGTCCCTCTATAGACCAAAAACGCATATTGGTATGCCATCCAAAGTAGACCGCTCAGAACTGCCAGCATGGCCGCAGCCGGCAAAGGCGGTGGCACAAGGTGCGTAATACGCAGAAAAATATAGCCAAATTCGACCAGTGCGCAACAAATTAAGGCTATATCCACCACGGACGCGAGAATGCGCCTCGTCATGGAAGCCGCTTGTAATGGAATTTCGAATCCCGGCCGGCGCGGCGGCTCTTCGCTTTGTATGCCCTCGATCAAAATACCGCCGAGCGCGGGCGGCGGCGCAGGGGCTTCAGGAACATCCAAAATTCGCGGACGGTCGGGTACCGGCTCGGCCAGTTCCTCAAGTGGCCGGGGCGGAGCCAGCGTCGCACGTGGAAACTCAATCACTCGGCCGGTGATTTCCGGCGTCACCGGAACTGGATTGGGCTGCGGGACAATCGCCGCAGCCACGGACTGCAAATTAATTTCAGCGACCCGTAGTTCTTCAGCCTCCATCTCAGGAGGTGCATTTTCAAATTTCAACAGCAACGATGGATAGCGTGGCGTGCGGGGGCGTCGTGAGCGATAGCGGCTGACCCGGGCCGTAACTTCCTGCTTCCAGGAGTCCGTGATATCCTCTACGGAATTTTCTTTCGTCGTGACTTCACCCGGCTCGGAAACTTCGACAGCTGGCTCTACCAATTGATTTTCATTTTCACTTGCGGACAGGTTGGGCCCAGTTTCTTCATCTGCATTTACCGTAAAAACTGGCCGCTCCGGTGGAGCATTGAGACTGGCGGCAAACATCTCTTCACTCGCATCCAAGCCTTCGAGACCGGGGAACCCATCAGGGGGAGTACTTTCAGGTTGAAATCTAGCTTTCATCATCAGCAATTAAAAAATACACCGAGCCGCGCCCGCCGTGGGCTTTTTTGCTACTTGGGGTAGCAACATGCTAACGTCACCTTTGACCCCGTGCACCGTTGGGCGGGCAGCTCACGCGTTCCAATGAATTTCCGCACACGACTGTTTATCACAGCCACATGCAGTCTGTTAATTGTCGTGCTGGCGGTTTCCGTTCCGTCGCGCGCAAGCGACAATCCCCCGCAATCTACTCCCGATGCCCCTTCCGCTGTGCTTGGTGAAGAAGTCACTATCAAAGCGCTGGCCCAGGAAAAAGATGGCGCCATCTACAAATTGCATGGCAACGCAGAAATTGATTATGAGAGCTACATTGTGCGCGCGGATGAAATGGTCTATGACTCCGCCTCAGGCCAGGTAACAGCCGACGGCCATATGGTGCTGGAGGGCGGACCCAATGATGAACACATCGAAGCCAACCACGGCACTTATAACATCCACAGTGAGACTGGGCGCTTTGAGCACGTCGCGGGCGGCATCGGAGTTCGACTGCATGGCAATCGCCTCATGCTCACTTCGTCGAACCCATTCTCGTTTGCCGGCAAAGTAGTCGAGAAAGACAGTCCCTATCACTACGTTGTGTACGACGGTACGGTAACCACCTGCGAACTGCCTCAACCTAAATGGGAATTTCATGCCCACAAAGTTGTCGTGGATGTTGGCGGAAATGCAAAAATCTATCGCAGCAGTTTTCGTTTGCATGGAATTCCCGTTCTGTATTTCCCTTTTGCGACGCATCCCGCGGAGCGTTACCCTCGCCAATCTGGTTTTCTCATTCCCAATATCGGCCAGTCTTCGGTGAAAGGCACCATCCTTGGCGAGTCCGTCTATCTCGCGCTGAACCGCAGCATGGACGCAACAATTGGCGCGGAGTACTTTTCATTACGCGGCTGGGCGCCTCAGGGCGAATTTCGCGCTCGTCCTAGTGATACATCGTTTGTTGACCTGAACTTCTTCAGTGTTCTGGATCGCGGAATCGGCAGCCCCCCGGTGGACCAGGGCGGCGGTGATGTGCGGCTGAGCGCCGAAGGCTCTTTTGGGCATAACTTCCGCGGCGTTGCTGATATTGACTATCTCAGTTCGTTCGTCTTCCGGCTCGCTTTTAACGAAGTCTTTACCCAGGCAGTGAACTCGGAAGTCAAATCGACTGCATTTCTTTCCAATACCACCGACGGATATTTTTATAACGTCGCCATGCAGCGTTATCAGAACTTTGAAAGCACAACGCCCGGCGATGTCATCACCATCTTGCACGCGCCCAGCGTTGAGCTTTCCAGCGTGGACCATCGCATTGGCCGTTCGCCTTTCTACTGGTCCTATGACGCCGCGTTGGAAGGCCTGTCGCGCAGCGATCCTTCTTTCAGCACAGCGCCGCTGGTTGGCCGTTTCGACTTCACCCCCACCCTTTCATTACCCCTTGTGCTGCGCGGTTGGTCGCTGCGGCCCGCACTTTCGCTGCGTGATACCTTCTACACCCAACAGCAAATCCCTTCCGCTGTCCCGGGCGGCCCCGGCAGCGCGGTAACTGACTCACTGAATCGCAAATCGCTCCACGGAGAAGTTGAGCTTCGTCCACCGGCCTTGGATAAGGTTTTCGATCGTGAGTTTTTGGGGCAAAAGTGGAAGCATGTGATTGAGCCGAAAGTTACGTATCGCTATGTAACCGGCATCAATAATTTCCCCGACATCATCCGTTTCGATCAACGCGATATTTTGAGTGACACCAATGAAGTGGAATATGGCGTCGTCAACCGGCTGTTCGCCAAGCGCCTGAATCAGCCGGCAAAAGATTGCGATCGGCCGGGAATGCCGACGCTGTTTATCGGTGGCGCTCCGTCGCACAGCTTGATTCCATGGCAAAAAAAAGGTCCCGTCGCGGAATCGCCATGCTCCGATGAGCCGCAGGTGCGCGAGATCATCACTTGGGAATTGTCGCAAAAATATTTTATTGATCCTACCTTTGGTGGCGCGCTCATACCCGGCCTTCCCAACGTCTTGGCGACAACCGAGGATCTGACAGGTATCGCTTTTCTCAATGGGACGCGCAGGCTGTCACCTCTGATTTCCCGGTTGCGCATTGCAACCTCATCTCATACAGATGTCGAGTGGGACGTGGACTATGACTTTCATTTGAGCCACATCAACACTAGTACGGCTTTGGTGAATTACCGCGCTGGCCCATTCACCATCGGAGGCGGGGATGCGTTTCTGCAAGCCCCCGGCGAGAGCGTCGAGACATCGCCCGTGCTTTTTAATCAATTTC
>Ga0070734_10001565_pt1 | contig 32508 bp, 33 predicted proteins | sample Coa_R1_8_FD_66444 | JGI IMG/M metagenome (GOLD analysis project Ga0070734, IMG submission 66444) | Surface soil microbial communities from Centralia Pennsylvania, which are recovering from an underground coalmine fire - Coalmine... | ecosystem: Environmental > Terrestrial > Soil > Unclassified ... | reverse complement strand
CTTTAGAACGAAGCCTCTGGCACCCGCGTCTAAAGCTTCGCGAATCACCTGGTCCGAGTCCGTAATGGTCAATACAATCACTTTGCATGGCGGATCGAGATGCGCCAACTGCCGCGTCGCTGCGAGACCGTTCAAGTTCGGCATGCCGACGTCAAGAATGACAACATCGGGCTTCAGGGTTTTTGCCATTTCTACTGCCTCGCGGCCATCGCGCGCTTCGCCGCAAATCTCCCAGCCTTCATGCGACTGCAGCAATGTTACCAACCCGCGCCGCACTACTTCATGATCATCTGCTATCAAAATTCGTTGTTTCATGGCCTCATCCGAAAAAGGAGATAACCGATGTTCAGGTTTTTAGCTAATGGTTATTCGTTACTCGGGCACTTTCAGGTGATTTTATAGCATTATGGAAGGTCGTTAAAAATACAGGAAATCCTGTATGAAATAAAGAGTTAGTTCACCGAAAAGTAGCTCTCCTGGCGGAGCAAGGCGTCAACAGCCTCCACAAGTGACCCGATATCCGTCTTAGCGCATGCGCCACGAATACCTATCTTTCGGGCCTCTTCTTCCAGTTGGCGGGACAGGTAAAGCGTGACCATAAGAATGGGAGTTTCAGGAGAAAGTCTGACGATTTCCCGAGCTACATCCAGACCATTGATGGTCGGCATCTGAAAATCCACGACCACTAAGTCGTGGTGTTTGCTACGAAATAAATCAATCGCATCTTTTCCATCACGAGCTTCATCGCAGACTTTCCAGTCTTCTTTTTGCTCTAAAAGTCCTCGCAGATAACGACGGACGGCCGGGTTATCATCTGCCACAAGAATGCGGACCACTAAGTCTCCTTAACATGAACAGCGCGAGGCAATTACCTTCCAAAGCTTAGATGTGCCGCGACAGCGCCGCAATACAGTGGATACTTGAGTGATTCGTTGGCAATCTTGAGCACTCTATTGAGTGCATAAAAAACGCCCCTCTTATGGTTTGAGAGGAGCGTTTTTCGGCTGGGCGTGCGTTGCAATTACATACCTTGCTCTTTGGCCTGGTGCGAATACTTCCGCACCGCTTCCATGAAGGTGCCGCTGCCCGCTGGTTTGGGAACCTTCCCGCTCAAGATGCTGGCGAAGGGCCAAGTCTTCCCGTAGAGAACCTTGGTTTCGTCTTTATCTTGGGTAATTGCTGAACCGTTGAGGTCTATCCCGGCAAATACTCCGCGGGCACGGGAATAGGTCAGAACTTCGGCCTTCATCTTCCAGTCAGTATCCGCAGCGGCGTCACGGCCGACCGGACCGGCGGCAGCCGACGCGTCCGCACCAAGCTTAAATTTACTGGAAAGCAGATGTTGCATTCCTTGATCGTTCATGACCACCATAACCAGGTCAACGGCTTGGCCGCCTAACTGCAAACCCCAACTGCCGCCGGTAATCGTAATTGGCGCCGGCCCACTCCATCCGCTTGAGGTGCGACACGTAGCGACGCCTTTGCCATGATTGCCTCCAAAGACGAGCGCAACTTTGACCATGGAAGGAATTACTGCAATGCACTTTGCATCATCCATGATTTTGTCAGGAATGGCTTTGTCGGGGGTCGCCATGATTTCATTGAGCACCGTCGCCGAGGCATCAATACGCTTTTCAATGTCTGTTTGATCCTTGTCGTCAGCGCCCCAGCTGGCCGTAACCGTGAGAGCGATAATCGCGCTCAACGCCAAAAAAGATATTTGATGAGCCCATCGTCGTATTTGCATAGAATCTCTCGTTTTCCGTGCAGCTTTCGCCGTCACTATGATTGAATTTACGTTCGTTGTTATTACGCCGCCGCTTCTGTCAAAGACATGAAAGCGTCTTCACGTTGAACTTCTTTCGGGCGTGCCAGGAGATCTCGAATTCGCAATCGGGCCTTGTGCAGCTGGGATTTGGAATTCCCGATGGAGCAACCCAGCAAATCGGCGATTTCCTGATGTTCGTAACCATCCACTTCGTGCAGCAGAAAAATCGTGCGGTAACCCTCCGGCAGGTCTTGCAACGCCTTGTTCAGGGCGATGCGATCGACGCATCCGGCAAGATTATTGTCGATACTCGGATACTCCCGGGGAATCGGCTTGCCATCGTCACCGCGTGCAGGCTGATCCAAGGAAATCTGCGCCAATGATTTCTTGCGGAAGTGCATCAGTACAGTATTTATGGCGATGCGATAGAGCCAGGTGGAAAGAGCAGAATCGCCACGAAACTTGTTCAATTTGCGAAATACCTGCATGAAAGCATCCTGCGTCAAGTCTTCCGCTTCCGCCTGATTCTTGGTCATGCGCAGACACAAATAGTAGACGCGCGTCTTATGCGCATTGAAAATTACTTCGAAAGCTTCTGTGTCGCCCGCCTGTGCGCGTTTGATAATATCGACATCCATTCCTGTCGACTTTGACTGATTAGTCACCATCAACCTCCTCGGGCAATTGGGCTTCTGTTCGTCAATTGCACAAATCGAAGGTTAAAGTCAGCCGGCGGAACTGACCATCAGGTGCTACACCTAATTTGTGCGCTTCGATTTCGTATTGTTAAGTCCCACACGCGAGAAGTCCTACAGGAATCAGAGCATGGGGCTACAGATTCAGCCGGATTGTGTGGCTGCGCGCTCGGAGCTATCTTCACTTTCAAGCTACCCCCGTATGTTTCCTACCGACACAGCAGGCCACGAATAGCTGCAAATGCAGTTGTGGCCTGCTCCTCGCCTCAGAATCTATTCGGCCGTTGCGTCCTCTATATTGCGGTTAATACCTGACATCACTTGCAATAAAAAACCGCGGCTTTTCGCCGCGGTCTAAACGTGCATTGGAGTCCGGCTTAGGAAGCTCGGCGCTTTCCCGTTTCCGGCTCTTCCTGCTCCTCGTCACGTCTTTGCGAGGGATTATCACGCGTGGGATCCTTCTTCGTAACATCATGCAGGTTTTTGGGATCGCGCATGCCCTCTTGTTCAGGGTTTTTCGATTTATCCATGGGATTCACAGAACCCGAAGGATTTTGATTCTGCTGTTTGACTTGTCCTTGATCATGTTTTGTTTCGTTCGTCATTGTCGTCTTCTCCTCAAATTTTTTATTAGGTAGAGCCGCAACCAAACACAGCTTATTAGCTAAGCTCGCTTCTGAGCATCGGGTTGAAGCCTGAGTTTTTCGTAAAACTGCACGTAAAGGCTTGCGGTCTTTCTTTCGAACCTTGTTTATGGAATTCGGGCAAATAGTCGCGTCATCTACACGACATCCCTTATGTCAATTATTCGGCGCTCCTCGTAAGCTCGTCTTGCTTAGTACCGTAAATCGTTCGTAAGGAGGAGTGCCGTGAACAAGTTCTTGAAAGGGTTGTTAGGCGCTGGTTTGTATTTATTGGAACAGTCTGAGTTGGCGAGCAGGTCTGCGCGTGAACGAGCCGTCGATCAATTTGAAGACTTGCGGGACTCCGCCGAAGCCAGAATGCGGGAAGCGACTCGCAGGGTTTCAAAAGCGTCGAGAGCCATACAAGGGAAGGACGATTCACCCTTGACCAATTTTCTTCTCTTTACCGCTGGGTTTGGGGTGGGTGTTGGGGCAGGCCTGCTATTCGCTCCCGCAAGTGGCGCGGATGTGCGATCGGCAATGTCTGGAAAGGTTCAAGAGTTCACCGGAAAATTCAAGACGCCGGCTGAACCTTATTCGACGGGCACGCGCGGGTAACGGGTAAACAAAATTCTGTTTGGGAGATCACTATGCTTTGGACCATAGCCGTAATTCTGTTAGTTCTGTGGGCAGTCGGGTTGGTCAGTTCTTACACTTTAGGAGGCTTTATCCACATCCTACTGGTGTTGGCCATCATTGTCATTCTCATCAGAGTCATTCAAGGACGATCACCAGTCGTTTAAATATCAGGAGGAATTCATGTCGAATAAAAATGTAGCCGTATTTGGAATTTTCCCCAATTACCTGAGCGTTGAAGGCGGAGTGGACGCTCTAAAAGTTGCGGGTTTCAGCAACCAGGACATTTCTGTGCTATTTCCCGAAGGGTCGAACTCGCGAGAGTTTGCCCATGAAAAGGGCACCAAAGCGCCTGAAGGAGCCTCTGCCGGAGCCGGCACGGGAGTAGTGATTGGGGGGGCACTGGGTTGGCTCGTAGGAATCGGAGCTTTAGCGATTCCAGGAGTGGGACCATTTATCGCCGCAGGCCCAATCATGGCAGCCCTCGCAGGCGCAGGCGTCGGAGGCACGGTCGGCGTAATTGCCGGAGCGCTTGTGGGCATGGGCATTCCTGAATATGAAGCGAAACGTTACGAGGGACGGGTGAAAAACGGGGGAATTCTGCTCTCCGTTCATTGTGATACCAACGACGAAAAGAAAACTGCTGAACGCATTCTGGAACGCAATGGCGCACAGGACATTTCCTCGACAAAAGAATCAGCCAGCGACATCGAGGATCAACCCTTGCGACGCGCTGTGTAGTCTTCTGCAAGCAGAGTGCAAAGGCATTCTGCTTGTTTTTCTTTTATTGGGCCGATGCTTGATTTTCGGCTGGCAGACAGGATCTCGCAGCCGACTCAATCTAAATAACTTGTGCCATCTTTCGCGTGGCAAGCAACCTCGTCACCCTAGTGGCCGTCCAAATGTTGCCTTTTTGAATGAGCAGAGATTAATTACGGATTTTTTACGCGATCACATCCCTTTTCTTCACTGGATGTGCAGGCTGTTGATTGCGCATCCACGACAATAAACCTCATTCATTAAGCAGTTACAGCAAAACGCAGCAAACGGCTTCTGAGTTGCGAATATTTTATTCTTATGCGTTTGCTTACCGCACGTCTGATCGGCTCTCTCTTCATCGGCATTACCGTTGTATCGCTATTTTCATCGTACTTTGAAGTCAGCTCGGAAGAGCGCCATCAGCGAGCCGACCTTGAGCGGCGCGCAGAGGTATTTGGCGAGAGCCTTTCCGAAAATATAGAGCCACATTTCGAGCACAGCACCTACAGTGAGCTTCGCCGCATTGTAGAACGCTACGCCAATCGGGAGCATCTTCTTGGAATTGCCATCTATAACAACCGCGCCGAAGCCATCGCGATCACTCCGGGGCTGGTGGCAAGTCTTTCGAAACCACCTCAACTTGTCACCACGGTAGAGAGTTCTAATCAACCTGGCGGACAATTCACCAAACTGAATGGCGGATCTGCACACGTTTATGTTTTGCCGATGCATCAACAAGAGGCGGTTGCGGGTGCCCTCATGGTTGTCCATGACGCCACGTACATTGGAGCGCAACGCCGGCATCTTTGGCGCGAAACATTTTCTCGCATCCTGATCCAAATGGTGGTCATCGCGTTGTGCACACTGGTCATCGTGCGTTGGAGTCTCACCCGGCCCATCGCTCGTGCCGCACAATGGATGCGCGCGTTACGCGTCGGCCGCGCCACATCGCGAGCTGCGCTGCCCGAATGGGATTTTCTGCAACCCCTCACTTACGAAATGCGGACCATCGCGGAAAGCTTGCATCATGCCCGTTCAGCTGCGCAAACGGAAGCCCAATTACGCGACGCAGCTGAATCTCTTTGGACCTCGGAAAGGCTGGGCGTCCATATTCGCAGCAAGCTCGGCGAGAGTAGTCTGCTCGTGCTTTCTAATCGGGAGCCTTACATGCATGCGCGAAACGGCAAAGCGCTGGAGGTAATCGTCCCGGCTAGCGGATTAGTTACCGCGCTCGAGCCGATTCTGCGTGCTTGCAATGGCACTTGGATCGCCCACGGCAGCGCGGATGGTGACCGTGAAACCGTTGACCGACACGATCATGTGCGTGTTCCTCCGGATGACCCTCGATATACCTTGCGCCGCGTGTGGCTAACGAAAGAGGAGGAAGAAGGTTATTACTACGGCTTTGCGAACGAAGGTCTGTGGCCGCTATGTCATATCGCGCATACTCGTCCTCTCTTTCGGGTCTCCGACTGGGAGTACTACCAGGAAGTAAATCGCAAATTCGCCGATGCAGTGCTCGAAGAAATGGAAGGGATTGAACAGCCGGTTCTCTTAGCGCAGGATTACCACTTCGCGCTGGCGCCCCGCATGATCAAAGAAAGGCGGCCTGATGCTCGCGTCGCAATTTTCTGGCACATTCCCTGGCCCAATCCCGAGGCGTTTCGCATTTGTCCGTGGCAACGCGAATTGCTGGATGGTCTGCTCGGCGCGGACTTGATCGGCTTTCACGTGCAGGCACATTGCAATAATTTCATGCAAACGGTGGACCGCTCGTTGGAATCGCGGGTCGATTGGGAACGTTTTTCTGTAGAACGGCAGGGCCACATCGCCGCAGTCCGGCCGTTTCCAATTAGTGTGGACTTCAACGAATTCGCGGACACGAACCAACACTCTGACTCCTATACAGACAGAATTGCATTATTGAAGGAACATGGCGTAGAAGCCATTTTCTTGGGTGTTGGTGTGGATCGCCTCGACTACACCAAAGGGATTCTTGAGCGTTTTCTGGCCATTGAACGGCTTCTGGAGAAATATCCCGAATATCAAGGTAACTTCACGTTCGCTCAATTGGGCGCACCCAGCCGCACGCACATTAAGCGGTATCACGACTTTCTCGGCGAAGTTGAGTCCGAGGCCGAACGCATCAACTGGCGCTTTCAGAAGGGCCGCTGGAAACCGATCATCTTTCTTAAACAACAGCACAGCCATGCCGAAATTCAACGCTATTACCGCGCCGCGGATGTATGCATCGTCACTTCGTTGCACGACGGCATGAACCTCGTCGCGAAAGAATTCATTGCATCACGCGATGATGAGCAGGGCGCATTGATTCTCAGTTGCTTCACGGGCGCGGCACGCGAACTGCATGACGCGTTATTAGTAAATCCGTACGACATTGACCAAACGGCAGACGCCATACGCGCTGCCCTTGAGATGAGTCCAGAAGAAAAGAAACGGCGCATGCTGCGCTTACGGAAGAGCGTTCGGGAATACAACATTTATCGTTGGGCCGCGAATCTTGTCGGCGAACTGTGCGATATGCGCGTGGACGAAGACCGAGTCCATCACACGAGCGCGTCTGCGGCAGCCTGACGAGAAGACTCGCGAGAACGGAGGAAATCGATGGTCACAATGCAAGCCAACACGATCCTCGAAGATTTCATGGACAAACTCCGTGAAGCTGACAAGAGTTTTCTGCTCCTTGACTACGATGGCACGCTTGCACCGTTCAGGATTGATCGCGACCGAGCAATTCCCTATCCCGGTGTGCGCACGCTCCTGCAACAGATTATGCGAACCGGCAGGGCCCGCGTGGTCCTGATTTCCGGAAGACCCTGCGGTGAAGTCGCCAAACTTCTGAATCTACAGACCATGCCAGAAATTTGGGGCGCCCACGGCTGGCAGCGTCTATTGCCGGATGGCTCATGCACTCGCTATGTCATGGAAGATGACGATCGCGACGCACTTGCAGTCGCAGCCACGTGGATATCAGCGCTTGGTTATGTCCACCTTGCCGAACGGAAGCAGTCAGGAATGGCAATCCACTGGCGCGGCCTACCGGAAGAAGACATACGCGCTATAAAGGCAACTATGGAACGGGCCGCGTTGCCTTCTCAATGCGCTCAGCGGATGCTTTTACGCAACTTTAATGGAGGCATCGAGCTTCAGTTAAAAACACGGACAAAAGCTTCCGTAATAGACAGTCTTTTACGGGAAAGCGGTACGCAAACACCGGTGGCATACGTTGGCGATGATCAAACAGACGAGGATGCGTTTCGCGCTCTCGGAAGCCGGGGGCTTCGCATCCTGGTCGGGCAAGAACTCCGCAAAACGCAAGCTGACATCTTGTTGCGCCCACCGGAAGAGTTGCTCGACTTCCTGCTGCGCTGGTTACTGGCTTGTGGAGGCACGCAGTGAAACTCCACTCTTGCCGGCATGGCGCTGAATTAATCAAGCGAGGAGAGATTCGATGAAGGAATCCGGGAACTTTGGCCAACGCGAAGCAAAGAAGCCTTTCTATTTCAACACTTCTTCGCATCTACTGCGCATCGGCCAGGAGAAAGCTACGACTCTGTCTGAGCTGCTGCACGCCCTCCACACCTGCTCGTCCGATTCCATTTTTCAACATACCTTCCGGACTCTGCAGGAACATCATTTCATCCGGGAGGGGTTTTCCAACGATTTTGCCCATTGGGCCTTTTCCGCATGTAACGAACCGGGGCTGGCTGAACGACTGGCCGGTCTCGATGTACGCGAATACACCGATGTCGAGGACATTCGCCATAAGATTGAAGAAATAGTCGCCGGATACATTGAAGCCAACCCTGCGTCCCGTGAGCGCCGCTCCCGCGAGCCTTTTTATTTTTGCGCTTCAGAAGCTTTGGTTTTGCCAACCCCATTTGTCGCGCGCAGCATCCAGCAATTCGTTGAAGACCTCGCGCGCGTGAGCATTCATTCCATTCACCACCACTTCATCGAGGCACGACTACGGTTGAAACTCAGTTCCAACGATTTTTCTCAATGGCTGGAAGAGGAAGATTTGCCGGAAGCCTCGGCCCAGCTCAATCGGATTGACATTTATACGGCAACGCTTGAAGACGTACGCCGGCAAATCATTCTTGTCGTAAAACACGCGTTAGCCTGAGTTTCATAGGAAATATATATATGGATACAGCGAATATTTCGTCCTCTCCTATCGACATTGCCGGCCACTCCGGCTCCATGACCGGTCACGGCATCTCTTCACCCACGGGCATGAAGCGGCGGAAAACAGACATCCACATTGATGACACACCACCTCCGCCGCCTCCGCCCCCACGGCTCTTGGACTATGAGCCCATCATTGGGCAGGCGGTCCTCGACGAATTACGCTACTTGGCCGAAGCATTGCAGGGCAAGAGCGTCAAAATGGTTAACTCGACGGCCATGGGTGGCGGCGTCGCCGAGATGCTTAACAGTCTTGTTCCTCTAATCGTCGAACTGGGTGTCGTGACCCATTGGGATGTAATCACCGGAGGTAACGATTTTTTTGAAATCACGAAAGCTTTTCATAATGCCTTGCATGGGGGTGAATATCATCTCACCCGCAAAACGCAGGAAATTTTCCTCCAAAACAATGACCAGAACCGCAAACGAATCCAGTTTGATGAAGATGTAATCGTTATTCATGATCCTCAACCTGCGGCTCTGATAAGCGAACGTGATGCCCGTAACGCAAAATGGGTGTGGCGATGCCATATCGATCTATCGAATCCAAATGCCGAAGTCTGGTCATTTCTCAAACCAATGGTGGAGCGCTTTGATGCTGCGATTTTCTCATCGCAATCATTCGCACAAAGACTGTCTGTCCCGCAATATCTTTTTTATCCCTGCATCGACGCACTTTCGGAAAAGAACAAAGAACTCGATGAAAGCTATATTCAGCAGATCTGCGACGACTATGGCATCGACCGCTCACGACCAGTTGTTACCCAGATCTCTCGTTTTGACCGGCTAAAAGATCCTCTAGGCGTTGTAAAGGCCTATCAGATGGCAAAGAAATACGTAGATCTTCAGCTCGTGCTCGCAGGCGGCAGCGCGAGCGACGATCCTGAAGGCGCACAAGTGCTGGCAGAGGTTGAAGATGCGGCCGCCAATGATCCTGACATTATTATCTTGAACCTTCCGCCCTGGAGCGGACTGCAAATTAATGCCCTGCAACGCGCTTCGACGATTATCGTGCAAAAGTCTTTGCGTGAAGGCTTTGGACTTACGGTGACCGAAGCGTTATGGAAATCTAAGCCGACAATTGCTAGTGCGGTAGGCGGAATTCCCAACCAGGTGATTCATAAATTAACCGGAGCCTTGGTTCATTCGGTGGAAGGATGCGCTTATCAGATCCGATATCTCTTAACGCATCCCGATCACGCCCGCCAACTCGGAAAGAACGGTCATGAACATGTGAAAGAAAATTTCTTGATGACAACCAACGTGAAGCGCTGGCTACTCCTACTCAGATTCTTGCTGGGGGCAAAAGAAAAGTGAGGCTGATGAAATGATAAGAAAACTGACAACGGGAAAGTTTCGGCTTTATTCACGAAAGAAAGACCCTAAGACTGGAAAGCGACGCAATCTCGGTACGTTTAACACGAGAAAAGCCGCAGAAGCCCACGAACGGGCCGTGCAATATTTTAAAAAGCGTTAATTCCATGAGGTCTTCAGGCGAGACTTCATTTCTTGCGAGGCACCTTCGCCCCCTTCTTTCGCGCCTCGGACAAACCAATCGCAATCGCCTGCTCGCGGCTTGTAACTTTACCCCCCTTGCCTCCTTTGCCTGAACGAAGCGTGCCTTTCTTTTCGCGTCTTACCGCACTCGCAACACTATCGCTGGCGGCGGGGCCATATTTGCGATTTGCGGATTTCTTCTTACCTTTTTTTGTTGCTGACATAATCCTCCTTCATGCGTGCGCCTGCTGGGGACTCAGGCGCGTCCCATGAGCAAAACAATAAGAACTACAACCACGACGATACCCAGTCCGCCGCTCGGATAATATCCCCAGCCACGACTGTAGGGCCACGTCGGTAACGCGCCCAGGAGCATAAGAATCAGCAGCACTAACAAGATTGTGTACATAAGTCCTCCTTAAAATTGGCGTCTCGGCTTTTCAATTCATGCTCTTACTCGGTACTTCTATTTTTTACGTGTTCTTGCACGGTTCATGCCCGCAATCGCACCCAATTTCGGTTTCCTCGGATCCTGCTTCCCGACAAAATTGACTGCAATATTTCTCATCCGAAGACGGGATACACAAGCACGGAAGGTGCCCGCATTTCTTTGTTCGTTCATAAAGACTCCTCAATGCTAGGGCTCTGATGATCACAACCCGTTCGCGGTTGCCCAAGCGCACCACCGATCGCAAGCAACAGATGTGCTTCATTCGGAATCTGAGGGGTACCGTCTAAATTATTTGGGCGAGACAAAGAGTGACTCGAAACGGAGGAATTATGAACAAAGATCAAATTCAAGGCAAAGTTGAGCAGGCAACGGGAAAAATTAAACAAGGGGTTGGAGAAGCAGTCGGCAACCAGGATCTGGCGAATCGGGGCGTGGCCGACCAAACCAAGGGCGCGGTAAGAGAAACTTGGGGCAATGCAAAGGATGCAGCACAGCAGATACGTAAGTCGCACGAGGATGATGCCAACCAGAAAGCCGATGACACCCGACACAAAGTGAGCGATTCCGTAGAAAAGATAAAAGATCGCGTCAACGAAAAGATCGAAGACATCAAAGAGCGCCGTTCAGCGTGAATACGTTCTCAACCGATAAACAGAGGAGGGACCAATTTGAAAACTGCGACTTTAATCGGAATCATTTTGATCGTGCTGGGTGTCGCCGGCTTTGCCTTTGGCGGCGTCAGTTTTACGCATCAGAAGAAAGACGTTGATTTAGGCCCGCTCCAGGTATCTCACAAGGAAAAAGATACGATGCCGATTTCTCCTGTCTTAAGTACGCTTTCTTTGGTGGCCGGTATAGGATTGGTCGCTGTCGGAGCGAAAGGCAGGTAATCTGGGGCTTGGCAGTAATTAGGCAAGACCACAGAAATTTTCATTGTCAATGATTTCCATGCCGGATTCGTTTCAAGGGGGATGGTTTCAACATTCCTGACTCAACGGGTCGAACTGTCACTAGTCAGACCCTGCGAAATCGGAAGGATTCTAAAAAAGCCGCCCAAAATGGGCGGCTTTCGATTTGAAAAATATTAAGCCGCTGAAGAGCGGACTGATTCTTCCGATTTTTGATGGGCTTTTTTAGATTGCTCGTGTGCGTTGGTGGATTGCTCGTGGGCTTGTTGGGAATGCTGCCTTCCCGATTGATGGTCGCCTTTAGCATGATGTTCCGCCGCGGTTCGATGGGATTTTGCAGCATTCTCATGATGTTCAGCAGCTTTATTATGTTCGTCTCTTGGCATTTTGGTACTCCTTCTGAATTTTATGCCGCCCCAGGGCCACTAGGATGCGCTCGACGAGTTACGGTTGCCTGATTGCGGAACACAAGATGACAAAGATTCGGTAGATGCCAGGCTACCTTTTTGTCGAACTTGATCAGGACTTTTGTGTAGCCATCGATTCGGAGACCAGATTTTTCGTGCGCGTTCGGAGCGCCCCTCAAATCATTGGATGGGCTTATTCATCAATTCCATCGCATGATTTTCACTGAGGCATGACCTTGTGAAAAGCGAATGGCACGAAGTGGTGGTTACCTTCGGCTATTACTTACCATTACCTTCTCGCAATTGGCAACTGGACGTGTACCAACGTAAGCTTCTCTCATCGCGAACATATCCATGTCGCTCAGGAGAGAAAACGTGAAGTTAAATCTATTGTTGTTATTGATTGTGATGGGGCTGGTTAACTTTTCTGCGGCAAAGGAGTTGCCAGACGCTCCTAGCGCGATACCGGCAACAGGCGGCCTAATGATAGAGTCCGCGATCCCTGTCCCCAAAAACCGGGTTGAGCCGGTCAAAACAGTTGACGCTAAATTTCTCACTCTCGCAGTCATTTCGACGGGGAGCACTTTTGCGGATTCCTACACTACGCTGTTTGCCCGTGAAAACTGGCTGGCAGGAAAGACTGGCGTCTGCAACCAGGAAGTTGAGTCCGCTTACTTGTATGGCACTCACCCAACCGTGGGTCGAACCTATGCCGTGGCTGCGGCCAAATCTTCCGTTTCCATATTGGCTTCCTATTATCTGCGCAAGCACCACAGCAAGCTCTGGAGCCTTCCCATGGTTGTCAACTCCGCATTCAGCCTGCAGGGTGTGACTCAGAATATGATCGTTTGCAACTAGATCTCTCCGGGTCACATGATGGGCTGAAACCATGTGATCCCATGTTCCCTGGTACACACGCCGCTTCAGCCCTATGATCACTCTGCGTTCCGTTTCCATCTGCTTCACGCCACTAATATTGCAAGACAGATACCATCCTCACAGCAAGATGCAAGCGATTTATTTTCAGTCGTTTACGGGAAAAGCGTAAGCACCAATTGCGTTGCAGCTGTATGCTTTTAGCACACACTGTACTAAATTCATACAATCCAATTGCATTCTTGGCCTGAAATCCAATCTTTGCCCCCGGATCTCTAAACCGAGTGCTTAGAGAGGCGTGGTAAGGCAATCTGGCGGGTTTATCTACGCGCATCCAATGCCGCTCGAACATGTTCGAGCAGAACCTGTTTGCTGAAGGGTTTTTCCAGAAGTGTTGAATCTGTATCAATCACGCCGTGGCTGGCGATTAGATTTCCAGTGTATCCAGACATGTAAACGACCTTCATTTCGGGCCGGTAAACTTTGAGATTTGCTGCGAGTTCACTACCGCTAGTCCCAGGCATAATCACATCCGTAAGCAACAAATGCATGTCTTGGCGATAATTTCCGGCGAGCTGTAAGGCTTTTTGTCCGTCACTCGCTTCAAAAACGGTATAGCCAGATCCCCTGAGTATTTTGGCCGTAAGCTCACGGAGGTCCTCCTCATCTTCTACGAGCAAGATCGTTTCCGATCCCATGAGTGGTTTTTGAATAGCGTCAACTCTTGGTGTAGCTTCAGCAGATTCACTGACGCGCGGAAAATACATTTTGAAAGTGGTACCCTTTCCCACCTCGCTGTAAACCCAAATGTTTCCACCGCTCTGCTGCACGACTCCGTACACCATGGACAAGCCCAAGCCTGTTCCTTGCCCAAGCGGTTTCGTCGTGAAAAATGGGTCGAAAATTCGTGTCAACAACTCTTTCTCTATTCCTGCTCCATTGTCTGTGACCGAAAGCATAACGTAAGCGCCAGGTTGGATCGGCATATGAGCGTTGACATAGGATTCATCCAGCTCTGCATTCATGGTCTCAATTATGATTTTGCCCCCTCGAGGCATTGCGTCTCGCGCATTTACAACAAGGTTCATCAATACCTGCTCCAGCTGGCCGGCATCCAGTTTCACGTTTCCCAGTTTTCGTTCGGGGACAAACTCCACTGAAACATCCTCACCAACGATCCTTGTGAGCATGTTGCTGCAATTTTCTATGACAGCGTTTAGATTGATGACTTTCGGCTGCAAAACTTGTTGCCGGCTGAACGCCAGGAGTTGCCGTGTCAATTCACTTGCGCGTAACGCTGCTTTTCTAATCTGCTCATTGTGCTTCCTGGTTTCTTTATCTGTCGTCAATGTTTCGAGGGAAAGGTCACTATAGCCAATGATTACGCTCAACAAATTATTGAAATCATGCGCGACACCTCCAGCAAGGCGACCTACGGCTTCCATCTTTTGTGCCTGCCGAAATTGTTCCTCCAGCCGTTTGGCCTCGGTAACATCGTGCATCATCGCCAAAACACATTGATCATTCCCCAGTTGAATACTTTCTGCGGAAATGTTGACGATCTTGACTTTGCCACTCTTGGCTTTCAATCGTGCTTCGTATTCGCGAACGTGCCCCACGGCCAGTAGTTCTTTGACCAGCGTGACACGGGCTGGAGGATCCACCCAAAAGTTGAGATCATGCACCGAATGTCCCACGACCTCTTCCCGAGAATGTTCCATCAATTGCAAAAAGGCTTCATTGACGTCAACGTAACGCCCTTCCTCCAGCGTTGCGATCGTAATCGCCAGTGGACTAGACATGAAGGCCTGAGAAAATCTTGCTTCTGATCTTTTCAGTTCTTCTTCGCTGAGGAACCTCTCCGTAATGTCATTTGCAACGACTAGCTGCGCCGCCCGCCCTCGGAAATCAAGATCATGGCTCGTAACCTCAACTTGGATAATCGAACCGTCACGTTTACGATGCCTCCATATCTCGGCGTTCTGGAGACCAGTTTTTCTTTTTTGAATCCGCTCCATAAGTGCTTTGGCATCTTCATGAGGGCGGATATCAAGGATCGTCATAGCGAGAAATTCGTCGCGCGAAAACCCATAGTGTTTCACGGCCGCTTCGTTCACAGCCAAAAACGCCAGGCTGTCGTGATCGTAAACCCACATTGGCAAAGGGCTACTTTCGAAGAGAAGGCGATACTGCCGTTCCGATTCCAAGAGGGCATGTTTTGTATTCAAGCGTTCCGTAATATCAATCGCAGATCCGACAATTTGGACAATTTTCCCTTCCTCATCGCGTAGTGGATTGTATGTAACTTGAATAGCGATGTGCTTTCCTTCGCTCGCGCGGATCGTTTCATCGTACTGAACCGTCTCGCCCGAGGCCGCGCGGCGAATAGCCTCACGAACTCTCTTCTTTGCATCTTCGGAATCAGCGTACCAATGGGTATCTGGCACATATTTACCGACAACATCTTCTTTTCTCAAGCCAGCCATTTCCAGAGGAGCACGGTTTACTTCGAGCAATACACCATCGAGAGAAAGAAGGCCAACAAAACTAAGTAAGTTGTCGAGTATATTGCGTAATCTTGTGTTCGATTCTCGTAATGCTTTTTCCGCACGTTTGTACTCCGTAATGTCACGGATGATGAGCGAAAAGCCGACCACCCCGCCCAGGAGACTTCTCAAGGGGGAAACGGTGAGGGAGACATCGACGGGCACCGCATTATGCGTGATCCACCTGGTTTCGTGGTGTTGCACATGAGTGCCTTGCAGGATATTGGCATAAATTATTTCTAGGTCTTCTTCGCGCTCATCAGGCAACAGCATGGATAGCTGGCCGCCGATCATCGCTGAAGCTTCGTAGCCGAAAATACGCTCCGCTGCCTTGTTCCAGCTGCCAATCGTCCCGTCTAGATCGCAACTTATGATGGCATCGTTGGAATATTCGACGATGCGCGCCGTCTGGACTAGTTGTTCTTCCATTTTATTGCGTTCTTCAATCTCCGCCTGTGCTGCAACACTTGCATTTCCTAAGTTAACCGTTCTGGCATTTCTTCCCCGGTCAAGCTTCGTAATACGGGGATCTCCTTGAGGAGGGAACGTTTCTTCGATCGTCAGGTGTTTTGATTCGGCCACCTTTCCCTCATGAATAATTCTTTCAACTCGTGGAATGATCGCCGGCAGAACGATTGCTGTTGCTACTGCGACAATCGCGGCAAATATCTTGACCTCGGCAGCTACGACATAAAGCGGAACCCAAATCGTCACCACTTCCATGAAATGCGTACCGGCGGAAGCCACGATCAAAAGCCCAAAAGTGAGAAACACCGAGTGAAAAGGCACATCCCGCCGAATTCGATAAATTAAGTAGGCCAGAGTTATCAAAATGGCCAGATAAGCCAACGCAATCAGAGTGTCCGCAACGGCATGGCTCCATACCAAGCTTGGCGTGCCCAGATAATAGAAAGAATGGAAGAGATATTTCCGGGAAAGTATTGTTTGACCAATATCCGGCCAAAAACTTACGATAACGACGAGCAGACACGGAACCGATGCAAAAAGTGTGAAGAGTCTGACGGACTTCCTGGAAAGAAATAAAGCTTCCCGCAGAGACATCGATTACCCGCCAAATTCTTGATAACAACGGGTGCCGGGTACAAACAAAATAAAGTCATACCTGATGCCGCGAATAAGGCAATCAGTAAAACCCTGTAGTCATTCCTCAGGTTTTCACCTGAGCATTCTTGAGTTCCGAAGAGCGATTGTCGTAGATTTTTCCTTTTTCACTCTTGTCCGGATGAATGCGCGACAAAAAATGATAGATGGTGCCCCGGCCTATCCCGAGAATTTCGGCTGCACGTGCCTTGTTGCCTCCAACATGCTCCAATATGCGCTTAACGTGTCTAATTTGAATTTCGTCCAGCGTAACCAAATCATCTGTGTCTCCCTGGGAATTAGCTTCAAGGAGTTCCGCAGGTAGGTCATGGATGTCGAGAACTCCACCATCGGACATCATGCAAGCAGTACCGATTACATTTTCAAGTTGCCGGATATTACCCGGCCATGAATAGGCAGACATTCTAATCTGCGCCCGACGGGTAAAACCAGAAAGTGGTTTCTTGTATGTCGCGGCAAATTGTTCAAGAAAATATCTTTGCAACAGAGGAAGATCTTCACGCCGCTCGCTAAGACGCGGTAGCACGATCTCCAGCATCGCGAGGCGGTAGTACAAATCCTCGCGAAACTGGTTTTCTTTGACCATCTTCTTCAGATCTCGGTTTGTAGCGGCAATCACTCGTAAGTCAACCGGATGCGTTACCGGCGAACCAACTCGCTGGACCTCACGACTTTGCAGAACCCTCAGCAATTTAGCTTGTGTCACCAAAGGAAGCTCGCCAATCTCATCCAGAAAAACAGTTCCTCCGCTGGCAAGTTCGAAGATTCCTTTTTTGTCCTGGTTTGCGCCAGTGAAAGCGCCTTTTACATATCCAAACATCTCGCTTTCCGCCAGGGTCTCGACAATGGCAGAGCAGTCACATACTACGAATGGTCCTGAAGACACAGGACTCAGCTTGTGCATTGCGCGCGCGGCAAGTTCTTTGCCAGTCCCGGTTGCGCCCGTGATTAAGGCACTCCGAAAATGGGGTGAGGCGCGGCGTATTTTCGCAAAAACGTCCAGCATTAAAGGACTACGGCCAACGATTCCTTCAAATTGGTAGGAATCAACGATCTGTTGGTCCAATTGCAAAGCATTCGATCGTGTCAAAGCCTCATTGCGGAAATTTTGTACGCGTTCGCGGAGCTTTTTTAGGTCAAGGGGTTTCGTTAAATAATCCGCCGCCCCTTTTTGAATGGCTTCCACCGCTGATTCCGAGGAATAGTGCGCTGTTACGAGAATGACGTCCACACCAGGGTCAATCGCTAAGATTTTCCCTAGAACATCAATACCGTTCATGCCCGGCATAACCAAATCGAGTAACACCATGCGTGGACGGAGCTTTTGAAACGCTTCCATCCCTTCTTCAGGTCCTTGGGCCTTGGTGACTTCCAAACCTTCCGTACCTAGGGCATCGCTAACCAACTCGAGATGCATTGGATCGTCATCTATAACCAGCAGTTTAAGCGGATTGTTCTTGAGCCCCGTCATTGCGCCTCTGAGCCTCGAACTGGGATTGGATGCGAAAAAGATATAAAGCTATAGGGCGAATTCCCCGTCCTGATGGAAATTTTCCCTGATGGAATACAACGAGTGATACGAGGTTTTGCGAAAGCGAGGTGTTTTTTGAAGTCGAAAAATTTGAAGTAGAGTCTCACGGCCTTCGTAAACTACTCGGATTCAACTCCAGCATCTCTTTCAATCGCCGAACTTGGAAGTGCTGTAATATCAGCGAAATTACGCTGCCCATTCCAACCCCAAAACAAAAGATTCCAACCTCGAGCGATGTATTCATAAACCTTACTCCTTAATTAAGAGCAATTAATGTACCAATATTGAACACTGCGATAGGATCGGACACAAGCCGTTGAAAGACAATGTTTTTGGAGTATGCGAGGGGTATTGCTCTTTCCGACTATCATTCAACTTCGAAATATCTTTTCGGATAGAGGTCTATCTTTAGAGATAGGACCTGCGTATTTCAATTTGCCGATGAACCCTTCCGCTTTACCCAGGTTTTTCGTCTCATCCAGTCACGTAAGGTAGCAACATCTCTCGGTGCAAGGTCTTCAAAACGCCCGCCGGCTATACCGTAATTCCTCGTCCACAGCACTTTTAGCTTGATCAAAAGGGAACCCGGCATGTCAGGTAATGACAAATGGAATGTCAGAACGTCGTTGGCCGCAACTGCCGCCTGGGGCCGAAAACCAATCCCTTCATAGCCAATATCTGTAATTTTCAAGGGGACGCTCTGTTGATTCTGATTTGTCGCATTCGCAGACGCAATAAGAGGAACACGGCCACGAAGCCGATGATCCCGCATCATCTTGGAATACGCCATCCTGAGTTGCTTCAAGGCCGAGTCCGTCCAAAACGGCTTCTCCAACAAAATATCGGCGCGGCGAACGAATTGATTGTTGTCAGCGATCGCCAAAACGGCCGTTCGTTGAAACCGGCCAGTTCTGCCGATCTTGCTCAAGAGGTCCTTACAGGAATCGTCCTGGAAATCGACGATTACCAAGTCCACACTTCGGCCTTCGAGCAAACTCCCGGCATCGGCTGCGCTTGGGCAAACATTAGTTGATATAGAAAAGTCGCTCAACAAGCGATTCATCGTTGTTATTACTGACATATCCTTCGACACCAGCACGCACTCGAACGCCATATCGGTTGTCACAGGCAAATCCCCCTTGAAAACTCATGCATAAATGCAAATGCAATGCCACGTGATTCGAAACCCTACGATGCTTATTTTCATGTACATACAAGTCCAACTCTTTTTGGAGGAGTGTTGGCGTTTCATACAGGTGTATGAAAAGTGAGCATTTCGTTGAATTGGCCTCGCTGACGGTAGCGCCCATCGAAATGTACTAAAAACACACAGATGTTCGAATCCGCGACACACCGTCAGAATTAGCAAATCAGCGAAACTCAATGTTTCGAGCGAATTAGCGCGATTCCCGATTTGGCCAAACGAGTGCCATATCAGTTTGCAAGTGTTCGTTACGGAATCACACCGTTAGCGGACATGCCCTCCCCCTTAAATTAATCCGCACTACATAGGACACGATATGTTCATGCCAAGAGCCAGAGCACCGAAAAGCGTTCGAATTTCCATCTTTCAATGGTTCACATTGCTGACGGCCCTCGCCGTATTGTTTGGATGGACGACACCATCCTTTGGCATATCGCAAGGGAGCACGACCCTTACAATCACTCCAGGCAACACCGTTCCTGCCGGAACGGCCGTCACCTTCGTAGCAAATGTGACGCCTGTTGAGCCTGGGTTTGTCATGTTTTGCAATTTCTCGGATACATGCGCTGGTTCTAGCCTCCTTGGCACAGCGCAGGTTACCAGCGCCGGGGCAGCTACTTTGCGGCTTGTCCTGGGAGTTGGGACCTATAACGTGGAGGCTGTTTATATCGCGCGTGGCGGACGACGCAGCCAATCTTCTCCCCAACAGTTAACGGTTACGGCTAATTCAACTTATCCGTCATCTGTAGCAATTAGCGCGAACGGCAATACGGGAACCTATACACTCAGCAGTACTGTTACAGGTTTTGGGATTAATGCACCCAGTGGAAACGTTTCTTTCCTAGATTCAAGTAATGCCAATTTTCTCCTGGCGACAGCCACCCTCAATTCCACGTCGAAGACGTTTTCTCAGGGAGCTGCGACATCCCCTCTCAATGTCGGACCCGGGCCCCAAATGGTTAAGTCAGGCGATTTCAACGGGGATGGCATTCCCGATCTCGCGGTCGTAGATAGCATTAACCTCACGATTTTCTTAGGCAAGGGAGACGGCACGTTCCAAGCACCCAGCAATACCGCAACTGGGCTCTTGCCCATTGCGATTGCTGTCGGAGATTTCAATTCCGATGACATTCTGGATCTCGTCGTGGCTAATTACGGCGACAACTCAATCAGCGTATTCATAGGCAATGGTGATGGCACATTTCAGCCCCAGACGATTTACGCTGCCGGCAATCTTCCGGAATCTCTAACTATCACGGATTTAAACAACGACGGCATTCAGGACGTCGTTGTAATCAACTCAGGCAGCAATAACGTTAGCGCGTTCCTGGGAAATGGGGACGGAACTTTTCAGGCGCCGATCGCGACCTCTACAGGAAACTTCCCAAACCAAACCGCAATCGCAGACTTTAATGGCGATGGCCTCGTAGACCTTGCCGTCGCAAACGCGGGCGATGCTAATGTTGCCGTTTTTCTTGGCAATGGCGACGGAACCTTCGGGTCGCCACAAACATTCGCTACCCTCCCTGGTTCAGGTTCAATCGAAACTGGCGATTTCAACAATGACGGGATTGCCGATTTGGTTGTCGGAAACAACAATTATGGCTCCATCAACATCTTTTTGGGCAATGGGGACGGAACTTTTCAAGCAAATGGTTCTTATACAACCGGAAGCGCGCCGCGCCGCATGGCGCTCGGTGATTTTAATGCAGACAATAATCTAGATATTGCCATCGCAAATGCACGTTCGAATTCCGTGAGCGTGTTTTTGGGCAACGGCGATGGAACCTTTGCGCAACAGGCTGCATACCCAACTGGAAGCCAGCCACTCGGCGTTGTTATCGGCGATTTTAATGGGGATGGAGTACTTGATCTAGCTACTCCAAACTTTGCAGATGGCATTATCGGCAACATTACTCTTCTGCTGGGGCAACTCAGCGTGACCGTGACGACAAACAATATCAACGTTCCGGGCAGTGGCACCCATGAAATCGTCGCGAGCTATGGCGGAGACAGCCTGCATGCGTCTGCTGAATCGAATGCAATACCGCTTGCCGGCGGCCCAGCGATCACCACAACGACAAGTCTGCTTCCATCTGGGAATCCGATTCTCCAAGGTCAGGCCGTAACATTCACCGCCACCATCAACCCGGTTCCGGCCGGCAATTCGTTCGGTTCCGTGGCTTTCTATGATGGAACGTCCCTTCTCAAAACTCAGAATGTCAACGCGTTGGGCATCGCTGTAGATACCGAATCCAACCTTTCACAAGGCAATCACAGCATCACCGCCGTTTATAGCGGCAACGCACTATTTGCACCTTCAACTTCGTTCGTGCTGATAGAGAGCGTATCTAAAGCTGCGATCACATCTACGACGACTGATCTCACTGCGTCTTTAAATCCCGCAACCAGTGGTCAATCCATTACATTTCAAGCGAGTGTCACGCCCGTTCCGACTGGAGCCTCTCCCGGTTCGATTTCTTTCTACAGCGGATCAACATTGCTCGCGTCAGTTGGCCTGAATACATCCGGCGCTGCGTCTTTTGCTACCAGCCTGCAAGCAGGCCACTATTCAATTACCGCCGCATATTCTGGAAACGGATCTTATGCCTCTTCGACATCCGCGGCTTGGCTGGAAACCGTAAACGCAATAACGAATTCAAGCTTCACCGTACAAGCCCCATCTGCAGTTTCCGTGAATAGCAGCGGCGCATCGGACATCTCGGTGTCGGTTGTACCAGAGGGTGGATCATTCAACGGAACAGTAACCATGAGCGCATCTGGACTGCCCGATAACTTCACTGGCACATGGCAACCGGCTGCACTTACTCCTGGAAGCAAGACGGTGACTTCAGTTTATGTTGTGACCGCAAGCGGGGCGAGCGGCAGCGAAAAATCGCGACAAGAAAAATCGAAGTTGCCACTGGCGTCTGGTCTCCTCGGGGTCGGCCTGTGCCTCGGCGTTGGAAAGAAGCAGCGATTTGGTCAATCTACCCGGATGCTGCTTTCCTGCATAGTCTTGACCATGGCGCTAGCGCTCAGCGGCTGCGCTGGCGGTCTCGGTGTCGCAGCAAATCAACCATCAACTCCACAAAACTTCACACTGACACTAACCGGAACGAGTGGGTCCTTGCATTCTTCGACTACCGTTGTTGTCACAGTGCAGTAATAAATACGAACGCCAAAGAGTTCCCAAGGGATAAAACGATGATTACAACGGACAACTCAAACTCAGTTCTCGTGGTTGAAGATTCCAAAATTTACGAGCGGATCATTCAAAACCACCTTCGCTCATGGGGGTTTCAAGTTACTTTGGCCGGCGATGGCGAAGAAGCTTGGGAGATCCTTCAACTGCCAAATAGCCCCCGCTTGGTAATCATGGACTGGGTGATGCCCAAGATGGATGGCGTCGAACTCTGCCGCAGAATACGCCGCCTCCCCTCGCCTTTTCCTTACACGTATACCCTCATTCTTACTGCCAAGGACAGCCAAGCTGACCTATTGAAGGCGATGGATGCGGGAGTTGACGATTTTCTGGCCAAACCCTTTGACGAACTTGAATTAAAAGCGCGTTTGTTCGCTGGCAAACGTATCATCGATCTTCAAAACCATTTGCTTGCCGCGCGGGAGAGCTTGCGGCATGCCGCATCGCATGATTCGCTGACAGGTTTAATGAACCGGCGAGAAATCATGGATAGCCTGCAACGAGAAATGGCCCGCGCGAAGCGTGAACGCACCCCGCTTTCCATCGCACTTGTCGATATTGATCACTTCAAGTCCGTAAATGACGAGATGGGCCATCTATTCGGTGATGAAGTCTTGAAAGAAGTGGGCAAGCGCTTCCAGGCAAAATTGCGTCTTTATGACTTTGTTGGACGCTACGGCGGAGAAGAATTTTTGTTAATTTGCCCTGGCTGCGATTGGACTTCTGCGCACGTCCGAATGGACGCTATTCGCGAGAGCGTCTGCTCCGCTCCCATGAGTGCAATGGGGAAATATCGCAAGGTCACTACAAGCATAGGCATAGCGACCTGGGATCAGACAGACGAATTGAACGTCAACGTATTGCTGAATCGCGCCGACCATGCGCTGTATGAAGCAAAACGAAATGGACGGAACAGAGTCCACCAAGCTCCCAATCCCTCGCATTTTGAATTTTCGAATTTAGCCTTGTCAACCGTAGGAGCCGTGTAAATGAAGACCGTACTCTTGATTGAAGACAGCAAGTTTTTGCGAATTGCGAACGAACGATTGTTAGTGAGGGAGGGATATCACGTGATCGCCGCCGGCGACGGCGAGCAGGCTATTTTAGATGCTCAAGAAGCTAACCCAGATCTTATTGTGCTCGATATGTTGCTGCCAAAAATTGGTGGCCCCGAAGTGTTGCGACTATTAAAAACTAATGCCGCCACGAGCCACATTCCTGTCATCGTGTTGAGCGGGATGTCTGAGCGCAATGGCCCCAAGCTCAAAGAAGCCGGTGCGGCTCTTTTTCTGGAAAAAGGCCCCTTGGTAAGCAATCCCGCTCTCTTGCTCACCGCAATTAGGCAAACTCTCGAAACGAGAGCACAGGCATAACTGAGTCAACAACATCGGGCACGGAGATTGACTTGATCACGCGCAAAGACAATACGGCCTCAAGACTCAAGAATGTGGAGCGGCAAGAATGGCGCCTATGGTCTACTGCTGTTCTTGTAACTCTCATGTTGACGATGGGTCTGGTTTCATTTCTGCTCCCCCACCCCCACTCCGGTGATAAAAATCTCGAAGGCATTCAGATCATTGGAGTCGTCCGCGGCCTAATCTGCCTCGTTCTGTTGTTCGACGTCTATGTCATTTATCAACACTTGCAGATCTTCCGAATTCGACGGCAGTTGGTCGAGCACGAAGAACTTTTCCGCCTGATTAGCGAGAACGCCGCCGATATGATCGCTCTAGTCGATGCCGACGGAAAACGAATTTACAACAGCCCCTCTTATTACAAGGTCCTCGGATACACACCTGAGGAATTGAAAGAAACTTCTGCATTCGAGCAGATCCACGTAGATGACCGTGAGCGTTTGCAAGAAGCAATTGAGGCAACCAGAAATACTGGTGCGGGACAAAGAATGGAATATCGCATGCGCCACAAAGATGGAAGTTGGCGGATGCTTGAATCAACGGCGAATGCAGTTTTAGACAGTGCCGGCAAGGTCTCCAACTTGGTGATCGTTAACCGCGATATTACTGATCGGAAGAGGTTGGAAGAGCAATATCGCCAATCACAAAAAATGGAAGCCGTGGGCCGGCTTTCCGGTGGCATCGCGCATGATTTCAATAATTTGCTCGGCGTGATGATTGGCTTTGCAGAGATTTTGGAGATAGGTCTCGCAAGCTCCCCTGAATTGCTCGATAGCGTCGAGGAAATTCTGAAAGCAGGCAAACGCGCCGGTGCACTTACGCGTCAACTGCTGGCGTTTAGCCGGCAACAGGTTCTTGAGCCACGAATTCTCGATCTGAACAATACAATCGCGGAAATCGAAAAGATGCTGCGAAGGATCATCGGAGAAGACATCGTGCTCACAACGAGGCTCGATGTTGAACTGGGAAGAATCAGGGCAGATGAAGGGCAAGTTGAGCAGGTAATTTTGAATCTTGCCGTAAACGCGCGAGATGCCATGCCGGACGGCGGCAAGCTCGAAGTTGAAACGGCAAACATCGAAATTGATGAAGAATTTGTGCGGCAGCATTCCTATCCCGTGAAAACTGGTGAATATGTCTTGCTGAAGGTTACGGACAGCGGCATCGGAATGGATGCAGAACTCCAGGCGCACATCTTCGAGCCGTTCTTCACCACCAAAGAAAAGGGCAAAGGAACAGGCCTCGGACTCGCGACAGCTTATGGCATCGTCAAACAGAGTGGCGGGTATATTGACGTTTGCAGTGAGCGCGGCCACGGGACAACTTTTAAAGTATATTTGCCGGCCGTCCAAGGAGAACTGGAATCTCGTTCTCTTCAACCCGGGGAATCTTCTATTCCGCGGGAACGCAAGACGCTACTTGTCGTAGAAGACGAACAATCTTTGCTCAAATCGACTTGCCGAATGCTTAGTGATTTCGGATACCAAGTGTTGGGCGCAAGCAACGGCGGAGACGCCTTGCGCTTGAGCCAACAGCACGCCGGCGAAATTGATCTGGTGCTGGCAGATGTCGTAATGCCAGGGATGAGTGGCCCCGAACTGGTCGCGCAGCTCAATATCCATGAGACTTCCATGAAGGTCGTTTATATGTCGGGTTATACCGGACAACAAATGGGGCGCAGTGCAAGTTTTGATGAAAAGTCCTCGTTCTTAATGAAACCCTTCACCCGGCAAGATTTGGAACGAAAGATAAGCGAAGCATTGCAATCCACGAACGTGGCTGTAGCTGTTGGATAAATATTACTGGAGGGATCTGTTATGAAAAAAGTATTAATGATTGATGACGATGAGGCAATTCGTAAGCTCGTTCGCGTGCGTCTTTCGGACAGCTACCAAGTGGTAGATACTGGTGATCCAGTACAAGCTTTGGAACTCGCTTTGGAACAGCAGCCCGATGCGATTCTGTTGGATCTTATGATGCCCAATTTTTCTGGGTTTGAACTTTGCCAAAGCTTTCAATCGCTGACTTACACATCGAATATCCCCATCTTTGTCGTTACTGGTGCGGGAGAAGCTCGCGCACGATATGAAGAACACTGCGAGAGGTTAGGCGCCAAAGCCTACATTGACAAACCTATTGATTTTCCAAAGCTGAAGTCCCATCTGGAGAATGAATTCGTCAAGGGTCCCGTCGAACGTCGCAACGATGTACGTATCCGCATGCGACTAGGCTTGAAACTCCGCGGCAAGAAAACCGATGGCACACCCGTCGAACACTTGGCAACAACAGAGGATGTGAGCGCTCAAGGGTTCCTCGGTAGCTGCGAACAGCCGTTGGTCAAGGGAATGATGTTCGAAGTATTTCTTCTCGGAGACACAACGCGCCGAGTAGGTCGTGCGTGCGTTGTCCGAAAAGAAGCAGGCAACGCACCCTGGCAGCGCTACGGATTCCGCTTCGAAGAAACGACATCCGATTGGGTCATGCAGCAAAACCGCTGCTAGCCTTTAGCTGAATGTGTAATTTAGAAAAGAAGTGCGATTTTAGTGAGGAAATTTTCGGAAATTCCCTGTTATTTTCCCCTATTTAGCCGGGAATTCAGCCCGAGAATAGATAGCTCGAGACTCGAGACTCTATGCACCGCCACCATCCTTCCTGCGCCAGCGCGTGGAGTCCGCATCTCCAACCGGGATCGCAGAGCAATCTCAATTGATAATGGAAAAGTGCTTGATAAAAAAAAGCCCACCTGCAAAGGTGGGCTTAATGTTCTGACGGCCTGCTGGGCAGGGTTGTGATTATCTGGCGGTGGCTGCCATAGCCATTGTTTTAGGTTCGATTTTGGCCGCACTCCTCACATACAACTTGTAGGAGGCGTGAACCGCAAACAAGACAGCCATGAGCACTGCCAGAGTAATTAATCCAGTGGTGCTGAAGGCAGAGGCGATTGCGGTCAGACCCGCACCGATGACATAGTTCGGGAATGACCACATAAAAACCTGATGCCATAAGGCAAAAGGATTTCCACCTTCGGTTAAGCCGATAATGCCTGCTACAGGTGCCGTATTCGCCAGGAAGTAAGCGCCCGCCGCCAGCACTAAAGAAAGAGCGTGCACCGTGTTGTGCGCTGCTGCCAACTGGCTGTGATAGGCCAGATAGGCGATTCCCGCCGCGTTCAGCAAAGTGCATGCGTTGAATAGAAACTGGATTGGTTTGGTTTTGTGTTCGCCGGAAGTGTAGGATTGCGCGACTGCGGCTACTCCTGCGACGAGTAGGCTGCCGAACAATCCAAGTTGGGTGACTGCCAGCAAAATGATAGGCAGGTTGCCGGACATCGAACTCGTGGTCCCAGGGATTTTTACCTTGAGACGTGAGCTCAGAGCCGCTGCCGCGAGCAGCATCACCAACTGTGGCCAGGCTTGCGTTTGCCAGTGCCTTGCGCTGATTGACAGCGCGAACAGGCTCGCAACGGCCACCATTCCGATCATGACTTTGGCTTTAGTGGGCAAGTTTGTCATGGTAGTCTCCGTATGGTTTCGTCCGTTGGATTAGTTGTCCCCCGGATCGCCGTCGCTAAATGCCGACATCGGAGTAACGCCTACCGCGGTTCCACCCCAGACCACGCTGAAGCCAGTCAAAGAAGTTGAACCCCAAACTACGCTGGTGCCACCCCAAACCACTGAGTTAGCTTGTAGCGCATTGCCACCCCAAACCACGGAGTTGCCCCAAAGTACAGATGTCCCACCCCAAACTACGCTCTTACCTCCCCAAATTACCGAGAGTGCGGTGTTGCCTATGGTGACCGCGCCAGTCAGGCTGTTATACGACGCGGTGGGAGACAGAGCCACTCCGGTGGCAAGATCCGTATTTCCCAACGCCGCATCAATATCAAGGTAACCGGCTCCATAGGTGAAAAGGTCGTACTGGTTGGAGTATGAATTACCCCAGCTGTCATAAGAGTTGCTATATTGCGTGATGCCCTTCCACGCGGTCTTCATAAGACGCGCTTTCACCTGGTCGGGAGTCATCGCCGGATTCTGCTGCAAGATCAACGCCGCGGCGCCGCTGACGACCGGGGTCGCCATGCTGGTTCCGCTAAGTTGGTAATACAGACCAGTACCCGATGTGGGATTGACTTCATATTGCGGAAATAAGGTATCAAGAGTGCTGCCCGAGGCGCGCAAGGAAACCAACCGGTTTCCGGGAGCGACCAGGTCAGGCTTCACGATATGGTCGAGAAGCGTCGGTCCTTTTGAGCTATAGCTAGCAATCGTGTCGTCCACGCGAGTCAGGGTTTGCAGCGTACGGGTTGCACCGACCGTAATGACCGCGGGATCGTTCGCTGGAACTCCGATAGTGGCATAGCCATTCGTATGCAATGACATGTCACGACCGCTATTGCCGGCTGCGACTACTACCACGATGCCAGCCTTCCATGCGGCTTCTACCGCCTGGCAGACCGGGTCTAGAGTGTAGCTCTCGAACACTGGACGTCCCAACGACATGTTGATGACGCGGATGTTGTAGGTGTTCTTCAAAGCAATCGCCTGATCGATAGCTGCGATGACTTGGCTATCCGTGCCAACACCAAACTGATCCAGAACACGAAGATTAATGAGATTAACGTTGGGAGCCATGCCACCGTAGGTTGCAGCATAGCCGTTTGCAGCGCCTGAGTTTGCTCCTGTGCCTCCGATCAAACCGGCGACGTGAGTTCCGTGACCGTATTTATCGCCGGTCGTTGAGTCGCCCGCAACGAAGCTCTGACTATAAACCACGCGGCTGTTACCAGCTGCGTTGTTGAGATCCGGATGGGCTGCAATGCCGCTATCAATGACTGCAACGCCAACGCCCGTGCCATCCAGCGCATATTGCGACGCAGCAATGTTGGATTCCACCGCAGTTTGGTATTCCTCGTTGTTCGCTGCCGTGGAAGTCAGTGACATCGCACGATCCGGAGTCACATAGGCGACGTTCGGGTTGTTCTCCAGTTCCGTCAACATGCTGGCAGGAATGTGCATAGTGACCGCTGGAATTGAACGCATATGATTACGCACCAAAGCGCCCCGGCTTTTCATACCGGCCAGATCTTTTTCCTGCGGCGGCTGGCGGAACTGCACGATGACCGTGATTAGGTCTTTGGAGTTTACGTGGCGCTTCAAGTCAGCCGAGATATGGCTCATTCCGCGGGGATTGGCTCCGGCTGCAAACATTTGAGAACCCGCGAAAGCCGGCAGAGCAGAGAAAATTAATAATGCCGTGCCGAGAATACTTCCCCAACCGGCGCCGCATGCAGGTCCATTCGGATCCCGCTTGGTTCGTTTCTGAGTCTGTGATGTGCTTAGGTTGTTCATAATTTTTTTGTGTTACGCCCCTCGTGAGTTTGCCCCGGGTTTTGTTCAGGGCTATCGCTCCCAAGCTCTAAGAAGCAATTGGCGGGCCGCCTTGGAACACCTATTATTGATTCTATGTTGTTGTATCTAAAAGACATGCAAGCGAATGCGAGCCTCCCATTTGGGTCAAGTTGGCCCACGCAGAGGACACAAAACCGTCGAAACTTGGTTAAGTAATTGAAACGAGAGGAGATCGTTCATTTGAGACATGATGGGACAAAGTGTCCCGGCCGGAAACCTGAAATAAGATCAACTTGCTGCCCGGAACTTAGCGGATAGGGAGGTGTCGATGCTTTCAGTACTAAGACCCGGAGGAAGACGCACGCGCGCTTCTACTGGCGGTTCCAAATTGAGGAATTACAGGCAAGGCGGAAATCAGCTTTCGCGTGTAGTCATGAGTCGGGTTGGTGAACAAATCCGGAGTGTTGCGGCATTCGACGATTTGTCCATGCTCCATCACCGCAACCCGTTGGCTGATGGTCGCAACCGATAGCAGGTCGTGTGAAATATACAGAATCGCGGTACCCAGTTTGCGGCTGAGCCGCGAGAAGAGCTGAAGGATTTCCGACTGCGTGATGATGTCGAGCGCACTGGTGGGCTCGTCGGCGATCAACAGCGCCGGGCGGTGCAGTACGGCCATTGCGATCAGAACTCGCTGGGCTTGTCCCACGCTGAGCTGCGATGGATAGCGACGCAGAAAGTTCACGTCCGCCGGAAGGCTGACCTCTTCCAATGTTTGCAGCAAAGTGTGAGTACGTTCCTGCCGCGTGGATTGCTTGTGAACGTTCCAGGCTTCTTCCAATTGCGTGCCGATGCGCAAGGCAGGATTTAGCGAAGACATGGGACTTTGCAACACCAGCGCGATTTCCTTCCCGCGTAGAGAGCGCATTTCGCGGTCTTTGAGTGGCATGAGATCCTGGCCGTTTAATAAGATCGAACCTTGAGCTTTAGCATTTTTCAGGTGAAGCAGCTTCAGGATCGCGAGGGCCAGCGTGCTTTTGCCGCAACCACTTTGCCCGACAAGGCCAAGGATTTCCCCCTGACGCAGATCGAGAGAAAGGTCGCGCAGCACGCCGATTTTCCCCGGATAGCTAACAGACAACCGAAGTGATAATAATGGCTGTTGTTCCGTCACTGGTTCTTAGCCACTTCGGTTCCCAGCGTGAGCTGATCAATATTCCAGTACACCTGCGGACGGAGTACAACAGGATGAGCATTGTGTAATGACGGCGATACCGCCGACATGGCGTTCTTGTTGACCAGGTAGATAAAAGGTTCCTGCTCCCAGACAATCTCTTGTACCCGGTCAATGGCTTGCTTGCGTTTCTTAATGTCCAGCGTTGAAGCTTGCGCACGCATGAGCGTGTCAATTTCTTTTTCCCAAGGTGTTGCAGGCGTCTTTTCACTGGGGTTCCACTGGTGTGTATCGGACGAACTCAGCCAGACGTTCATCTGCGAATTCGGGTCAAGGTCGTCATTGACCAAGCCAAGCAGGCAGGCTTCATAGTCAAAGCTGCGAGTGATGCGTTCGATGAGCGAGGGGAAGTCGAGCGTGACCACGTTCATGTGAATGCCGATGCCAGACAGATCCTGCTGGATCATCGTGGCCATGCGTTCACGATTTTTGTTGCCAGCATTGGTGATCACCGAGAACTCGACGGCATGTCCGTCGTGATCGTGGAGAACGCCATTTTGCAGTTGGAATCCATCCTGAGCGAGCAATTGGAGGGCAGCCTTCTGATCGAACGGATGGGCCGTTAGTTTTGTATTGAACCAAAATTTATTGGCGGGAGAAACCCAGCTCACGGCAGGCTGCGCATGTCCGCGGTAAACCACGCGAGCGAGATCCTGGCGATTGATGGAGTCGGAAATGGCGCGCCGGAAGTTCGTAGAAGTGAACCAGGCTTTTTTGTAAGCGGGCAGTGGTGAAGTCGGGACCTGGTTGAACCACAACTGCTCGGAATCGAGCGAGACACCCGAATCAAAAGCCATGCCCGGAGCTTGCGCGACTAGCTTGTCATAATTATCGGCGTTGAGCGAATTAATGAATCCAATTTCCCCGCGCACGAGGCGAAGCATTTCGATGTCGCTGTTCTGCTGAATATCGAGGCGTACGGAACTAATGTAGGGGAGCTGGCGTCCGGTGGAATCATGCTTCCAATAGTTCGGGTTGCGGTTCAACAAAAGATAGGAACCAGCTTTGTTTTCGGCCACGTAATAAGGGCCGAGCACAGCCATCTCTTTTTGCGGTGAGGTGGCCGACATGATCGCGACTTGGTCGAAAAGCTTGTCGAGTCCAACAACGGGAGCCGGGAAAGTTACGGAAATTTCGTTGTTTCCCATCAACTTCGTAATAACTTTGCCTTCGCCTGAGCGGAAAGAGTCTCCCGTTGGCGAATGGAGAGCGGGATCCATGAGTTGATTCATGGTGTAAGCGACATCTTGTGCGGAAAATGGCGTGCCGTCAGAGAAGCGAACGTTTTGTCGGAGCTTGAAAGTGATGGTCTTGCCGCTGTCGGTCACTTTCCATGACGTTGCAAGTTCCGGCTCCAATTCTTGCGTGGAGCGGTTTAACCTCATGAGTACTCCGCCGGTCAAGTAGCGCACCGTTTCCGAAGAATCGTCGGCAACCAGCACCGGATTAAAGGTCTTGGGTTCTGAAGTTAGACAGAAGCGCAACTGACCGTCCGACTGTGCACTGGCGAGAGTGGACACGAGAACAGTGATAAGCGAAATTAAAAAAAGAATGCGATTTTTCATACCGAAGACTCCTGTTTTTGCAAGACGATGTGAAAGCAGCTCAGCATCGCGACTAAGAGAATGAGTGGAACAAACTGCCAAAGCGGAGGTGTAAACACAGAGAAGCTTTCCAATTCACGTAGGAGGCTTCCCCAGGAAGGAAGAGGTTCGGCGACGCCCAGCCCGAGCATGCCTAGGTTGGCTTCAGTCAGAATAAAAACTGGCACCGAAATCCAAAATTGTGCGTAAAGAACAGGCTTCAGATTAGGAAGGATATGACGCCAGAGCAAACGAAACCCGCCGTTCCCGGATGCACGTGCCAGCAGGATCATGTCCGAATTGCAGAGAGTGCGGACGTCAGCACAAACAACGCGGGCGGCCGCTGCCCATCCCAGTGTTCCCAACAGCGCAAATGTGATGATCACAGAAGTGACCTGCGAAACATTCAACGGAAGAACTGCGCGAACCGTAATGAGCAGAAATAACCACGGAAGTGAAAGAAACAGATCGGTTGCCGCCATGACACAGCG
>Ga0070734_10001561_pt1 | contig 32544 bp, 25 predicted proteins | sample Coa_R1_8_FD_66444 | JGI IMG/M metagenome (GOLD analysis project Ga0070734, IMG submission 66444) | Surface soil microbial communities from Centralia Pennsylvania, which are recovering from an underground coalmine fire - Coalmine... | ecosystem: Environmental > Terrestrial > Soil > Unclassified ... | reverse complement strand
ACCCGATTCACTTCAAGCCCCGTCTCCACTTGATGCGCGCCGCTCGGCCAATCGATTTCCACCTGGTCGATGCGGCGCGCCTTTCCGACTCCAAAATGCAGCCGCAAATCGTTTTGCGATAGATAACTCCCGCCGCTCCGCACTTCATCGCTCTGCACCAAATCCCCAGCACGCACGCGGACGCGAGCCCCGATTGCGCTGCGATTCGACTTCACTCCTTGTAAATTCAATAAAACCCAATTGCCTGCGGGCTTTGCCGCTTGCTTCAACAAACTCGGCGGCTCATTCTGATTGTTGACCAGCACCTCCACCGCGCCATCGTTATCGTAATCGCCGAACGCCGCGCCACGCGACGAATGCTTCTCCAGGATCCCGGCCCCCGACGATTCTGAAATATCCACGAACTTCCCGCTCCCGGAATTCCGATACAGAATCGCCCGATCTTTGAAGTGCACATCGATCCCCAACCGGTCCACTTCCGGAAACGCGTGCCCATTCACCAGCAGCAGACCCTTGCGCCCGTCGTTGTCCAGATCCAAAAACCCGCAGCCCCATCCGACAAACCGCGTATTCAGCGCCATTCCCGCCGCAACCGTGACATCGTCAAACTCCGCGTTCCCTCGATTCCGGTAGAGCGTCTCGCGCTCATCCGAAAAATTCGAGCGGAAAATATCGGCCCAACCATCGCCGTCGTAATCGGATGCCGCAACGCCCATTCCCGAAAGCGCCTTGCCGTTGTCATCCAAGGCCGCGCCGCGCGCCAGCGCCTCATCGCGGAACGTTCCGTCGCCTCGATTGATGTACAGAATCGAAGGCGTCCGGTCGCATGCCACATAAATATCCGTCAGCCCGTCGTGGTTGAAGTCGCCGGTCAATACGCTCAGCGAATAGTTGCGCGCGGGACCCGCGATGCCCGACTTCTCCGACACATCCTCGAACGTTCCATCGCCCCTATTGCGGTAAAGAATATTTCGATCGAACGCGAGGCCGCGAGGACCGCACGCTACCGGAAGATCGCGATACCAGCAGTACGAGTTCTCGCCCGGCTTCGGCGCGCTCGCGAAATCGAACTTCAGATAATTCGCCACGAACAGATCGAGATGCCCGTCGTTGTTGTAATCCAAAAACGCGCAGCCTGTGTTGTAGCGCACCCGATCCTGCAGCAAGCCGGCCTTGACCGTGACATCTTCGAAACCGTGCCCACTGCGATTCCGATACAGAACATTCGCGCCCCAATACGTTACAAACAAATCGATATACCCGTCGTTATCGAAATCGCCAGCGCACACACCCTGCCCCCAGCCCGTATGCTCCAGGCCCATCGCCTTGGTGACATCGGCGAACTTGCCATTCCCGAGGTTGTGATACAGCTTGTTTGATCCCCCGGGCCCCGATACAAGAAAAATATCCAGCAGCCCGTCGTTATCGTAATCCAGGAACGCCGCGCCGCTTCCCGTTGTCTCGACGATGTATTTCTTCGATTGCGCGCCGCCGTTCGGAATGGAAGCCGTCAGCCCGGCTTCTCGCGCTACGTTCCGAAAATCCACCGCTGCCGCCGCCGCGCAGAACAGAGCCGCGATCGCGAGACTTCGGATCACTGCTTCGGAGCCTTTTCTCCCAGCCGCTTCAGAAAATCGGTGAATTCGCCCTGCGGTGATTTCTGCAGCTTGTCGAGTTCGGCTTGTTCCTTCGCCGCATCCTCCGCGCGCCCCGCATTTCGATACGCGAGCATCAAGCTGTAGTGGGCCGATTCATTCGCGGGCTGCAGCCGCACCACATTCTGCAACAGATCAATCGCCTCGGAGTACTGCTTCGCCTCCAGCCGCGCCTTCGCCAGCGCCTGCAGCGCCTCGGCAAAGTTTGGATTCAGCGCTACCGCCCGTTCAAACCGCTTGGCCGCTTCCGCTCGTTCGTCAGAAACCAGCAGCACTTGTCCGGCTTCGTACTCCGCCACCGCGTCCGACGGATTCAATTTCAACTCGGCTTCGAACTCGCCCCCGGCCTGCGCCAGATTCTCCGGAGCATGCGATTCCAGCAGTAGCGCCCGTCCCAACCGGAAATGCAGATTCAACGCCGCCGGATTCTTCGCAATCGCTTTCCGATACTCCGCCGCCGCTTCCGCAAACCGGTTTTGGATCTCGAAAATTTCCGCCGAGATCTGATTCACGCGGTACGAGTTGGGCGTCCTCTGGAACATCTCGAAGAGCGTCTCGTTCCAAGCCTTCATGTGCAACCGCGCCGATTGATACAGCACATCAGCATCCGCTGGATGCAGCACTCGCAACCGCGCCAGCACGGGAACGGGCGCTGTATAATCGCCCGCCGCCATCTGGCACTGCGTGAGAGCCAATCCTGCCAGCCGCCCCAGCTCTTGCGTCGCAGCCTTCTCAAACTCAGCCGCGAGCGCGTTGCGCGCCGCATCGCAATGTCCGGTGGCTGCCTGCGTCAGCGCGATGTAGGTCCGCCGCTGCGCACTCTCGGGAGCCTTCTCCAGCCAACTCTGCGCTGCTCTGTACTGCCCGCGATTGAATTCCGCGATGCCTTTTTCGAGTGCGTCGTCCTGCGCCTGGCCCGCCAGCGCCCAAAATAAAGACAGCCACCTAATGACCCGCATCGTCGATCACCAGATCGAGCTCGCCAAACCGATGCCGCTGTTGGCCCTCGAAGAATCGGAAACTCAGGAGTGGCGGCGCGCCCGGCGCGATCTGCGGCCGCGAACCAAGCCGCTCGGACAGCGGTACAGCGATCGTGAGAACCCGCCCCGATTCCGCAGTTTCTTCGATGAGTCGCTCACTTCGATTTGCCAAGAGAAACAGCAGGCCTGCCGCAATCACCACCTGCTTATTTTACCCGAGAGCCGCGAGTGAAGACCTGATCAACTTTCGCCGCCGAGCTGTTTGACCTGCTGCGTCTCAGGCCCCAGCCACTCCGGATGTTTGGCCGTGCTGTCGAAATGCGCCGTCGTCTTGAACAACTCGTACTCGCCTTGGCTCGCAGCCTGCGCGGTTTTGTTCAGCAACGCGGAAAGTTGCTGGCTGCTCAGCGGCGTGAAATTCCGGCCGAGATTAAGCGCCTGCTCCAGCACCTGCTGGCTATCGATGCCTGTGATCACCACCGACGTGGGCAGACTGAGCGCATACTCCAAACATTCCACCGGACTCACGGTTTTACTCTTCAGGATCACGCCGCTACCCATGCTCTTCATTCCGAGGATGCCCAGACCCATCTTCTGCGCCTCCGGAATCACCAGCTTCGCAAAGCTGCGGAAATGCGCGTCCATTACGTTCAAGGGCATTTGCACCGTGTCGAACTGAAAGTTGTTCTTTCGCGCCAGTTCCAGCATCTACAAGTGAATGTGCGGATCTTTGTGCCCCGTGAATCCGATGAATCGCGTTTTGCCGGATTTTTTGGCAGCCAGCAGCGCTTCCGCTGCGCCGCCTTCGGCGAAGAACCGGTCCGGATCGTCAAAGCGGATGTTCTCGTGGAATTGCAGCAGATCCAAATGATCCGTTTGCAGCCGTTTCAACGACTCATCGAGCTGCTGACTCGCCGATTCCTTGGTGCGGCCATCGAACTTCGTCATCAGGAATGCCTTCTGCCGGTATCCATCGCGCAGAGCTTTGCCCATGCGAACTTCGCTTTGGCCATCGTTGTAATCCCAGGAATTATCCATGAAATTCAGTCCGTGGTCGATGGCCTGCCGAATGATTCGCGTTGCCTCATCGTCGGACACTTTGGGTTTCCCGATGTGAGAACCACCCAGACCAAGGCAAGAAACTCTCACTCCCGTTTTGCCCAGTTCGCGCGTCTGCAGCGAGCCTTCGGCCCATAATCGTCCGCTCGTAAGCGTCGCCGCGGTGATTCCCGCCAATATCTCACGCCGGTTGAATCTTGCGTCGCTCATCCAATTGCCCCTAATGCTTTCCTGAAGGAGACGCCGCGTGCACCAACTCCGGCGGATGCACGGGCGGCTTGCTGATCTTCTGTTTTTCCGAAGGCCGGTCCTTCTTTTCCGTACGTTGCACAGAAACCCATTTTCCGGTGGCGGCGGACTGCAAAATCGCCTCCACTACCCGGATATCCGCCAACCCTTCCTCACCCGACGGTTCCGGTTTTAGATGATTGTGAATGCACTCCGAGAAGTACTCCAATTGGGCGCCAAATTGATCGCGCTTGCGGAAGGTCTTGTGCCTGGGCTCCCGCTCACCAATTACCAGTTCGTACGCCAGAGGCTTCTGATAATCGAACGCAGGCGATAAACGAATACGGCCCTTTTCGCCAATTAACGTGTACTCGGATGTAGGTTGCGCGCCGAAGCTGGATACGAAACTTGCCACGCGGTCGAACGGAAAACGCATCGTGACGCTAGTCATCTCGGGAACCTTTCGGAACCGCGCGTCTCCGTTGCTCACAGGAACGGCGAAAACTCCCGTCGGCTCATCCCGGAACAAATAGCGCGCCGCGTTGATGCAATAAACTCCCATGTCGTAGATGTTCCCGCCGCCGCGCGATTCCGGCTCCGTAATCCGGATGTTGCCCTCCGCCACCTGCTGCGAAAAAACCGAAGTAAAGATGCGCAGATCTCCCAGCTCGCCTTTGGTTGCGATCCGGATCGCTTCGAGATTCGCATCCTCAAAATGCAGCCGGTACGCGATCATCAGCCTGGTTCCGGCCTCTTTGCACGCATCGATCATGGTCTGGCATTCGCTGGACGTAACCGCCATCGGTTTCTCGCACAGTACGTGCGCGCCCGCTTTCGCCGCTCGCACCGTATACTCACAATGCAGATGGTTCGGAACGCCAAGATAGACGGCATCCACCTTCTCAGTACGCAGACATGTTTCCAGGTCGTCGTAAGAGTAAGCCGCTTTCGGATCTAAATCGTATTGCCGCGCGATCTCCTTGCGTTTCGCGGCGTCGCCGGTCACGATCGCCACCAGCTCGCTGTTCTTCGTATTCTTGAACCCCGGCAGCAGGGCATTCTGCGTGATGTGGCCGACGCCCACCACGGCATAACGGATTCTCTTCATGAGACCTCCTTCAATACTTCGCGCACCTTCTTGAGGTCCGCCACAAATTCACCATATTGAATGCGGCGCTGCGCCTCGTCGGGTGCGCGCAAAATAGCCGATGGATGAACCGTCGAAGTCGCGAGCCGGGCTCCCATGGGAGCGAAAGGATGCTTGACGAATCTCCCGCGTTCCTTCATCAAACGATAAGCCGGCCCGAACATCGATTGCGCCGCCGTCGCTCCCAAGCAAACGATTACTTGCGGGTGCACCACGGACACCTCTGCTTCGAGCCACGGTTGGCATGCCCTCACTTCGGGAACTGTCGGCTTCTTATGAATTCTGCGTTTACCGCGCTCCTCAAACTTGAAGTGCTTCACAGCGTTCGTCACGTATACCGAAGCGCGATCAATCCCGGCATCCGCCATCGCTCGATCCAGCAGCTTGCCCGCCGGTCCGACAAAAGGCCTGCCTTGCAAGTCCTCGTCATTTCCTGGCTGCTCCCCCACCAGCATCAAATCCGGCTTCTTCGGACCCTCGCCAAGCACGGCTTGCGTCGCGTAACGGTACAAGTCACATCCTTGGCAATTCTGCACCGCCGCTCGCAATACCGGTAAACTCTTCCGGTCCGGAACATACGCTGCAGCGCCTTGGAACTTGTCTTGTCCCATGCCGTGTATTGTTTTGCAATTCCGTTGCCGATCTGGCTTTCTGTCCGAATTCCCTTCGTCCTCCTTGAATAGATGGGGTTCAAAATGACAGCCGAGGGTTGAGTGAGGCCGGTTTTTCCGCCAGACCGGATCGGAACTTCCCGGGGATACGGGGGGTTCCTCGATTTGACTCCTGCGTTAAAGTAGAAACGTTTCACCGATGAGAGTTGGCCGCGTGTTGGTATTGGGGCGCCTGATGGACTTTGTTCCGTGGGCGCCTTTTTTGGTGGCGGCTAGAGTCACTATCACTTGCGGAAGGACGAGAGGTAGTGGTGCGGATGGCGTGCGTCGAGTGGCCCACACCTACGGAATGTGTGCTTTAGCCGCCGAGTGCGGCACGCGCTTCGAGATGCTAGTCCATAGCATACGTCATCGTCTAGTAAGTGGTTTCCTTCGAGACGCCCGATCATCTGGGATCTTTCCCGCCAAACCGCGTCGCGTGAGGTTGTCCTCTGTGATTTCGTGCCGCCAGGCTGTTCGCGTTGAGGAAAGGCCGGGGGTTTTCCAAAATCACGAATCGTATGAGGTAAGCTAACTCTAGCCGATAGATGGCGTGCCTGGGAGTGCCCTAAAATGCAGCGATCAATCCGGATCTCGGCCGTCCTGTTGACAGCCCTCGTAGCGTCCGCACAGCCATTCATCAACTACCGCGGAGTCGTGAATGGCGCCAGCTTCACTCCTCCGGGGCTGAGCGGCAGCCAGATCGCGCGAGGCTCGGTATTTTCGATTTTCGGGCAAGGCCTTGGTCCCGCAACCTTGACCAAGGTCAGCGGCTTCCCCCTTCTCACCACATTGGCTGGAGTTTCCGTCCAGGTCATCCAAGGGAACACGATTGTAAACGCATTCCCCATCGTCGTCACAGCCAACCAGGTGAATGCCATCATGCCATCCGATGCGCCTCTGGGGCGCGTAGCCATCCAAGTGACTTACAACTCCACTCCGAGCAATACCACCGCTGCTACCGTGGCTGCCAACAGCTTCGGAATTTTTGCTGCCAACAGCGGCGGCTTCGGGCCGGGCATTTTATATAACTTCGTTGCGCAGAATAACCAACCGCTGAACTCGCTGGTCGAGACCGCTGCGCCTGGGCAAGTCATCACGCTGTGGGGCACCGGGCTGGGCCCCGTGAGCGTCGATAACGTGGCGCCGGCTCCCGGCAATCTCGCTACTCCGGTTGAAATCTTCGTGGGAGGAGTGCTCGCCTCCAAACAGTACAGTGGACGGAGCCCCTGCTGCGCCGGCGTAGATCAGATTGTGTTTACGGTGCCGGCCAGTGCTCCACTGGGTTGTTACGTTCCGGTGCAGATCCGAACGGCCGGGACTACGTTGAGCAACGCCGTTACGATGGCAATTCAGAAGGGCGGCGCGCCGTGCTCCGATCCCGGCAACGCCATTGCTCCCCTATTCGCGAAAGGCGGCAAAGTGGGCGCGGCAATCCTTTTTCGCAGCATGCTCCGGACCGATGTCGACACCAGCCAGCCAACCGATATCTCCACCGACGCTGCGATGATCTCATTCGACTCCGCGCCCGGCGGCCCTCTGTTTTTTAATTCCGCGCTGTCAGCGCCCCCGCCAGGGAGTTGCACAATGTATTCGGTGTCGGGGCGCCGCCTCATTCTGAACATTCCGGCTTTTGCGAGCGGGCTGGGGAATGAGTTGGACGCCGGGCCAACGATCACGATTACAGGAACGTCTCAATTCTCGCTGAGTCGCGCCCTTTCGCCCCTTTATACCGGCTATTTGGGAACCAATGACCCGAACTTCGGCGCATCCACTCTGGTCTTCAATACAACGGGGACCACTCAGATTTCCGCGCTCGGCGGGGCCGACGTTGGTCTATTCCAGGTCGCGGTTCCTCCGGCCGTGCAGGTGAACTGGCTGAACCGGCTGCAAATCGAAACGATTGACCGTACGCGACCCTTGACCGTAACCTGGTCGCCGGCCGGGCTGCAGGACAGTACCATGGTGATCGCCGGATCGAACTATGATCTGCTCACGAATACGACGGGCACGTTCCTCTGCACCACTTCCGCGGCCGCCGGATCGTTCGCGGTTCCGAGTTACATCCTGGGCGCGCTGCTCGCCAGCAGCAATAACTTCGGAGGGTCCTATGGAGTTCTAGCCCTGGCTGCCATACCGTCGCTTGGGCTCACTACGTTCAAGGCTTCGGGGTTGGATACCGGGGTCGCGGTGCAGATTTTTGCCAGTGCCAAAACCGTGCTTTTCCGGTGAGGAGAATGGCAGTGATACCCAAGCGAAATCCAAGATTTCTTCCAACGAGGTCGATCCCCGCGCTACTGGCGTTTTTGGTTTTAGCGGGATGTGACTTGAACGACACGAGCTGTGACGCACCACTTACCCCAGCACAGGGTTTGATTCGGTGGGTCTACTTCGGTGTGGATGCCCCAGCGAGTGCCCCAGTGGAAGTGAACAAGTACCACTTTGAGTTCCCGTTTTTGGGCGATCCCACTCACGGGGGATTGTGGGATCCGGTAACCGACAGCCCTGTTATACCACCTGGCGTCATAACGCCCCAAGATCAGACCACCTTAAACCCAGCCCGCACCGGATCGGTCAATTCGAACGCGATTCGCGCCGCTGCCACGACAACGAACTCCACTGTCGTGTACATCCTGGACAAATTTGGGACCTTAGTCCAATTCGATCCTGCCTCAGTCACGTTCTCCGCGAAACTGGATTTCAGCCAGCAGGTCACTCAAGGAATAGCGCAGCGTTTCGCGGTAACTCCCGATCGCCGATTCGCTTTCATCACCGTGAACTCGGCTCAAACCGCTATGTCCACGGGCAATGTACTGGTAGCCGACCTCAACAGTTTTTCGATTGTCTCCACCATCGCGCTCCCGGCCGGCACAGTGGCGGGAGGGATCGCCATCACACCGGACGGCAGACTCGCCTATGTTGTCACTAAGCCCTACTCGGGAAGTGGACCAAGTGTTGTGTTCGTAATCGACGTGGCAACGCGGACAATCTCAACGACAATTCCCGTTACGGGATATTCCAGCCTCGGTCAAATTGCGATCACGCCCGATGGAACCGAAGCGTACTTATTGAACGGCATTGAAGCCGACGGGTTTTCTTTTCCCGTGCTCGATCTTCAATCCAATACAGTGCAGCCGCCGGTATCGATTCTTTTCGGCTCTGGAAAAAACCTGATCACCAGTTACACTCAGAGCTATATGGCGCTGCACCCCGATGGTACGCGGCTGTACCTGGTGCCAGTCTCAGGCGGTCCGGTCCTGATTGTGAGCACCATCACCAAAACGGTTTCGAACGTCATACCGCTAGCCGCGGGAGCGGGCCCGGTGTTCGGCGCACAACCCACATTCACCCCGGACGGAATTCACCTGTCGTTCATGAGCGGCATGAATTTGGTGGTGTTCATCAATACTCTCACCGATACCGAGGAATCAAGCATTACGCTACCGCCTCCTCCGTTTGAGCCGATAAGGAATTTCAGCTCCTTCTTTGTGCCGAAGCCGTAACATGAAGCGTTGACCCGCCGCGTTTCCGCGGACTTTGTGCGGCGTTCCGCCCGCAGCAATATGCGGGGGAATCGTTCGCGGCCAAACGAGCGCCGGGCGAAAGAGTCCTAAGTTGAATCATTCCATCTCAACCCTGGCATCGTTACGTCCACTTGGACAAATAATCCGACTTGTGCCGTTCGCGGTCAACAAACGGCGTTCGAGGAAGCATGGCAGGAATCGGGAACGATAAGTCGGCTTGTGACCGCCAACCTTATAGCTCACATTTTTGAAAGAACACCGGGCTACGACGTGCCGGAAAAACTCCGCGTAAGCGCGCTGGTTGAGAGTGGGCCACCAAGGCGGAAAGCTTCGAAATTGATGTACGGGTGCGCACTAAGACTTTTTCTTTTTTGGAATTTTCGCGCCGGATTTGCGCGCTTGATTCAGCGCGATGGCCACGGCCTGTTTGCGCTTTTTTACCTTCCCGCCGCTGCCCGATTTCAGGCTGCCATGTTTAAATTCCCGCATGGTCTTGGCCACTTTCGTCTTCCCTTTGCTCGACCTGCTCTTTGTCGACCGGCTTTTGCTGGAACTGCCTTTTTGCGCCATAGCATCCTCCCACTCACTAGATCAACAGCTTCCCGAATTGTTTCAGCCCAGGTTACTTGCTCTTCTTGCGCGCCTTTTTGTGCGCGGATATGCCTGCCTTTATAAACCGGATCGCGCGCTTCGGGCCGCTAATTCCTTCGATTTTGAAACTCTTGCCGCGTTGCTTGTTGTACGAAACAAAGAACTCCTCGGTCTGATCCAGCAGCGTCTTGCTCACCTCGTCGATCGATTCCAGTTCCTCATGTGCGTAGGAGTGAATCGCAACTCCCAGCAGGCGGTCATTGCTCTTCGTTTTTCCATGTTCCGTTTGGCTGGCACGCATCACTCCAATGATCCGCACATCCATCAGGCAGCCCACGTGGGCGGGTGCATCCATCAGCACCAGAATGTCCAACGGATCGCCGTCTTCTCCCAACGTGGATGGAATGAAGCCGAAATCGAATGGGAACATCATTCCCTCCGGCAACAAGCCGCCTAGTACAAAAAGATTCGAGTCGGGATCATAGTCGAACTTGTTGCGGAAGCCCTTCGGGGTTTCGATGATAGCTCGGCATTGGCACTTCTTGGCATCCAGTTGATTTGGAAGATTGATCAGGTTGTCCATTCTTTTCTTACTGGTTGGATGGCTCGCGGCGCCTCGATGTTTCCATCCGCTGGAAACGAAAACACGCATGGTAGAGTCAAATCTGTCGGCATCTGTTATGGCGAGTACTGTCTGGAAGGGCCATCTATCGTTCGGCTTAGTTTCGATTCCAGTGCGATTAGTCCGCGCTGCGCGCGCTGAGCGCGTTCCTTTACGCCAGCTCTATCGCGCCAGCCGCCCCGCGCCGCAGGAGCGGATTGAGCCTGTTGCAAAAGGAAAAAGCCAGCCGCTGTTAACAACGCCCGAACCGCTACCCGCCCTCGCGCCAGTGGAAAGAAGTTTCCAGGTCGCCAACGGCGGCGGACAGCCTGTGAGCAGTGCGGATCTGGTGAAGGGCTACGAATACTCGAAGGGCGAATATGTGGTCCTGGAGGAAGAAGAGATCCGCGCCGTCGCTCCCCAGACGTCCACTGAAATGCAGATCGTGGAATTCGTTCCGTTCAGTGAAATTGACCCGGTCTATTTGGAAACTTCTTACTACGTCGCTCCGGATGAAAGCGGCGAAAAGTCTTACGCCCTGCTCTTTGCCGCGATGCAAGATTCCGGATATGCCGCGATCGGTCAGCTCACCATGCACCGGCGCGATCACGTGATGATCGTAAGGCCCGGTAAAACGGGCCTGATCGCTCACACCATGTTCCACACTACCGAAGTCCGCACACTCGACGAATTCCGCACCGATGTGAAACTGGTCTCAGCCAAAGAACTGGATCTGGCGCGCACTCTGATCCAGGCGCTGGCCACGTCCTTTGAGCCAGGCAAATTCAAAAATCAGTTTCAAGAACGATTGCGCTCGCTCATCGAATCGCGTTCCTCCACTCGCCAGCCGGCCGCCGTCCAACCCGCCGCCACGCCCTCGAACATAGTCGATATCCTGGACGCTCTTAAGCGCAGTCTGGCATCCGTAAGTAAACCGGCCGCTGCGGCCGAACGCAAGCCAGCCCAGCCCGAACCATCCACAAAGAAGATTCGTGCTCGTGGCGCGCGTTGATTCGGACGTCGTAATCATCGGCGCCGGCGCATCCGGCCTCTCCGCTGCCGCAGTTTTGGCCAGCGCCGGAAAGACCGTAAGGTGCCTGGAAGCAAATCACCGCGTCGGCGGACGCATTCTTACCATTCAAGATCCGTTTTCGCCACTTCCAATCGAGCTAGGCGCTGAATTCGTCCACGGGCTGCCTGCCGCCACCTGGCGTCTCATCCAGAGCGCGGGACTCACAACGTACGAACACACCGCGCGCGCCCGGCTCATCGATCGAGGCAAGTTTTTGGAAGAAACCGAAGCCGGTAAGATCGGAGAATCCGCGCTCGCCGCGATGTTGAAGTCGACCAAGCGCGGCGACGAAAGCTTCGAAGCCTTCCTGAAACGCTCGCACCTTCCTGCGCACGCCAAAGCTTGGGCCCGCGTCTTCGTTGAAGGCTTCAACGCCGCACGCAAAGAAACGATCAGCGCTTCAGCCTTGAAAAAAGATGCCGAAGCTGCGGACGAAATCGAAGGCGGCCGCGCATTCCGCATTCTGGCCGGCTATGATTCCCTGATTCATCATCTGCTTCATTCCATTCCCGGTCACCAAACCGTAATCTCGCTAAATTCCGTCGTGGAGCGCGTCGAGTGGCGACACAAGCACGTTACAGTCCGCTTCCGTTCCACGCTGGATAATGGCATCTCGAAAATTCGCTGCTCCCAATTGATCGTCACCGTCCCGTTGGGCGTCCTTGAAGCTGGCGCAATCGCCTTCGACCCGGAGCCGAAAGCCATCCGCGACGGCGCGCGAGATCTGGAATTCGGGCAAGTGTACCGCGTTACTTTCCGCTTCGCCGAACCGTTTTGGGAATCGGACGAAAGGCTCAAAGCCATCGGATTTCTGATCTCGCGCGAGCCGATTTTCCCCACCTGGTGGACGACCCATCCAGTCATCTCACCGCTCCTTACCGGCTGGAGCGCCGGGCCCGCCGCCGAGCCTCTGCTCGGTCTCAATAAGGCGGCGGTCATCACCCAAGCGCTCGCATCTCTCGCCCGAATTCTCAATAGAAAAATACCGTCCCCACTTGCCGCGCACCTCCACGATTGGCACGCCGATCCCTTTTTCCGCGGCGCCTATAGCTATGTGCCGGTTAACGGCATGCCCGCCAGGCGATTTCTCGGCCGCCCCGTGGAGGGAACGCTGTTCTTCGCCGGCGAAGCCACGGACACGACCGGAGCCGGTGGGACCGTCCACGGAGCCGTTGGGTCCGGCCTTCGCGCCGCGCGGCAGGTTCTGAAAAACTCCGCCGCCTGAAACACCTTCCGGCGGCTGCCAGTCCAACATGCATGACAAAAAACGCCTCGGACGTTTTGATTGAAACTCTGCAAGCCTGGGGCGTAAACGTTGTTTTCGGTCTGCCTGGCGACGGTATCAACGGCATCATGGAAGCACTGCGCAAGCGACAGGCTTCCATCCGATTCATCCAGGTTCGGCATGAAGAATCCGCCGCCTTCATGGCTTGCGCCTACGCCAAGCACACCGGCAAACTCGGATGCTGCCTCGCAACGTCGGGCCCCGGCGGTATCCACCTGCTAAATGGTCTCTACGACGCCAAACTCGACGGCCAGCCCGTACTTGCCATCACCGGCCTGCAGTTTCACGATTTAATGCATACCCACTCGCAGCAAGATGTGGAGCTCGACAAGCTGTTCACCAATGTCTGCGTTTACAACGTGCGCTGCATGGGCCCGCAGCACATGGAAAATATAGCGGCGCTCGCTTGCCGCACGGCGCTTGCCTATCGCGGCGTCGCTCACATTTCGGTCCCGGTGGATTTTCAGGAATTGCCGGTGAATGGCAACGGAAACGGCCGGAGCCAACGCAACGTCCCAAATCACGTTTCGGAGTTCTTCGCACAGAGCGCGCGCGTTCCCGCCACCGTCGATCTCGAACATGCCGCCGCCGTCCTCAATACCGGAAAACGAACCGTGATCCTTGCCGGCCGAGGCGCATTGAATGCGGGCGCCGAATTGGAGCAGGTCGCGGAAAAGATCGGTGCTCCCATCGTAAAAGCGCTGCTCGGAAAAGCCGCCGTGCCTGACGACAGCCCGTACACCACCGGATCCATCGGCCTGCTCGGCACCAAGCCATCGCAGGACGCGATGGAAGATTGCGACAGCATTCTGATCGCGGGCAGCTCCTTCCCGTACATCGAATTCATGCCGAAGCCCGGCCAGGCGCGGGGCGTTCAGATCGATCTCGATCCCGTTCGCATCGGGTTGCGCTATCCGGTCGAGGTCGGCTTAGTCGGCGATCTCAAACGTACGTTGCAATTGCTGCTTCCCCTGCTGAGATCGCGCAAGCATAGTTTTCTCTCGGATGCCCAGGACGGGATGCGCGATTGGAACAAGTTCATGCATCTCCAGGAAACCGTCACCACGTCGCCGATGAAGCCGCAGGTCTTGGCCGCGGAATTGAGCAAGCGCTTGCCCGAAACCGCCATCGTCAACTGCGATTCGGGAACTATCTCCACTTGGTGGGCTCGGCACATTCAGGTGAAGCGCGGCCAGATGCACACAGTCTCCGGCAATCTCGCAACGATGGCTTGCGGATTGCCTTACACCATCGCATCGCAAATCGCGTATCCGGATCGTCTCTGCGTCGGATTCGTCGGCGACGGTGGTTTCAGCATGCTGATGGCGGAATTTGTCACCGCAGTCCGGTACAACCTCCCGATCAAAATCGTTATCGTTAAAAATAATTCGCTCGGCCAGATTCGCTGGGAACAGATGGTCTTTCTGGGAAATCCCGAATACGCCTGCGATCTGACCCCGATCAACTTCGCGGACTTCGCGCGCTCCTGCGGCGGCGCCGGCTTCCTCATTGAAGATCCGGCGCAATGCGAAAGTGTGTTGGATCAAGCTTTGCGCCATCCAGGCCCGGCGATCATCGAAGCGGTCGTGGATCCCAATGAGCCGCCCATGCCCGCGAAAGTCACGGCGCGCCAGGCTGCGCACTTCATCGAATCGTTGGCCAAGGGGACGCCCGATCGCAAGAAGCTCATCGAAACGATTCTCGCCGACAAAGTTCGCGAATTGGTGTAACGAAGCGCTAGCCGTTCCATCCAACTGTCAGGAGATTTCAACCATGGCCGAATCGAAGAAGTGCGCTCATCCCAGTTGTCATTGCAACGCCAAACCGGACAGTGAGTACTGCAGCACCTACTGCGAGGGCGAGGCCGAGACGGCGGACATCCTCTGCAATTGCGGCCATCCCGGCTGCCAAAGCCATTAGGCGCCAGTCCCGGCGCTTATGAGCGAAGAGACCACCTGCTGCATCGTCGGCGGTGGCCCGCCCGGGTAGTGCTCGGCTATTTATTAGCTCGGGTCGGCGCGAAGCGTGGGTCCTCGAAGGATTCCGAAGAGCACCCAAGAAGTCAAGAAAGCAGGATTCGACGGGTTTCGCAAACTTCTCACCGTCAAAATCGATCGCCTACGCCAGTGCTGTCGCGCTGGGATTCTCTGCATTGGCGATGCCGCTCATGCCATGTAGCCGAAGCATGGGTATCGGAGTCAACCTCGCGATTCAGAACGCAGCTGCGGCGGCAAAAGATCTGCTCCCCCGTTAAAGAACGGCGCACGGCCAACCGACGATCTGAAGCGCGTCCAGTTACGCCGCGGATTCCCGACCCAATCACTCCGCCCTGAACATGTGGCGGATGATTGGTCCGGTGTCCCTGGCACTAATAGCCACCCGCTTTAATTGCGTGATTGCGCTTGCGTCGCCGGTGGAGTCTAATTAAGATTAACCAAAATGTCTGGATCTCAACGCCGGCGGGCCCTGCTTGCGCTCCTTGCTGCACTGGCCGCGCCGCTACGCTCGCCCGCCCAATCGCAGCCGCAGCAGCCTCAATTCGGAACGCCCGTCCTCCACAACTACACCATCAAGGAATCCAACGGCGTTATCAATCAAACCTGGTCCATCATTCAGGACCGCCGTGGCGTCATGTACTTCGGAAGCTCGAATGCCATCGGCGAATACGACGGAAGCAACTGGCGCAGAATCCCCATCCCCTCCACGGTGGGTCGTAGTTTTGCGATCGATCAGGCGGGCAAAGTATGGGTGGGCGCAAACGCGACATTTGGATATCTGGAGCCGGACGCACACGGCTCGATGCAGTTTGTCTCGCTGAAAGAAAAAATTCCTGCCGACGACCGCGGCTTCAACGACGTCTGGCAGGTGGTGATCACTCCCAAAGGCAATTACTTCCGGTCCTACGAGCGTCTCTTCCGCTGGGACGGCCAGACCATGCATGTCTGGCGAACCAACACGCGGTTTGAAGCCTTATCGGATATCCGCGGGCGCATCATCATCGCGCAAAGCGGCATCGGGCTTCAAGAGATTGTGGGCGACGAAATACGCGCCCTGCCTGGAGGCGAGGCGTATAAGGATTCTCCCAAGCTTTTTCTTTATCCGTACGACGAACATCGCGTTCTGGTTAGTTCCCGCGGCCAGTTGCTCACGCTCTTCGATGGCGAGAAGGCCGTTCCATTTCCGACCGCGGCCGACGACTATTTTAAGGCCAACGAAGTTTACTCCAGCAACGTCCTGCCCGACGGCAGCTTGTGCATCACCACTCTTCGCGGCGGCGTTGTGATTCTCGAGCGCGACGGCCGGGTACGGCGCATTATTGGAAAAGAAGCAGGGCTGCAAAATTCTTCCGTGCTCACCAGCTACGTCGACCGCCAGGGCGCGCTGTGGCTCGGGCTGGGTATCGGCGTGACGAGGATCGAGATCGATTCTCCCATCTCCATCTTCTTCAGCGAAAGCGCGAACGACGCCGCTTCTCACAATGGCGCCCAATACGTCGCCGATGCCGCCGGCGGCACCGCTCTCTTTCGCCTGGTGCGCAATCCGAGGACCGGCCTGCCCCAGGTTCAACCCCTTTCAGTTAATTTCACCCAAGCGTTCGGATTTTTCCCGGTGAAGTTTAGTCCCGGCGGCGCTCCCGATCAACTGCTCGCCGCAACCGGAGTGGGTGTTATGAAGATCGAGGGCGATACCGTTTCGCCCGCCGTGCCAGGACTGCAAGGGCCAAGGGAAGGTTTGTACTCGCTCCAGCAATCCCGCAAAACACCTACGCGCGTTTTCGTTGGGCATTTCGATGCGTTGTCCTCCATTCGCTGGGATGGAACCAAATGGCTGGATGAGGGACGGCTCCCGAATTTTTCAAATGGCGTAAGCAGTATGGCCGAGGACGAGGACGGCACGTTGTTTGCCGCTACTTCGGATCGCAAAGTTCTGCAAGTCTCGGTTGCTCCATCGGGCATGCGCGATTCCACCGCGAAAATACTGACTCGCGAGGATGGCATCACCGACGGCGACATGTTTGTTTTTCCAGCAGGCGGACAGATCTATGTCTTTGCCAATCCGGTGAAGCACGCGCTCCGATGGGATCGGCCATCGCGGAAATTGGCGGTGGATGACCGTTTTTTTCTTCCCGTGAAGGAGCCGGACGGCGTCGCCGGTTTGAGTCCGTTGGACAACGGCGACGTCTGGTCGAGTACTCGCGGCCCCACGACGCAGCGGCAGGGTTTGTTTCGGCGAAAGCCGGATGGCAGCTTCGAACTCATCGAAGAGCCGTTTCGCCGTCTGGCCAGGTTCGATAACAGCCAGGTTCGGATCCAGCCCGATGGCTATTGGATCGCCGGCGGCGACGGGGTGCTCCGTTTTGATCCGAACTTGAAACCGTCCGGCCAGCAGACCTTCGCCACGCTGGTGCGCCAAATCAGTTCGAGCTCCAAGGACGTAGTTTATGGCGGAGCGCAATCCGGCAAGGACGAAGCGCTGAGCCTGGCGCACGATCGAAATTCGCTGCGCTTCGAATTCGCGGCGCCAACGTACGGCGACGAATCCGAAACCACTTTTCAGTATTTCCTGGAAGGCGCCGACAAAGACTGGTCCGAGTGGGGCAAACAAAAAGAAGCGAACTACAGCAGCCTGGGCCCGGGTTCTTACACCTTCCACGTGCGCGCGCGCAATCTGGAAGGCCGTATGGGAGAAGAAGGCGTTTTCAATTTTTCAATTCTCGCGCCCTGGTATCGCAGCACTCTGGCCTATTCCATGTACGGGCTGCTTTTCCTGTTGGTCGCGATCGGGGCGCGCCAAAGCGTAGTAAATCATGAACGCGAAAAATCCCGCCGCGAAAACGCCGCGCTCGAGGCGCAGGCCAAAGCGCTCGAAGCCACCGTGGCCGAGCGCACGCAGGAAATTCGGGCGCAAACGGAAGAGATCGCCGCTCAAAAAGACCGCATCCAGCGCGCCTACGAAACCGTCGAGCTGCTCAGCGACATCGGCAAGGAGATCACAGCGTCGCTCGATCTGGAAACCATTCTCTTCAAGCTGTATGAGCGGGTCAATCAGTTGGTGGACGCCAGCATTTTCGGCGTCGGACTCTACCGTCCGCAAAAACAACTGATCGAATACAGCCTCGCCATCGAAAACGGACAACGCTACGCCCCGTACACGCGCGACGCCCGGGACAAGAATCAGTTCGCGGTCTGGTGCATCGAAAATCGAAAGCCGGTTTTGATCAACGACATCGAGAAAGAGTCGAAGAGGTATATCCAAAACTATGTGCACGCCAAAGGCGTTCTGGCCGATGGCACCCCCGCGAAGCCGCCGGAATCGATGATCTACCTGCCGCTCATCGCGCAGGATCGCGTGCTGGGCGTGCTGAGCATTCAGAGCTTCAAGAAAAACGCCTACACTGAGCAGCATCTCAATTTGCTCGCGAATCTCGCGGCCTACACCACCATCGCGCTGGATAACGCCGATGCCTACCATCGCATCAACGAGCGCGAGCATGAGATCCGTGAACGTGCCGCCGAGCTCGCGACCATCAATCGCATTACGCAAGCGCTTTCCACCCAGCTCGATATGGATCGCCTGATTCAGCTGGTCGGCGATCAGGTGCGCGACGTTTTCCATGCGCCCATTGCGTACGTTTCGCTGTTCGATCGGGAAAAGATGATGCTGCATTTCCCGTATTGCTTCGGCGAAGATGCCGAATCGCAGCCGTTCGGCGAGGGCCTCACTTCGCAGATCATCCGCACCGGCCGGCCAATCCTGATCAATGAAGATCTGGAGGGCAAACGCGAGCGCATGGGGGTTCGTTCCATAGGACGCAGCGCCGCTTCCTATCTCGGCGTGCCGATTCCCGCCGGCGGCGAGATGATCGGTGTAATCAGCGTCCAAACGACGGATCAAGAGGGCCGCTTCACAGAAGCCGATCAGGGATTGCTTTCCACCATCGCTTCCGCCGTCGGCGTGGCCATTCACAACGCCCGTCTTTTCGACGACGCACGGCAGGCGCGCGCCGCCGCCGAAGACGCCGACGCCGCGAAAAGCTCGTTCCTTTCCACCGTCAGCCACGAGCTCCGCACGCCGCTCACTTCCGTCCTCGGGTTCGCCAAAATTATTCATCGCCGTCTGGAAGAACGCCTGTTCCCGCTGATTCCCGACGACGACCGCAAAGTGCAGCAAACCAAGCGGCAGGTGATCGATAACCTGAACGTCGTGGTCAGCGAAGGCGAGCGCCTCACCAAACTGATCGACGATGTGCTGGATCTCGCCAAGATCGAAGCGGGCAAATTCACCTGGAACATGGAACAAATCTCCATGGCCGACGTGATTGAGCGGGCCGTTAGCGCAACTTCTTCGCTGGTAGAAGCCAAGAAACTGGTTCTGGTGCAAAACATCGAGCCGGGGTTGCCGCAAATCACCGGCGATCGCGATCGTTTGATCCAGGTTGTCATCAATCTCATCTCGAACGCGGTCAAGTTTACGGATTCCGGTTCGGTCACTTGCTCCGCCGCCCAACGCAACGGCGATCTGGTGATGGGCGTCACCGATTCCGGCATTGGAATCGCGCCGGCCGATCAGCCGAAAGTTTTCGAAAAATTCAAACAAGTGGGTGATACGCTCACCGACAAACCCAAAGGCACCGGCCTCGGGCTGCCCATCTGCAAGGAGATCGTGGAATACCATGGCGGCCGCATCTGGGTGGAAAGTGAACCCGGCAAAGGCAGCACTTTCTCGTTCACGCTTCCCGTGAAAGCCGGCGCCGTCACAGCCGCCGCTCCGCGGGCCATCGACATTGAATCGCTCGTTCGCCAGCTGCGGGAAAAGGTGGACAGTCACGAGCCGCAGGACAAATCGATTTTGGTTGTCGACGACGACGCCAACATCCGCTCGCTGCTGCAGCAGGAGTTCACCGAAGCCGGTTACGTAGTCCGTCTCGCGGAAAACGGGCGCGAGGCGCTCGCAAGGATCCGCGAGGAAGCGCCAGGCCTGGTGATTCTCGACGTCATGATGCCCGAGATGAACGGCTTCGATGTCGCCGCCGTTTTGAAAAACGACCCGGCAACCATGGACATCCCGATCATCATCCTCTCCATCGTGGAGGACAAAGAGCGCGGCTTCCGCCTCGGTGTGGATCGCTATCTCACCAAGCCCATCGACACACGCTCGCTGTTCCGCGAGGTGGGCGCGCTGCTCGATCAAGGCAAATCCAAGAAGAAAGTAATGGTCGTTGACGAAGACGCGTCCACCATTCGCACGCTTTCCGATGTCCTGCAAACCCGCGGATACCAAGTCGTGGAATCGAACGGCGCGGAGCTGGTTTCGAAAGCCGTTACGCTGAAACCCGACATCATCATTTTGAACTCGCTGCTTTCGAGCAACCAGGGAGTCCGCTCGCTGCGCTTCGAAAAAGGTCTGGAAAACGTTCTGTTTCTCATCTATCAATAACCCAACATGAAGATCCTCATAGTCGACGACGAGCCGCACTTGCGGATGCTGATCCAACAGACCCTCGAAGAGCTCGAGGATGAAGGCGTTGAATTGCTCACCGCCTCAAACGGCGAAGAAGCGCTGGAAACCATCCAGGAGGAGCAGCCCAATCTGGTTTTCCTGGACGTTATGATGCCGAAGAAAAACGGATTTGACGTCTGCCATTCCGTGAAGCACGAACTTGGCCTGGGTAAAATTCACGTCATTCTTCTCACCGCGAAAGGTCAGGAGTTCGATCGCCAGCGCGGGCAAGAAGTGGGTGCGGATTTATACATGACCAAGCCCTTCGATCCCGATGCTCTGCTGGCAAAAGCCCGGTCCGTGTTGGGCCTTTGAGGCCGTATGGCAGGCTTGAGTCTGAAAACGCTGATCGGTCCGAAAGGCGGCTCCACGCCTGCCATCCATGCGGTGATTGGGGCCATGGGCGGCGGTGTTCGCATTGAGGATGCCAATGGAACTGCGTTGATCGGAGATCAGGCCGGCGGACCCACGCGCGTTCCCATCACTTTGGAAAACACAACAATGGGCTGGGTGCTGGGTCCGGCTGACTCCGCCACCGCACTCGCGTCTTTGCTTTCGCACATGGCCGCGAAGGAATCCGAGCGTCGCGCGCTTTCCGCCGAAGTGCTGCATTTGTACCGCGAAGTCAACTTGATCGAACAGCTTTCCGAAGAATTAGCCGCGCTGCTGGATCTTACAGCCGTCGGACAATCCGCGCTGGATCAAGCGCGCCGTCTGATTGGAGCTTCGCACGGCGCAGTGCTGGTGATGGAAAAGCCGGGAGGCCGCTTGCGGCTAGCAGCTTCGTTCGGCTCGGATGCTCCGGAGCTTTCGCCTACTTCGCTGTTCGCCGCAACGATGCTGCAGCGTGGAATCGCGGAGATCGTGAACGATTTCGCCAGCGATCCGCGTTCCCAAAGCTCGGAACAGATACTGCGTTCCCTGATTTCCGCGCCTCTGCGCTCGAAGCAAAGCACCATCGGAATTGTCGTGCTGGCCAACACGAACGGCAGCCCATATACCACCACTGACCTAAAGCTGTTGAACACCATCGCGCTGCAGACGGCGGCCGCGATCGAAAATTCGCATCTGTGTTCCGAAATGGTGGAAGCAGTCCGCGATCGCGAGCAGCTTGCGGCAATCCAAAAAGAACTGGATACGGCGCGCATCATTCAACATTCTTTGGTGCCGCGCATTTTCCCGCCGTTTCCCGAGCGCAAGGATTTCGATATCCATGCCGAAATGACATCCGCCAAAGCCGTCGGCGGCGACTTCTTCGACTTCTTCCTGATCGATGACGATCATCTCGCAGTTGTTATCGGCGACGTTTCCGGCAAAGGGATTCCGGCCGCGCTCTACATGGCTGTCACACGCACTCAGATCAAAACGGTGGCGCTCAAAGGCCTGGCGCCCGAGGAGTGCCTGGCGGAAGTGAATCGCGTGCTGGTTCGCGAGCGGGTTTCTTCGATGTTCGCGACATGCTTTTACGGAGTGCTCAATACAGCCAATGGCGAACTTCGTTACTGCAACGCCGGCCACAATCCGCCCTACATTTTGCGGGCATCGGGGAATCTTGATTCCATCAAAGATACCGGCGGAATTCCGCTTGGACTCTTCGACGGCCGTCCTTACACCGGCGGATCCGTGGAACTCGGCCCGGGCGAATCGCTATTCCTGTATACGGATGGGGTTTCAGAAGCAACCAACGATGCGCTGGAAGACTTCACCGACGAGCGTTTGGCGGAGACGCTGCGATCGGGCTGCACGCTGTCCTGCCGCGATATGGTGAGCCATGTGACCCGCGAAGTAATGGCCTTCACCGCGGGCGCCCCCCAATCGGACGATATCACCATGCTCTCCATCCGAATCACTGCGCCGAACACTGGACGCGAGAGCCGGGTGTAGTTTATTATCCCGAGTGTGTCCCACCATCCCATCTCCTCCTCCGGTTGCCTGATCCGCGCTACTGATTCAAAAAAGGGGCGGACGAGCTGGTTGGCTCCGGCGAAACACGCTGTGAGCCATCTGCACTACGGCCGCATTATTCTCGACGCGGGCGACTCGCCGATTCGATTCCTGAACGAGAATCAAGAAACGGGCTTGATCTGTTTGCGTGGTTCCGGTGAAGTCAGGGTGGACGGCGCCCAATTCCAGTTGTCCCGCTACGATGCGCTCTATGTGCCGCGGCAATCGGACATCGAAGTTACTGCGGGCGCGGAAGGCTGCGATTTCGCGGAAGTCTCGGCGGATGTGGAGCATTCTTATCCGCTGAAGTTTGTTCCGTATGCGGAGGTGAAGCAGAACCCCGGACTGCGCTACAAAGCAGGTAGCGCGGCCGCCGAACGCACGGTAAATATCTTGATCGGAAAAAATGTGGAGGCCGGAAGAATCATCGCGGGCATTACGTCCAGCGAGCCGGGCAACTGGACATCCTGGCCGCCGCACGAACACGCTGCGATGTTAGAAGAAGCTTACATCTATATCGACATGCCCCCGCCGGCTTGGGGAATCCAATTTGTCTACACGAATCCAGCCGCGCCGGAGCTGGCCGAAGTTGTGCGTCAAGGCGATTGCGTGGTGATGCCGCAAGGCTATCATCCGAATGTCGCAGCGCCCGGCGGATCCATCAATTTTCTCTGGATCATGGCGGCGCATCGAGAGTTGCTGGACCGGCAGTTCGGCGTGGTGAACGTGCAGCCGGAGTACGCGACGGTGAGCTCCGGCCTGGAAAAAGGCCGCTGAACTCAGCCGGCTTTCTTGCGCGCGGCGGAAAGAACCTGGCGCAATCTCTGGCCAAGGACCAGATCTTCGCCGTCCTGCAAAGTCATCGAAACAATCTGGAGAGAATTTGGTTCCTCCTTCGGCTTGCTCTTCGGATCGCCTTCCTGCGCCGCCGGCACCAAGCTGGGATTGGTGTTGGTGAGAACTTCGATGCGCGGCTCTCCGGCGCGCAGCTCCGCGTCGCACTGCGCGATGGTTAAGCCGAACTTCGCTTCGTCCCACTTCACAGTCAGCGTGGGATAGCTGTTTCCTTCTTGCGGAATATCGATTTTCGTGGTCACGCCCGGAACCACTTCCACCAGCTTCGCGATCCGTTCCACGCGCCGCTGCCAGGTCTTGTTTAGTGCAGCCATGTCGGTGTGCTGCCAGGTTTCGATGGCCGCCAGCATCCCGATGATTTCTTCTTTTCCTACCTTCATGGGACGACAAACGGAACCTTCCCACGGACAGCAGTTCGCGAGCGCGGCTTCGATGAGATTCTTGCGCCCGAGCAGGAGTCCCGCGCATTGCGGCCCTCGGAGGCCTTTTCCGCCACTGAAGCAGTAAAGATCGACGCCCGCTTTGGCGTAGCGCGATAAATTTTCGAGCGGTGGAATTCCCGCCGCGTCATCCAGCAGAACGGGGACATTGGCCGCCTTCGTAATGGCGAGCGTCTTCTCCAGCCGGTCATCGCGCCAGGTGGTGTAGACCATGGCAGTGTTTTGATTGATCGCGGATTGCAAATGATCCACGTCCAGGGCTAGCACCAGTTTCGCGCCTACCAGACGAATCGCATTGTCAAAAGCGCTGCGTCCTCCGAGCATTACTACTTCGTGCTTGGGACCTGGATTATCCGGCAAGTTCCAAACTTTCTCCGGATCCGAACCCGCGATGCATGCGGCCGTAGCGGCGGCCATCGCGCCGGCGGCGCCCGAAGTCACCATGCCGGATTCCGCGCCCGAAAGCTCGGCCAAGCGCTTACCCACGGCGTGCTGTAATTCGAACATATCCACGAAATGGTGCGCGGCCGCGTCCATGGCGCGGCGTACTTCGGGCAGTTCCAGCGATCCGCTCAAATAGGTCCAGGTTCCGCGTGCATTGATGAAGGGCCGAACACCGATGCGGCGATAAACGTCAATGGACGCTTCGGCTCCCGTAGCGGCAGCGGCACGTTGGATAATGGCGCGGCTCGCGATGGTGGCGAACACAGGCGCGGCAGCCGCCCATTTTACGAAGGCGCGGCGGTGAAGAGAAAGAGGCAGCATCTGGCCAGTGTAACAAGGAACCGGAAAAAAACGCCCGTTTGGCGCGGCCACTCTACTTCGCTGTAACCCAAGCTCGTGTGCAGCTCGATGCTGACTGCATGATTCCAGATGACCGGCGGGTGAAGATTCCGCGCCCTCCGCGGAATCGCGCAGGCCGCCAGTATGCATGGAACACGCCCGTACCGGCTTTCACTTGTTCAACGGCAAAACTCATTCCGTGCGAAGCGCCCGTATCGGATCGATACCCGAAGCGCGAAATGCGGGAATGAGCCCGGCCACCAATCCGCAGCCGCCCAAAATGATCGCGGCGCCGGCCAGCAGCAGTGGATCGTTTGCCGTTACGCCGTAAAGCCGATTGGCCAAGATGCTACCTCCCCATAGAGCGACCGGAATTCCGAGGGCCAATCCGAGCCCGATCTGAAAGACCGCGCTGCGTATGATCAGCCCGACCACGGTAGCGCGCGACGCGCCCAGCGCAATCCGCACCCCGATCTCGCTGGTGCGGCGTACCACGGAATAAGAGGTGATTCCGTACAGGCCGACCGTGGCAACGATCAGGGCCAGCAATCCGAACAAGCCGGTCAATCGAGCAAGCAGCCGCTCCTGATTGAAGTTGCCGCTCACTTGATCGGAGAAACTGCGAACCTTCAGCACCGATAGATTCGGATCGATCCGCGCAATGACATTACGGATCGCCGGTTCCAAATCCTTGGCGCTGCCTGTCACTCTCAACTCGATGTCGTGAATGTTGTTGGAGCGCGCCAAGCCCGGCGAGGCCCACTGAGCTTTGGTCATCTGCAGCAGCGGAAGAAAAAACGTGGGCCATGGATTATCGCGCGGATCGGCATACTTCGCGTCCTCGACGATGCCCACAATTTCGTAATCACTCGGATTATCCATTCCAAAGCGCTTTCCGATGGGATCCTGATCCTTGAGGAATTTCGTCGCGAAGTTCTGGGTTACAACCGCGACGCCGCGCGAGTTGGGCGTATCCCGTTGGTCGATGAGGCGGCCACGGATCAGATGGGTGCCGATCGTCTCGAAGTAATTTGGGCTCACTCGCAACCAGGACGCCCCGGCACTTTCGGAAGCGGGACGACCCTCGAAGTGGATACCGGAACTCCAGTTAGTGCCCTCCATCGGACTGTACTGCGAGAGGCTCGCGCTCTGAACCCCCGGGACCTGCGGCAAGCGTTCTTGAAGCTGCTGATAGACGGCATAAACTCGATCGGGACTGTAGCCCGTAAAAGCAGGACTCACTGAAATCATCACCCGATTCGCGGTTTCAAAGCCGAACTGTTGATGTTCCAGGTTACGCAAGCTCTTGGTGAGGATTCCAGCGTAAGCGAGCAGAACCAGCGACAACGCGGCTTGCAAAACCACCAAAGATTTTTGTGGGAGTGATGATCGATTTCCGGTGGAGCGGTTCGCGCCGCGTAGAACTTCGGCCGGTTCGAAGTGAGCCGAAGTCCATGCCGGAATGACGCCGAACACGAGGCCAGTGAGAAGTGAGAGCAGGAATGCGAATCCAAGAACGGGCAGCGAAGGCGTGGCTTGGATCGGAACAAACTTGGAACCGTGAAATGCCAGCAGCAGAATCGCGCGCGTGCCGATATATGCAACAGCCAGACCGGCGGCGCCTCCGCAAACCGAGAGCAATATGCTTTCGATGAGACTTTGTCGCATCAGCCGGTGGCGCGGCGCTCCCAGCGCCAGGCGCACCGAAGCCTGGATGCGTCCGGCGGTGCCGCGCGCCAGCAGCAAATTCGCGATGTTGGCGCACGCGATGAGCAGCACGAGTGCGGAAACCACCATCAACAGGCGCAGACCATCGGTGTATTCGCTTTTCAACGTGCCGACGCCGCCGCCTGCAGCCGTGATCCGGATGTGCTGTTTTCGGATCTCATCGCGAGCCTGCGGAGAAATGTTGGCGCCCTCTTGATTCAGAAACCATTGCTCCAGTTCGAGATTCACCTCGGCTTCCACTCTCGCGGGACTCGCTGCGGATTTGAGGCGCCCAATGATGTACAGCCAATGGTCGCCATCGTGATTCAGGATGGAGCTTTGCCCGCGCACGATGGGCTCGGCCGAAAGCGGAAGCCAAAAATCGGGCGGATCGGCGCGTAGCGTGTCGCCAAAGAAACCAGATGCTGCAACTCCGGCGATGGTGTAGCCGGCTCCATTGATGATCAACGCGGAACCAATCAGGCCAGGATCCCGGGCGTAGCGCTGTTCCCACGTCCGATAGCTCAACACAGCCGCGGGTAGCGCGGTGCTCGAGTCATCGGCCGCGGTGAGAACGCGCCCGGCCGCGGCGTGAACTCCGAACATGCTGAAGTAATTGCCCGACACGAACTCGCCTTTCAATGGTGTCGGGGGACCGGCTACGCCGGCGCGGCGCACACTGAACGGCCCGGGCTCCGCGTTGAATGCGGCCAGCTCGTCGAACTCCGCTGTGTGCTCGCGCAGATAGCGGTACAGCGAATAAGAATAGATCGAAAAACGCGCCTGGTGTCCGCCGATCGTGCAGCATTCCGCCGTGTCGCCGAGCCGGTAGAGCTCCCCCGGATTCGCGACCGCGAGCGACTGCAGCATCACGGCGTGCACCAGCGTGAAGACCGCCGTGTTCGCGCCGATTCCAAGCGCGAGCGTCAGCAGTGCAACCACCGTGAATCCCTTGCTGTGAGCCAGTTGCCGAAAAGCGAAGAATATATCCTTTTGGAGCTGCTCCAGCCAGATCCATCGGCTGGACTCGTAAAAATTCTCTTCGCTCTGCACCAGGTTCCCTACGCGCCGATGCGCCGTGCGCCGCGCTTCCACCTCGCTCAACCCGTCCTTGCGCAGTTGTTCGATTTCGATTTCGAGGTGCGCTCTCAGTTCTTCGGAAAAATCCTGCGGATCTCTCTTGCCGCGGCCAAACATACGTTCATCCCTCCTCCGGACCCAGAACGCGCCCGATGGCGGCCGCCAGTTTGCGCCACTGGCTGGTTTCATTCACCAGTTGCTTGCGGCCGGCCTTAGTCAACGAATAGAACCGGGCCTTTCGATTGTTCTCCGAATTTCCCCACTTGGCTGCGATCCAGCCCTTCGACTCCAGCCGCTGCAGCGCGGGATAGAGCGCGCCATGATCCACCAGCAGGACATCCTGGGATTGCTCCTGGATGGCGCGGGCAATACCCTGGCCGTGCTGCGAGCCGAACAGGAGCGTCCGTAAGATCAGCAGGTCAAGCGTGCCTTGCAGCAAGGCCACGCGGTCTTTTTCTTCTCGGGTTAGCATCTAACAGGAGTATGCGCCCGGTTCGGGTAAGATGTCAACCCATCGCGATCCTCCCCGAAGGCGGCGAACTCACGGTGCTGCGCGATCCGCATGAAATGGCGTTCGGCGTGTCGCGCGCGAAGTGGCTATAGCCCGGCGTTGCGCGCGGCAACCTTCGCCAAACTTGCCCAATCCTGCTCGGCTTGTCCATGCGCCATGGCATTCACCAGCTGATCGTGGATCACGCTCGCGAATGGCATGGGCGCCGAGCACTCCTCGGCCGTTTGCAGCGCCAGCCGGACGTCCTTCAAGCCCAATCGGAGAGCGAATCCAACCGGCTCGAATTTTCCATCCGCTATCAATCGCCCATAGCCCGCGTAAACAGGCGATGCGAACAGCGCGTTCATGATTTCGAGAAAAGAATGCGGCGCAACGCCCGCTTTTCGAAGCGTCGCGAAGGCCTCGGCGAAAGCTTCCAGCATGCTCGCGATCATGAAATTTCCGCATACCTTTGTTGCATTGGCCTGCCACGGCTCCGCGCCCACGATGAAAGTTTGGCGTCCCATGGCTTCAAACAATGGATTGCAGCGTTCAATCCACTCTGCGTTCCCGGCAGCGACGACCAGCAGTTTCTTGGATTCGGCCGCTTCCGGCCTTCCGAAAACCGGTACGCTCAGATAACCCTGTCCGCGCGTAGCGTGTTCCGAAGTGAGTTTACGGGCCAGTGCCGTGCTGATGGTGCTGCACGAAATGTGGATCGCGCTTTGCGCGAGACTCGAGGCTATGCCACGCTCTCCAAAAACCACCTGCTCCACAGCAGCATCGTCCGCCAACATCGTGAGCACGGCTTCGGCTCCGCGGCAAACATCGCCGGGAGAATCGGCCAGACGCGCGCCGTCCTTGGTCAATGGTTCGGCCTTGTCGCGGCTGCGGTTGTAAACGGCGACGTCGTGGCCGGCCGCGAGCAAATTCCGCGCCATGCCAGCGCCCATTCTTCCCAATCCAACGAACCCGATTTTCATACACTTTAAGGATAGCTTCCATGAATCGGCGTCACTTCTTAAGCGCGCTCGCGCTCACCACGGGATGTTCGGCGCGGCGTACGCGGATTGCCACGCCGGCGCCGTTGACCGCCGCCAAGCGATTGTTTCCGGTGAACGTCGCAAAAGACCGCATCATTCGGACCATCACCGGTCTGCGCCCATACCGGCCAACTGGTTTTGTGGTGCGCACGGAATCAATCGAAGGAAAAACCATCGTCCACAATTACGGGCACGGCGGTGGCGGCGTCACGCTGTCGTGGGGCAGCGCGCATCTCGCCGTGGAGCAGGCGCTCGCGAGCAACGCTCGACGCATGGCCGTATTAGGCGCTGGCGCAGTAGGTTTGGCCACGGCAAGGCTGCTGCAGGAGCATGGCGTGGAAGTGACCATCTACGCAAAGGCTCTGCCGCCGGACACGACATCCAACATCGCCGGCGCCCAAGTTTTTCCGGTTACCGTATACGCGCAGGATTCCATCACGCCCGCCTTTCGGGCCCAATTCGTGCAAGCGGCGCGTTTCTCGTATCGGCGCTACCAATCGATGGTCGGCGAGTATTACGGGATCCGCTGGATGCCGAATTACCAAATGGACCGCCAGCCATTGCCGGACACTGGATTATCCAGCAAGCAAAGTCCGATCGCCGATCTGATCCCAGAGCTGCGCGATCTCGCGCCAGAAGAGCATCCCTTCGCCTTTCCCTACGTCCGGCGTTTTGACACCATGTTCGTGCAACCGGCCGTCTATCTCGAGTCGATGCTGCGTGAAGTTCGCATTGCGGGCGGAACTGTGCTGGTGCGCGAGATGCACGACATGCGCGAAGTGCTGGATCTGCCGCAACCCGTAATCGTGAACTGCACCGGGCTCGGCGCGAAAGCGCTGGTGAATGATCCGGAGCTGGTTCCGATCAAGGGTCAGCTCACGTTTTTGCTGCCGCAGCCGGAAGTGGAGTATGCGACACTGCCGCCGGATGGTCTCTACATGTTCCCCCGCCGCGATGGCATTTTGCTCGGCGGAACACATGAGCGAGGAAACTGGGACCTCACGCCGGATCTCGCCGCGGAAGCGCGCATCCTCGCGACGCATGCGGAAATATTCCGCACGATGCGCATTTGAGATCTTGACGGAACCGCGACCGATTCTACGTTCGTGGTTTCGCTTCCTTGCGATCGCCGTTCGGTAAGCAGCGTAATCTTCCACTGAGACAGCCGGGCCGCGTTACGAAGGCGTCGCAGCCTCGCCCGCCGCGTGCTCCGTCAGAAGTTGCTTGGCCGCGCTGCCCACCGCGCTCAGGAACTCGGAAAGCCCCACCGGCTTGGTGATGTACAAATTCGCGCCCAACCTGTAGGCTTTGTCTTTATCCTCCGGTGAACTCGACGACGTGAGTATGGCCACCGGAACGTGCGCGAGATGCGGCCAGGATCGGATCATTCGCAGGATTTCCAGCCCGTCGGCCTTAGGCAGATTGATGTCCAGAAAAATAAGATCGGGAACGCCGCCGGCCGTGGCATCGATTAAGTAAATTCGCGCCGCGTTTCCGTCGTTAATCTGGGTCAGCTCAAAGGAAATTCCGCTTGCCCGTAACGCTTCCTTGACAAGGTAAACGTCTGGGGCATGATCTTCAACAATTAAAACTCTCGCCATCTCACCCCTAGCCCGCGCCCGAGGCTCCTTTGACGGGAATCGTAAATTTGAAAGCAGCTCCGCGGTCTGGCTCCGATTCCACCCAAATGCGGCCGCCGTGCCTTTCCACGATACTTTTGCAGATTGCCAATCCGACGCCGGTTCCGGACTTCGCGTTTCCATGCAAACGCTTGAATACGCCGAAAATGTACTCTTTGTACTCCGCCGGAATCCCCATGCCATTATCGCATACGCTTATCACCCATTCGTCTTCAAGTTGTTCGGCGGAAATCCGGATCCGCGGCGAATCTTCGCCCCGGTACTTGATGGCGTTCGCCAAAAGGTTTTGAAAAAGTTGCGTCATTTGCACGTGGTCGGCGAAAACCGTGGGCAGCGCTTCAGTTTCGATCGCGGCTCCGCTTTCTTGAATTGCGAGTTGCAGGTTATGCATCGCCAAATCCACTGAGGTGTTGAGCGCCACCTCTCGCAGCGGCACGTCTTCGTGATGTACCGAACGGGAATAGATCAGCAAATCCGTGATTAACTGCTGCATTCGGCGAGCCGCCGTAATCACGTAATTCATGAATTCGTTCGCTTCACCGTCCAGCTTCTCCCCATAACGATCTGCCAGCAGTTGGGTAAACGTAACCACCGTGCGCAGCGGCTCCTGCAAATCGTGCGAGGCGGCATAAGTGAATTGCTGCAAATTCGCGTTGGTACGCGCCAAACGGTCCGCGTGTTCGGCGATGGCGCGCTCGGCCAGCGCGCGCTCCGTGATATCCCGCGCGATCTTCGATGCGCCCACAATATTGCCGGCGGCGTCCAAAATCGGCGAGACCGTTAGCGAGACGTTCACCAAACGCCCGTCTTTTCCGCGCCGGACGCTCTCGAAGTGCTCCACCCGTTCGCCGCGTTTGATGCGGTCCAGGATTTTTGGCATTTCCTGCTTGCGATCCGGCGGAGCGATAATCGCGAGCGGCCGGCCTACCATTTCCTCGGCCGAATAGCCTAAGATTCGTTCCGCTCCTTTGTTCCAACTTGTGACGATTCCGTTCAGGTCCTTGGTGATAATCGCGTCATCGCTGGATTCCACCAATCCAGTGAACAACTGGCTGGTTCGCTCCGCCTCTTTCCGCTCCGTGATGTCACGAAACACCAGCACCGTTCCGCGAATGTTCCCATCCGCATCGCGAACCGGGGCGCCGCTGTCGTCAATCGGGATTTCGGTTCCATCCTGCGCGATCAGAATGGTGTGATTGGCCAGCCCCACCACCTTGCCTTCCCGAATCACCTTGTCCACTGGACTTTCCACAACGGCGCGAGTGTGCTCATTGACGATGCGAAAAACTTCCGAGAGCGGCCGGCCCCTGAGGTTCGCCTCCTCGCCCCGAAGCAACGCCCGGGCGGTGGGATTGGTAAACACGATACGCCCTTGCGCATCCGTGGCGACAACGGCATCGCCGATGCTGGTGAGGGTAATCTGCAGCAAATCGCGAGCCTCGCGTGTCTCGGCGAGAGATGCATCGCGAGCCCGGACCGCGCGATTGGTCGCAATGCTTGCGGCGCTGAGAAACAGAAACAGGATCAACGATCCCGCAATCATCACCAGCTCCGTTTGGCGGGCGTAACTCTCCTCGGCCCGCGATCCATCGATCAGCGCTGAGTATTCACGGTTCTCAATGGCGTGGCAGAGCGCGCGGGTTTCATCCATGAGAATTTTCCCGCGATCGGTTAACACAACGTCAAGCGCGGCCTGTAACCCTTGTGCGCGACGGATTTCAATCGTGCGACGAAGTTCCGCGAGCTTTTGTTCCAATAGCGTGTTCAGCCGCGCTGCATCCTCGGGCTGGTCCAGGGGCCGTGTGAGCAGACTCTTCACTTTCGCCATTTCAGTGGAAGCAAGTTGAATGGCCTGATCGTATGGCGCCAGGTATCTCTGTTCGCCCGTCAACAGAAATCCCCGCTGACCGGTTTCCGCGTCTTGCATGGTGGAAAAGAGTCTTTGAATCGAACTCAGAATTTCGCGCGTGCGATCCGCATCGGCGCTCGCGCGGCGATACTGCGCCCAGTCCCGAAGAAACATCGCAACGATCGCCACCAGAATCAGCGCCGCAATCCCTAGCATTAAGGAATCCGGCCTCAGCCGCTTCATCATCGTCGTTTTTCAGTGTATCGGAAGGACGGACGTGAGGGCGTTTTGCCCCTTGCTTTGCGCGGGCGAAAGGCATATTCTGTTCTCAACAAATTTGCTTCGTGCGGCCGTATCCAGCGCGGAAGGCCGCATGTTTGGGGAAAGAATTCAGTCAGCGAGGAGGACTTGTGTCTCGAAT
>Ga0070734_10001560_pt1 | contig 32556 bp, 29 predicted proteins | sample Coa_R1_8_FD_66444 | JGI IMG/M metagenome (GOLD analysis project Ga0070734, IMG submission 66444) | Surface soil microbial communities from Centralia Pennsylvania, which are recovering from an underground coalmine fire - Coalmine... | ecosystem: Environmental > Terrestrial > Soil > Unclassified ... | reverse complement strand
ATGATCAAGAGGATTGTGTGGCTCGGCGTTCTCCTCGCGTTGGTGGGCTGCAGCTCGAGCCCGAACACCGCAGGGACGACGGGGACTGGTGGAAGCGGAGGCGGGGCCTGCACCACGAGGAGCGGCGCCGACGCCTCGAGCGGCGAATCGCTGAGCTGGAAAGACAACGGGACGCCGGCGTGCGCCGCCAACGCCAGTGTGGTCCGCCGGACGACCGCGCTGGTGGACACGACCCAGATTTACGGCGCGACCTCGGCAAATCTGTCCGTCGATATCGTCCTCTCGAGTTATGCAGGGCCGCTGGGGGGAACGTACACCTGTCGGTCGGGCGACGGGGGGACGGCCCCCAACGTCACGTTCGATTACGTCGGTAGCCACGGCGGCGGGACCGCGACGATGTCCCAGTGTTCCGTCACGATCGCGTTCACCCAGGACACGGCCGGGGTCCAGCACGCCACGGGGACGTTCTCCGGCACCGTGGCGAGCGACGCCATCGATGGCGGCACCTACGTCATCACCGACGGCGCGTTCGATCTGCCGGTCACGCTCACCGGCGGATGAGGCGCACGGGCTACGGCGCCGACTTCGCCATGTTCTTGCAGGCGTCGCCCGCCTTGGCCCCCTGCCGCGCGACCAGCTGGTTGACGGTCTTGACGTAGCCGGCGCACATCTGGAGGCGGCTGGCGTCGGGGACGCTGGGGTTGCGGCACATCTTCTTCGCGAACTTCTTGCAGTCGCCCGGCGTCTTGGCCTCGAGGGCGCCGAGCGCCTCGTCGACCTGCGGGTCATCGGGCCCCACGCCCGGCGGCGCGGCCGGCGGCGTGTACGCCGCGCGCGCCACGCCACCCCCGGCCGGCGCCGCGGCGGGCTCGGGCGCCGACATCGCCGCGGCGCCCCCGGTCGGGCCGGCGAACGTGGCCGGGATGTTGGCCAGAACTGCGTTCATGTCCGGCTCGGGATCGTCCGACGAGGTCATCCCGACCCGTTTGGTCGACCGGTAGAGGATCGTTCCGTCGGCCGAGAACAGAAACAACCCCACGTCCTTCATCCGGTCGACGCGGCAGGTCTGCGTGTCCGCGTCGATCGTCGCGATCGTGGCGCCGGCGGCGTCGCGAACCACCTTCTTGTCCCGCTCGCACTGCGCGTAGAGGCGCAGGGCGGGCATGGCGATCGCCTTGGCGCCGCTCGCCTGCGCGATCTCGCGGATGACCGCGGCCGCCGACGGGGCGGGCGTGGTCTCCCTCCAGGCGTGAAAGGCGTCGGAGGCGGCGACGGTGCTGCAGAGGGCGCTGGTCGCGGCCGGCGAGAGCGGGACCGCGGGGGCCGGCATGGCGGTGCGCGCCAGCGCCTCGAAGCGCGAGCTCACCTCGCGGCCACTCCCGAAGGGAAGCGCCGACGACACGCAGGCGAGGAGCGTCGTGGCGACGGTCGGCTCGGGCGCGTTGCCCGACGGAAACTGCTCGCTCCGATGCGGCCCGCCGATCATCAGACCGGCGCAACCGCCGGCGGTCGTGGCGAGCAACAGGAGGGCTCCGGCGGTCGGGGCCAGGGGGGACTTTCGCTCTGTCGACATTCCTCTACACCTCTCTGCGACGTCGTTGCCGGCGCGGCTCCATGGTTGGGCTTCGGGGCGCCAGGGTGGAACCGAAGCCGCCGTAACGTACAAGATCGGCGGGCCCAATTTCTACATCGCTGTTCGTGACCTCCGGGGGGGCGTTTTCCATCCGCCCCGGTGCCTCCGTTTGCGCGCCGCTGCGTGTCGACGCGATTGCGGGAGGCGGTTTGCCCGCCCGGGGCCGCCGATCGATGATGCGCGGATGAGCCTCCGCCACGTCGTCCGGGGATCGGTCCTGGTCATCGCCGCGCTGGTCTCGGGGGCCGCGCCCGCCCACGCGCAATCGGCCGACCCGGGAGCGGCGGTCGCGGCGCCGGTGGCCCCGACCACGCCCGTCCCCGCACCCGCGGCCGCCCCGCCGCCGGCTCCGGCAGCTGCGACCGCCGCGGTGCCCGACACGTCGCACGACAACGTTCCGGCGCGGGTGAAGGTCCTCGAGCTGACCGCCCGCGCGGCGCCGAGCGCGGACGCGCCCGTGCTGCGCGTGCTGCCGAGCGGCACCTTGCTGAACGTCTCGCCCGGCCAGAAGGACGGGTGGCGGCGAACGCGGCTCCCCGACGGACAGCTCGGCTACGTCGCCGGCGCCGGCCTCGAGCTCGGTCCGTCACCCCCGTCGGTGAGCACCGCGCCGGTCCAGCCGCTGGCCGCCAGGCCGCAGCCGCAGATCTACATCAAGAACCTCGACCACCTGGCCAGCCTGGTCGCCCAGGACCCGGTGGTGAGCCCCATGGTGCAGAGCCTGATCACCCGCCGGGAGGGCGCCTGGGCGATCGGGATCGGCGGTAGCGTCGTCGGCGTGATCCTGACGTCGGTGGGATTCCTCGACACCACCAAGAACTGCGGCAGCTACGCCTACTCCGTCTGCACGACCAACTTCAACACGCCGCTCGTCATCACCGGGCTCGGCGTCACGCTCCTCTCGGACATCATCATGGCGGCCGTCTACCCGAAGCGCGACGACTACCTCGACGTGATCAACACCTGGAACACGCGACACGTCGACAGCCAGATCACGATCGAGACCGTACACGTCGGCGCCGGCATCTGATGCCGGCCAGGCGTCGCGGCCCGCTGGCCGGCGCGGTCACGCCGGCGCGATGAAGCCGGTCGTCATCCGCCGCTTGTCACGCCCTCAGCCGCCGGGGCTGTCGGCCGAGAGCGCGTCGACGTCGGCGGTGAGCAGGTAGCGCTCCTCGCTCTCGAGGTCGACCAGCAACGCGTCGGCGAAGGCGCGCACCCGCTCGAGCAGGCGGTCGCTCGCCACCGCGTGCGGCTCCAGCGCCGACATCGCCAGCGCGATGGTGGCCCGCTGCCGCTGGTGATCCTCCTCGATCTGCGAGCGCAGCGCGTGCCCCCAGCCGATCACGTCCCCCAGCGCCGTGGCCAGGATGCCCTCCTCGAACTCCATGTGCTTGGAGACGGCGGCGCACAGGTCCTTGGCCTGCGCGCGCACCGGCTCGAAGTCCCGCTCCGACCGTGACCAGGCACCCGCCTCGGTCACCTCGATCGTCGCCGCCGCCAGCCCGCGCAGCGCCTCGCAGCTGGAAAGGATCGCCGCCCGCGCATCACTCGAAGAGATCGGTTCCCGAATCGTCACTCTCATCCCGACACCTCGCTTCCCGACGTCCGATCCTGGCCCCGCCCGAGCGCGCCGTCAGCCCGAATCTCCCTCGTTTACGCAACTTCTTCGGCTGCGAAACGGTCCGTTGACGGCCCGGCGCCGCGATCCGGGATTTTCGACCGGACTTCCTCGACGCGGCGTCGTATGCCTCCGGGAGAGGTCACCATGACGAGCACGCCCCCGGGTCGCGCGCTGGCGCTGACGTTTCTTCTCTCGGTCGGTTGTCACACCGGAGGAGACGCCAAGCCGGCGGTCTCCGCGGGCGCCGCCGCGCCCGCCGACTGGCTGACGCCGCCGGCGGTGCCCGCCGCGCTGGCCGTCCCGCCGGGCGCGACGTTGAAGCTCCACGCGCGCGGGGTGGGCACGCAGATCTACGTCTGCACGGCCGGCGCGGCGGCCGGCGCCGCCTGGGTCCTCAAGGCGCCGGACGCCAAGCTGTACGACGCGCGCGGCGCCGAGATCGGAACGCACGGCGCGGGACCGACCTGGACGGCCAGCGACGGCAGCGCCGCCGTCGCCAAGAAGGTCGCCGATGCCCCGGCCGCTGCGCCCGACGCCGTCCCCTGGTTGCTCCTGCGGGTGTCGGCGAACCGAGGCGCGGGAACGTTCGACGACGTCCGCTACGTCCAGCGGCTCGGCACCGCGGGCGGCAAGGCGCCCCCGGTCGGCTGCGACGCCGGCGCGGTGGGGGCCGCCGCGTCGGTGCCCTACACCGCCGACTATTACTTTTATTCGGGCCCGCCGGCGCCCGCGACCCCCTGATCCCACGGGCGCCGGCGAGATCGACCGACGGCTGCCGTCGGCGACGTATGATGTCGCCGACATGCGCCGGGCGGGCGGGGGTTCGGCGACGCCGGCTTCTACCGGGTCCAGCGGGCGGGCGAGGCGTTCCGTGTCTGGCGCGTCGCCACGCTCCGCGAGCGCTTCCGCCTCTACGTCGACGACCAGGAGGTCGTGCGCTGCGACCATGAGGTGAGCTTCCTCGGCCTGCGCGTGCTGACCCTGCACGACCGGATCGCGCCCGCCTGAGCTGCGCCGTTTTGGCGCCTACCGGCAGGACCTGCGCGGTTTCACCGCACCGGCGGCGGCGCGACGTCACCGGCTGACCACGTCGCCCCTTCAATATATGGGGGGAACCGCCAGGGGTGGCTGGCCCGCGCATTGCTGTACGCGTTACAGATGATCGACGTCGGTCAGACCGTCGGCAACTACCGCATCACGGCCGAGCTGGGCGAAGGGGGCATGGGGAAGGTGTTCCTGGCCGAGCACCCGGTCATCGGGCGCAAGGCGGCCCTCAAGGTGATTCACCCGCAGTTCGCCCGGAACGCGGACGTGGTCGCCCGCTTCGTCAACGAGGCGCGCGCCGTCACCCAGATCGGTCACGACCACATCGTCGAGGTGACCGACTTCGGGCACACCGAGGCGGGCGACTTCTACTTCATCATGGAGTACCTGCCCGGCGACATGCTCTCCGAGCAGATCGGCCGCCTCCCGTTCCCGCCGGCGCGCGCGGTGGACATCGCCGTCCAGATCGCGGACGCGCTCGAGGCGTCGCACCGGCAAGGGGTCATCCACCGGGATCTCAAACCGGACAACATCGTCCTCATCGCCCGCGACGGTCGCCCGGACTTCGTGAAGGTCTACGACTTCGGCCTGGCCAAGCTGACCCACCCCGGCGACGGCGCGCCGACGCACACCGAGACCGGCATCGTCATGGGGACGCCCTTCTACATGTCGCCCGAGCAGTGCGACGGGCGGCGCGAGGTCGACCACCGCGCGGACATCTACGCGCTGGGCGTGATCCTGTTCCAGATGCTGACCGGCCAGGTCCCCTTTCAGGGCGAAGGGTGCGGCGAGGTGATGGCCCAGCACCTGACCTGCACGGCGCCGCCGGTGCGCCGGCTGGCCGGCGACGTGCCGCGGGCGCTGGAGGCGATCGTCGCCCGCGCGCTGGACAAGGATCCCGACCGGCGCTTCCAGACGATGGCCGATCTTCGCGACGCGCTGCTGGCCGCGCGCGACGCGGACGCCGCGGGCGTCCCGGCGACGCTGCCGGCCGCGGCGTCCGCCGGCCACGACGATCCCGAGCTGGGCGACCTTCGGCCCAAACGCAACCGAAGCGGCGCGCTGATCCTGGGGCTGGGCGCCTTCGCCCTGGTCGCGGTGGTCAACCTGGGGTTGCACCGGCTGGCGACGCCGGTCCTGGCCGGGACGACGGCCCGGCGGGCCGCGACCGTCAGGGTCAACTTCAGCTCGGACCCCGACGGGGCCACCGTCACCACGCGCGACGGCGCGGTCGTGGGCGTGACGCCGTTCTCGATGGAGATCCCCTACGGCGAGGCGCCGGTCGAGTACCTGGTCCGCAAGGACGGCTACGTCGCCAAGGTGAGCGCCTTCGTGCCGAACCTGCCGATGCCGGTGTTCGCGGTGCTGGAGAAGAAGGAGTCGCCACCGCCGCCGGCCCCTCCGCCCGCCGCCGGCGTGGCCGACGTCCAGGCCGACCCTCCGCCGGAGCCGCGGCCGGCGCACGCGCGGCAGCACCACCCGCGCCCGCCGGTCACGATGCCGGTCGACGGCGACGACATCATGAGGCCCTCGACCTGGTAGCGGCGGCGACGTAGCCTTGGCGCATGTCGCGTCCTCTCGCCCTCGTCACCGGCGCCTCCGCCGGGATCGGAGAGTCGTTCGCCCGCCAGCTGGCGGCGGGCGGCCATGACCTCATCGTCGTCGCGCGCCGCCGCGATCGGCTGGAGGCGCTGGCCGCGCGCCTCGGCGCCGAGCACCAGGCGAAGGTGGAGGTCCTGGCCGCCGACCTGGCGACCGAGGCCGGCGTCGACGCGGTCGCGGCCCGCGCCGCCGCGGCGCCGCTCGATCTGTTGATCAACAACGCCGGCTTCGGCGGCTACCGGCGCTTCGTCGAGCTCGATCCCAAGGTGGCCGACGGCCTGCTGTCGGTCCACGTCCGCGCCGTCGTGCAGGTCACGCGCGCGGCGCTGCCGGGGATGGTGGCCCGCAAGCAGGGGGGAATCATCAACGTCGCGTCGCTGCTGGCGTTCTCGGGCACGGTCACCGACGGCTTCTTCCCGGCCCGCGCGGTCTACGCCGGCGCCAAGGCGTTCCTGGTCACCTTCACCCAGATCCTCGCCAACGAGCTGGCCGACACGGGCGTGCGCGCCAACGTCTTCTTGCCGGGCGTGGTGGCCACCGAGTTCCATGACGTGCAGGGGATGGACCTCAGCAAGGTTCCGCGCATGAGCGCCGACGACGCCGCCCGCGCCTCGCTGGCGGGGCTCCGCCTCGGCGAGGTGCTCACCGCCCCGGGGATGGAGGACACCTCGCCGCTGCAGAAGATCGCCGAGGCGCAGCGGGCCGCGCTGGGCAACGCCCGCTCGACGGCGCCCGCCTCCCGCTACCGGTGAGTCGCCGCGGGCGCGGCCCGCGAAGGTGACAGCTTTGCGAACAAATGCCGGGCGGGCGCGCGACCCGGCCCCGCGACGGGTACGATCGCCCGACCGATGAAGACGGTCCGCGAGAGCGCGCGTGACGTCCCCGTGATCGCCGAGGTCGACGTGCTGGTCGTGGGCAGCGGGCCGGGGGGGCTGGGGGCCGCGCTGGGCGCCGCGCGCGCGGGCGTCGACACGATGGTCGTCGAGCGCTTCGGCTGCCTGGGCGGCAACATCACCGTGGTCGGCGTCGAGAGCCTGGCCTGGTACCGGCGCGAGAAGACCGTCGACAGCGAGGGGATCGGCATCGAGCTCGAGCAGCGGGCCAAGGCGATGGGCGCCACCACCCCCGAGGTCCAGTCGAAGAGCGAGGCCATCAACGCCGACGGTTTCAAGGTGGTGGCCGACCACCTGATCGCCGAGTCGGGCGTGCGGCCTTTGCTCCACGCGGTGGCCATCGACACGGTGATGGAGGGGGACGCGCTGCGCGGGATCATCGTCCACAGCAAGTCGGGCCGCGGCGCCATCCTGGCCCAGCGGATCGTCGACGCCTCGGGCGACGCCGACATCGCGCACTACACGGGCGCGCCGTACCGCATGACCGCCAAGGAGCGGATGCTGCCGGTGACGGTCATGTTCTCGGTGAGCGGCGTCGACAAGAGGCGCTTCCTCGACCACGTGGCGGCGAACCCCACGACCTACAAGGACTGGGGCCTCAACTGGGACGTGCAGAAGGGCGGCAAGGAGGACGACCTCTTCAGCCCCTATCTCGAGAAGCCGTTCGCGCAGGCGCGCGCCACCGGCGTGATCCCGCCCGGGCTCAAGAGCATCGGCGGCACCTGGAGCACCATCACCGACTCGGGCGAGGCGACCTACCTCAACATGATCCACCTGACGGGCTACGACGGCACCGACGTCTTCGATCTGACCCGGGGTGAGATCGAGGGGCGCGCGCAGTCGATGCAGGCCATCAAGGCGATGAACCACTTCGCGCCCGGGTTCGAGAAGGCCAGGCTGCGGACCTTCGGGATGACGATCGGCGTCCGCGACACGCGGAAAATCGTGGGCCGCACCAACCTGACCGAGCACGACGTCCGCAACGAGGCGCGGTTCGAGGACTCGATCGGGATCTTCCCGGAGTTCATCGACGGCTACGGCGTGCTGGTGCTGCCGACGACGGGGCGCTACTTCGAGATCCCCTACGGCGCGCTGCTGCCGCAGCGGATCGAGAACCTGCTGGTCGCGGGGCGCTGCATCGCCGGCGACGAGATCTCGCACGCGGCTGTGCGCAGCATGATGTGCTGCACGGTGACCGGCCAGGGCGCGGGCGTGGCGGCGGCGGTCTCGATCAAGGACGGCGTCAGCCTGCGCGAGCTGGACATCGGGCACTTGCAGGCCGAGCTCTTGCGCCAGAAAGTGCGGATCCATTGACCGCCGGAGGACCCATGAACATCCCGGAGCGCATCCTGCTCGGCCCCGGGCCGAGCACCGTCCCGGCCCGCGTGCTGGCGGCGCTGGCGGCGCCCACGCTGGGGCACCTCGATCCCGCGTACCTGGCGATCATGGACCAGACGCGCGAGCTCCTGAAGAAGGCGTTCCGGACCGAGAACCGCCTGACGCTGGCGGTCTCGGGGACGGGGAGCGCCGGCATGGAGGCCTGCGTGGCCAACCTGACCGAGCCCGGCGACGACGTGCTCGTCTGCGTGGCGGGGGCGTTCGGCACCCGGCTGGCCGAGATGGCCGAGCGCCACGGCGCCTTCGTGCACCTGGTCAACACCGAGTGGGGGCAGACGCTCGACGCGGGCGCCGTGGCGGCGGCGCTGGCCTCCCGCCCGCGCACCAAGTGGGTGGGGATCGTCCACGCCGAGACGTCGACCGGCGCGCACCAGCCGCTCGAGGAGATCTCGCACGTCGTCCACGAGGCCGGCGCGCTGCTGCTGGTCGACACCGTCACCTCGCTGGGCGGCCACGAGGTCGCCGTCGACGCCTGGCGGATCGACGCCTGTTACAGCGGCACGCAGAAGTGCCTGTCGTGCCCGCCGGGGCTGGCGCCGGTGACCTTCAGCGCCGAGGCGGTCGAGGCGATCGGGCGGCGCAAGTCGAAGTGCCGCAGCTGGTACCTCGACATGTCGCTGATCCAGAGCTACTGGAGCGCCGACCGCGTCTACCACCACACGGCGCCGGTCAACATGACGTACGCGCTGCACGAGGCGCTGCGCGAGGTCCTCGAGGAGGGGCTGGACGCGCGCATCGCCCGCCACCGCACCAACCACCTCGCGCTGCGCGCCGGGCTCGAGGCGCTGGGGATCTCCTACCTGCCCGAGCGGAGCCTGGCCTCGCTGAACTGCGTCCGCATCCCCGACGGCGTCGACGATGCCCGGGCGCGGGCGCGCCTGCTCGGTGAATTCGGCGTCGAGATCGGCGGCGGCCTCGGCCCCTTCAAGGGGAGGGCCTGGCGCATCGGCCTCATGGGCGCCTCCAGCACGCGCCGGAACGTGACGCTGCTGCTCGGCGCGCTGGAGACGATCCTGCGCGACGCCGGTCGCCAGGTTCCGCGCGGCGCCGCGCTCGAGGCGGCCGCCGGCAGCTATGCGGTCACAGCCAGCCCCGGCGCCTGAACCACCACAGTGGCAGGAGGCCGGTCACCGCGATGAGGGCGAGCGCGTACGGGTAACCGAACCGCCACTGCAGCTCGGGCATCACGTGGAAGTTCATCCCGTAGATGCCGGCCACGATCACGGGCGGGATGCCGACCACCGAGGCGATGGTCAGCGTCTTCACGATCTCGTTCTGCTCGATGTTGATGAAGCCGAGCGTGGCGTCGAGCAGGAACTGCACCTTGCCCTGAAGGTGCGCCTGGTAGTCGGTCAGCGACGTCACGTCGGCCCGGATCGCCTTCATGCGCGGCGCGGAGAGCGCGGGCGCTCCTTCGATCCCGCTCTCGGTCAAGTAGCCGGCCATGCGCCCGAGCCCGAGCAGCTCGTCGCGGATGTGGGACAGCTCGCCGGCGGCCTGGCCGATCCGGCGCAGCGCCGCGCCCAGCTTGCCGCTCTGCTTCTTGCGCCCGTGCCTGGCGCGAAACACGGCCCCGGCCAGCGCCTCGCAGTCGCTGCCCGTGTGCTCGAGCGCGTCGGCGGCGCGATCGACGATCAGCTCGAGGATGAGCAGCAGCGCATCGGCGGCGCTCTTGGGGGGCGTCGCGGCCGCCTGGGCGTGGGCGGCGTCGAACGAGGCCACCGGCCCGAAGCGGACGGTGAGGAGCACGCGCGCCGACAGCACGAACCCCACCTGCTGGATGGCGACCTCTCCGTCGCCGGCCGGCGCGACCAGCGGCGCCGAGAGGTAGAATGCCTGCCCCTCGAACCCCAGCCGGCTGCTCGACTCGATCTCGCTGACCTGTGCCTCCGTCGGAACGCGCAGGCCGGTCGCCTCGCGGACGCGCACGATCTCCTCGGCGGTCGGCGCGCACAGGTCGACCCACACGGCGGCGGTCGCCTCTCCCGGCGGTTGGGTCAGGATCATGGACCGCCGCTACTCTACCGCAGCGATCGCGGCGCGGAGGTCAGAGGTCGTCGCCCGGCTCGGTCCCGTCGTCCGCCTCGGGCGCCGCCTCGTGCGGGCCGATGGCGCCCGACTCCGGCTGGAACTCGACCGGGACGTTCGGCGACTCCTCCGCACCCTCGGCCGCGCCAGGGACGCGGATCTCGTCAGGAACGGTGTTCATCAAGTCAACGTAGAGTCGCGGGCCGCCGGAGCAAGCTCGGCGGTGAGCGGGGCCGCGCGTGCATCGCGCGCCGGCTCGGGCCGCCGCGCGAGCAGTCGGACCGTCCAGACGATGAGCGTCACGTTGCGCGCGAGCACCAGCGCGCAGGCGCCGGGCCGCAGCGCCTCGAGACGCGCGTAGGAGATCGGGTAGACGAGCTGGGCCAGCGTCAGCACGGCGAGCAACGAGGCCAGCTCCCGGCGGTCCCCCTCGGCCAGGGAGAGCGCCAGCCCGACGGGAAGAATCCAGACCAGGTACTGCGGACTCGACAGCTTGCTGCAGGTGATGAACACCGCGAACACCGCGACCGTCGCCGCCAGCACGGCGCGGGCGCGGTCGGCCGCCGCCGGCGCGGCCAGCCGCCGCCAGGTCACGACGTAGACGGCCAGGAGCCCCGCGATGGTGGCCAGCGTGGAGACCTGGCTGGCCGTGTGCCCGAGCGCTCCGGCGACGTTGGTCGAGCCGAAGGTCTTCTCGACCTGCGCGACGCCCGGGGCGACGGCGTGGATCAGCCCGAACAGCGCGCCCCAGGTGCTCTCGATCTGCAGCGGGCGGTCGGCGTGGTAGCGGAGCATGTCGATCAGGTGTCCACCGGAAGAGGCGAGCGACCACCGCGTGAGCGCGACGATCGCCACGACCGCGGCGGCCGCGCTGAGCGAGAGATCGCGCCAGCGCCGCTCACGGACGCCGAGCATCGCGAAGAGCGGCACCACCATGAGCGGCGTCAGCTTGAGCGCGATCGCCACGCCGACCGCGATCCCGAGGATGACCGGGCGATAGGCGACCGCCGCCCAGGCCGCCAGCGCGAGGGACAGCGCCACGGCGGCGTCGTAGCGGTGGGTGGCGACGATCCCCAGCAACAGAACGCCCAGCGCGGCCCAGCCCATCACCGGGCCGATGGCGGCGCCCGCGCGGCCGCGGGCCAGGCTCACCGCCCGGGCGCCGAGCGCGAACGCCCCGGTCAGCGCCAGCGCCATCATCGCCACGAACCACTTCACGTAGCCGTCGGCGTCGGCGGCCAGCCAGGCGGGCGGCACCGCCACCGCGAAGAACCCGGGCGGGTACTCGATCAGGTAGTCACGGTAAGGGACCAGCGGGCGCTCCGGCGTCACCGTCGGCCAGGCATCGGGCCGGTACGGCTCGGCGGCGGCGAACGCCCGGCGCCAGTCCTCGGCGGTGCGGACGAAGTAGCTCTGGTAGGGGCGCCCGCGCGAGGCCTGCACGTAGGCGTAATACCGGCGCACGTCGCCGTCGTTGGTCACGTAGGCCCGGACCGCGTCGACCAGGCCCGGCCACTGCCCGGCGCCGAAGCGCTGCTGGACGCCCAGGAACCGCTCGCGCGGAAGCCCCGCGTCGAAGAGACCCAACGCGACGACCAGCCAGAACAGCCACCCACCCACCGCGGAGCGCATCGCGGCACTCTACACTCTCCCGCGCGCTCACAAACCGACCAGGACGGAGGCGCCGACGGTCTCCTCGCGCGCGGTCACCGTCTGGCCGAGCAGGCTGCTGTCCCAGAAGCGGCTGGCGAACTCCAGCGCCACGCGCACGGGCCCGCAGTAGGGCTGCACCGCCAGCGTGGCGGCCGTCAGAAGGCGGGCGTCGCGCAGCGAGAAGCCGTCGGTGATCTGGCTCTGGTGGGTGTCGTCGCCGTTGATCGACCAGTACTCGCCGGCCCGCCCCGCCAGCGTCAGGCGGAACTGCCCGTAGCGCCCCTCCACCTCGGCCGAGGGGAGCAGCGCCTGCGCGTAGTAGTACCCCTGGTTGCGCAGCACCGAGCGGATGAACTGGCTGGAGAGCGACGACGCCAGCCGCGGGTAGGCGAGCGACGTCACCTGCGCGAAGCCGTAATAGGCGGCGGCCCGGGCGCGCAGCTCGAACGGGCGCCGCGCCGTCGCGACCTCGATCATCGGGCCCAGGATGCCCACCGACATGACCCGGTCCCAGCGCACGGGGATGGCGCGCGACTCGTAATCGAACGACGTCCCCAGCGCCAGCAGCGTTCCCCGCCCGTCGGGCGCGCCGACGTCCGTCGGCTCGTCGTACTGGCGCCGGTAGTTCCCGACCGCGATCGTGTCGGCGTGGAAGGTGGCCCCCTGGTGGCCCCCGGCGGCGAGCAGCCAGTCGGTCGAGAGGTTGCTCCACTGGCCGGGGCGGGCCAGGCTGACGCCGCGCCCGGGCGCCTGGTAGAGACGGTGGGTGGTCAAGGAGGCGTCGGCCCCCAGGTCGGCCAGCGTCACGCCGCTCTCGAGCGTGCTGCGCTCGGTGCCGACCGCCAGATCGAAGCGATGCCAGCGGCGCCGCTCGCCCCGGCGGCCCGCGTCGGTGCTCCCCAGCCGGCAGACGCGCGCGTCGTTGAAGGTGGCCACCGGCGAGAACAGGGCGGCCCCCACGCAGTCGACGACCCCGGGCCCGCGGTCCAGAAAGTACTGGCCCAGCTGGTAGCTCGCCTCCCCGATCGCCCAGCCGGCGATCGGCGTCACCAGCAGGTCGTTGGTGGCCGGCTTCTCGTTCCACTCGCTGAAGAACTGCCAGAACGTCGAGGCCATCACGGCGACCACGAACGAGCCGCCCACGCCCATCCCGTTGCCGCGCGCGATGAGGTAGTAGCCGGTCCCGGCGATCGGGTGCCCGACGGCGCCGGTCTTGAACCGATCGTCGTCGAGGACCATGTCGTGGTAGCTGGTGAGCCGCGTGCTCCAGTTGCTCCAGTTGAACTTCTCGTCGCCGCTCCAGTCGTGGCCCCAGTACCAGGCGGTCTGGATGGCCAGGAAGCCCAGCTCTTCCAGCGCCACGCGCAGGTAGGACGGCGGCCGGCCCGCCGGCGCGGCGTCGGCCCGATCGTCGAGCACCGCCGCCGCGCCCTCCGAGGCGCGCGCCGCCGGCGCGCGGCCTGCCGTCACGGCGACGATGACGGCGACGGCGACGGTGCTGCGGCGCCGGAGGCGGGTCCGGAGGTCGGGCGGCATGTCGAGCGGGCGCCACCGCGGTGGTGGCCCCTCGACGTGAAAATTCTCACCCGCCCCGACGATACAAGGGCGCGCCCGCCCGACGGCGCGCTAGTAGTGATCGCCTGACGGCGCGCTCAGCGCGGCAGCACGGCGCCGATGTGAATCGTGGTGCCGGCGCAGGCGTAATAGAACTGCAGGTTCGAGTAAGCCCCGCTCTTCAGGCTGCTGCAGGAGGTCCCGTTGAGGACGATGCTCTGGTTGTTGGGGCCGTAGCTCCACCCGTTGGTGGCGTCCGGGGGGATCTCGACCGTCCCGCCCGTGGTGTCGGCCGAGACGGCGACGTTGGTGAAGCCGGAAGGCGCCCCCGCGAGCGAGATGTTGCAGGAGGCGACCGCGCCCACGATGGCGTTGAGCGCGTTCTCCAGCGCCGTGGGGTCGGTGGCCGCGTAGTAGCTGGTGGCGGCGCCCGTCTGCGGCGCGCCGCCCGCCATCGCCATTGCGTTCAGCGTGTTCTGCGCGGTCGTCACGTTGCCGATGCCGATGACGTAGGTCTTGAAGCCCATCTGTAGCGCCGCGGCGATGGCGTTCTCGGCCGCCGTGTCCTCGCTCGGGTTGTCGGTCATCGTGCACGAGCTCGAGACGTTCGACGTCATCGAGGCGCACCCGACCGGACAGTTGGGCAGCCCATCCGTGGCCAGCAGCAGGTACTTGGGGTTGGTGTCGGTCAGGGTCGACAGGTAGCTGGCGCCCGAGGTGACCGCGTCGCGGGTCGGCGTGTTGCCGCCCGGGCTGGTCTTGCCGATGGCGGTGGAGATCGCGCCGGCGGTCATGGTCCCCACGCCGACCACCGGCGCCGCGGTGGCGCCGCACGCACCGTTGTCGGAGAAGAACTTGAGGCCCCAGTTGATCGAGGACTGCGTGCTGGAGACGACCGTGTTGAGCGCCGCGGTCACCTGCGACCACTTCGACATCGAGCCGCAGCCCCCCTTGCAGCTCGAGTCGCTGTCGTTGTTGTCCATCGACCCGGACTTGTCCTGCACGATGAGGATGTCGGGCGGGATGGCCATGATCGCGACGTTGCTCTGACCGCACCCGCCGGCCGCGCCCGTCATCCCGACGTCGCCGCCGCTGCCGCTGCTCGAGCTTCCGCCCAGGCCGGTGACCGGGCTGCCGCCCTGCCCGAGCGAGCCGCCGCTCCCGGGGTGCCCGCCGCTCCCGATCGTTCCGCCCGCGCCGCTCACCTCGCCGGTCGGAACGGGCGGCGTGAACACGCAGCCAAAGACGGAAACGCTGAACACCGAGATCCTCAGACCAATTTTCGACATGTCGCTTTTAGCTCCCGCGCCGCGCCCCAGGGATGAACGTATTTATGGAGAGCGCTCTAAAGACCATCGGTCGGATCAAGAAAAGCTTCAGGCCCCCGAGCCGAAGCCGGCGACGCTGGAATCGGCTAGTCTTGGCGCTTACATAGGCGCTAACGCGGTGTGCACGCTTCTTCACCGCGGGACGCTCGGCCCGTTTCCAAATGATCCAGACCATGCATCCCATAGAGCCCCGACGGGCTTCCGGCGGCTCAAAGGTCCCGCACGTCACGCTCGCCTTCTGGGTCATCAAGCTGCTGGCCACCACCGTCGGCGAGACCGGCGGCGACGCGCTGTCGATGTCGCTCGGCCTCGGCTACGCGGTCGCCAGCCTGATCTACGTGGCCTTCTTCGCCGTCACGCTGACGGTGCAGGTCGCCTCGCCCCGGCACCGGCCGCTCGCCTACTGGGCGGTGGTGATCGCCACGACCACAGTGGGCACGACGCTCTCCGACTACCTCGATCGCACGGTCGGGCTGGGCTACGTCAAGTCGTCGATCGTCCTGTTCTTCGCGGTGATCGTCGTCCTGCTCGTCTGGCGGCGCGTCTGCGGCCGCGTGCTGTTCGAGGGGATCACCGATCGGCGCGACGAGATCTTCTACTGGGTCACGATCCTGGTCTCGAACACCCTCGGCACCGCGCTGGGCGACTTCGTGGCCGACGACGCCGGCCTGGGGTTCGCCGGCGGCACGCTGCTGTTCGGGGGCCTGCTGGCGCTGGTGGCCGCCGGCAGCGTGCGGGTGAAGACCATCCCCACCGCCGCCTACTTCTGGGCCGCCTACGTCCTCTCCCGGCCCTTCGGCGCCACGCTGGGCGATCTGCTCACCAAGCCGCACGACGAGGGCGGTCTGGCGCTGAGTCGCATCGCCGCCTCGCTGGTCATCCTGGCGGCGATGCTGCTCGGCATCCTGGCCGTCGCGCTGCGCGAGCGCCGCACGGTTCAGAAGGCGCGCCCGTAGCCGATCGCCACCCCGTCGGGCCCCAGCCTGCCGGCGCGGTAGCGCTCGAGGTCGCCGATGCTCGAGGTCGGCTGGGTCAGGATGATCGCCTCGCCGATGGCGGTCCCCACGACGGCGTTGAACACGCCCGCCCCCCAGTGGTGGTAGCCGAGGGCCAGGAACAGGCCCACGCCCGTGTTGAGGGCGACGTTCCCGGCGTGCAGCCACCAGCGGCGTCCGTCCGACTGGTTCTTGGCGTCCCGACCCAGCTTGCCCTCGGCGTCGGCGAGCAGGAGACAGACGTCGTCGGTCGGCGCGCGGGCGGCGAGACGGGCGGCCAGCGCGCGCGAATCGCCGACCACGTCGAGCGGCGCCACCAGCAGCGGGACGACGCCGACGGCGGTGGTCGCCGCCCCCACATACCAGTCGATGCGATCGTCGGGGGAAACGAAGGCCAGCGGTGCTAGGTTTGCGACCGTGGCGACGGCGATCCCGGTCCCCCACCCCCAGGTCCACACGCGCGCCTGGTGGGCCGTGCGCGCGAGGTGCGCGTCGATCCAGGCCAGGCGCAGCTCGGCGTCGACGCCGGCGAGCTCGGGCGCGCCCCAGGCGGGGGCCGGGCAGCGGACGCCGTCGCGGGGCGCGGCCCAGGCCGGCGGCGCCAGCACCATCAGGCTCGCCACCAGCACGACGAGGCGCGCGCCCTCGTGACCGCCCTTGCGCCGCGCCAGGCCTCGCTGCTGATCTCGCTCCACGACGTCTCGCCGCTGACCTTGCCCGCCTGCCAGCAGGCGGTGGCGCTGCTCGGCGAGCTGGGCGTCCCGCCGTCGGCGCTGACCGTCCTGGCCATCCCGCATCACGAAGGGGACGTCACCCTCGACGCGCACGCGCCGACGATCGACTTCCTGCGCGGGCTGGAGACGGCCGGCGCGCGCCTGGTGATGCACGGCCTCACGCATCGGATGGTCGGCCGGGCCTGGACACCGCTGGGATTCTATCGTGCCCACGTCTTCGCGCGCGGTCAGGGGGAGCTGTGCAATTGCGCCGAGGCCGACACGGCCCGCCGCCTCGACGCCGGCAGCGAGATCCTCGCGCGCGCCGGCCTCGCCTCGGCGACCCGGGCCTTCGTCCCGCCCGCCTGGCTGCTGTCGACCGGCGCGCGGCGGGCGGTGGCGGCCCGCGGCTTCGAGTTCTACGAGGTGTTCGGCGGCATCGTCTTCCGCGGCCGGCGGCTCGCGCGGCGCGTGATCGGCTGGGGCTCGCTGAGCGGGATCGAGGCAGCCGCCACGGCGGTGTACGCGGATCTGCAGAGCGCGCGGTCCGGTACCGACACGCGGCTGGCGATTCACCCGGCCGACATGGCGCGGGCCGGGCAGCAGCGGGCGATTCGGCGCGTCGTTTCGCGGCTGCTGCCGCGGATGCGCCCCCAGAACTACACCGCCTACCTGGGCCAAGTGGCCGACCAGTAAGCCGCGAAATCGCCTGAGACTCCAGTTCCCGGGAGGCATCTAACCAGGAACCGGGTTGCCGTGTCTTGGGGCCCAGTCGGGCCCCGTCGATACGGGCAGATGCGGGCTTGCTGGCGGGTGATCGGCCCTTACGCTGAACGAGGAAGCTGGAGGCGATTTGCGGACGTTGAGCGAAACAACCGGTGGTGCCGGCGCAGGCGCTTCCAGGAATCAGGAATCGAATCGCATCACGCCCGCCGCCGAATCGGAGACGAGGCTGGTCCTCACGCCCGCCGATCCGAACGAGGCGGCGCCGCTCCCCTTCGACCCGGTCTTGCTGGCGGCGGGGATCAACGTCGCCGTCCGCTCGTTCTTCCGGCGGCTGCTCGGCTGGCGGCGGTTTCGCGGCGACGTCGAGGAGATCTGCCGCCAGGTGATCGAGTCCTGCTGGACCGGCGAGTTCTTCGCCGGCTCGGGCGGGCACTTCAAGCAGTTCTGGATGCGCGATCTCGCGATGTGCACCCCCGCGCTCTGCCGCCTCGGCCACCGCGACCGGGTGATCCAGTCGCTCGAATGGGGCCTCGAGCGGTTCGAGCGGGCCGGCCGCGTCACCACCACCATCTTCAACCGGCGCTTCCCGCGCGACGTCTACGCCTACGGCAGCGACTCGCTCCCCATGCTCCTCTACGCGCTCCGCACGGCCGACGCCGAGCACCTCATCGACCGGCATCAGGCGCTGCTCAGGCGCGAGATCGCCCACTACGTCCGCACGGTCTTCGATCCCGAGCTGGGGCTCGCGCGCGCCGACGGGTACTTCTCGGGTCCGCGCGACTGCATGACCGGGCGCTCGACGGTCTTCGCCAACACCATGCTGGCCCTGCTGGCCCGGCTGATCGACGGGGATCCGCGGCTCCCCAACCCGCTGGCCGGCCACGACCTGCCGGCGCGGATCGTGCGCCACTACTGGAGCGGCGATTACTTCCGCGACTCGCTCTGCCGCGAGATCCCGTCGGGCGACGCCAACGTCTACCCCTTCTTCTACGGCGTGGTCACCGACGGAGAGCTGCGGCGGCGCGCGATGAAGACGCTCGAGGAGCGGGCGTTCACCGATCTGGTGCCGCTCCGCTACTTCGAGCGCCGTCTGCCGGAGGCGGAGCTGCCGGTCCCCCGGATCGCCACGCCCAACTACCAGGGCGACCCGAGCTGGACCCAGCTCGGCCCCGCGTTCCTGCACGTCCTCAAGTCGGTCGACCGCGCGCGGATGGAAGCGCAGCGCGCGAAGATGGCCGCGCTGATCGTCCGTGATCAGAATTACCTCGAGCTCTACTCGACGACCGGTCGACCCTATCGGGGACGCGCGTTGCTCTACTACGCCGACCAGGGGATGATCTGGGCCGCGATGTTCCTCGACCTCTACGCCTGACCCGACCACGCCCGAGCCGACCGGGCACGACGGCCGAGCTATTTTCGCGGCAATTTCGCGCCGGTCGAGCTTCCAGGCATCCCGGAAACTGCCTGATTCCACAGGGCTCGACGAACCTCACTAGACAGAATGGAGATAACGGGTAGTGTTCTCCGTCCACGGCCCCCGGGTCTATGACCACGACGCGCTGCGATCTTCACGTCCACTCGTCGGCCTCGACGGGAAATGACGAATGGTACACCCGGGTATTCGGTTGCCCGGAGAGCTACGCCGATCCCGTACGCCAGTACGAGCTCTGCAAGGCGCGCGGTATGTCGCTGGTCACGCTCACCGACCACGACACGATCGCCGGCGCGCTGACGCTGGTCGATCGCCCTGACTTCTTCATCTCCGAGGAGGTCACCGCGGTCTTCCCGGAGAACGGCTGCGTGATGCACGTCCTCACCTGGAACATCACGCCGGCCCAGCACGACAAGATCCAGTCGGTGCGGGACAACATCTACGACCTCTGCGACTACCTCAACCGAGAGCAGATCGCGCACGGCCTGGCCCACCCGCTGCTCAGCCCCAACTGGCGGCTCGACGCCGAGCTGTTCGAGAAGCTGATCCTGCTCTTTCCGACGATGGAGGGGATCAACGGCCTGGTCGACCGGCGGATCGAGCCCGATCTCTTCACCATCCTCGACCGGCTGACGCCCGAGGTGGTGGCCGCGCTGTCGCGCAAGCACGGCCTGCTCGCGCGCGGCGCCACGCCGGCGCGAAAGGCGCTGGTCGCCGGCTCGGACGACCACGTCCACCGGCGGTGCGGGACCATCTTCTCCGAGATCGAGGGCCAGCACGGGCCCGAGGCGTTCCTGGGCCGGTGCCTGGACGGCGAGGCGCGGCTCAACGGCGAGCAGGCGCACCTCAACACGATGGCCGTCTGCATCAAGCACACGACCTACCATCACCTGAAGGAGCGCGGCGCCGAGCGGGGCGGCTTCTACAACCCGTTCGTCGAGATGATGGACCTCATCGCCGGACGCCAGCCGCGCGACTGCGGCAAGGGCAAGCCGAGCGGCCCGGACAGCCCGCTGGAGGGGTTCGTGGCCAGCCTGTTCTCCGGGCTGCGCAGCGCCGACGTCGGCGCCGGCAAGCAGTTCGACATCCTCGAGGTCCCCGCGCGCGCGACCGAAGAGGACGACGCCCGCATCGTCGGCTGCGCCTCGCAGGTGGCGAACAAGGTGATCGAGCGTGCGTTCAGCGACCTGCTCGACGGGCTCAACGACTTCGACCTCTACGGGGTGTTCGGCGCCTGCCGCGACGTCGCCGGGGCTCTGGTGACCGCGGCACCGATGTTCTTCGCCGCGCACCACTTCGGACGGCAGGAGCGGCAGTCGGTCCGGGTGTGGAACGAGTGGGACGCCTTCCCGCTCCCCGATCGCCCCGACCGCCTGGCGCTGTTCAGCGACTCGCTCGAGCACGTCGACGGCGTGTCGACCTGGTGCACGCGCTTCGCCGACCGGGCCCGCGCTGCCCAGCAAGAGGTGCTGGTCCCCCACTGCGGCGGCGTGCCGCACAGCCTGGCGGAGGGCGCGCCGCCGCTGCACCGCCTCCCGGCCATCACCTCGTTCACGCTGCCGCTCTACGATCAGCTGCGGTTCTACCTGCCGTCGCTGATCGACACGCTGGTCTGGACCTGGCAAGAGCGGATCACGCACGTCGAGCTGGCCACGCCGGGGCCCATGGGCCTGGTCGGGCTGCTGATCGCCAAGGTGCTGCAGCTGCCGGTGACGGCCAGCTACCACACCGAGGTGCCCGCGCTCATCAACCTGCTGGGCGGGCCGCCGATGCTCGAGCGCGCCGGGCGCAGCTACCTCGGCTGGTTCTACAGCCACGTCGATCGCGTGTTCGCCTTCTCGTCGACGTCGCGCGATCGGCTGGTCGGCATGGGCGTCCGGCCCGAGTCCATCCACCTCGTGCCCCAGACCGTCGACCCGACCGAGTTCTCGCCGAACCACCGCTCGGACGAGGTCTTCGACGAGCTGAACGTCGCGGTCGGCGATCGCCCGGTCATCCTGAGCGTCGGCCGGATCTCGCAGGAGAAGAACGTCCCCCTCATGATCTCGGCCGTCGAGGCGCTGCAGCGGCGGCCCAACCCGCCGTTGCTGCTGGTCGTGGGCGACGGGCCAGAGCGGCGCGAGCTGGAGGACGCCTCGGCGGGCAAGGACTTCGTCCGCTTCGTCGGGACGCAGCGCGGTCAGGTCCTGAGGCGGCTGTACGCCTCGGCGGACATGTTCGTCTTCGCCAGCCGCGTCGACACGCTGGGCCTGGTGAACATGGAGGCGATGTCGAGCGGCATCCCGGTGCTGGTCCCGGCCGACGCCGGGATCGCGGAGTTCGTCACCAAGGGGATCTCGGCCGAGTGCTACCCGTTCGGGCGCGAGGGGCTGATCGCGGCGATCGAGCGCGTCCTCGACGACCCCTCGCACGCCGAGCGCATCGGCGCCGCCGGCCGCGCGGCCATGGTCGCCCGCTGGGAGAGCGCCTCGTTCTCCCGCCTCTGGGAGACGATGGTCCAGTAGCGTCGCCGACCTCCGTCGGCGCGATCTTCTTCGGAACCCCTCGGACGGTTCCGATCCTCCCCGCGATGGCGCGCGTCCGCTGGTGTCCTCGGCAATCGATCGCCTGCCTGTGGACAACGAGTTACAACGTTCGACAAACCCAGCGAAAAACGGCCCGCACCGACGGTGCGCCGCGTTTTTCTGACGGCCGAGCCGCAATTGTGCTTTGTACATTTCTAGGATATTTGAGGCCGTCCCTCTCACGTAGTTGAGACCAAACAAGGAGACGAGATGAAAGCGACCTCGATGTGGAAGCGCATTTCGGCGGCGGTTGTGTTGGCGGTTGCGCTCGGTGGCACGGGCGCCGTGGTGAGCGGCTGCGCTTACGGTGGCGTTGCGTCGACCCCCGACGGCACGATCGTGATCACCCGCAATGACCTGTTCCTCTTCGGCGCCCTGCGCAAGGTCTTCCTCTGCAAGGCGAGCGGCAGCACGCTCAGCTGCGCCGAGACGGCGGCTCCGTAGTTTTTCAATCGGGCAGGGTCGGCGCCCCACGCCCGCCCTGCCCTTTTTTCATGCGCACGCTTTCACCTGTCCGCTCTCTCTCCGCGCGCGTCGCCCTCTGCGCCGCCCTGCTCGCCGTCGGCGGGTGCCACTCCCACCCGCAGGAGCAACAGGAGCCGGCGGCGCCCGCCGCCGTGGGGTTCGAGCTGCCCGGCAACGCGCCGGTCGCCAAGGGCGCGATCCTGACCCAGCCGGCCGGGCGCGAAGAGCCGTTCGTGGCCTTCGTGGCCGTCGGCTCGTCGTCCTGGTACCAGGCCTGCCGCGGCGAGGCCGGCGCCACGCCGCCGCTGTTCACGTTCGCCACCGACGGCCACGGCGCGCTCCGCCCGCCGGCGGCCGACCCGGGCGTCACCCCGCGCGACCGCTGCCTGGCGGCTCGCGCGGCGGCGGCGGCGGCGCCGGCCGGGTTACCCGCCGACACCCGGGTGACCGTTCAGCTCGCCCTGCGCGCCCCCTGACGCTAATCTCCCGGCGGAGGAGATGGGCGCCCCCCGACCGCCGGTCCGTTCGATGCTCGTCCTGGCCCTGCTCGCCCTGGGCTGCGGCGGCGCGAGCGGCGCGCGCCCTGACGGCGGCGCCCGGGCGGGATCCGGCGGCGCGAGCGGCGGCACCGACGCGGCCGCGGGCAGCGGCGGTGGCAAAGATGGAAAGTCCGGCGGCGGCGGCGCCGGCGTCATGCTCGACGCCGGGCTCGCCTGCGACACCAACGGCGACGGTCTCGACGACGCGCCGACCTGCGTGACCGCGCCGGTCACGCTCCGGTTCGTGAACGCCACCGCGACCGACAACTTCGACGTCTGGATCCCCGGCGCCGCAGCCCCGGTCGCCGCCGCGCTGGCCCCCTTTGCGGTCGCCACCGTCGGACCGGTGCAGGCCCGCGCGTTCGGCTGGCAGTTCCGCCGCGCCGACGGCGCGCAGGCGACCGGCAGCGCCAGCCCGGGCAGCGGCACGCACGACACGATCGTCGTCTACGCCTCGCCCGCGACCAGCCCCCCGTCGCTGGCGACCTCCTGGGCGCCGCAACCGGTGCCGGGCCAGGGCGGCTGCGCCCCCAACGCGTCCAGCGTCGTGTTCGGTGACTTCACCACGCTGCTGCCGGCCCCGGTGGTCGTCCTCTTCGCCACCAACGGCGGCGCCGACTGGACGCCCGCGGTCAGCCCCGGCCTCGCCGTCGGCGAGGTGGCCGGCTCGGGCTGCTGGACCCAATCGACGCCGGTGGTCATCGGCGCGGCGCCAGCAGGCGCCACCCACGCCGCCCGCGCCTGGGAGGCGGCCACGTTCGGCGGGCTGCACAGCTATCAGCTCTTGCTGACCGACACGCGGGCCATCGTCATCGACGACCTCGACGCCGTCTCGTACCTGCTGCCGTACACCGCGCCGCCCGCCGACGCCGGCCTCGACGCGCGCGACTGACGCCGTCGCCGCTCCCCCTTCAATCGCCGCCGCGATCCGCGGGCCTGCCGATCCTGACGGCGAGGCGGCGCCGGAGCCCCGCCACGCCGGCCAACCGCTCCCGCTCGGCGACGAGCACCGTCTCGAGCAGCCGCCGCGCCGCCCGCGCGCTCCCGTCGTAGTCGCGCGCCAGCGCGGCCAGCTCCCGGCCCAGCTCGGAGAGCCAGTGCCGCCGCACCACCGCGTGCGGGATCCCGCCACCCAGCCGCCGCAACGCCTCCCCGCGGCGGATGAGCTCGCGCGCCTCCGCGCGCGCGACCGACGAGCGTCGCGGCGCCGCGCCAGCCGCGATGACCCGCAGCACCCAGATCGAGCGCCCGCCGGCGCCGGCGAAACCGTAGATCAGCCGGTGCCCCGCGGCGCGGACGACCCGGAACGTCGGCCGCCGCCTCGCGCTCACCTTCGCCGCCCACGCCGCGCGCGCCAGCGCGGCCGCGGCGCGCATGACCCAGCCCCGCTCGGGCACCGCGAGCGCCCGCGCCTCCGCCCAGGCCTCTGCCGTCCACTCGACCGTGAAACGCATGTCGAGGCGTTGTCGGATCGGCGAGCCGTTCGTTGCGGTATCTTGCCGGCGTGAAGCTTCGTTCGACCTGGCTCATCCTCACCATGGCGACCGCGCTCGGGTGCGCGCACGCGCCGCCCGCTGCCCCGACGAAGTCGGCGCCGCTCGCCGTCGCGCCCTCGGCCGCGCCCGCCGGTGGCGCCGCGCCGCCAGCCGCGCCGCTGGTCCCCGACGGACCGCCGGTCCAGCGGATCGCCGTGCCGGCCGACGGACCGGCGCGCGGCCCGGCGACGGCCAAGGTCACGATCGTCGAGTTCTCCGACTTCCAGTGTCCGTTCTGCTCGCGGGTGAATCCGACGCTGGAGAAGATCCGCGCCACCTACGGGGACGCCGTCCGCATCGTGTTCCGCCACAACCCGCTCCCCTTCCACCCGAACGCCGAGCCCGCGGCGGAGGCGGCGGTGCTGGCCGGGTGGTCGGGGAAGTTCTGGGAGATGCACGACAAGCTGTTCGGCAACCAGCAGAGTCTCGATCGCGAGGGGCTCGAGCGGCTCGCCTCCGAGCTGGGGATGGATCTGGCCGCCTTCCGCAAGGCGCTGGACAGCCACACGGCGAAGCCGCGCGTCGACGCCGACCTGGCGCTGGGCCAGAAGGTGGGCGTGCGGGGGACGCCGAGCTTCTTCATCGACGGCCGGCCGCTGGTGGGGGCGCAGCCGTTCGAGGCGTTCAAGCAGATCATCGACGACGAGCTCGCCCGCGCCGACAGCCTGCTGCGGCGCGGGCTGCCGCGCGACAAGCTCTACGCGACGCTGCTCACCGGCGCCGACGCCTCGATCCCGGCCGAGGCGTCGAGCGCGCTCGGCCGGACCGTGTTCCGCGTACCGACGCTCGACGCGCCGGTCCGCGGCAGCGCGCAACCGAAGGTCACCCTGGTCGAGTTCGGGGACTTCGAGAGCCCCTTCGCCGGACGGGTCGCGCCGACGCTCGCCACCTTGCTGCGCGACTACGGGGTCGATCTGGCGCTGGTCTACCGGCACGACCCGCTGCCGTTCCACCCGCACGCCGAGACGGCCGCGCTGGCGGCCGAGGCGGCGCGCGCGCAGGGGAAGTTCTGGGAGATGCACGACCAGCTCTACGCCAACCAGAAGGCGCTCGACCGCGAGAGCCTGGAGAAGTACGCCGCCGCGATCGGGCTCGACGTGGCGCGCTTCAAGGCCGACCTCGACGCCGCGCTGGGCAAGGATCGCCTCCGGCGCGACATGGACGACGCGCGCCGCCTGGGCGTCGATGGGTCGCCGACGTTCTTCCTCGACGGCCGCGCGCTCTCCGGCAATCAGCCGCTCGCGGTCTTCAAGCTGGCGATCGACGAGGAGATCCGCAAGGCGAACGCGCTGCTGGGCGCAGGGACCAAGCGCGCCGACCTCTACGCCGCGCTGACCAAGGATGGGCTCGATAAAAAAGAGGCGCCGCCGCCGCCCCCGCCGATGCGGCCGATCTTCGACGACGAGGCCCGGCTGCGGGTCGAGGTGGCGGGCGCGCCGGTGCGCGGTCCGGCCGACGCCTTGATCACCGTCGTCGAGTTCGCCGACTTCCAGTGCCCGTTCTGCGCGCGCGCCGAGGAGACGCTCGAGCGGCTGGCGCAGGCTTACCCGGGCCAGATCCGCTTCGTGTGGCGCGATCTGCCGCTGCCGTTTCACCAGCAGGCGCGCCCGGCCGCGCTGGCGGCGCGCGCGGCCGGCGCCCAGGGGAAGTTCTGGGCCATGCACGACCGCCTCTACGCGGCGCCGTCCGGCACGCTGGGGTCCGAGCGCTACGAGCGGGACGCCGCCGAGCTGGGCCTCGACACCCAGCGCTTCCGCGCGGCGCTGGACGCCGAGCACGGCCCGGCCACGAAGGGGATCGACGCCGATGGTTTGCTGGCGGTGAAGGCGGGAGTCTCGGGGACGCCCACCTTCTTCATCAACGGCAAGCGGCTGAACGGCGCCCGTCCCTACGAGTGGTTCAAGACGCTGGTGGACGCCGAGCTCAAGGTCGCGAACGAGATGGTCGCCAAGGGGACGCCCCGCGGGAAGGTCTACGCCGCGCTGATGAAGGACGCGCTGCCGCTGCGGCCGCCGCCGTCCGACGACGACGCGGGGGCCCCGCCCACCCCCGAGGCCGACACGACGATCTATCCCGTCAAGCCGGGCGAGGGCCCGTCGAAGGGACCGGCCGACGCGGCGCTGGTGATGGTCGTCTTCTCCGACTTCCAGTGCCCGTTCTGCAAGCGGGTCGAGCCGACGCTGGCCGACCTGGAGAGGCACTACGGCGGGAAGCTGCGCGTGGTCTGGAAGAACTACCCCCTCCCCTTCCACAACGACGCGCGCCCGGCGGCCGAGGCCGCGATGGCCGCCGGCGAGCAGGGGAAGTTCTGGCAGATGCACGACATCCTGTTCGAGAACAACACCGCGCTCGATCGCGCCAGCCTCGAGAAGTACGCCGCCGCGATCGGGCTCGACCTGGCCCGCTTCAAGGCCGACCTGGACGCCGAGCGCTACAAGGCGCGCATCGAGGCCGACATGAAGGAAGGCAACGACGTCGGCGTCAACGGCACGCCCGCCGTCTTCATCAACGGCCGCAAGATCGCCGGCGCCTACCCGCTCGAGACCTTCCAGAAGGTCGCCGACCAGGAGCTGGCCAAGACCGAGAAGGGCGGCGCCAAGCCGAAGAAGACCGCCGCCCGAAAAGACCGCTAGCGCTTCACGAAGACCTGCAGGCGAAGGTCGACGGTCGACGCGCCGGTGAGCGGGCAATCGAATCGCCCGCGCGCGAGGACGTCGTCGAGGCACCGCCGCGCGGCCGGCGGGAAGGCCGACGGCCAGCTGGCGGCGTGGCTCAGCACCTGGCCGTCTGCGCCGACGCTGAAGCGCACCGGGAGCTCCGGGTCCTCGAACGCGCCTCTGACGGTCGACAGGCAGGCGCCCAGCGCCTCGTCGTCGAGCTGACCGTCGCTCAGCACCGCGCTGGGATCGCTGGCGCGCGCGCCCACGGTGGTCACCGTGCCGCGCGCGGACGGCAGGCGGTGCTTGACCTCGAGCGCGAACGAGGCGCGCCGGCCGGGAGGACCGGCGCCGAAGCCGCGCCCGCGCAGCACGCCGCACACGCAGGCGAGCTCGGGTGGGGGCAGGTGATCGACGTAGGGAAACTCGCAGCGCTTGACCGCGCCCGCCCCGTCGACCTCGACGACGTAGGGCTGCTGCCAGCTGTCGCGCCAGCGCGGCTGGTCCTTCGTGCAGGCCTCGAGCGCGGCCGCCTGGCCGGCGAACGTGGCCTTCGAGATCGTCCCCCGCCAGCCCGGCGACACCTCCACCGAGGAGACTCGATCCAGAACGGCGGCTGCTTGCGCGGCTTGCCGTCGCCCAGCACCCCGATGATGCCCAGACCGCCGTTCCGCTCGTGGCCCACGCCGCGCTGGAGGCCGACCGCCCGCAGGCGCTCGGCCCACTTGGCCGGCGTCTCGCCGGCCGGCAGCTCGGCGTGGAAGTCGGCCGTCTCCTCGAAGTGGTCGGGATCGTCGGCGGTCGGACGCTCGGAGTCGATCCGCACCTCCAGCACGCAAGGCTTTCCCGGGCCGAGAGAGCAGTCGACGTCGGCGTCGGCCATCGAGGCGCCGCGATAGAGGTGGCGGGCGAGCCGGCTCGGCGGTGACGCCACCGGACACGCCGCGCGCCGTCCCGGCAGCCGCCCCGCTTGCGCCTCGCGCCAGAGAGCGCGGAGGTCCGGCAGGGGGATCACCCGGTAGCCGATGGCCGGGCGCGCCAGCAGCTCGGCGACCGCGTCGGCGAGCGGCGCCAGCTCGTCGGGGAAGCGGATCGGCCCGCCGTAGACGGTCGGCGCGCCGAGCCGGACGTCGCGGTCGTCGTACCGCGGTTTGGCCGGCGCCGGCTGCTGGGCGGCGGCCGCGCCCGCCAGCAACGCCACCGCCAGGACCAGCGCGCGCACCCCCATCGACCGAAGCATCATGGCGATGGTCGCGCACGCCGGCCGGCGCGGCAAGCGGGCTAGTACTCGATCTGCCGGCCGTCCTTCCAGAGCTTGCCCGTGGTGGCGAACGGCTCGCAGACGAGCGTCAGCGCGGCGCGCGCCGAATCTTCGGGGACGCCCGGGGCGCGTGGGCCGCCGAGGTCGGTCTTCACCCAGCCGGGATCGAGCCCGTTGACGGCGACGGCGCCGCGCAGCTGCTCGGCCTGCAGGCGCACCAGGCCGTTGAGCGCCCACTTGCTCAGCCGATAGCTGGCGATCCCCGACTCGGCCAGCGCCGCGAAGGTCCCGGCGCCCGAGGTGACGTGCACGATGCGCGGCTCGCGCCCGGCGCGCAGGAGCGGGATCAGCGCGCGGGCCAGCCGGTAGGGGGCCAGCAGGTTCACCTCCAGCGTCGCCTCCAGCGTCCCCGCCGGCTCGTCGTCCAGCGTCGCCGGTCCCTCGGTCATGATCGCCGCGTTGTTGAGTAGCACGTCGAGCGCCCCCCAGCGCGCGGCGACCTGCTCGGCCGCGCGCGCCGGCGCGTCGGCGTCCGCCAGATCGAGCAGGAAGGCAGCGAACCGGTCGGCGCCGCCCGGCCCCGCCTCCTTCACCAGCGCCGCTCGCGTCGCCTCGAGCCGCGCCTCGTCGCGCGCGCACCCCAGCACGGAGGCCCCCTCGGCGAGGAACAGCCGCGCGGTGGCGCGGCCGATCCCGCGCGAGACGCCGGTGATGAAGATTCGACGGCCGGTCAGCGACGCTGGCATGGCGGCAGTTTGGCAGAAGCCGCGGCGGCGTCCAGCGACGCCCCGCCCTCACTCGTCCCGGACGATCGAGAACAGGTCGCGCGTCGGCTCGCCGGCGGTGCACCTCCGCCGCAGCGGCGCCAGCTCGCCGTTTGCCAGACCGCCCGGGTTCGAGAACCAGCTCCGGCCACGGAGCTCGCGCACCAGCCGACCGTCGGGCGCCAGGCTGAACCGCGCGTGGGTCTCCAGCCGACAGGCGTCGAACCGCACCTCGGTCCGGTCGCCCAGGCCGGCCCACTCTTCGATCAACCGATCGCGGACGGGCCGGAAGAACCAGACCAGGGTCTGGGCGAAGACATACTCGGCGCCCCCTTCGCCGACCGCGTCGATCCGCAACCAGTCGACGCCCGGGATCCGCGCCGGTGCCACCGCCAGGCGCCAGGCGTCGGCGTGCACGGCGCGGATCCGTTCCCCCTCGTCGCCGACCAGCGCGATCTCGAACCGGGCCGGGCGCTGCCCCGCGATCTCCACGACCAGGTGCGGCGCCTCGGCGCGGCCGTCGGGGCAGGAGAGCGCGGCCAGCGCGAGCCCGCCCCCGGTCGGCGTGCAGGCGACCTGCCACCCGGCCCCGGAGATCCCGAGCGCACGCTCTATGGCTTCGTCGACTGGACAGGCCACGCCCGCGTCGGCACCGGCCCCGGTCGCGGCGACGTCGGGCGCCGGGACTGCCACGCGGGCGCTCAGTCCGGCGACAGCCGCCAGGAGGGCCACCGCCACCGCACGGGGCATGACCTCAAAACCATATTCACGAACCGTCAGTCGCGCGGGGCGAGCGTCACGATGCGGGCGCTGACCGACTGTCCGGTCCAGGCTTTCGAAGTCGTCACGGTCCGACATTCCAGCAAGTTGCGTGCATCGATTTGCCAGGCTTCGGCGCCGCTCTCTGCGGCCGCGGCCCCGTCAATGCCGTTCATCGCGACATCACTGTCAGCCCGCGGCCGCGCCGGCTGACGAGGCCAGCGGCCCTGTGAGGGGGCGCATTGACCGCCGGCGCTTCTGGCCCAAAAATCTAGGGGTGGTGTCCAAAACGGTGCTCGCCGGCATCCTGGTACTGGGGACCTCGGCGCTGGGGCTCGGCTGCTCGAACACGACCTGTCAGCCAATCCCCGACGGCAAGTACGTCGCCCTCGCTCCGGACGGCGCCGTGCTGACCATGCCCGCCGACGCCGACGCGGCGACCGACGCGGGTGACGCGGGGACCGACGCCGCGACCGTCGACGTGCCAGTGACCTACACCTTCCACGGCGGCCTGCCCGAGCCCTACGACACCTGGAGCTGCGACAAGCCGCAGGCGACCTGCGAGATGAGCTACGTCTGCACCCAGGGCTACCAGAAGGTCGGGCTCGTCACGTCGTTCTCGCCGGGCTACCTGGCGTTCAGCGTCACCGTGCCCGGCAGCCCTGGCACCATCGTCCGGCTGCAGGCGCCCTGACGGCCGCGGCGCGGCCGCGGCGCTACTTCGACTCGAGCCTGCCGACGCGGTCCTCGAGCGCGCTCAGGCGCGGCTCGAGCTGGGCGTCGCGCTCGGCGATCGCGCGCGTGTAGCGGACGACGAAGCTCTGATGCTCGACGAGATCGAGCACCGCCATCTCCATCATTCCGAATCGTTCAGCGGTTTCGTTCCGACAAGCGCGAATCTCCCCGCGAACGCCGTCGAATCTCCCGTTGTTGTCGACCCGCAACTCCTGCACTTCGCTCCGGACGTTGCGGATCTCGTCGCGGATCTCCCTCAGGAGCTCGACCGTACTGTCCCCGACCGCCATCGACGCCTCCCTGTCTCGCTTGCCTCGGACGTCAATACCACATTCGAATGACGCGCAACCAAGACGCGGTGCCCAGAATTGCTGAGGAGAAGAATCTCGTTCGCTGCACCACACCGCCGCCCTCCAAAAACCCGGTCCGCGCGCAGCCCGCGACGACGACAGCCGGTGCGAGGCTCTTTGCCGGGTTCATGGGCGCGGATCGTGAGCCGCCGCCCCTTCTCCGTCGAGGACGGCGATCACACACCGTCGGAATCGACACCTGGCGCGGACGGAACGGGCGGCCCGTCGGTGAAGACCGCGCAGCTCCCTCGACGGAGACCGGCGCGCGCTTCGCGCAGCGCGTGTCGATCATCCGGATGACGATGGCGTCGCACCCGCGCACCGGCCGTTCAGCGGGTGCAGAAATGCGACTGCGGATCTGCCTTCGGGCGCGGTGAGGGACTTTCCCTGACAACCGCGGCCGCCTCGCCGCAATAACAACTGGCGACGGCTCTGCGCGTGTTGGCCACGCCGCGTCAGTCGCCGGAGGAGCCCCCCATGCGATCCAGAGTCCTGTTCTCAGCCGTCGCGACGTGCTTGGCCCTGACCGGTTGTGGCCCCGGCTCTGGAGGGACGACCGGCTCCGGCGGCACGACTGGCTCCGGCGGCACGACTGGCTCCGGCGGCACGACTGGCTCCGGCGGCACGACTGGCTCCGGCGGCACGACCGGCTCCGGCGGCACGACCGGCTCCGGCGGCACAACCGGCTCCGGCGGCACGACCGGCTCCGGCGGCACGACTGGCTCCGGCGGCACGACTGGCTCCGGCGGCACAACCGGGTCGGGCGGCACAACCGGGTCGGGCGGAACGACCGGCACCGGCGGCACGATAGGCACTGGCGGAACGACCGGCACCGGTGGTCACGCTGGTGCGACCGGCTCCGGCGGCACGACCGGCTCCGGCGGCGCCGCCGGCCATGGCGGGACGACGGGCACCGGGGGGCATGCCGGCGCGACAGGCTCCGGCGGCGCGACTGGCTCCGGCGGCGCGACTGGCTCCGGCGGCGCGACTGGCTCCGGCGGCACGGGCGTCGACGGCGGCCTGACGGTCGATTGCTCGACGACCTTCCCGACCGGCGGCACGACGTACACCGGGACCAACGTCAACGGCAGCGCCGACGGCCTCAACTACGGCATCTGGACGAACGGGAGCGGCGGCAGCATCACCGTCTTCCCGAGCGCGCACGCGTTCTCCGCCGCCTGGAACAACAGCCAGGACTTCCTGGCGCACGTCGGCCTCGACTTCAACACGCAGAAGGCCTACACCGCCTACGGAACGATCCAGGCCGAGTTCGTCGAGACCAAATCGGGGACGTCGGGCAGCTTCTCGTCGATCGGCATGTACGGGTGGATGCACAGCCCCTGCATCGAGTGGTACATCAACGAAGACTCGTTCGGGACCCTGTATCATTCGGGCGGCGTCACCGCGGTCATCGACGGGGCGACCTACTACCTGACCACCAGCCAGACGACCGGCACCGGCGGAGCCAACGCCTGTGAATCCGGCCATACCGGCGGATGGACGAACATCACCAGCACCCGCATGTCGGCTCACACGTGCGGGGTGGTCACGGTCAGCGACCACTTCGCCGCCTGGGCCAAGCAGGGCTGGAGCCTGGGAACGCTGGCGTCGGTCCACATCAACGTCGAGGTCGGCGGCGGCAACGGGAGCATCCAGTTCCCGGTTGCCAACGTCACGACCACCAGCAAGTAGCGGCGCTCCGGGCGCCGCGCGAGCCGACGGACGGGCGGCGCCGGGACGACAGGTTCGAGGAACGTCCGCCACGACCGCCCGCCCGCCACGCCGGCGCGTCATGGTTACCTTTGCGGCCGATGGACCACTTGACGACCCGCGCGCGCGGCCCGCATCGCGATCGCCGCCGCGCCCGGCCGAGCGACAACAGCCCCGCCGACCGGCCCGGCGAGCGCCCCGACGAACGCCCGGGCGAACGCCCGGGCGAGCGACCGCTGGTGGGTGGCGTCGGCATCAGCCACCCCGCCCGCGTGATCTTCCAGGATCTGGGGGTGACGAAGCTGGACATCGCGCGCTACTACGACACCGTCGCCGAGTGGATGGTCCCGCACCTGGCGGGGCGGCCGCTGACGCTGCTCCGCTGCGGCGAGGCGATCGACCCCACCGCCGACAAGGGCGGCTGCGTGATGCTCCGCCACGCCAAGGCCTGGGGCCCGCCCGCGCTCCGGCGCGTCGAGATCGACGAGCTGCACCAGACCGGCGAGTACCTGGTCGCCGACTCGCCCACCGCGCTGGTGTCGCTGGCGCAGATGGGCGTCCTCGAGATCCACACCTGGAACGCCAGCGCCGAGC
>Ga0070734_10001559_pt1 | contig 32605 bp, 34 predicted proteins | sample Coa_R1_8_FD_66444 | JGI IMG/M metagenome (GOLD analysis project Ga0070734, IMG submission 66444) | Surface soil microbial communities from Centralia Pennsylvania, which are recovering from an underground coalmine fire - Coalmine... | ecosystem: Environmental > Terrestrial > Soil > Unclassified ... | reverse complement strand
CGGGACCGCCACGTCGGCCGCTACCGGGTCGGGCACCAGCTCCGGCTCCGGCACGGCCGCCGGGACGCTGACCGGCACGGCCACCTCGGCCGCCGGCACGCTGACCGGCGCCGCCGCCGGGACCGTCGCCTCGGCCGCCGGGACCGTCGCCTCGGCCGCCGGGACGCTGACCGGCACCGCGGCCGGCGCGGCGGGCACGCTGACCGGCACCGCGGCCGGCGCGGCGGGCACGCTGACCGGCACCGCGGCCGGGACCGTCGCCTCGGCCGCCGGGACGCTGACCGGCACCGCCGCCGGGACCGTCACCTCGGCCGCCGGGACGCTGACCGGCACCGCCGCCGGGACCGTCACCTCGGCCGCCGGGACGCTGACCGGCACCGCGGCCGGCGCGGCGGGCACGCTAACCGGCACGGCCACCTCGGCCGCCGGGACGCTGACCGGCACCGCCGCCGGATCGTTCGGGCCGCTTAGTCCGCTGGGCCCTGGCGTCTCGGGTTCGACATGGTCGCCTGGGGCTGGAGGCGCATCGGCAGCCGCTCCCGCGCTGGGTGCGAGCTTGCCTTCACTGGCGGCGCCGGTGACGCCTGGCGGCGGTGAGCCGATGTCGGCGGTTCCCGGGCTGCCGGCCGGATCAGGTGGCGCCGCAAACGCCGGCAGCGGCTCTGGCGTCGGCGGCGGTAGCGGCTCTGGTGTCGGCGGCGGTAGCAGCGGGCGCGGTGTGCAGGGTGCCGCTGGTGCTGCTGTGATCGTGCTTCTCGTTCTGGTCCTGCTGCGGCTGGCGCGGCGTGCGGCCGCCAAGCCCATCTGGCGCGCCTACCTCCCGGAGGTGCCGCCCGCTTAAGTCACTTTCCTTCCCGATCGGTCCGTGCCTTCGGCGTCCGGGCCCTCAGCGTCCGGCGCTGATCCCCTGAGGAAGGAAAGTGACAGCACTGTGCGTGTGTGGACGAAGTCCGCGTGCGTCGTGCTCGCCTGGGGCAGCATCCTGGTGATCGTCGTGGTGGCGGCTGGCATGAGCCAGCGTGCCCGCCCGGCCCAGGCGAACATCCGCATTGCAAGTAGTACTACTGAGGTCACCGGGCCCGCCGCGGTGAGCGTTGCCGCTGTGTTCGTGGCGGCGGCGCGCCCCGCTGCGAGGTATGTCGTGCAGCCCGGTGACACCTTGTCCGGCATCGCCGCGCGGCTGGCGGTGCGCGGCGGCTGGCCGGCTTTGTACGCGGCTAACCGGCGGGTCATCGGCCGTGACCCGGATCTCATTCATCCTGGCACGGTCCTGGTGCTGCCCGGGCGGATGGCGCGGCTCCGTTACACGGTGGCGGCCGGGGACACCCTGGCCGCGATCGCTGCGCGGCTGGCGGTGCGCGGCGGCTGGCCGGCTTTGTACGCGGCTAACTGGCGGGTCATCGGCCGTGATCCGGGCCTGATCAGGCCCGGGACCGTGCTGGTTATCCCGCGCCCGGCACCGCGGGCGCCTGGGTCCAGCCCAGGCCACCATGTGCCCTCGGCGCCGCCATCTGCGTCGGCGGGCGGCCATCATCCCCCGTCGGCCGCCGCGCCGGCTGCGGGTATGCCGCAGTGGCTGAAGGCCGTGCTGCTGGCTGCGGGCCTGGTCATGGGGGCCGCGTTCCTCGCCGAGCCGATGCTGGTGATCCGCCGGCGGCGTCGGCGGCGGGCCGCTGCCCGTGCCGCTACCGGGGCCGCCACCGCTGACGGCACTGCGGCTGGCCCGGGCAAGCCATCGGCTGCCGCCACTCCCCCCGCCGCGGGCCTGGTGCCTGCGCCGCGGGCCGGCACGCCTGCCGCGCGCGGGACCAGGATCGTGCTGGCGGATTACAGCCGGCTGGTGGTGACGTACGAGGAGGATGATGGCACGGTGTACGTGCTGCGGCCTCCCGGGCAGGATCCGGCGGCGGTCTTGAAGGCGGCCCGCCTGGTGCTGCCGGAGGGTCCTTACGAGGAGCTGGCCGGGCGGTTGGGGATGCCTGCCAGCTGGCCGATCGTCGTAGCCGACTATGACCGGCTGGTGGTGACGTGCAGCGCGCGTGATGGCACGGTCTGCGTGCTGCGGCCTCCCGGGCAGGATCCGGCGGCGGTCTTGAAGGCGGCCCGCCTGGTGCTGCCGGAGGATCCTTACGAGGAGCTGGCCGACCAGCTCGGCGTGCCCGCCGGCCTGCCGATGGGGTTAGCCGATGGAGGCGAAGCGGAGATGCCCTCCGGGCAGGCCAGAGCGGCCGCTCTGGCCTGCCCGGGAGGGCCGGGGTGAGCGTGGCGTCCCGGCGGCCGCGGGCATCCCCGCTGCCCTGGTAGCTGGCGTTAATTGCGGCGGGATCTTCTTCCGCAGCGATTCGACCAGCGCGGCGACGTGACGCCGGTCCTCGGGCGTCAGCTCGTCTATGCTGGCGATCAGGAGCTCCCGCTCCGGGTCACGAGGGTTCTCCGCCTCGCCGGGGGCCTTGTCGTAGTAGTGCAGCCCGGTGGACTCGGCGGCGGCGCCGCGAACCGCGGAGACCGGCACGTCCAGGCCCTTGGCCAGCGCGTCGATGGTGGCCGGGCGCGGCGGGCGGGTCAGGTTCCGGGTGACCGCGAGGGTGTAGACGGTGGACCGGGGCAGTCTGCCGCGGCGGGCGACGTCGCCGTAGGACCAGCCCTGCTCGCGCAGCCGCTGCTGGATCAGCCGCTGGAGCGGGTTGAGCGCAGGCTCCGGCGCCGCAGCGGAGTACGGCTGCTCTGCAGGGGCGGGATCCTGCTTGTCTTCCCTCGCCTGCGAGGTCATGGCCACCAACCTAGCCCCCCTTCTCCTGAGAAGGTGCCGTCGTGATTTCCCGAAAGCAGTCGGGACTCGTCGCCATTGACTAACCCCCGACGATGTTGTACGGTGGTGACCGTACAGTACGTTCGCTAACTAGCGTACATCAGTCCGTGGCCCGGCGCCACAGGGGTGCCGGGCGGGTTTACCCCCGGGCTGCCTGACCCGGGGGCGATCGCCCCGAAGGAGGCACCATGTCCACTGCCGTGACGATGGAGGAGCTCGAGCTCGAGACCGCCGAGCTGCTCCCGAGCCGGGAAACCCTGACCAACTGCGGCTGCGGCTGCGGCTTCATCTCGATCGATGTCGATGTCGACGTCGCCGTCTGCCTGTAGCACCTCCCCTGTTCTCACCGCTGCCTGTCGTTCAGCTACCTGAGGGGGCCGGGCGGCAGGAACGGAGGGGCCGCCTGGCTACCCGGCGGCCCCTCCGGCTTGCGAGCCCGATCAGCCGGGCCCGCACCTAGCCATTCCTGACATCGGCCGGCGGGGGACGCGAGGAGGAGCAGGCCCATGACCGCAGTCGCAGGGCATATGACCGCCGGGCACACGGCACCCGCTCTGCCTCCGGCGGGTGCCTCCCGGCCTGCCGAGGTGCCCCGGCTGGCCGAGGGGGTCGAGCTGCTGGGCGAGTACAAGGATTCCGGTTACAGCCAGCCGCCTTCTCTGGTGCGGCGGCCCGACGGCCAGGTCATCCAGATGTCGGCGCTGCTGTACCGGGTGGCCTGCCGGATCGACGGCTCCTGCGACGCGGCCGCCATCGCGGGCCTGGTCAGTGCGGACCTTGGCCGGTCCCTGACCGCCGATCAGGTCCGCTATCTCATCACCGCCAAGCTGCTGCCGCTCGGCATCGTCGCCGCCCATGGCGCCCCGGCCGCCGCGCCGAGGGCCAATCCGCTGCTCGCGCTCAGGGCGCGGGGCACACTGCTGCCCGGGCGGGCGGCGAACGCTGTCGGGGCGCTGCTGCGGCCGCTGTTCCGGGGTCCCGTCGTCGTTGCCGTGGCCGCCAGCCTCGCGGCCGTGGACTGGTGGCTGTTCGCCGTCCACGGAGTGGGCGGCGGGCTGGGGCAGGTCCTGCGCGACCCGGCGGACCTGCTCATCGTGCTCGGCCTCACCTTGGTTTCCGCTGTATTCCACGAGTGCGGCCATGCGGCCGGCTGCCGCTATGGCGGCGCACGGCCCGGCAAGATCGGCGTCGGCATCTACCTGGTCTGGCCGTCGTTTTTTACTGATGTCACCGACGCCTACCGGCTCAGCCGCGGCGGGCGGCTGCGCACCGACCTGGGCGGTCTGTACTTCAACGCCATTTTCGTGCTGGCCCTGGCGGGCATCTACGCGGCCACCTCGGCCGAGGTCCTGCTCCTGGCCATCGCCGTCACTAACCTGGAGATGGCGGAGCAGCTGCTTCCGTTCGTCCGCTTCGACGGCTACTTCATCCTGAGCGACTTCATAGGCGTGCCCGATCTGTTCGCCCGCATCGTCCCCGTCCTGCGGAGCGCTGTGTCCAGGGACCGCCGGGACCCGCGCGTGGCGGGGCTGCGCCGCCGCGCCCGGATCGCGGTAAGCGGCTGGGTCCTGTGCGTCATCCCGCTGCTCATGTCCGGCCTCGGGTACCTTCTGCTGCGCCTCCCGCAGACGGACCGGGCACTGTGGCACTCGGCGGGCATGCAATCCCGCCTCATGTCCGCCGCGGTGTCCGGCCACCGCTACGCGACGGCCGCGGTCGCCGCGATCGGCATCGCCTTGGTGACCCTGTCGTTCGCCGGCTCGCTCTACCTCCTGGCCAGGCTGGCGCGGCGGCTCGCCGTCGTGGGCGTGCGCTGGTCCGCGGGCCGCCCGCCCCGCCGCCTCGTGGCCGCCGCGGCCGGCCTGGCGGTCATGGCGGGGCTGGCCGCCTTCTGGACCATGCAGGGCCAGTTCCGTGGCTGGTAGCCCGACCCGATACCCCTGGCCTGCCTGCCCGGGCCGGTCCCCCTATATGAAGGAGGCTCTCTCATGTCTGCTGTACCTGCCATGACGTCCGCTGCACCTGGCGTGACAGCGCAGGACCTCGAGCTGGAGCACGCCGAGCTGCTCCCGGCCCGGGAAACCCTCACGGTCAGTCTCGTCCACCCGACTCACATCTACCCCTGGAACCCGGGGGGTCCCGACGACTTCTATCCGGGTCCCGCCCACCCCTGGTGGTGAATGACGCCTGAAACGGGCGTGATTCACCGCGGGTCTCCCTGGGAGGGTGCACCGGCATGACCGGCGACCGCAGCCTGGCGGGGAGACCCCGGCCCGGGGGTCTCGCCGGTGAGCTGCGCGCCGCGGTGCTGATATAGCCGCAAGGGACCACCCGCCCGGCTGCCCCTTCCCGGGCTGGGCAGGTCCCCTTTGGCCTCGCGCTATGCCGGCACCTTCCCGGCGCGCGGGGAGCGTCCCTCCCCGCTTACCGGCGCATGCGAGCCAGCTCGGACCGGACGGCGTCGAGGTCACGTTCGGCCCGCTCGGCCCGGGCGCGCAGCTCGCCGCGCGACTCCTCGAGCACCTGGGCGCGCGATTCCAGCGCGGCCCGCAGCTCGTCACGCTCTCGCGCCGCGTCGGCGCGCAGCTGCGCGAGTTCCTCCGCGTGCGCCGCGGTCACCTGGGACAGCCGGCTGGCGGTGTCGGTGAGCCGGGCGAGGATCTCGTCCCGTTCCCGCTCCGCGTCGGCGCGCAGCTGGTCGAGTTCGCGCGCCGCGTCGTCCCGGGCCCGCGTGGTTTCTGCGCGTGCGTCCTCGGCGCGTGCGTCGGCGGCCGCGGCGCGCTGGCCGGCTTGCGCGGCCTGCGCGAGGGCCTGGTCCCGGGCGTCGCCGGCGGCGCGGACGAGCGCCTCGGCCTCGGCCCGCATCTGCTCGACCGCCTCCTGCGCCTGCGCCTGCGCGCGGCTCGCGCGCTGCTCGGCCGCGGCGATGCCTTCGGCCTTGTCCGCCTCGGCCCGCGCGATCGCGCTGTCGCGGTCCTCCTCGGCGATGGTGATGCGCGCCCGGGTTTCCTCGCGGATCTGCTCGACTTCAGCGGCGTGCGCGGCGGTGGCCTCCGCCAGGCGCTCGTGAGCGTCGCGCGCCCGGGCCTGCTCGGCGGCCAGGCGCTCGCTCATCTGCTCGGCCGCCTCGTCCGCGTCCGCGCGCAGCTGTTCAGCGGTGATGGCCCGGCGTTCGGCCGCTGCCCGCTCGTCCTCGGCGGTGGCCGCCCGGCGCTCAGCTGCGGCCCGGACTGACTCGACTTCAGCTTCGGCGGCGCCGGTGTCGCCGATGGTGGCGACGGCTGCGGTCAGCCGGTCGGCGGTGGCGGTCATCGTGCTGGCCAGCTCGCGCATCTGCCGGAGGAGTTCGGCGCCGGTGACGCGGGCCATGGTGACAGGCTGCTCGGTCTCAGCCTCGCTGGCGGCCACGCCGCCCCGGGCCCGGCGCGCCCGGAAGGCGGTCGTCGCGTTGTGCTCGGGGTCATCACAGTAACGACTGCGCCCGCCCGTGGCAGGCGGAGGCGCGGCCGGCTGGTCGCATCCGGGGAAAGCACACGTGGCAGACGTCGTATCGCTCATGGACACGACCCTATCAGTCGTTCGTTCGTTCGTCTATAACTAATGAACGAACGATGGAATGAATGAATGACCGGTCTTGGGGGCGCCCCTGGAATGTCGGCGTCCGCAGTTACGGTGACCCGGTGGACATGCAGGAGCCGACGCCCGAGCAGCTGGCCGAGAGCCAGGCTGACCTCAACGAGTACGTCGCGTACATGATCATGGGCCAGGCGTTCAATGAGCTGCGGTATGTCGATTGCGCGCTGACAGCGCTCACCAGCCACAACCTGGCAGCGGGGTTCGTAGCCGGGTTCGCGGGCGAGAAACCGCCGGATGATCCCGCCGGCCGCCAGCTGCGCGCGCGGATGGCGGTTAACGCCGTGGCCAAGCTGGACGCGATGAGCCGGTGGGACGCGACCCGGGCCGCCTGGAGGCCAGCCATCTCCAGCGGCAGGGGCCCGATGCCGGGCCAGCCGGGCCCGCTGGGGGCAGCGCGGCGCTGGTGTACCTGATCACCCATCCAGGCATGGGGGCCGCGAAGGTCGGCATCTCGGATGCGGCCGGGTTGCGGCTGGCGGTGCATCGCCGGGCGGGCTGGCAGGTTGCGGCGGTCTTCTCGGTGGCCGCGAGGCGTGCTGCGGCGGTGGAGTCGGCGATGCTGGCGGGGTGGCGGCGGGCGGGGATGCCGTCGTGCCTGGCGCGGGGCCAGAGGCCCCAGGGCGGCTGGACTGAGACTGTGGCGCTCGGGCGCCTGGACCTGGCCGCGGAGGTTACGCGCCTGTGCAAGCTGGCAGTACAGCAGGACGCCCGCCCCGGCCGGAGCCAGAGCGGGCGTCCCTCAGCCCGCGGGAGGCAGGCAAGCTAGAAGGGCGGCTCGTTCGAGTACCCGCCTGGGGCCTCGCCCGCCCACGGGTCGCCGTCGTTCGCGGCGGCCGGACGGATGGCCTGGGTCTCTCCCCCGCTGGTGCGGGTGACCTTGGCGATCTTCGCCGTGGCGCTCCGCAGCGAGACGCCCACCTCGTCCGCCTCGAGCTCGTAGACGGTCCGCTTGTCGCCTTCCTTGGTCTCGTACGACCGCTGGCGCAGCCGCCCTGTCACGATCGCCCATGCCGCGGGTCATGGACTCGGCGACGTTCTCGGCGGCCTGGCGCCACACGTTGACTGGTGAAGGAACAGCGGGTCGCCGTCCTTCCACTCGCCGCTCTTGCCCGTCCCGCCACCGCGGCGTGGACGCTATCCGGAACCGTGCCACCGGCTGGCCGGCCCGGGTGAACCGCAGCTCCGGGTCCTCCACTAGGTTGCCCGTGATGGTCAAGGTCGTCTCGTTGCTCACGGTGGTCTCCTCTGGTGCTGGTCTTGACCTTGGTTTTCGGCGATCGCCATTGGCGACCGGTGGCGGGTATGCCGCCACCGCTATTGCCTCCGGTGCGAGCCGTGGAGGTTCAGAGTCAAGGGCAGCCCGCAAGGCTGTTTGCGTTAGCAAATGCGAAGCACCCTTGACGCTGAGTGCGGCTCGCGTAAGCAGGCGATTGCCAGATTGAGCCCGGGCCGCAGGCCGGTCCCGAAAGCCCTCGGCCGGCCGCCGGCCTTGAGCGGCACCAGGGGGAGTGTCAGACCCTCGCGTTAGCGTTGGTCACCAGCTCGGATCCTGGCCCGCCCGGCCGGTACTGGCAGCCGCGCAGCAGGCCGGTACCGCTGATACTGCACGCAGATACTGCACAGCATTACGGTACTGATAAACGGTGCTGAATTACGGTCCGTAATAACGTGGCTGACTCTCTGTACTGCGGCGATGCCCGCAATTGCGGCGCTGTGGTGCTGTACTGAACACCTGAACACGGCTACGGTGCTGAGCTATGAGACTGGCCCTGGTAAGCAGTAAAGGCGGCACCGGGAAAACAACGAGCTCGGTGTTCCTGGCCAGCGCCCTGCACCGGCAGGGGAGGACGCTGGCGATCGATGCTGACCCGCAGGGATCGCTGATGGCGTGGTCGGCGGGCGGCGAGCTGCCGTTCACGGTGGTGAGCATGCCTACGCCGCAGATCCACCGGCAGATCAGGGACCTGGCCGCCGATTACGAGCACGTGGTGATCGACACGCCGCCGGGGGAGATGTCGATCACGCGCTCGGCGATCCTCGCCGTGCCGCTGGTCCTGGTGCCGCTCAGCCCGACCGGACTGGACATCGACCGGCTGCGGCCGACATGGGAGGCGCTGGCCGACCTTGAGCCGACGCACCCGCTCGGCCTGGCGGTCGGCGTCCTGCTGACCAAGGTCCGTCGCGGTACCCGGTCCCGCCGGGAGGCCCGCGACGTGCTGACCGAGCTGGATTACCCGGTGCTGGACACCGAGATACCGCTGGCGGAGTGGCCCTACGCAGTCAGCTTCGGGACATCGCCGCTTGAGTTCGGCGCGTATGACGACCTCCTCGCGGAGCTGAAGTCATGAGCCCGGCGCGGCCGCCGAGCGCGGCGCGCGCAGGCATCCAGAAAGCGGCGCTGCGGTCCGCCCCTGCTGAGCAAGGTGCAGTTCCGCCGGTACTGCACTCGGGTGCTGACCAGGGTGCAGTACCGCAGGCACGGGACGAGCCCGCGCAGGCCGCGCGCCAGGTGAGGCCGACCAGGATCACCGTCGACCTGGTGGCCGAGCTGCACTCGTTCCTGCGCGGCTACTCCCTGGCCCGCGACGTCGCCGCGGCGGACGTGATCCGGGAGCTCATCCGCCAGGTGAGATCGGATCCGGACCTGTCGGCCCGGGTCACGGCCGAGCTGGCGCGGCGCCGGGAGGCGCTGGCCGAGGCTATGCGCGCGGCCCGGGAGTAGCTGAGGCGGCCGGCGCGTGGTCCAGGAGGGCCGCCGCGGGCGCGGAACTCTGCACTTGCCAGGGCGCGGCCTCCAGCGTTTTGGGAAAGCCGCGCTGACCACGGTCGGCGCGATTGTGGCCTTTGGGCCAACCGCGGCTGAGCTCGCCCGGCCTGTAATTCGGTATCAGCAGGCTCCCACAAGTTGCTCGAGCTCCTGATACACCTGATCTGGTATACGCACAGGGGATCGGGCAGCTCCCGGGAGGTGCACCCAGCCTTTCTTGCGGTGGCCCCCGACGTTCACGGCCACGAGCGGACGGAATGCTTCGTTGTCGATACCGTCGTAGCCGTGTTGGATGATAGATCTGTACATCTCGTCTGAGGCCACAAGTACCAGCGGCTCCCGCGCATTGCGGAGGTGGTTCTTGAGCCGTGGCGCATCTAGCAGACGGAACGCGACGTCCAGGTCCTCGCCGTAGAACCCGTTCTGGTCGTGGTGCACTTCGCCTGCGTGGATGACTACCCGCAGGCGCAGGTGGCGCGGGCGCTCGGCCGGGGGGATGCGGCTGTTGCGTGCGACGAGAAGTTTGGCAAGGGCGGGTATCAGACGGCTAACCAGGAACGTCTTGGGGAACTCGTCTGCAGGCCGCAAGAGAACAAGTACTCCGTCCCCTCGATCGATGATCGGGTCGCAGCTATGGTCCTCGATCCCGACGAGACCGAAAGCCTCCGCCATGAGCCGGTAGACCTCCTCACGGAGTTCGCCCTTCACCGGGTTGGTGCGCTGGGTCGAGCCTTCGATGTCGACCGCCAGAATGCTCCTATGAACAGGCGGGGATACGCTTCTCGTGGGTCTTTCGGCCGACGGAATGGCAGCCCACGGTGATGAACGGGACATGAGCGGGGAGAAAGCGGCCGGCCGGCGCGGTGGAGCCTGTCGGAGGTCGCGCTCCTTTTGGGGTGGGCTTTCCCCAGCGGGCCCGCGCTGTCCGGGCCGGCGCAGTACCCGGCAGAGCCGGGTCTCCACCTCGTCCTCGGTAATCTGCGAGGAGACCTGATCGGCCAGGTGGAGAATATCGCTGAACAGGTCCGGCAGGGATTCCTCACCGTCGGGGCCAATAGGAGTCGGGGGCTGAGTTGTCATCGGACCTCCTTGCGGCCCGCCACCAGGGCGGAAATGGTGCTGGCGTCAGCCTCAAGGGCGGGTTCGGTGGCGAGGTGACGTATCAGGGCTGCGCGGCCGGCGTGCAGAGCCTGGCGCAGCGCAGTACCGGTCTTGCCGAGCAGCTCGGCGGCTTCGGCTGGGGAGAACCCATCGACTAGGCAGAGGGCGATAGCCTCTCGCTGCGCTGTCGGGAGGGAATCGAGAAGGCTCATTACCCACTGCCGGTACTCCACTTCGGCCAGCCCGGGATCTTCATGGGCCTCCGGCTGGAGATCGCCCAAGTGGACCTTACGCTGCAATACCCGGGCATCATTAGCCTGCTTTCTCTTGATCTTCAGCACGTTGTTGACGGTCGCCTTGTACGCCCATGCCTGCGGGTTGGTCAGTTTCTGCCAGTGCTCCCAGACCTCTTTGAGCGCCATCTCGGCGGCATCCTTCGCCTCCTCGAGCGTGATTCCCCCGAGCGACAAGGCTGTCTTCACCAGCTTCCGGAACATCTCTCGGAAGAACTCCCCGAACTCGCCATCGCTTCGTTGTATCGGCACCTCGTCCGCGGGGTTGATGCTCATTGCATCCCCGCTGGACTCAGCCTGGTCGACCCCCCGAGCACGGTGATTTTCGTCCTCATAGGGCATCTTCTCCCGGCTATGAAGGCCCGCGGCTGGCGGGCCAGGATGGTTGCGCTACTTGTAAGGTCCTGCTGGACACCTCAACGTGAGGGGTCCCACCCCCGGTTTCCCCGAGGAATTTCTGGATCACGACCGGCCGACGTGACGCAGACCGCTAAACCGCGGATCACCGCTACCCCGACCAGCAGCACGGCGGTGGCGGCAGCGATCAGCACGACCGGGATTGAGTGCGTGGCCGCGTATACCGCCACGATGCCGACGAGCGCGGCGTGCATGATGGCGAGGACCGCGGTGGTGCTAGTACGGCGCCGTCGCGGCTTGCCTTTCGCCGCGGGTATCGGAGTCTTGGTAGCCACCGCTGTCCCCTCAGTCAGGGCGCGCCGGGACAGCGCGCCTTTGAAAGTAGGGTCCCAGCGGGTAGTGGTTCGTGAGCCATCCTCAGCCCTCCCGCTGATGCTATGAGCGTCGGCCGGGGGGCTTGCCGCCCTCGGCGAGCCGGATGCGCGCGGCGAGGGCCTGGCGGCCGGCCTGCTGGATCTCCTCGCCGAGGCCGAGGTCAGCCCAGCGCGCCGAGGAAGATGCTCGTCTTCAGCGCGGCCTGGCCCCTCCTGGACGCGCACCAGGTGCTCGTCAAGGCCCAGCCTCGCCATGTCGGCGAGGATCCGACCTGAGTGGCGGCCTCGAGCGGTGGTCTCCGAGGTGCATGCCTCCTTGTTCGCGAGCATCCGACGGTGTGGGTAATGATCACGACTCTGTTGGTTGCGCTGCGCGGGTCGGAGTCAGGCCGATTGATGTTGCCATGCCCGGTCTCGCGGGTGATGGCGGATGCGGGCACTCCGAGGTCGCCCGTCTGGCAGGTTCACGATGGCCTGGAGCCGTTCGCTGCTAAGCGTGATGTTGTAGGCGTAATCGAATCGGGGTTGGCCGTGGGCGTTGAGCGGTCCATCGGACGATGTCCATCCGTCGAGCGTGAAGGTGGCATGGCGGTGGGGGCGGCTGACGCGCGGGGCCAGATTCTGTACGGCGGGCCCCGGGATTCCCGGAGCCCGCCGCCTGGCGTGTTCGAAGAGGTAGCAATGGAGAATACGGGACCGGTCCAGGTCGGGACCGGTCCGGGGTCCGTAGGTCAGGTCAACGACGGCAATCCGTCATCCAGCGGGATTCAGCTCGCATCGCTACTGGTCGTTCGCTGTTGCTCAAGCCTGTTTGTCGCTTTGGGCCTCCGTGTCTGCCTGACTCGCAAGGTTCGTGATCTTGCGCAGGATCGCTGGCAGGTCGGACCGGCTAGCTATCTCCTGAACGGCAAGCTTATTCAGCCGCCGCAGGTCCCGGGCGAGCTGCTCATCTTTTTCCTGTGGGCGCTTCATTAGGGATCCGAGGTCACGGGCCTGTGCCTTTCTTCTGTGTTGCTCCGCCGTCCCGAAGGGCTTTCAGATGGTTATGAGCGTTTCTGCGCAGTGAGCGGATCGTTGACTGGGGCTTATCGAGAATCTCGGCGATCTGCTCGGTGCTGAAGTCGCAGAGGTCCAGTCCGACAACGTCCCGCTCGGCGGGCGGCAGCTTCCGGACCAGCTCGACAATCAGCAGCCGGTTGTCGATCCCTCCCTCTCTGGAGGGATCGCTTTCTGTACTGGCCAGGTCGCCCCCGATGGCGACGCAGCCATGTCGCTCACGGTCCTTCACGACGCCTGCATACTCACGCAGCGCGACCTTGAAGAGATACGCCTTCGGGTAGTCGGGGCGGCCCCAGCATCGGAGCAGCTGGATCATCGCGTTCTGGGCCGCGTCGTGGGCATCAGCTTCGGTGGTGCCCGCTCTTCGCTGCATGAGGAAGGCAACCACCCTGGGATACCACTCTGTGAAGAAATCTTCGAAGGATCCGGCCTCGCGTCGCTGAGACGCGTTGTCTCCCCGGCCGGCGGGGCCTCTGCTCATGAGAAGAAGGACATTGGTACCTCCAAGCCAGATCCTGCGCGCGCCCGCCGATCCGGTTGGCGATAGTAGTAGGGAGAAAAAAGGATGAAACCCCTGCACTGCAAGGCGCTCTTGGCGCGGGAATGCACTCCCTGATCAGGGAGGAGAGAGCCCTCACAATAAGATATGAGCAGGTCTAGGTACCCGCGCGTGCAGAGCTCCGGGAAAGGTTTTTGTCCACGGAGCTGTGGCGTTCGCCACCCACCGCGACCTGCACCCGAGGCGGTGACCTTCCCCTCTCTATCGGCGTAGACCTTCGTCCACGCATCGAGAGGTTGGGTAATGCGCTGTCAGCATCGAATCGAAGCCCGTCAACACAGGCCGCGGCCGCTCAGCCAGCTGAGCGAGCATCGCCCTCTGCACGAGCCGGAACCCCGCTACGTCCTTGAGGTGCTCAGGCTCGCGGTATGGCTAGCCTGGATCATCTGGCAGTCCGCGCGATAGCGCGGACGGGGGCTCACCAGCGCCTCGCCGACCGGGTGATAACCCGCTGTATCACCCCCCTTAGTCAATGACGGTGCCCGGCGGTACCTCCCCCGTCCGCAGCCCGAGCCGCGGAACCTCCGGCGAGTATGACTCCCTGCGGTCGCAGACACCTTCCGGCCGATCTCGGGATCCGAATCGAGGGATTCGGTGTCTGTCTTCCCGGTCGCGGATCCCGATGGCCACTATCCAGTGAAAGCCATCCGGAACTGCAGGAGGAGATGATCATGGGGCCAGCTATCGCGGCGGCCATGGCGACGGCGGCAATCAGCGCGGCCGGCACAGTCCTTGCGGCGTGGGTCCAGGGGCGGCCGCGGTTCCGGCGGCTCCATAGCCGGGATCAAGGCAACGCACGCCGAAGATCCGCCCGGCAACAGGGCAGGGGCTGGACGAGGGCCTCGTCCAGGTGACCGCCAGCAACCAGGAGCCCGGGCCGGTCAGGCAGGCCGTTGCGCCAGCTGACAAGCCCGACCGCTCTCCTGGCACCCTGGTACCCGTGAGCGCCGGGTGGACCCGGTTTTACGACGACCACTACCACCTGGTCATCCGGTTCCTCATGCACAACGGGGCAACCCAGCCCGACGCCGAAGACGCCACCCACGAGGCCTTCACCGAGTCCTACGACCTGGCGACCAAGAAGCCTGATCACTGGCGGGCCATAACAGGCAAGGCAGCGTGGATCCGCACGGTAGCGCTCCGCAAGTACCAGAGGCCTCCAGGAACCCGCAAGCGTTCCCCTGACCGCTGGTAACGAAGTACCCGACCTTCCAGCACTCGCACCCGGCCCCGAGGACCTGACGATTCAGGCCCATCTCGTCCTGCAGGCACTGCTGGCCCTTGACGAGGAAGCGCGCGCAGTCATCGCCTTCGACATCGACGGCATCCCCTCAGCTGACATTGCCCGCGAGCTCCGGATCACTCAGCAGCGAGTACGGGACGTCAGGAAGAAAGCCCGCATCGGGCTCAAGCACCAGCTCGACAAGAACGCAGCCCGCGAAGGAGGGAGGCAGGCATGACGAACGCCAGCGACGACACGCCCCGCCCCGGCGAGATGACCGACGAACAGCTCGACCAACTCCTCACCGCCGCCAGCGCTAACCTCCTTGAGCACATCACGGCCACCACCGACCCCAACCGCACCCTCACCGCCATCATGGACCGCGCCGACCAGCAAGCACCGGCGGAGACCCCGGTCAGCGCAATGATCAGACTCCGCGACGCTGCCCACGACATCGCCAGTTTCCTCGCCCTGGCCCCTACGTCTGCCGACGATATCCAGCATGCCCATTCCCTCGTCGGCACCCTTGGCGGCGCCCTTATCCCTGATCTCGCCGCCGATCCCGTCCGTGTCCTCGATCGCATTCACGACCTCGCCAGAACTCGCAGTCTCGTCAGCGGGCTCACCAGAGAGCTCGCCCGCGCCTTCGACCTCGCCCTTGCCCGCGCCGACCAGGTCGTCCGCGCCCGCGAGCTCGCCCGCGAGCAGGTCCTCGCTGGCGAGCTCGTCGGGGCCTTTGCTTCTGACGACGCCACGGCTGACATCACCCGCGCCGTAAACATCATCGGCATTCTCGACCATTACCTCGGCCTCGGCCTCCGCCCCGGCAGCCCCCTCCCCTATCACGTAGGCAACGATGCCTTCCTCGCCCTCGACTTCGCCCGCGCCCTCGGCCTCAGCGACAAAGCCCGCTGCCTTGACCGCTACCTCGGCCTCGGCCGCGACGTTGCGAGCGACATCGGCCGCGCCGGCGGCATCGCCCTAGCAAGCGCCCTGGACCGTGCCCGTGCCATTGCCCAGGACCTTGACAGTCACGAGCTGGACGTATCGGGCGAAGACTTGTCAGGCATCGAGATCAGGCACCTGGACGCCCTGGACGGCATCACCTGGACACGCGAGACGATCTGGCCACCAGCTATCACCGGCGACGTCGAGGAGCACTCCTACGAGATCCAGCCGGGCGTCTACCAAGTTCACCTCGGAGACACCCGGAACCGACACATGCTTCTCACCCTCGCATAAGTCTGTTGCTCGTGAGCAGTGCCGCACTCGCCGGGCAGGGTCATTCGTGCCGAGGAGAGGACTGACGGGCGAGAGAGGCGATGCATCTGATATTCGCATCGTCCAAGATCAGCCGGCCATCGCCCTGGCCATTTATCAGCAACGACGGGCTCGTTATCCGTGATAACGAGCAAACCGTCCTCCTCCCCGGCCTGGGGAGGAGGACGGTTTCCTAGAAGGGAGCCGCACGCTGGCCGGCTCTACCAGGCGATGGCGGGGTCTTCGCCGACCTCGGGCAGTCAACGCCTCAGCCAAGGCCCGACGAAACTGCCGAGAACGCCTACTCGTCCACGGTCAGTACGTCGACGGCCCGCTGCATGTCCGCCTCGGTCGGCCGGGTGTAGCCGCGCGTGGTCTCCAGGCTGGCGTGGCCCATCAGCTCGGCCACGGTCACGATGTCGACGCCCTGGCGGACCAGCTCGGTCCCGAACGTGTGCCGCAGCCGGTGGCTGGTCACCTCGTCGTCCAGGCCGGCGGCCGCGCAAATGGCGCTGATCACGTCGGCGAGGGCGTCGGTGGTCATCCGCGTGCCGCGGGCGGACAGGAACAGCGCGGGGGAGCTGCCCGCGTTCGGGTAGGCCGGCCGCTCGGTGAGCCAGGCGGCCAGGGCCTCGCGGAGCTTGGCGTGCGCTGGAACCGTACGGGACTTCTCGCTCTTGCCCACGAGGTGAAGGTCACCTTTGCGGGCGCTCAGCCGCACGTCCGGGACGTCCAGGGCCTCGATCTCGGCGATGCGGGTTCCGGCGTACAGCGGCAGCAGGGCGATGGCGCGGTCACGGACCCGCGGACATGCCTCGACGGCGCGCAGGTATCGCAGCTTCGCTCTGGGGTCGAGTGCCTTAGGTGCGTGCCGGGCCACCTGGTGGCGCTTGACGCCCTGCGGCTGGCCGAGGCCGCGCCACACATAGAAGTCCGTCAGAGCGGCCAGGTGCTTGTTCACCGTCGCGGTAGCGCGCTTGGCCACGGTCACCAGGTAACTCCGGTAGTCGCGCACGGCCCAGTCCTTGACCGTGGCGTCGGTCAGCGGGTCGCCGTCGGTCTCGGCGGCCTGCAGCCACGTCAGGTAGGCGCGGACGGCACCGAGGTAGGTCCGCGGCGAGTGGCCGGATAGCGGCGAGTGCTCGAGGTGAGCCGCGTACTCCGAGAGCAGTGCTGTGTTCTCAGGAGTCAGTCCGGGGTGCTGATTCCGGCGGATGGCGGTGTTCTCAGGAGCCATGAGGCCAGTTTACTCCTGAGAAAGCTAATTCTCAGGAGTACTGGCCGTATTATCGCCTGACGTCCTGCAGGGGATCGCCGGCGGCTGTAGACGGCGCATGTCCCGCGTCCGGCCCGCGATGAACGCCGATCTCGATACAGCTCATCTTCGCTGTTGGGAACTCCAGGTACTTGGCGACTTCTTTCACCGTCAGGCCATGCTTGTTGCGTAGCTGGCGGAGCGGCGTGCCGAGTTCGCGCTGACGCCACCGCACCGAGCACGCGTACAACCAAGCGAGCGCAGGCAACCCAAAGGTTGGGATGGGGGGTATGGGTCGATAGATCAGATCTATACCGGTGTAGCCACCATGTGTGACAAGACCGTCAGCGTTCATTGCGTGGCCGGGGTCGGACTCAGGACAAGAGCCTTCCTGCCTGCGCGGACCGAGGTGCTCTTGGGAGTTCCCCGCAGTTCAAGGGCCAGTTGCGTGTCGTTCACCGCCAAAGGTCGGAGACGGACCTAAGACCCGAGACTCCTGGACCTAAGGCTCTCACCATGGCGAAGAAGTTTAGATACACAATCTATGTGGAATATTTACACATGGCATACGCAACCAGTACGTGCTAGAGTCGCACCGACGCATCCGGGACAACTAGCCCGGCAGCGGAGGGCCGACGTTTGCGCCGTCGGCCCTCCTGATCAATCCCATAACCCCGCAGCAAAGGGACCAGCGATGAGTTCGATAAGCGTGCACCGGCCTGCACCATCCCCGCCATCATCCCTGCCAGTAGGCCGTCGGCTGTCCGTTAACGTGGCTGTCGACGTCGGGCAGGCCATCGACGTGCTGGCTGAAAGACACCGCATCACGATCACGGATGTCATCCGTCGTGCCGTGTCTACGTACAAGTTCATCGATGATGAAACGACTGCGGGCGCGAAGATCCTGGTGGAACAGCCGAACGGCACCGTGCGGGAAGTTAAGTTCCTTTAGCTGTCCTCGTTCTGATGGGGCGAGAGCCAGTCGGCAGCGAGGCGGCCACAACGGCTAACCGAGAACCGGTAGCGCACGCGGTTCCCCTTGAGCTGGGCGATGAAGGCGAAGAGGGGAAGCTCTCCGAGATCGTCACGCTGGACGAGCCGCCGCCGGAGATCGCCCCGCCGCGGGAGAGTAAGCCGACGCACCTAGCCACGTCCCGGTACCGGATCGCGCTGCTCTCAATCGCCCTTCTGTCCTTTGTCGTAGTGGCTTCCTTCGCGGATGTCTTGCTGGGCAAGAGCATCGAAGACCTCACCCGGCTCTTGGACGTCATCTTCGCGCCCATCGTCGCTCTCGTCGCGGCGGCGGTGGCTTTCTACTACTACCGAGGGAGCTCCCTCTGAGGCCTACACGCGCTGAAGGTTCCGCCTGGCAGGGCACTTCGCGTTAGCGATAGGACAAGCCGCAGGAAGGTTCCGGGGCGGGCCTAGAGTTGGCTGAAGGAGCGGCAGAGGCCGCTCGCCGCCTGGGTCTACGCCCCCGCCTTTTACCCAGCCGCCTCTCTTTCCCCGAGAGCCCCAGGGCATTCTCATCGTCACACCCACCCCCTCGCCCAGCCTGAAACGTTCGGCCTTTCTCCGTCTACAGGTTTCGCGCCAGTTTACTTCGGGGGTTTCGACCTGGGAATGGGCCGACAGCAGTTATCAATTGGCGCGGGCCAGGATCTCTAATGCCGCGGCTGCTAGCAGATGATTCATGCTGATAGCAGACAGCGCCATCGAGCACCTATGGCCTGAGCTGCGCGGCGCGGTGTAAAGGTTCACCGCGCCTAGTGCGCAGGGCGACTAGCCGGCTAGCGGCCAGGCCGTACCCGACCGCGGGCGGTCTTCGCCGAAACGGCAGCGGCCCGCGGCCATCATTGGCACCAACACCACGCTAGCCAGCCTGCCAGCTACCTCCGGCCGGCTGCGGGCAACCAGTTCATGTCACGACCATCAAGCTGTATCCGATACAGAGGTAGAGGTTTCTCCTGGCCGGCTGCTCCCCATCGCGATTGTTAGATTCGTGCGGTCATTGTCATTCGTATCTTCCGCCGTGCACTGGTGAAGGCACGTTTATGTCTTCATCGCCTCGCCCGGGCCGGTTCTGCCAGCGAAATGATGCTGCGCGCGTACGCTGCGGTATGCAGGAGGCTCGGGACGATCCTGGCTGGAAGTTGCGGAGAGTGCGTGCGGTCGCCTCGAGTTCGCCTGTTCTCTACTGGCTGTTGCTGGCGTCACCCCGCCTGCCAATCGGGACCGGCCGGAAATCTTACCGTCGCTTGTGCTCGACCCATTCGCTAGGCGCGGGCCGACGCCTCCCTGCGCGACGTACAGGACTACACCGGCCACAAGCCCAATACCATCGTGTTTGCCCCTCGCTGTCCGGCAGCGATCGTACCGGCGGGTCGTGCGAACGGGGACAGTGCCGACAGCCGACGGCGCACGCTGGAGGCCGCCGATCCCGCGTCGAGCTGGGTGGCGCCCACAGGTCGACGTGCACCCGCCCAGCCGCCATCACGCCGGTGTTCCGTTCGGGACCCTTCCCGGCCGCACCTGGTTGTACGGGCCGGGCTTCAGCATGTCCGGCCTGCCAGGGATTGTCATAGCGCGGCAGGGTTTGTCCACGATGCGTTACGAGACCGGCCGGCTCCGTAACGTTGCCCCAGACAGGAGCCGGCGCGCCGGCTCAGGATCTGGTATCGAGCCGGCGAGGATGGTGCGCTGATTCGTCTTTCTCGACCATTGGAGCTCTACAAGCCCTAGAAACGCCGAAGGCCCCCAGGAAGGGGGGCCATCCAACGACAACCGCAGACCGCACGTTCAGATCCGGACTTTGCTTGGCGGCCAGGACCGGATCCCGAACTGAAAGCCAACAACCGTGGCCAGACTAACAGGCCAGCGGGCTAGATCAACATCGCCCGGCCTAGACACGCCGCAGGAAAGTTACCGAAACTGTGCCGGTGACTCGGCGGTCGCGAAGGCGCTCAGCGCCCGGTCCGCGTGGCGGTCGATCACGTCCTCAATCGCGGCCACTCCGCATGTTCGGATCTCCCGTGACGGCGGCCGCACTTACACGGCCCGGCATACTCGCCCGCTGCCTGCTGATCCTCCGCTGCAGCCGTGCACGGTGCCGATCTACGACCCAGTCGCCGGTACCGGCCGGCTGCTGGCTCTTGACCTCGATCCCGGTCGGCCGTCCCGAGACCATGCTGATGACCTCGATGCCGTCTTGGCGCACCTGGACGTTGACGATGTTCCTGTCCATGAACGTCGTGAACGTGACGCTGATCTCGCCAGGGTCCGCGCTCAGGCCGGGGCCCTGGTCCGGCTCATGTCCAGCTGCGGCGGCCAGGTCCTTGCCGACGTTGCGCCATCCGGCGGCCGCCACGTCTACGTCCTGTTCGCCGCGCCGCTGCCCTGGCGTGAGCTGAGGGACCTCTGCAGGGCGATCGCCCTCCGGTTCACGTCCGTCGACCCGGTGCCGATGTGCTCACTAGGCGGCCAGATCTCGCCTCCTGGCAGCCGCCACAAGTCCGGGGGATGGCGGGCGCTCACGACGCCGCTGAGCGAAGCTCTGGAGGCCGTCGAGCGCCCGAACGGGCCCGAGGTATGGAACGCACTGCTGAGCGAGTTCGCGGCCGAACTTAACCACGTTCTTGGTCAGCATGATCACATCGTTCTTCGTGGACGCGGTGATGACCAGTCCGTCGCCGAGCTGGACGACGCCGGCACCCCGTGGGTGCCGCGCCTCGGTGGCCGCGCGAATCTCGGCCCTGAGCTGGACCGTACGGCCCGGACCGGGAAGTGGGACCGGTCACGCCATGCCGGGCGCAGCGAGGCGCGCATGGCGGTCCTGTGCGCTGCGGCGGCCCGAGGCTGGCGGCTCACCGACGTCCGCGCCGCGGTGGCCTCGGGTACGTGGAAGGGCCTCGCGCACCTGTACCAGCGGGCGTCCGAGCCGGGCCGGATGGACCGGCTCTTGCCAGCGGAATGGCGAAGATCGGTCGCCTTCGTGGCGGGCCCGGAAAACGTGCGTAGCTGGCTCACTAGCGACGTTATCTCACGCCCCCCTGCAGGGACGGACGGCGCTGAAGAGTTCGGGCTGATACGGCGGTGGGTGACAGGTACCGACTGCGCGGTTGCCGACCCGGAGCGGGTCAGGAGGTGGGGCCGGAGGTCTGTCGCTATCCGCCAGCTGCTCGCGGCCATCGGCCAGGCGGCCATGGTGAGCGGCTCGTCCGTGATCGAGCACGGCAGCCGGAATCTGGCGCTGCACTCGGGCCTGGGCCAGCGGACCGTGTCCCGGCTCCTGCAGTTCCTCCGCGACGAGCCCGACCCGCTGATCGACTGGGTATCACCGCGCCGGATGGCCCGGGCCGACCGCTACCAGCTCCGGATCCCGGACGCCTACGCCGAACGGGTCCGGTGGCGTCGGCGCCGGGCCGGGCGGATCGACGGGATACACCCGGTGTTCCTGATCCTGGGCGGCGCGGCCGCGCTGGTCTACCAGGTCCTGGATCCGGACGAGGCCCGCGGTGCCGAGGTGGCCCGGGCCGTCAGGCTGAGCCCCTCGGCCACGTCAACCGCGCTGCGGGTCCTGGCCGAGCACGGCCTGGCCGACCGCGGCCGCCGTGGCTGGCGGCGCGGGCCCGCGCACCTGGATGACGTGGCCGAGTCGACCGGTGCGGCTGAGGTCCACCGCGAGCGGGCCGAGCGGTACAAGCGCGACCGGGAGAACTGGCGGGCCCGGCTCAGGATCTATGCCGGCGCGCGCGCCGCTCCGGTGATGGCCGGCGACGGCTGGTGGTCTGTCGACGATGACGGCGACTGGGAGTCCATGCTGCTCAGCCGCTGGCCGGTCCTTGGTGAGGACTTCGTCCGCGGGCCACCCTCAGCTGATACGCGGGAGAGCGCGTAAGGCGGCCTCGCGCGCATCTTGCCGCGCTTAGGTGACCGCGGGTCGCCTTCCTGGGCAGTAATGGATATCTTGCTGTGCTACTTCCGCAGCCGCTCGGGAGGATCCTGCCTGCGGGACCGCCCTTGGGCCGCGGCCCGGAGCTCGTGGTACGACGCGGCGAACGGCGACCACCACGCGTCGGGGCTGCCCGAGGTAATCGCCTGCGCCAGCTGCTTGGCCGAGTCGGTGCGCAGGGCGGTCACGGACGTCTCCCGCCACGGCTCGGTGTCATAGCCCTGGGCGGCGTACTCGGCTGCCTGGAGCAAGGTCTCGATCTTGTCGGCGTCGCGCGCCACGTGCGATTCGAGCGTCTCGCCAGCCTCGTACTCGGCCACGAGGTCCTGGAAGGTTCTGGACAGCGCGTCGGGCATGGCGGCGGTCTGGTGGGCGGATATCGCCTCCGGTACAGCGCTGGTGATGTAGGCACGGCCGACGCTCGGGACGTCGCCGATCCGGGACTCGTGGCCGTCGTGGATGGCGCACATGGCCGCGGTGCGCCCGACGTCGGCGCCCTCGAGGGTGGCCAGGACGATGCCGACCACGGCGACCCTGAACGAGTGCTCGGCCACGCTCTCCGGCTGCGGGACGCCCAGCAGCAGCCATCCGGCGCGCCGGATGCGCTTGAGATGCCCGAGCTCGTGGAGGTAGGCCGCCGCGCCTGCTAGCGGGTGGTCCTCATCGCCTGGTACCGGGAGGCTGGCCTGGTCCTGTACGTATACCTTGCCGCCGGCCTGGCTGCGGACGAATCCCTCCTCGCGGAGCACGCGGATCGCTGCTACCACCGTCATGCGCGAGACGCCGAACTCCGTGGCCAGCTGATGGCCTGGCGCGAGCGAGGTGCCCGGCTCGAGCTCGCCGTTCAGGATTGCGGCGCGGATGCTGCTGGCGATCTGGATATAGGGCTTCCGCGGGTCCGCCGGATCGATGGGCTGCATATCCCGACATGCTACCTGCCTAGGCAGCTTACGGAAGCTGTTGACCCATCTGTATTGACAGAGTTACGCTCAGCCTAGATCCAACGGATATCTGTTCAAACAGGTAACCATAACAGGACAGGCGGACCGCAGCAGGTGTCGGAAGCACCTGCCGCGGTCCTGGATCGCCTAATCCGACGTCACCGGACTGGAGACCGTATGCGTACGCTAACTGACCGGCCGGCAGCCACGTCGGCCGCCATCTCGGGTGAGGACGGTACCCGGTGAGCGCCGGGACGGTCGCGTTCTTGCGGACGCGCGCTGATCTGGAAGCTGCTACCGCCCGTACCGCCGCGGTGCTCGCCGATCCCTCGGCGAGCCCGCTTGACCGCATGCGGGCAGCCGAGGCGGAGGAGGCGGTGCTGACCGCCTACCTGCAGCGCCCGGAGGCCGAGGCCGAGCTCGAGGCGGGTCTGTGATGGGCGCCGTCCCGCCCGGGCGCGGCGGCCCAGGCCACCAGCTGGTAATCGGCCCGACCCCGGACTGCCGGGGGATCGCGGTGTCCTGCACCTGCTTGCGCACTGCGGAGCGCGAGCCGCTTGGCGTCCGGCCCTGGTGGGGTGGCGGCGAGGCCTACCGGGCCTGGAAGGCCCACCTTGAGGCGGAGGCCGACCGCGAACCGGGGCTGGAGGCGGCCCTATGACCGCCGCCACGCTGCCGGTCACCCGCCGGGAGGCGATCCTCGCCCACCTGGCTACTCATCCGGGCCCGGGCCTGACCGCGAGCGAACTGGCCCGGGTGATCGGCTCCGGTCAGTACCTGGGTCACCTGCTGGCGGACATGGCGTTCAAGGGCCAGGTGGTGTTCCGGACCGGCTACCGGCCCGGTCAGAGCCGTGAGGTTCACCTCTGGTCGGCCGCGCCGCCCGGTACAGTCCCGCCGCCGTGGCCGCCGGTGCCCGCCGCGGTCCTGGCCCGTAAGCGGGAACGGGACCGGCGCGCCACGGCCGCCCGGCGGGCCCGCGGCCGCGAGCCGTTCGCCGGTGCCATGGCGCTTCCCGGCGCGGCATGCCGCGGCGCGGATCCGGATCTGTTCTTCCCTGCACCCGGTGACGCCGAGACGGAGGCCGCCGCGGTGACCATCTGCGCGGGCTGTCCCGTCCGGGCTGCGTGCTACGCCCGGGCAGTGCAGAACGGGGAGCGCTACGGGGTCTGGGGCGGGATCAACCTGGAGCAGGCGCCGCGGCCCCGGGCCGCCGCGGCCGGTGAATGTCAGCCCGCGGAAGGACCATCACGACCATGACAGACCGGATCATTCCTCCGCTGCCCGGGCCCGCCGGGGCCGAGCTGGCCGCCGAGGCTGAGGCCGATTGGGCGTTTGAGTGGGACGACGCCGACTCGGCCGCCTACCAGGCCCGCGTCGAGGCCTTCGGTGAGGGCGGGCCGCCGATGACGGACGCCGAGCTCGCGGCAGCCGCCGAGCTCGGCGCGCGGGGCCCGCGCGGCCCGTCCGCAAGCTACGCCGAGTGGGTGAGGGAGGGCCTGGAGCCCGAACCCGAGGCTGAGCCATGACCCTGTCGGTACCCCGGACCGCTGCGAGCTTTGCGAGGGCACAGCGGCGGCCCGGGGCCTACTCGTCTCCCCAGCAAGGACCCGGAGGTCCCTACCGATGAGCACTGTCAATCTTCCCCGCAACGATTCCCGCGCGTCATCCGGCCTTGCCAGCTGGCAGGCCGCCGACCCGGACCCGGCCGCCGGGCTGCCTCGCGGCCCGGGCCTTTTCGAGGTCACCGCCGCCGATGGCAAGCGGTTCATCACCAATGTCCGGCGCCTGGCCGGTGCCGAGCGGGCCCCGGGGTCCGCGCTGATCGGCGTCGCCGCGTGGCTGCTGGCACTGATCGGCGGCGGCGCGCTGTACGTGTCATTCACTGCGCAGCAGCGGTACGTGTTCGTGGCCCGGCACCAGGACATCGCCAGCGTTATCGAGGCCCTGCTGCTCGACTTGCTGATGATCGTGTTCACGCTCCTCGCCCTCGGCCTGTCCAGGGCCGGGAAGTCCAGCCGGACCGAGCGGGCCCTGATCCTGGCCTGCGCGGCCGCGTCCGCCTACATGAACGTGTCGGCCGCCGATACCGCCTCGCCTCGCAGCGTCGTGGCCTACGCGGTCGCGCCGGTGGCGCTCGCCGTAGTGGTCGACCGGGTCGTCGCAGTGATCCGCCGCCACGTCCAGGCCGACGCGGAGGCCTCGGCCTGGACGGCTCTGGGCTCGCTCCTGGCCGTCTCCGGGCGGCTGGCCGGCCTGGTGCTGCTGTACGCGCTGCGGTTCGCCCTGGCCGCCCCGTCGACCGCCGCCGGGCTGCGCCGGATGGTCCTCGAGGCGGCGCCGCTGCCCGCACTTCCGGACTCACCGATTTCCGGGCTTCCGGCCATTGCCCCGGCTGCCGGTGACGACGACCTGGAGGGCGAGGATCTCCCGCTGCTGCGGCTGTGCAGGGTAGCCGTCACCGATGGCGAGTGCGGGCAGCTGATGCCCTGCCCGGAGCATCCCGTCCAGCTGCCTGCCGAGCCGGGCGAGTCCAAGAAGGCGCATCTGGCGCGGCTGTACCGGCTGCACCCGGCCTACGGTGACCCGCGCCGCGCGGCCCGCACCGCCGGCCAGCTGGCGCCGGTGGCGGACCTGAGTCCGGGGACGGCCCGCGCGTACATCGCGGCCTTCCTGGCCGAGCGGAGCGCATCATGAGCACGCTCATCCTCGCGATCATCGCCGCGGTGCTGCTGTCCGCCATCACCGTGCGTTCCACGGTGTTCTCCGGCAACCGGATCCGGGCCATGCGCTGGCGGATCCGGCTGCACCTGCATCCGGGCCCGGGGTTCGCGTCGCTGGCCGAGCTGTGGTTCCGCTGGTCGCGTCACGCGGCGATCAGCCACGGCCGCCGGGCCCGGCCCGGCCTGCGCCTCCGGCACCGGCTGACCCGGCCGACCACGGACTACGCGGTCCGCCTGGGCCGGGGCCCGTGGCTGCGCCGGGCCTATGCCCGGATGGAGGACCAGGTCCTCATCATGGCCGCGCAACGCACCGGCAAGTCCGGGCTCGTCGCGGACCGGATCCTGGATCACCCGGGCCCGGTACTGGCCACGTCGACCCGCGCCGACCTGTACGAGCTGACCGCGGGCCTACGCCACCGCCGCGGCCCGGTCCACGTGTTCAACCCCCAGGACGTCGGCGGTGTCCTGTCGACGCTGCAGTGGGACCTGCTGGGCCCGTGCAAGGACCTGGTGATGGCCCGCCGGATGGCGACCTGGCTCAAGGTCCCCGGCATCGGCGGTGACCTGCAGTGGTTCCAGGCCAAAGGCGACGTGGCGCTGGCGTGCCTGCTGTGGGCCGCCGCCGTGTCCGGCCGCACCGTCCTGGACGTGTACCAGTGGGTGCAGCTGCACGGCCACCAGGAGTGCCTCCAGGTCCTGGCCGAGCACCCGGGCAGCACCCCGCAGATGTTCGCGGTGGTCAAGCGGATGTTCGAGGAGAACCGGACCTCGGGCTCCATCCGGGACACGATCGACCTGACGCTGTCGTGGGCGATCCTGCCGGGCCTGGCCGAGGCGGTCACCCCGGCACCGGGCTGCGGGTTCAGCGGCACCGACTTCACCGCCTCGTGCGGCACGCTGTACATGATCGCCAGCGGCGATGACGACTCGCCGCTCACGCCGCTGTTCCGGGCGCTGGCCTCGTGGTGCCACTTCGAGGCGGGCCTGGCCGGCAGCTGCGGCCGTCACCGGCGGCTCGACCCGCCGCTGCTGATGGCGCTCGATGAGGTGACCCAGGTCTGCCCGGTCGACTTGCCGGTGATGCTCAGCGACTCAGCGGGCAAGGGCGTCCTCATCACCGCGGTCTGCCACTCGACCAGCCAGCTCGAGGACCGGTGGGGCAAGCCCGGCGCGGCCACGATCTGGGCCACCTGCGGGACCAAGGTGCTGCTCGGCGGGATCTCCGACCCGGACACGCTCGAGCGGACCTCGAAGCTGTGCGGCACGGTCCGGACCGGCGCCGGCAAGGAGCCGGTGGTCCCGCCCGAGCTGCTGCGGGCGCTGCCCGGGCGGCGGGCGCTGATCGTCCGGATGAACCTGTTCCCGGTCGTGGTGAAGGTCCGCCCGGCCTGGCGCCGGATCGCGTTCCGGCTCGGCCGCCATCCGCTGCCCGCGCCCGTCGACTGGCACGCCGCGTTCCCGTTTGATCGGCGGCTGCCCGGTCATGAGCCCGCGGCCGCGGAGGCCGCGGGGCCCGCCCTGGCGATGGTCGGCCGGGCGGCGGCGAACGGCCACGGCGGCACGCCCCGTACGCTGTCACAGGAGCCCTGGCAGTGAGCGCGCCCGAGTACGTCACCGAGATCTCGTCCCCGGCCCCGGCCCGGGTAGCGGTGCTGCAGGTGTTGCGCTCGCGGATGGCTGAGCCCGAGCCCCTGCCCGACCGCGAACCCGAACCGGAGGCGGGGCTGTGACGCCGGCTGAGGTGATCGAGGCGGCCGAACTGGCCGAGGCCGAGATCCGTTACAGGAATCAGCTGGCCCGCGAGATGTACGCGGCGGGCCGCCGCGACGCTGAGGCCCGGGGCTACGTGCGGGCCATCGCCGACGTCAAGGCCGCGCAGCATGGGCTCGTCCGCGACGCCGAGATCGAGGCGCGGCGCTGGGGACCTGGCGGACGCGAGCACTTCGCCGACCCGCGCCCGGGCGACTTCCCGGGCCGGGCCCGGCCGGAGGCAGAGACCGAGATCGAACTGGAGGCCGGATGACCACGCGCCGCGTGACCCCGGAGGAGATCGCGGCGGCCGACGCCTATTGCCGCCAGTGGTGGACGTGGTTCGTCAGCCTGGGCCTGCTCGCCTCCAAGCCCGAGCTTGAGCCCGAGCTGGAGCTGGAGATCGGGTTACCGGACCCGAACCCTGAACCCCCGAAATGGAGATCTTATGAACGGCAATCGGCCCGAGTACAACCCGGTGGCGGATATCGCCCAGGCAACGAACGACATGGCCGCTGAGGCCGCCCAGCGCCACGCCGAGGCCGAGGTGATCCAGGAAGCGCAGGGTGTCGTCGGCCGAGCGCAGGCAGCCATCGCCGAGGAGGAATTGAACGCCCTTACCCCGAAGGAGCAAGAAGCCCGTCTCGCCGCTGATGAGGCGGCCTACGAGGCGTACCACGCACAGCGGGCCGCGGAAATCGAGGAGGACATCGAGCTGTACACGCAGATCGACGGCCCCGAGGCCGAGATTGGCTGAGCCCGACCCGATCGCCGCACTGGCCGCGCAGCTCGAGGAACTGCGCGGCCAGCTGGCGCGCTCGCAAGGCGAAGCGGGCCAGCTGCGGGCCCGGATGGAGGACTTCTCCGGGCAGGACATGGTGATGCTCCGGGCCATCAAGGAGCTCGCCGGGAAGGTGGACGAGGCGGTCCGCAAGCGTGCCGCCGATGACCCGCAGGCGCCGTTCTGGGTCCGGCTGACCGAGGAGGAGCACGCGGCCCAGCTGGCCGCGCTGCGGAGCTGGGTCGACCAGTTCGCCCGGGTGCAGTACCCCGGGTACTTCGCGAAGCTCCCGGACTGCTGGCCCGCCCACCGTGAGGCGGTATGGGAACTGTCGGACCTGATGACGGAGTGGCTCCGGATCTACGGCGACCCGGAGAACCGGCCCCTGGCCGACGCCCTCATGTTCCACGACCGGTGGATGCCGGGGGTCCTGAACCGGCTCCAGCAGGCGGTCAGGTGCGACGCGTCCGGCTGCCGGGCGGGCCGGACCGCGCCGTGGGAGCGGGCACCGCCCCGCCACATCTGAGCCCCCTCGAAGGCCCCGGCCGCGCTTCCCCGGCGTCCCGGGGCCTTCTCCATGCTTACGAATACGCAGGCCAGGGCATGATCATCGGATGAGTGTTCCCCTATTCGTTAACCGGCCCTCGAAATGTCCCTACGGACATTCGGTGAAGCGGGGCATGCCGCAGCGCGTCGGCTGGAAACCGTGCCAGTGCGCGATAGCCCTCGAGGCGGCCGCTGACGGCTGCGGGATGGGCCACCTCCTGATCATCTGCGGGAGCTGCCACGAGGAACGGCAGGAAACGACGTTCTACGAGCCGCCGCACGACATCAAGCACCGGGAACCGGGGATGTTCCGGCCCGCCGGGACCGTCTTACCGGCAAATACCGCCGTCCCGGTGCCGGGGCTAGAGCCCCATCTCCGGCTCATAGTCGCTGACGGCCTCCGGCTCGTACCGGCCCGGCACGCTGCCAGGCTGCCACGAGGACTCCAAGGACGGCTCGGCCTGGGGCTCACGCACCACGGGCTCGTCAATGGCGGCCTGGGCCATCTCAGCACGCCGCTCGGCCCGCTCGGCTTCCTGCTGCGCCAGCTCGTCCACTCTGGCGTCCAGATCCGTGAGGGCCTCACGGATCTCAGCGCGGGGCTCAGGCTCAGCCTCGGCGCTGTACCGGGCGATCTCCGCGTCGGTGACCGGGGTCCGCTGCGCCGCCGCTTCGGCCCGCGCCTGGCGGTCCGCCTCGAGCTGCGCGGTCTGCTCGGCCCTCCATCGGGCCGCCTCCGCCGGGTCGATGACCGGGAATGGCCGTTCCTGCGCGGCGGCCTCGGCCACCTCGGCGTCCGTGACCGGGATCCGCTCCTCAAGGTGCCGGGCCCGCAGTTCCCTGGCCGCCGCCTTCGCCGAGGCCTCCAGGGGGGCGTGCGCCTCGGCCCATTCGCGGCGTGCGGCGTCGGCGACCCGCAGGCTGGCCAGCTGCCCGTCATGGATCGCTGCCAGCGCCTCAGCGGACCGGGCCAGGGGGCGGTCTGACGCCTCGGCCGCCTGCTCGGCCTGCTTGGCCGCCACATCCCGCTGACGTTCGACGGAGGCGAGGCTCTCGCTGACGTCCGGCGGGGCGACCGCCACGGCGCGCTCGCGCTCCACGAGCCGCGCCTCGAGGTCCTCGTTGCCCATGGCGGCCATCAGCGCCCGCTCGTCGGGCAGCTCCAGGGCGCGGACGGTGGCGCTGAACATCTCCCGCAGGACGCCCTTGCCGGCCGGCGCGGGCCCGATCGTTACGTCCGGGTCGGTGATGCCGGCCGCCTCCCGGTAGGCGCCCACGATGCCCGCCTGCTTCTCCCAGTCCGCTCGCCTCGCCGCCGACTCCTGGTGCGCGGGGGGAACACCCCACGCCTCGAGCGCCCACGCCGGCGGGCGCTCAGCGAGCTCCCGCCCGATCTCGGCCTGACGGGCGTCAGCCGCCTGGTACACCTCGTCGATCTGCGGCGCGGCCCCGCCCGGCACGCGCTCAGCGAATGTTTCCGTCCGGCCCCGGGCGGGAGGCGCTGCTTTTTCCAGGCGGCCATGCAACACCGCGGCGATGCTGTGCGCGCCCTGCATTGACCGGGCGGTGATCATCTCGACCGACTCGGCCACGGGACGCCCGCCGAGCTCGTGCTCGCGGATCAGCTGCAGCAGGGCGGGCCGTTCCGGGTCGCTCATGTACCGGGCGGCCTCGGCGGGAGAGAGCCGGCCCTGTATGGCCTGGTCGATCTGCGGCACGACGTCGGCCCACCAGAACGCCTCGGAGATGGTGATCAGGTGCCCGATGTTCGTCGGGTAGTCCTGGGCGGCCTTCATCTGCTCCAGGGCGGTGCCGAGCGGGTCATCCTTGGCCAGGACCTTGGCCATCACCGCCTCCCACGGAGCCATCTGCCAGGTTGGCTCAGGTTCAGGGCCTGGCTCGAAGGCCTTCAGCGCCGCCTCGGTGTCACCGCGCTTGAGGAGTTCGTGAGCGGCCTCAAGGCGCGCCCGCTCAGCTCGTTCACGGTCGGGCTGCGAGGGCGCGGCAGGATCTGGCGGCCCGGTCTTGACGAGCATGACGTTCCGCTCCCGGCCGCGGGTACCTCCCACGTAGGCCAGATCGCGGGTCATGCTCTCATCGACTAGCAGGTACCCGGCGTCGACCGTACGGCCCTGGGCCGTGAACACGTTGCCGGCATAGCCGAGCTCGGCGTGCTCGGCGAGGTAGGCCGCGGGCACGGTGAACGGGGCCGACCATCCTCCGTCTTGCAGCCGCCGCTCGGCTACCGCGGCCAGGCCGCGGCCCGTGCCGTGCCATCCGCTGATCCGGATGATGTCCCGGTTGGCCAGCAGCTGGCCGCCCGCGTCGATCTTCGTATTGAGCCGGGCCCGGACCAGATCGCCGGTCCCGGCCTGGTTGCCGTCGCTGAGGGTAACCCGGGCCTGCCCGTCGATACGGCCCCGCCTGACCAGCTGCTCGCGCACCATCCGCGCCAGCTCGGCTGCCTCCTCGTTGGTCCCGGCCATCAGCAGGGAGTCTTTGCCGCGAAGGTAGTCGGTGAGCCAGAGGCTGACCGCCTCCTCGCGCATCCGGTCACCGGCGCCGTGGTAGATGCGTCCGTGCCGGTTGTACTCGCCGAGGGCCAGGACGTCGCCCTCCCGCAACCGCAGCGAGGCGTCCCGCTCCCACGACTCGGCGAACCGGCGGACCTCGGCGAGCTTCCGGTTGCCGTGGCGCGCAGCCAGCACCCGGAACATGCCGCCGGCCTCCACCGGACCCAGCTGCTCGGTGTCGCCTACCGGCTTCACCCGTGCCCCGGACTCCTCGAGGATCTGCCAGAGCCGCAGCAGGTCGGCGGTGGCGAACTGGCTGGCCTCATCGAGGACCAGGACGTCGTTGGCGTACACGGGGACGTGCCCGCGGGTCCGGTCGGTGCCCTTCAGCCTGCCGAGGAACTGCGCGAGGTTGTAGGTCTCGGTGAACCCCTCGTCCGCCATGACCCGGGCCGCGTTCTCCCCCAGGGTGATCCCGATGACCCGGCCGCCAGTGATCGCGGCCCACGCATTGGCGAAGGCGCTCATGACGTGCGTCTTGCCGGTCCCGGCCGCGGCGATCAGGCACTCGGCCATCACGCCGGAGGTGAGCATGCCCTTGACCACCTCGCGCTGCTGGTAGTCCAGGTCTGTCCCGGCCAGCGCGGTGTCCGCCTCGGCCTCGGTGATCAGCCGCGGCCGCCGCGCGGTGGCTCGCTTGACCAGCCATTCCTCGGCGTCCAGGTGCGGTCTGGTGACGAACCGCTCCTCACCCGGCGGCCGGTAGACGCTCGTCCCGTCCCGGCGCAGCCCGAGCCGGGCCGTGTCGGTCACGTCCGGCACCGGCGCTATCCGGATGATCTCCGTGCCCGCGATCGGCGCCACCGGGAACCGCAGGCCCCGGGCGACGTCCTCCGGCACCGGGCCCGGCCGGCCGCTGAGGGCGTCATCCGCCATCGCCTCCAGGTACGCCACCGGGTCGACGCCGGCGGGCAGCTGGCCGAGCGCCCGGTGCATCTCCCAGATCAGTTTCCCGCGCGTCCACGTGCTGTTCTGGCGCTGCACCTCGGCGACGCCCACGCGGATGGCCCGGGCCCGCTCCGCTTCGCTCGGCATCCCGCTCGGGCCGTGCTCGGCGGCGAAGCGCGCCACGGTCCCGGGAAGCGTCTCCAGGAGCTGGACGCTCTCGTCCTCAGCCTGCCGCATCCACTTGCCGAGCACCCGGGCAGCGTCCTCGGCTTCCTGCTCGGCCGTCCGCTTCGGCGGGTGCACCTTGGCTTCGCGGGTGTCGACGGTCGCCTTCTTGCGGAGCTTATAGAGCGCGGTACGGTCCGGGGCCCGGCCCTCGTGACTGGCTTCGTACTTCGCGATGAGCTCCCGCTTCGCGGCGTCCACGTCGGCGCTGCGCTTGGAGTACGCAGCCATGGTCTCCTGCTCGATCCCCGCGACGTCGAAGCCGTAGCCGTCCTCCTGCTTGACCTGCGGGATATCCAGCGCCGCCAGCTTCCCGGACAGGATCCGCGTGGTGAGCGCACCGAGATAGAGCACCTCGGCCCAGATCGGGCGCCCGTGAAGCGCCCGCCACTTGTCGTCGGCTCCGTCCGCGCGCTGCGCCCGGTTGAGGATCTCCAGGTGAATGTGAAGGTTCGGCTCGCCGTCCCTGTTGGTGTGCTGCGGGAACCCCACCACCACCAGGCCGTCAGCGTCGCGCCACTCCCCCGACGTCGCCG
>Ga0070734_10001558_pt1 | contig 32611 bp, 24 predicted proteins | sample Coa_R1_8_FD_66444 | JGI IMG/M metagenome (GOLD analysis project Ga0070734, IMG submission 66444) | Surface soil microbial communities from Centralia Pennsylvania, which are recovering from an underground coalmine fire - Coalmine... | ecosystem: Environmental > Terrestrial > Soil > Unclassified ... | reverse complement strand
TCGGATCGATCTTTCCGATCCATACCGGATGCTCAACCCTGGCGGCTGTGCCCGGCAACATCTTCAAATAACGCATCAGGTTGACCGTGCCGTTTGCAAGCGCGTCAACATCGTCCGGTTCGACGGTACCGGAGTGACCCGCTTCCACGGCAATGGCGGGCTTGCCGCGCGTGTTCGCCGTATTGTCGAGAAAACGCGAAGCATTCGGATCCTTGGGACGGTCGTTGACGACGATGATGTGGTCTAGCCCGAAAGCCATCACCATATCGTGGGTGACGGCATCCTGCTTCTCATTTCCCGTCTTAGGCCAGTAGCTGTAGGGACGCAGGTTTTCATCGAGGTCGCCGCCGTGGAAATCAACAAGGTAGTCGCTGCGCTCCACCACCTGCTTGGTAATTAACCAGGAGGCGCGCTCGGTCTGTGTGCCATCCTGCTTGCCAGGATAAAAGCGATTCATGCTCTTACCATCCACCGGGTTCACATGCGGCACCTTCTGCTCGAACGACGCGATATTCACTAAAGGAAGAAGGATCACGGTTCCGGCAATTTGTGCGGGCTCAAGCTCTTCGATCAATTTCTCAATCGCTATGATCGAAGCATATTCCGTTCCGTGCGCTCCGGACACCAAAGCAAGAACCGGACCAGGCTTGGCTCCACGCACTACGGCAACCGGAATGCCCATCCCAGCGTCAACGCCTGCCGGAACTTCGATGAAGCCGGTGGACTTCTGTCCTGGCACGGCGCTCGCCGAGCCTACAACGAAGGCGGCTTGTTGCGAATGTGCAGGGAGCGCTAAAAAGAAGACGGCGCAAGCTGCCATGAAAAAGACAGAAAAGGTTTGGCAAAGTCTCGTCATGGCCGGCCAGTATATAGCAAGAACCACTCGGCCTCTTCGCCTCGGCAACTAACAAGTATTAGACGAATGGAACCAGTCGTTTGTTAGCAAAACCAGGTTAGCAATCCAAGTTAGCGATGCAGGCATTCCCCGGAGGGAGCTTGTTTTCTGGGAACCGTATTCCTACTTTTTCCTGTCCGTGGGCCGCCTCCCCAAGCAATTTCTGTGCGATGGCGAACAGTCTTGTGCGTAAGCGAACATCTCCTGAACAAGTTATTCCTGAGCTCTCTTTCACTTTTCTTGCCGATTCAGAGGTTTAGCACAGCCAAGGCTTTTGGCACCGCACATGCAATCTTCTAGCGCACGCGACCAAGAGATCAGAAGGTCGAAATTCAGGAAAGGAGATCGCAGCCATGTTTCGTGGAGAGAACAATCGCATGCTCGACAGCTTTTTGTTTCGAGTTACTTTAACGGTGGCAGGCTTACTTACGTGGTCTGGCCTGACATATATGCTGCTCTCGGTGTGAACGCATCAGGCGCGACTAAGCTCCAGAAAGACGCCAGGGATCGGCCTGAGCGTTACCGAGGGATCCATTTGCACCGATCTCGCTTGATCGGGAAGGCGGAGCCGAAAACGCTGCAAGATGAGCGTTAGCACAACCAAAACTTCTGTCATGGCGAAGCTCAGGCCGATGCAAGTCCTGGGACCGCCGCCAAAGGGCAGATAGGCGTAGCGCTGACGCGACACGGTGTTTGTGGACGAGAACCGCTCCGGCACGAACTCCTCGGGCCGGTCCCACCAGCCCGGATGCCGATGGGTGATATAGGGAAAGATCAATATCTCCGAGTCGGCGGGGATGTAGTAGCCATCGATCTCATCGTCTTGAACCGCAGCGCGGGAGAGCACCCATACGGGTGGATAGAGACGCATGGTTTCTTCGAGAACCATACGGGTGTATCGCAACTTGGCTATCTCGTCAAAGCCGGGCGCTTTGCCGTTCAACATCTCTATCTCAGCTCGCACCTGCTCCTGCACTTCCGGGTGCTGGGCAATCAAGAAACAGGCCCAGCTAAGAGTGAGCGTGGTGGTTTCGTGTCCGGCGGTAAGCAGAGTCGCCAATTCGTCTCGTAGCTGCTTATCGGACATGGGATCGCCATTGTCATCGCGAGCCTCCATCAGCATGGCCAGCAGATCGTCGGCTCCATCGGGAGACCTGCGACGATCGGCAATCATGCGGTCGATGATCCGGTGAAATCCCGCCAGCGCCTCCCGGTACAACCGGTTGCGCTCTGAAGGAAAGGTGTGGGGCAAACGGATGATCGACCAAGCCTGGTTCACCGAATAGTCGCGTCCAATGTGCAACGTCCGCCCGATGGCCTCGGTATCCGATTCAAGACTCGTGGTAAACAGAGCCTGACTGACGATATTCAGCGTGAGGTGCATGAGGTCGGGAATGAGATCGAAGACTTCTTTTCGTGAAACCGGCCCATCCCACCGCTGCAACATGGTTTGAGTGTGAGCGTCCATGATGCGAATGGCCGCGGCGATCCGCTGGCTGTGAAACGCGGGCTGCGTCATCTTGCGCTGTTTTTGCCATAGCGGGTTTTCGCTGGTGAGCAGCCCCTCGCCAAGAGAAGACCTCAGAATCTTGTAGTCGCGGCCCTTACGGTAGTTGGGAAAATTCGTCTGCAATACGTGTTGGATCTGGGAGGGGTTCGTCAATTGGTGAGTAATCCAGAAACCCCGATAACGCACGATATCACCGTATTGCAGCGTGGCCTGGAAAAATCCAGCGAGCGGGTCCTTTCTGAACTGTGCCACATTCAACAAGAAAGGTAAGGCTGGCGGTCCCGGTGCTTTTACGCGACGATAAGTGGCCCTGGTCAACACTTCCAGTTTACTACGCAAATTGCTCAATCAAGAGGGTAGCCAGCGCACGGCAAAGCCAAACAAAACCAAAATCTTTACCACGGAGGACACAGAGGAAAACTCAGAGGTCGCAGAGGAAAAGATTGCTGGCATCTGAGTGTTGAACGCGGAGTGCTTGTACCTGAATGCTCCTTAGGCTCCTGAAGTGTTCCTTTGTGCCAGGGCAATCGCATGAAAGCTCTTGATAGCCTTTTTATGTGAGGGGAGTGTTAGTTAGAGGCAAACCTATAGGTGGAGAACGTCGAGGGAGATGCCTTGGAGCACAAATGAGAACAAAGTTCTCACATGTGCTCCAAGGCATGAAATTTATTGCACCCGCTTAACGTGGCCATAAATGGCCACTCTTCCACAGTTGCGCAAGCTTCATCGCTGACCTGATTTATTGAGCAGCGAATAAGCACGCGAGCCATGAGACAAATTTCGAGGCGGCACAAACGGTCAACATTTCTTTCATGCGATTGCCCTTTCCTTTGTGCCTATCTTCGTTTTTCTCTGGGTTCTCGGTGATAGCGCCGCAGCAGGTTTACAGAGAGCCGGGAATGGGAGTGAAATACGTTTGGACAGTTGCTGTTAAAATTTCCTGTTGTCCTCCATCCCCCAAACCGATTCCAGCACCGCCACAAAAGGCCGGGTTTTTCTGCTGGACACCATGTCGTTTATTTTTCGCGCCTATCACGCGATGGCGCGGCAGCGACCCATGTCTACCAAGAGCGGGGTTCCTACGGCGGCAACGTACGTGTTCGTCAACATGCTGCGCAAGCTTCGGGAAGATTTCACGCCCGAGTACTTGGCCGCAGTTTTCGACGTGGCGGGGCCAACCTTTCGCGACGAATCCGCAAAAGCTGTCAGCTCGATTCGCAAGTTCGACATCAAGACACAGACATTTCAGGAAACGGCTTATCACGGTTACAAGGCTAACCGCTCCGAAATGCCCCCGGATCTTGTGCAGCAGGTACCCTATATTCGCCGCGCTTTAGAGTCGTACCGTATCCCGATCCTGGAGCAGACAGGCTTCGAAGCGGACGACGTGATCGGCACGCTGGCGCGCAAGGCGGCAGAAGAGTCCTACCAGGTCTTTGTGGTGTCCAACGACAAAGACATGCTGCAACTTGTGAATGAAAAAGTCCTGGTTCTGAATCCGCCTAAAGACAACCTGATCTGCGATACGGCGAAGGTAGAAGAGATTTTGGGCGTGCGCCCCGACCAGGTGATCGACGTGATGGCGCTGCGCGGCGATTCGGTCGATAACATCCCCGGCGCTCCGGGGATCGGCGATAAAGGTTCGGTCGATATCATCAAACGGTTCGGCACGCTGGAGAGCGCCCTTGACCACGCGGCTGAGGTCGAACGCAAAACCTACCGCGAATCTTTGCTCAACAATCGCGACACGATTTTATGGAGCAAACAGATGGTGACCATCGACCAAAACGTGGGCGTGGAGCTTGACCTCAAGAAAATGACCGCCGGAGAGCCAGACGCGCAGGCGCTGACGGCTTTGTTTATTGAGCTGGAGTTTACCACCCTGCTCAAAGAGATGGCACCGTCGCTGGAGGTGCGCGAGACCCAATACGCGGAGCTTCAATCGGCAGACCTGAAGAAACTGGCTTCGACGAAAATCCTGGCTATGGCTGTAGAGACGTCTACTCAGAAGGAAGAGCAGGAGGAAGCCGAGGCCGAGGAGCAATCCGCATCGCTACCGCTGCTCGATCAGGCTCTCGAGCCGGAACAGGCGGCCAGCCGCCAGGCAAAACTGGCTTTTTCATCCGAACCGGGAAAAGCATTTCTTGCCACGGCGGCTTTCGTGGCACCTCAGGGCGAGAACACTCTGGAAGCCGAGCTAAAGCAACTTCTCGAAAATCCAGAGCTGTCCAAAACCGTTCACGATTCCAAGGCTGCGATGCGGGAGTTCGGGCTGCATGGGATTCAACTAGGCGGAGTGCGGCACGACCCAATGCTGTACTCCTATCTGATCAATCCTACGTATTCCAAACATACGCTGGCGGAGATCGCACTACGCAGCTTTAACCTGAAGCTCTCGGACTCGCTCGCCGAAGCCGCCGATGTAACCGGGCGCATCTCGTCTCTGTTGCGCCAAGAGGTAGAAGCGGCGGGCCTGGTTCCTCTCTATGAACAGATGGATCTACCGCTGGTGCCGGTGCTGGCCAGGATGGAAGAGGCGGGAATTAAGATCGATACAGGCATGCTGCGGGAGCTATCGGTACGGTTGGACAAGGAGTGCAGCGCCAAGGCCAGCGAGGTTTACCTGAAGGCCGGGCTCGAGTTCAACATCAACTCTCCCAAGCAACTTGGCGACGTGCTCTTTAATAAGCTGAACCTGCCCAAGCCCGTGAAATACGGCAAGGGGAAAACCATCTCAACCGCAGTGGAGGTGCTGGAGGAGCTTTCCGAAAGCCACGAGGTTCCGAGGCTGGTGCTGGATTACCGCCAACTCTCCAAGCTGAAAAGCACCTATGTGGACGCGCTTCCCGTTCTTTTGAACCGCGCTACGCGCCGCCTGCACACCACCTTCAACCTGGCAGGCACGGCGACGGGCAGGCTCTCTTCCATCAACCCCAATCTGCAGAACATTCCGATCCGCACAGAATTGGGGCGCGAGATTCGCGCGGCGTTTGTGGCGGAGCCGGGAAACCTGCTGCTCTCCGCCGATTACTCGCAAATCGAGCTGCGCCTGCTGGCGCATTACTCCGACGACCCGCTGCTCGTGGAAGCATTCCGGCGAGGCGACGACATTCATAGCTTGACGGCAGCACAGGTCTTTGGCGTTCCGCCTATGTTGATCGACGCAGAGCACCGCCGACGGGCCAAGGCGGTCAACTTCGGCATTGTCTACGGCTTATCTCCTTTTGGGCTTTCGCAACAGATCGGCATCGACCAGCGTGAGGCCAAGAAGTTTATCGATGCCTACTTCGACAAGTATCAGGGCGTCCGCAAGTTCAAAGAAAGCGTACTGGAAGAAACCCGGCGCGAACAGAAAGTTCGGACGCTCTTTGGCCGGGTGCGGCCCATTCCGGACATCAATAGCAAGAACGCCAACATGCGCGGCTTTGCCGAGCGTACAGCGGTCAATACCCCCCTGCAAGGTACGGCGGCCGACCTCATCAAGCTCGCCATGATTGCCATCGATCGGGAGTTGGAGCAGCAGCGGCTCAAATCACGGATGCTACTTCAGGTTCACGACGAACTACTCTTTGAAGTACCGGAAGCGGAGTTGGATACCATGCGGGAATTGGTGCGGGAAAAGATGGAAAACGTCCACGCGCTCAAAGTACCGCTGCTGGTAGAAATCGGCGCGGGCCCCAATTGGCGCGACGTGGAGTAGAGCTTCCCAATCTGGGAATATGATCCCATCTATACACTAGCCAAGCACGGAATGCTTTTGACCTACCTTATCGTTCCCTGTAGCCTTGGCCGAGAACGACCATGCTTCACAGGCCTCCCAAACTTTTTCCTTGGAGTTACGCATGTCCCTGAAAGTCAATTCCTATGTCAGCGACGGATCCGTCCTGCTGGCCTTTGATATGGAGCAGCCAACGGACGATTTTGCCGGGTTTGCGATTCAATGCCATCCGAAGGGTAGCGACCCGTACTACCTGCCCAACCGGCTGAGTTTTACACATCCGATCGATAAGGACACCGAGCCGGAGAATCGTCCCTGGGTGACCTCCGACAAGGCTCCATTTCAAAAGTTCTACTGGATGCACTTTCCACCACAGATCGACACTATCAAGGAATATGAGTACGAGATCACGGCCATGCACTTCCAGAGCAGTTTCGGCCTGAAAAAGGGAGAGCAGGCCCGGGTGGAAGTGAATTTTGGGGAATTCGCCACCAAGTTCCACAACTTTACGCCCGGCTTTACCAGGGGATACCTTTCATCCCAAGCGTATGCCACCGGATTTCACAATGCGCCCATTCGTCCTGCCAAAAAAACCATGGACTTCGATTCCAAGCCGTTTGAGAAGCAGTGGGAGTGGCTTGGATACTCGGCGCACAAGCTGTTGTTCGAATTCCTGAACGAGTGCCTCCATGACAAGAGCATTCACGTTGACCTGTTTGCCTACGACCTGGACCATCCCGACTTTATCCGCGCCATCGTCCAGCTTGGCAAAGAGAAGCGCCTGCGGGCGTTTCTGGACGACGCGCCCTTGCACACGAAGAAAGGCGCCATCGAGATCGATGCCAAGAAGGCGATTCTTCATGCCGCTGGCGCGCACAACGTGATCAGCGGGCACTTCAAACGCTTTGCCCACTGCAAGGTGATGGTGCAGAGAAAGAATGGCAAGCCGATTAAGGTCTTTACGGGTTCGGCCAATTTTTCCATCCGCGGACTCTATGTCCAGGCCAACAACGTGATGGTCATCAACGACCCGAAAACCGCCGAGCACTACGGGCAAGCTTTTGACGAGGCCTTCAGCCTGCAACAAAAAAATCCCAAAGGCAGCGCCAAAGTGGCCACGGCGTTTGCCAAATCACCGGTCGCCGCCAAGTATTTCGACTGCTCGGGGCAGGGGCTGCCAAAGTTCGATGTGGCGTTCTCTCCTCACACTTCCGGACAGGTTTCCCTTAAGACCGTGGCGGAGGCGATCAAGCAGGCAAAGACATCGGTGATTTTCGCCGTCATGCAGCTTGGCGGCAGCGGCTCGGTACTGCAACAACTGGCAAGCTTAAATAAAAGAAAAGACATTTTCTCCTACGGAATGACGCAAAGCGCGGGTAAGGTTCAACTCTTCAGCCCGGGATCGGCCCAACATGGCGAGTTCGCAACCTTTTCGTACCTGAGCAAGAACGTGCCGAAGCCTTTCGCCGAGGAGTATAGCGGCGGCATGGGGCAGGTGATCCACGACAAGTTTGTGGTGGTGGATTTCAATGGGGACAATCCAGTGGTGTTCACCGGTTCCTCCAACCTAGCGGAAGGCGGCGAAACGGCCAATGGCGACAATCTGCTCGCCATCCATGACCGCGACCTGGCGGTGGGCTTCGCCGTTGAGGGAATACGCCTTGTAGACCACTACCACTTCCGCATGATGAAGCAGCAATCCACGAAAGAAGATCCAATGACCTTGCAAGGCCCCGGGGCAACCGGCGGAGGCGGGAAAGGCAAAGGCAAGAAGAAGAGCGATTTGTGGTGGGAACCCTACTACGACAAGACCAGCCCCAGGTACAACGAGCGCACGCTCTTGAGCCATGCGCCCGGCCATGCAGCATCGCACAGAAGAGGCAATTAGAGCGGTTGTACACCTGACCTCGTAGGAAAAAAAGGGAGCGAACGCCGGAGATGAGTTCGCTCCTTTATCTTTTTTATCTCTTGGCTCCTACGAGCCGAGCGATTGGCGGATGGCGTGGACAATCGAGTCGGCGTGCTTTTCCATCTTTTCCCGAGACTCGGCTTCAATCATGACGCGGGCCAGCGCCTCGGTTCCGGAGTAGCGCACCACGACGCGGCCGGAGCCGTTCAGATCGCGCTCCGCCTCTTCAATCGCGGCTTGCACCGGCGCAATTTGGGCCAATGGCTGCTTATCGCGCACGCGGACGTTCTTGATGACCTGCGGGAATACCTTTAGATCAGCAATCAGGCTGGAAATAGGCTTCCCTGCCCGCGCCAGCACCTCGACTACCATGAGAGCCGTCAGCAGGCCGTCGCCAGTGGTGGCCTTTTGCGATAGGATGATATGGCCGGATTGCTCTCCTCCCAATACCGCGCCGCAGGCCCGCATCTCTTCGAGAACATACTTATCGCCCACCTGAGCGCGCAGCATTCGCACCCCAGACTGACGCAACGCGATTTCCAGTCCCATATTCGACATGGTGGTAGCAACAACGGTGTCGGTAGCCAGGCCGCCCTGCCGTTTCATCTCACGCGCCAACAGGAGCAGAACCGCATCGCCATCCACGACCTTGCCATCGGCATCGGCAAACAAGACGCGATCCGCGTCGCCATCGAAGCAAATACCGAGATCGGCCTGGCGAGCCTGCGTTTCCCGCGCTACTACATTGGGATGGAGGGCCCCACAGTTTTCATTGATGTTGCGACCATTGGGCGTGTTGTTGATAAATTCCGCCGACAATCCGGATCGCGAAAACACCTCAGAAGCAAGCGCGGCGGCGGCGCCATTCGCGCAATCGACCACCAGTTTGAGCCGCTCACCGCCGGGAATGCTTCGAGCAAGCCACTGAATGTAGGCTGGACGCATACTTTCATTGACGTGCAGGGAGTGAGAGGAGCCGGCTTCTTTTTGCCCGGCGCTCAGCAACGCAAAAAGCTCTTTCTCGATTTCAAGCTCAATGTGGTCGGGAAGTTTGTAGCCGTCGCCACCAAATACTTTGATTCCGTTGTCCTGCCAGGGATTGTGGGAGGCAGAGATGACTACCCCAGCAGAAAACTTTTGCACACGGGCAAGATAGGCTACACCGGGGGTGGTAATGACGCCTGCATTTTCAATTTCGACTCCCGCCTCTGCTAATCCCTGAGCCAGGGCATCGGCGATCCATCCGCTTGACTCCCGCGTGTCCTGACCGATGATTACGCGACGGGCGCCGGAGGAAACAAGACCATCGGAGAGATGGTCGCCTAGAGCGTGTCCTACCGCGTGAATGGTTTTCTTATCGAGTGGATATTCCCCGGCAACACCACGGATGCCGTCCGTTCCAAATAGTTTTCTCACCTTATCCTTCTCCTGGGCGACTGAGTTGATTCATTGTACCGGAGCGGTAGAAGAAGCTCGCAGAGATTGAGATCGTTCGGTCGAAGCTGCTTCTCAGTCGTCCGTCGTCAGCCCTTAGTCCTTGGGAGCGCCGGTCTGGCCGCTCGTCTCTTCGATCCGTGCAGTAAATTCGCCTTGGGCAACGCGCGCGGAAACGAGTTCCCCGGGCGAGATTTGAGCGGCATTCTTTACCAGAACACCCTGCTGATCGAAGATCAAGGCGTAACCACGATCGAGGATCTTGACGGGGGAGAGCGCATCCAGTTTGCCCGCGAGCCGATCCAGCCGGGCATGGGGGAGATTAACTGCGGCGCGAACAGCGCGAATCAGGGCGGCACTGCCCGACTCCAACTGCGCGCGAGTGAGCGCCAGCGCCCGGCGAAAATCATGATGACGGATGCGCGCGGAGGCAACATCGACACGGCGGTGGTATTCACGCAACTGCCTCTGATACTGCGAGGCCAGGCGGTACATTACATCATCGAGGCGCTGGGCGCGCCTGCCGATTACGTCCTGTATACGGGCGAATGCTCCATGGCGGGAGAGATTATCCAGCTGCGAGCGCGCCATGAGAAGGCGATACCGCGCGGACCGGCCCAGGCGCTCACGCAAATGAGAAAGGTGTTCGGCTAGTTGCCGCTTGGATTCGATGACCATCTCGGCGGCTGCGGAAGGAGTCGGCGCGCGCAAGTCAGCGACGAAGTCGGCAATGGTGAAATCGGTTTCATGACCTACCGCTGAGATGACCGGCAGTTCGGAAGCCGCGATGGTTCGGGCCAGACCTTCATGGTTGAAGGAGGCCAAGTCTTCCGCAGATCCTCCGCCACGCGCGACGACGATCACATCGACAGCCTTATGCCGGTTGAAATACCGCACCCCAGCCGCCACTTCTGAGGCCGCAGTCTCGCCTTGTACCTGTGCGGGATAAATCAGGATTCCCACGCTCTCGTGACGACGGGCAAGCACGTTGAGCATGTCCTGAAGGGCGGCGCCACGGGGAGAGGTAACGATGCCGATTTTGCGCGGCAGTTGCGGGATCGGCTTCCGGCGCGACCGATCGAACAGACCTTCCTCGGCTAGTTTGGCTTTCAACTGCTCGAAGGCGAGTTGCAGCGCACCCGCTCCACGAGGCTCCAAAAATTCGGCGGACAATTGCAGTTCGCCGCGCTGCTCGTAGATGGTGATCCTGCCTCGGGCGATAATCTGTAGACCATCCGCCGGCTTGAAGCGAAGCAGGCGCGCCTGCGAGCGGAACATAACCACGCGCAGCATTGCCTCGCCGTCTTTGAGGACAAAATAGAGATGGCCCGATTCTGCCGCGCGAAAATTGGAAATTTCCCCCTCGATCCACACGTCGGAGTAGCCGCGCTCCACGGTCGTCCGCACGGCGCTCACGAGATCGGCAACACGCCAGATGCGCCGGGCCGGAGCTTCTGTGGGAAAACTGAACCCTAGCTGGTCATCAAAAGACATGAAGATCCAGTTTACCGCCTCAGAGGTTTCCACCGTTCCTGTTCCCGTTTCTCCCTTGAGAGGCACCCCGTTGAACGGCAACCGGGACGGAAAGTGGACCTTGATATCCCCCATGCACTTACTGAAAAGATGCTCTAGCGACGGCTACGGCCAACCAGCCAAAAGATGAGGGAAAGAAGTATGCTCAACAGCAGAGAAGTCGCCAACGGGAAGTAGAAAACCGTGTTTTTCCCTTTGTAGAGAATATCGCCGGGCAGCCGCCCAATGGGAAGGTTGAGCTTGCCAGAAAGTAGCAGAACAGCTCCTATCAACGCCACAACGCCACCGACGATCAGGAGCAGCTTGCCCAACTCGGTCATACAGATATTCTAGCAACGGGTCTTTTATAGGCAGGTACCAACACAAACGGGCCCCTTATAAAAACCCGTATCAACAAGGAATTCCGAGACCCATCCACGCGTATCGTCTTATCTGCCTATCTACCAGAGTGCAGTATCAATACATGGTCATATCATTAGGAAATTTTTATCACTCCATCCCTTCGTATTCTTATAGCGTTTCATCCTAAATGCATTTGCTAACAGAGCCGTGAAGGGGCCAGAGGCTGGAATAAAATTACCAATCCGCAATAGCGAAAACGAGAAATAATCCTTGTAAGAAGTGCGCCACCCCTTCGCACTTCTGTAACGAACGACGCATTTGGATTAAGCGCTCTCAGTAGACCGTTTCCATTGGAGCCGAGGAATGCAAAACGCGAGACAAAGCTGCTTCAAAATCGCCAGCAGCCGTGCAAGCATGTCGGGTGGCAAGCTTGCGATTCTTCTGGGCCTGCTTTTGGCAGGCCATGCCGCTTTGAGCCAGTCCGGCGCCGCCTATCCGGAGTCGAAAGGTCCTGTAAGCGATTACGCCGGCAAGTTGAGCGCTTCTCAGGTCAACGAACTCACCGGCACAATTGCGGAATATGAACGGCAGACTTCGATTCCATTCGCCGTGGTCGTGATCGACGATCTTCATGGAGAGCCCGCTGGGCAATATGCCATCGAACTGGGAGACCTCTGGAGACTAGGCCAGCCAGGGCGCGACAATGGAGTCATCTTGCTTTGGGCTCCACGCGAACGCGCCTACTCACTGCGACTCGCCTCCGGACTCAAGGCAGATATCAGCGACGCCGACGCCGTGGCCATCACCCGGCAATATTTGCTGCCGAACTTCAAGCGTGAGCAATATTTTGAAGGCTTGCGAGACACCGTTTTAGCAACGATGCGAAGCCTGGGCAATAAGACCTGGGAGGAGCGTATCCAGTCGCGCGCTCAAGCATTGCTAGAAGAACAGCGAGCCGCAGAAAAGCGGCAGGAAGAAGAATCCAAAGAGAGTGAAGCCTTTTGGCAAATATTCGCAATTGCCGGTGGGCTCCTGGCAATATCCGGACTAGCAGGGATCATCATTTACAAGAGGAGTCAGCGCCAGAAAAAACTTGCCGAAATGGCCGATGCGAAAAGGGCCATTGCCAACGAACTGGCAAAAGCCGAAGGAAACGCCCCGAGAGTTCAAGCGCTCCTCGACGATTTTTCCAAAGAAGTTCCCGAACAGGATCTTTCAACGTTGCGCACCGAACTGGCGGGACAGCCAGCCCGCATCCTACAAATCAAACTAGATGCCACTACCCTGGACTTCGAGGATCTTGATTCGTACGACGCGGCCATTGACACCCAAGCCCGAGCAGAAACGGAGTCCGATTTACTGCAAGTCACACAGCAACGGATTTCCGATATCCGAAGAGCCAAAGAACGAGGTCAAACGCTCCTGGAAAAGATGTCCAAGGAAAGTTTCACCATTACCGAACTCCGCGATTCATCCCGCAGAGGGGAGATCGACCGGCTGCTCTTACAAAGCCGACGGGACTACGAACAAGCCCGGCAGGATTCTTCCCTGTCTATGTTCGACTGGCTCATGATCGACAACCTGCTCCACCAGTCGCACAGTCATTCCCAACAAGCGGTCGATTTTTCTGAGGCCGAACCGGTTGTTTTTTCTGCCTCCAGCAACAATTCGAAGAGGTCCTTCTGGGACAGTTCCGACTCAAGCTTTGATTCCAGCAGCTCCGATAGCTCCTCTTCGACCAGTTTCGATAGCGGCTCCGGTTCGGACGGAAGCTATTGAACGATTTATAGCGTTTTCCGTATCCCGCTTGCATGCTTTCCATGCGGCTTTTCTTTAATCAAAAACCAGACGGAAAAGCCGCGTAGTGACTTGATTCCTGGTCTACCACTTAGGCTGAAACGCGTTAGCAATTTCGCGATTGCATGAACGATTGAAGAATCAGAACGGCCGCCATTCGGTCCACGGCCTGCGCTCGTTTTTGGATGCTCAGTTCCGTCTCGCGCAGCAGGCGGTTGGCTTCGGCAGAGGTCAGGCGCTCATCCCATAGGTGCACCGGCAGGGAGAATTTTACGCGCAGCTCTTCGGCAAATTCGGCCACTTTCCGAGACTGCGTACCCTCTTCCCCACTCATGCGCAACGGGTTGCCCAGGACGATCTCACGGACGTCGTACTGGCGGATGATCTTACCCAGATAGGCCAAGTCCGCGCGCTTGGTTTTTCTTTGGAGCGTATCAATGCCCTGGGCGGTGATTCCCAAGGGATCGGAAACAGCCAGGCCCATGCGCCGCGTGCCATGATCGATCGCCAGGATTCGTCCAAGATTCTCCACAACTAGACTTATACACTGTGGCGAAAGGTCTGCTCCGGCTTATCCTTTTGAGCAGCCTCAGGCTGGCCGGACTCAAGAGATACAAACTGGAAGAGATCCATGGATCCATCGGCGCGCCGCACCGGCTCACGATTCAGACGGATTTCAACCAGCGTGGTGGTAAAGGGGAAAAAGAAGCTGGGATGCTCCCCGCCGCTAGGGCGGACATGGGATGTGACCCTGAGTTCCACCGAAGCGGTGGTGGGATTGAGCACGGTGGCATCGGTTCCAAAACCCTGGTAACCGACCAGGGAGGTATCCGCGGAAGCAATCACGCGGACGAAGATCTCGTCTTGAGAAAGCGCCAGGGCGTCTGTCACGCGATTGAGATGAACGTGGAAACAACGATAACTTTTATCCGCTTCGAAGGCATGAATATCTTCCTCAACGGCCTTCAGCGTTTTCTCCTCGCCAGCGGAGTTGCGTGAAAAAAGCTCCAGATCGAAATCGCTGATGCCGTTCCCGCGATCATCGACTGCGTGAACGATGAATTGCTGCCACTGGCTCTTCTTTAGTCTCTCCTCCCCAGCTTTGACTACACCGGTTTTCGGGACACTCTCCCGATGAAACCGGTCGAAATCCTCCTTGGAATCTACAGCCAAAGCCTCTTTCACCAACCCGATCAACCCTTCGGGCGGATTTTGCAAGATCTGACTATGATTCACGTTGCCGACCGGCACCATTGGAATATCGATGTTGGTCCACTCCGACCAGTGAAATCGCTGCTCCCCGCCACGGGTAAGGTCCAAAACGATCTTACGAGTATTCAGCGCGGAGGCCGACCAACGCACGCATCCATCGCCACCCTCCTGGGTCTGCCTATCGAAAATCTCCGCCAGCTTGCCGTAATCCTCGGTTCCCTGAAATACAAAAACATAGGGAGTGTCGTTGTCGGGACCATAGAAGGGCTTAGCGCCAATCAGGTCTTTGTGGGCGAGATTCCAGGTGTAGGTACTGCCGAGTTCGAGATTGGAGAGCACAAGGCTGCCCGAATCCAGGAAGTCTGGCCCAATCTTTCTGTTGCCCTTAAACACTCGCCCCAAGAAACTGCGCCCCTCGGCGGCAAGCGGAGAGCCAAATGTGGCGGGAGCCAGGGCAACGAGATGCTTTAACCGCTTCCGGCGAGCGTCATCCATGTGGGGCGCGGTGAGCCAGGCGCGAATCACCAGCATTCCCGTGGAGTGCACAATCGCATCAAATTCGCCTTTATCAAGGCCCCTCTCACGCAACGATCTATCGAAGGCATCGGCAATGTCGTCGACGGTGACTTCATTATTCAAGGTGACGTAGCTGCAGATGTGAATGTCTTTGGCGTTGTAGCCGCTCTTTTCAAGAACATCGTGCCATTTTGCAAAAGAGTGCCCGGTGTCGGAGTATCCATGCAGGAGAATGAGAGGGTTCGGCATGATTGCGTCCTATTTAGTTATTTAGGAAACAGCCTGGTTTTTCAGAAAACTTTGAATGACTTAAAGCCGCGACAGCTTATCCGAAACTCTTTATCCAAAACTCAAGGAGCCAGCGGCGCTACTTTGCCTTCCGCCAAAAACTGCTGGTAAGACTAGCGGAGCAGGTTACAAAAATCAAACAAGAAGGAATCAGTCAACTTAACGGTTAGCGCCAGCGGTCAGCAGCCGGCAATCGCAAAAGCAATGGCGTTGGCACAAGGAACGCCATCCAAGCAAAATGTACAGATGATTTGAACCATGCTCTAAGACATTGGGAATTGTGCTTCGGCGCGCTCGCGGCAACGATCCAGCATTGCCTGCATCTCCTGGTGCAATATGTCTAGGGATTCCTCAGAGGCGTCCGGCGGAACGACAAGGGCCTTGCTCAAGTAGACCGTGACCCTGGAGAAGGGCTTGGGAATCCTCATTTTGTCCCAAGAATTTAAGATCCAGGCTCGCTCCACGGCAAGATGGAAGCAAACGATGGGATAGCCGGTCTTTTTCGCCAGCATTACCGGGCCGGGCTTGGCTACGTAGATTGGCCCGCGAGGCCCATCAATGGTGAACACGGCGGCATGGCCCAGCTCAATCTCCTGCCGCAAGCCAATCAGGGCTCCGACACCACCGCGTGAACTCGATCCGCGCACAGGGCGGAAGCCAAGCTTTTGGCTGATTCGCGCAATGTATTCGCCATCGGCACTGCGGCTGATCATGATGGCGATGTTTTGCCCGCGATAGCGATAGCTCGCAGCAATGATGCACTGGTGCCAAAAGCAATAAACGCCTGGCATCGAGTGAACGCCATCCATGGGGCAGCCATCTTCCACAAAGGTGGAAAAACGCAGAGTCGATCCGAGAAGACGTATTAGCAGGGATCCGGTCCAGGCGATCAACCAGAGAAGCAGACGGCGGGTTAGAGAAACAGGGCGCGAACTTTCTTCGCGCCCATTTATGCGGGAGGGTTGATCCACACCTTAACTATAGACTGGACCTCTTTCCACGGCGATCCGCAGTTTGTTTCATGGCAAAGTCATTTCAGTAGGCCCACCCTCCCCTATTCCGGTTAGTAGGAGTATTTGATCCACTTCATGATTTCGGGCAAGGTCGGTTTTTTGCCGTACATCAGGATGCCCACGCGATAAATGCGGGCGGCAATCCATATCATGACGTAGATACCACCGATGAGCAGCGCAATCGAAAGACAAATCTGCCAGATCGGTACAGACTGAGTGGCGATGCGCGAAAACATCAGTAGAGGGGAGGTTAGCGGAAACATCGACGCCCAAAACGCCAGGGACGAATTAGGCGACTGGATCAAAGCGCCCATCAAGACAGCCGATGCGATTAGGGGCATCATCACCCAGCTTTGCATCTGCTGCGCCTCTTGCTCGGAATTCACCATCGCTCCCACCGCTGCGAACATGCAACTGTAAAGCGCGTAACCGAGGATATAGAACACGGGAAAGAAGAGCAGCGTTGTGAGAGGAAGAACGTTCTTAAGTTGAACGGGCATGGAAGCACCGCCCCCAATCGCGGGAAGGCCCGACATCAACATCCATGCTGCAACCTGGGTCAATCCCACCGCGCCAACTCCGAGGATCTTGCCGGCCATTAATTCCCTTGGAGTCACAGTGGCGAGCATGACTTCCATGATGCGCGATGTTTTTTCTTCAACAACGGCGCGCAAAACAGTGGCCCCATAAATAATGACCGATATATAAAGCACGAATGTCGGGATCAGCGAGCCAAGGTACTTCAACATGGGGTTTGTTCCATTCCCCGTGGCATCCTTAAGCTCAAAAGTGGCGGGATCCAAGACGGCGGTTATCTCGTCGTCCACCAACCCCTTTTTCTTCAACATCTCCCGCCGCAAAACCCGATTCAATCTGCTTTGCACGATTTGATTGAACCCGATACCGGACACGCGAGTATCCAGCTCAATTTTCTTGGCAGCCAATGCTTCGCTGGTCGCCCAAATGACCATATCTACTTTCTTTTCGCGCATCTGCGCCATCAGAGCCGCGCGATTGGTGTCGGAAGCATCGGTCTCGATATCGACACTCACTTTTCCGAACGAAGGCTCATCATCGGAAAGGTCAAACTTGTCTTTCTTATCAATTGCCTTACCATTTGACTTATCTTTTCCGCTAGCAGGCTCCTGGGCCGACGCCTGATCTTTCTCCAGTTCGGCACGGATGGCCTCGCCCATGGTTCGATCGGGAGCTACCACGACGATGTGCCTGGATTCACCTCCTACGCGCAACATCAGCAGAGTAGGGACAGTCACCATACCAATCATGAGGAAGGGTAGCAGGAGCGTCGTAATCAAAAACGCTCTTGTCCGGACCCGCTCCTTGTATTCACGCTGGGCGATCAGAAAGATGTTACGCATCGTTTTTTCCCACCACCTCTATGAAAATCTCTTCCAAGGAAGGTTCCATCAATTCAAACTTGCTGACGCGCGAGCGGTCGGCCACCATACGCAGCAATTGCTGGGAGTCGGCGCCGGGAGCAAGCCTCACCTCGACGTGGTTGCCATAATTGTTATAGGAATGGACCAACTCGTTCTTTTCCAGAAAGTCGCCGTTGCCCTCATATTCGATTTGCACGTTGTTCTTTCCGTATTGAGCCTTCACCTCTTTCAGGCTCCCCTGAAGAACGGCCTTGCCTTTGTTGATCAGGCAGATGGAGTCGCATAGTTTTTCCACCTGATCCATACGGTGCGTGGAGAATAAGAGGGTCCTTCCCTGCTTCTTCAGATCGAGCAATATATCTTTAAGCAAGGTAGCGTTGACGGGATCGAGACCGAAAAAAGGCTCGTCCATTACGATGAACTCAGGCTCGTGGAGAAGAGCGCCAATAAACTGGACCTTCTGCTGCATTCCCTTGGAAAGCTCCTCCACCTTGTTTTGCATTTTTTGAGAAATCTCCAGGCGTTCACACCAGTCGATGGCTTTCTGGCGAGCACTGCCGGTCTCCAGACCGTGCAATTGGCCAAGAAAGACAAGGTGATCGAGAACCTTCATCTTTTTGTAGAGTCCGCGTTCTTCGGGGAGATATCCGGTTTTTTCGAGGCTCTTACGCTCAAATGGACGCCCAAAAAGGCTGATCTTTCCCGAATCGGGCGCGGTAATGCCGATCATCATCCGGATCGTGCTGGTTTTGCCCGCTCCGTTCGGCCCCAGCAGGCCAAACACGCCGCCCGGCTCGATTTTGAAGCTGAGATCGTCTACGGCCACAAAGCTGCCGTAGGCTTTACGAACGTTTGCCAACTCGATTGTATACATGGTGGGAAAGTTATCCGTTCTGCTGAGATACGCGGATAGATGATTTAAGGTTACATGATTTCCAAATATTGATCGATCCAATTCCGCACCAACACGCGGTTCTCATCGTTGGAATCGAAGCGCAAGCCGTAGAGCATCTCATTTTCCCTTGACCAGCAAATGAAGGCACGGATGGAAAACTTTTTGGCTCCCGGCAGGGCGAGGACAACATTCACCTGCTCGATAGAAGCCAGGGACGACTGGCCGCGCACGCACATTCCTCCAGCGCTGACTTCCAGAGACATCCCGGAAAACGAACGGCTTTGAGCAGAGATCGCAACCTCCGACACCACCGGAACACGAACATAACGCCGCAACTCATGGATCACGAGCAGGTGCGTGGCACGGACAATCCGCAAAACGCTCTGCCGCTCTAATGGCTCGTCAATCACCGCATTGATGCCGTAGGAAGAGAATTTCAATGCCTCCTGGGTCGAACGAGCCAAGCCGTAGATGACCATGCGCCGGTTTGAACTGGAGCCGCGGGCCGCCGAAAGGATGGCCTCGGCCGCAGGGTCATAGAGCCTTAGAAGGCATGCCTCAAATTTTTGCCGATTGAATAGTGCCGTAGATTCGCCGACGGCGGGCACAACCTGAATGCCGAACTGCCTAAAGCAGTCATGCAGAAAGGCATTTGCGTTCTGATCGATACCCATGCTGGCAACACGGGCAATTGCTTTGGCTGCGGGCGCGGTCCCAAAGGTACTCATACTTCCCCGTCCTTTACCCGTTTTTCCGACCTGCCATATCCAGGCAAAAGCGTTTTTGAGCGGCTTTCCCGTTTTCTTGTTCTCAGCGCAGAAAACCGCCGCCGCGATTCAATTCCCTGATACAACATTCCCGAATACAACATTCCTTAATACAACCCTAGGTCGAAAGAACAGCTAGCTTCCCGAAGATCCGGTCGCTTTTTTGAGCAGAGCGGCAATCACGCGGTTTCTGCCTGCCTGCTTGGCCACATACAAGGCCCCATCAGCGGCAGCCACCAGTTCATCGCGAGTCCTGCCATGTGTAGGATAATCGGCAACTCCGCAGCTAATCGTTACCTGTCTTGGAACTCCTGGAAAATGATGGTCTTCCACCTGCCTCCGAAGTTTTTCCGCTACCGTCATGGCATTTTCGCCCGAGGTTTCCGGCACGATCACGGCAAATTCTTCTCCCCCGTAGCGACACACCAGATCGGATTTGCGCAACGGCTGCTTCAGAATGGCCGAGACAGAGCGCAGCACCTCGTCCCCCAACAGATGACCGAACTCGTCGTTCAGGCGCTTGAAATGGTCGATATCGACCATGATGACCGACATGCGCCCTTGAAAGCGTGAAGCGCGCTCCAACTCGTCAATAATGCGCATTTCAAAATAGCGACGGTTATGGATGCCGGTGAGCCCATCCACATAGGCAAGCTGCTTCATGCGCTCGAAATAGTTGGCGTTTTGAATGGCCGCCGCACAGATGTCGGCGACCGATTCCAGGGGCTGGATATCGTCTGTGTCGAAGGCTTCCTTGCGAGCGCTATCCAATGCCAACACACCAAGCTTCTCCCCAAGGAAGATCAAGGGAACGCACATTTCCGATTGTGTTTCCACAAACCCGGCAATATAGGCTTCGATGTTGCGATCATGCACGTCATTGGCAATGATGCTCTTGCCCTGGGTCAAGGCTTTAGAAGCCAACCCCGCTCCAGGCGCAAGCCGCGAACCCATGGCTACCTTGGGGGTCAACCTTCCCTCGAAGGCGCGGACACGCAGCGCCTCGCCTTCCGCCATGAGCACGGCTACATGGTCGATACGGAACCACTCCAGCAATAACTGGCAGACCACGGTGAGCAACTCATCGAGATCGAGAACGGCGGTGGTCTGGCGGGCAACGGCGTTAATGGCCTCAAGCTGTTCGGCGCGGCGGCGCTCCAACGAATACAAACGCGCATTTTCCAGAGCCAGCGACGCCTGCGTGGAAAACATGGTCAACAGATCGATGGTTTCCTGATCGAAAAAGTCGTACTGGTCGCTCTGGAAATCCAACACTCCCAGCGCCTCATCACGCACCATGAGTGGAATCACAAGCTCGGACCTGGTCTCAGGGACCCTTTCGATGTAGCGGGTGTCTTTGACGACATCCGGGACATAAATTGGACGCTTAATCTGGGCGGAGATCCCAGTAAGACCCATACCGAGCGCCAGTCGGTAGCCTTCCGGCAGGTTGCTGTGTCCAAAATGGGCGCGAACATAAAGCTCACGCTTTGTCTTGTCGATCAGCATGATCGCGCCGTTTTGAAGCTGGAAATAATCCTTGACGATGGACAGGATATGGTTCAAAACCTCATCAAGATCAAACGTGGAAAGGACCGCCTGACTGGCTTCATACAAAATGGCGATCTTTTGCATTGATTCAAGCACGAATCGTCTCCACGAAAAACTGCCATCTTTGAACCACTTAGGTTCCCGGCGGGAAAGAGAACGGCGGCCGGAGGGGGAAATTCTTACTAGTATAAGTATTTGCCCGGAAGGTTGAACAGGGGGAAACGGCCTTTTTCCATGGCAAATGTGCTCTTTTTCGCACCAGACAGCTGGAGGAGAGCTAAAAATGTGCGAAAAACGGCAGGATTATAGCCTTTTTCGGCATTCCCGTATGCTGCTTGCCAAGGTTCTTCTTACGGTTTTTCGTTTATGAGGAAAACCAGTGGGTGAAGACCAAGGGAGCGAAAACCGGGCGGAAAAGCGCACGGCGACCTTGGTTACCCTGTGCTAATGCCTGAACGGCGCTTCAGTGCCGCATCGGGTCAGCGGACCAGCAAATCGGCTGATCCGCCGATATCTTTCATCCGAAAGTATTTGGCCAGGGAAGGATGTTTCTTCGCCACTTCCCTGTACATGGCATGGGCGACCGCCCGGTAGGAAAAGTGTCCAGCAGGCGCGGAGCGCAGCTCTGAAATATAGAGAGTCTCGGCGAAGTCCATTTTGAAAAGAGTTCGCTTGCGGAAACCCATAGGAAGTATGTAGACAGCTTCCGAGGGGCCCGCCGATGCGAAAACCCGATCATGGCAGGCGTGAGCCGTTTGCATCGCCTGCCGGTAACGAGCCTCTAATCCGGCAGACACGAGGTCCGAAGGAGTCTCATAGCCATGCACTGCGGTGAACCCCTGCTCAATTTGCGTGCAACGACGATGGCGGTGCATATCGCGAAAGCCGCCAATATCCATAAGGATGTCAAACTGGAACGGCTGGCCAGAATGAAAGCTTCTCGACAGTTCATCGTAGGCGCCACGCTGGCGCACGCCCAGGTCAATGATTTCGTCACGCTCGGCGGCGGTAAGGCTCTGCACCCGTTCCCGAATTTGCCGGTAGGAATAGTGGCTGGCTGAGTAAAGCAGCGTGGCCGCCATCTCAATTTCCAGATGTGCCGGTTCCACTAAATCCACGAGAGGAGCTTCTTGAATGGCAGCCCCCTGCATCATCTCAGCGGCTGCCTGAGCTAGCTGTTCCCTGGTTTGAATTTCGTAATCGTTGGCATTGGCATACTTCACGAGCGTCGGCGCGACACGCACAGGCCGCAGAAGCTGGCGCTCTGCGCGTTCACCAAGTTCGGAGTCTGTACGTTTAATTTCTTCTACTAACCCGAGCAAAGCATCGTCTTGTACGTTGAACGCAGGTTCCCGCGCAGCCTCTTTCAACAGCTCACCTAGACGCCGTACCTCGCCATAGGTACTGGAAAGCAGGCGCGAGATTTGCGCTTCCAGAGTTCGGGCGTTGACGATTTGCCCCAACGAGGTATTGGTCGCCAGAGGCAACAGGTAGCGAGAATTGTCGAAGGCGCGAGCGCGGAGAGCGCGGTTATAGGAATCCTGATCCATGGTCTCAGGACGCGCAATTTGCCCGGTGTAATACGCGAGCATCTCCCGGCTGAGTGCCTCGTATTCCGCAAAAAGGAAATCCGCCGTGCGGTGGTACTCGCCCCTTAGAACCTGATCTCCCCCAAAATCCGGGGTGTAATAGCCGCTCTTCTTGAAATTCTGGTAGCGCGTGGAGCGCTCCTGGCCGTCCCAACGCTGCTCATCGACGAGGATAATGGCGGCAAGCATCGACAGCTTCTCAATGGCAAAAGCCAGATGAGCGAGATCGGCAATTGAGCGATGCCCGTATTGAAAATAGAAGGTGTTGAGAAACTGCTCGGCCCGTTGTTCGCCGATCTCCTTTAAAGATTGCCGCATGGAGAGCGCTGAGCGCGAATATTTCGCCATCGCATAAGCAAGGACTTCCGGATCGGCTCCATGCACGGCAAATACGCTGACCTGCGGCTCATTCCCCTGGCTTTGCGGCTGCATCTCCGGGCTGGCTCCGTTCTTTTCGTTTGGCTTGGATTGCGTCAAGATCGGATTGGGCATGATGGTAAGGACGATTCTAAAGCAATTGCCAGTCTGACCGTAATGCTTTAGAAAGCGGGAGGCAGGCAGCTTCCGCTCGCGTTTAGAGGGGGCAACTACGCCACTCTTCGACTGGGGTGAACCGACGCTTCCTCGTCATCGTGAATTTGAAGGTCGTCTATTTGAAGATCTTGTATTTGAACGTCGTCGGCAAGACTCTCGGCCCGGCCCAGGGTGCCAAAAATCTTGCGTTTGCGCTGCGACCGCGTGGCGCGTTCGGGCTGGATGCTCTCGCGGCCTTGAGCTTCAGAATCCGCAAAATCCGTCATGCCAGTGACGGCGCCAATGACGACGCCTTGCATATAAAAGGGATCGGCTTCCGGTTGATCGGCAAACCCAAAAATATTGGGAACCGCAGCCGCCACTCCCGCCAGAATCGCGTCGATTTTGCCATGCGTCTCAAAATCGAGGATGCGCGCCCCGCGTCCGGGAAAGCTGGTCACCAAGGCATTGGCGGCTCCGGTAGCTCCGCAAAACATTGCCGCCAACGAGGCATGTTTGTTCTTCTTCCACAGTAAGACTCCCATCAGAAGGAATCCGCCCGCAGTCGCGTAGTCGATTGTTCGATGGGCCTCGGGCGAAATCATCTTGGGTAGTCTCTTGGCTATGACTCCTACGGCCTTGTTGATCAGCGGCATTGGAAACGCTCCTATACCCAACAGATGCGGGGCTGCCGATCAGAAGTTGGCGCGGTAACTGATACTGCCAGCAATCCAATGGGGCCAAGAAAAACCAACCGATTCGGTCTTACCGACGGGACGGCCACATTACAAATTTTGAGCAACCTTAGACGTTTGGGAAAGGCTTAAGCGCCTACGTTAACAATATTTAGAAACCCGAATATTGGGAGGCACTAAAACCATTTCAAAGGAGGCTTGGCCATGACTATAAAGCTATTGACTACGAGGTGTTTGCCGATTTCTGCAGCACTGCTCTTGTTTACAGGGTGTCCGCAAGAAGTGAAACCGCATCAGCCGGGCGCCACCGACGTCTATTGCGTGTATACGGTGACCGCCTCTCGCGGAGGAGGTGCAATCCCGGTTGGGGGTACGATCTGCCTGTTCTGTCCGCCTCCGCCGAAGAATACCTGTTCACAGAAGATGACCATTAGCCCCGCCAAAGGTATTGAGTACGATTTGACTACGTCCGGGCGAACGTGCGTCACCTGCCCTGCGGGCGGCAGTACTTATGAAAAGCCTAATTGAATGCAGCAAATCGGTTGTCAGGAATGCGACGCCACCGGCTGAAGCGCCGCACGAACCGCCAGAAGCTCAGACAATACCCCTGGCAGATCTTTGAGGTTGAGAGCGTTGGCTCCATCGGATTTTGCCTGGGCTGGATTGTCGTGGACTTCCATGAATACGCCGTCAACCCCGGCGGCGACCGCGGCCCTCGATAAAAGAGGGATAAATTCAGGTTGTCCGCCGGAGACGGCTTTACCGTTGGCTCCCGCCGAGGGAAGCTGAACCGAATGTGTGGCGTCAAAGACGACGGGGGCAAATTCCCGCATGATGGCCAAGGAGCGCATGTCCACTACAAGATTGTTGTATCCGAACGAACTGCCGCGCTCGGTCAGGAAGATGTTGTTATTGCCCGATTCACGCACCTTCTCAGCCGCGTGGCGCATATCCCAGGGAGAGACAAACTGCCCCTTCTTGATGTTGATGGAGCGTGCATGGCGGGCTGCTTCCACCAACAAATCGGTCTGGCGGCAAAGGAAAGCCGGTATCTGCACCACATCGACGGCATCGGCAACGCGCGGAACATCCACGGCTTCGTGCACATCGGTCAAGACTGGAACGCCCACGGTTTCCCTAACCTTCTTCAGGATGCGCAAGCCTTCCTCAAGGCCGGGCCCACGAAAACTCTGCAACGAGGTCCTATTGGCCTTGTCATAAGAAGCTTTGAAGATATAAGGAAGGTTGAGATTGCGAGCCACGGCGCTAATAGCATTCGCCATCTTGAGCGCATGGTCCTCACTTTCGATGACGCAAGGACCCGCAATCAGAAAAAGCGAAGCGGATGCGCCAACTTCGAGGCTGCCGATCTTGAATGAGTGGTTATTGGGCATATCGAGCATTCGCGGACGGATCGATTTTACCTTCCCCGGATCGGTCCTATCTTCCTATCGTCCCATGATGCGCTCAGGCCGGTGGAACATCTCCATCTCGTCGTGCAGGTGGTTATCGCGACGGCGGCGGCCACTTTCATAGGAGGCTTTGATAAAAGCGCTAAATAACGGATGCGGCTCAAGCGGCTTGGACTTGAATTCAGGATGGAACTGGCACCCAAGGAAAAAGGGATGATTGGGAATCTCCACAATTTCCACGTAGGTTCCGTCAGGGGTGGCTCCTGTGATCCGCAAGCCGCCGCCAGTCAAGACCGCCTCATACTCACGGTTGAACTCGTACCGGTGGCGATGGCGCTCGTCAATCTCGGTCTTGCCATAGGCGCGAGCGGCGAGGCTCTCCGGTTCGAGCTTGCACGCCCACGCACCAAGGCGCATGGTTCCGCCTAGCTCGTCGATGCCGCGCAGTTCACGCAGCTTGTAGATAATGCGATGCGCGGTGCTAGGATTGAACTCGCTGGAATCCGCTTCTTCCAGCCCGCAAACGTTGCGAGCATACTCGATACATGCAGTCTGCATGCCCAGGCAGATGCCGAAATAAGGAACCTTCTTTTCGCGCGAAAAACGAATCGCGTTGAGCATTCCTTCGATACCACGCTTGCCGAAGCCACCGGGGACCAGAATGCCATCGAAGCCTTCCAACTGAATCTCGTAGTCGCGGCTGCTCTTGTCCTTGGTCTCCAATCCTTCCGCTTCCACCCAGGTAAGCACGAGCTTGAGATTATGCGCGACCGCTCCGTGCACCAGCGCTTCTTTCAGCGATTTGTAAGAGTCCTCATATTCAACATACTTGCCGACAATTCCAATGTGGACTTCATCCTGCGGGTTGTAGACGCGGTGCACGAGATCGTCCCAACGGGCAAGATTTCGTTCTTTGGCTTCGACCCGCAAATAGCGAAGCAGGAGCGTATCGACGTTTTCACGAGCAAAGACCAAGGGCACTTCGTAGATCGAGGCGACATCCTTGGCGGTAATTACAGCCTCGTCTTCAACGTTGCAAAACAGAGCAATTTTGCTCTTGAGGTCTTTCGCAAGAAAACGATCGGTGCGGCAAAGGAGGATATCCGGCTGGATTCCGATGCTCAGAAGCTCCTTGACGGAGTGCTGCGTCGGCTTGGTCTTCAACTCGCCGGCAGCACCAATCCAGGGAACCAGAGTGACATGAACAAAGATCGTGTTGTCGCGCCCCAACTCCTGCCGCATTTGGCGAATAGCTTCGAGAAAGGGCAGAGATTCAATATCGCCAACGGTGCCGCCAATCTCGACAATTGCAATCTCGACATCCTGGCCCACCTTCTTCATGGCGGCTTTAATCTCATTGGTCACATGAGGAATGACCTGGACTGTCTTGCCCAAGTAGTCGCCGCGCCGCTCTTTGGCAATGATCTGCTCGTAGATGCGGCCTGTGGTCCAGTTATTGTCGCGGGAGAGCCGGGCATGGGTAAAACGCTCGTAGTGGCCCAAATCGAGGTCGGTCTCCGCACCATCGTCGGTCACAAACACCTCGCCGTGCTGGAACGGAGACATGGTGCCAGGATCGACGTTCAGGTAAGGATCAAACTTCATCAGATTGACCTTCAATCCGCGACTTTCCAACAGGCAGCCAATGGAGGCCGCAGCCAGGCCTTTCCCCAGCGAAGACACGACGCCACCCGTTACGAAAATATATTTCGCAGACATGAATTCCTCGATTCAGATGTTTGGGATGAAATTGGGGACTCGGCTCCCCGGCTCGCATTCAGTTTGCATGTGCCGTGGAAGCAGTAGGGGTGCACAATCAATTATGCCAAAATTTCAGCCGCAACGAAACTGATATTTCGTTGCGCCTTTCATTCTTCACTTGACCTTCCTTCATGCCTTCATTTGACATAGCGCGGTTTCTCTCCTTTTGCCCAAGGATCGTATTCATGTGCGAAGCGTACGCGATCGGAAATTGGAGGATGATCGTAGAACCAGATCACCGCTAAACGGCTTGGGTACGGATAGGAGAGCCCAACTTCGCCTAGCATCTGGAAGGCGTGCGCGGCAGCCTCCTTTGAATCGGGATTGATGCCATGGGTCACCTCCAGTCCATAGACGTCGGCTTGATGCTCCACTTCGCGTCCGATGCTGTTGCTGATGGGATCGGCCACGAAGTTCAGGACGCCAAAGATGAGGAAGAGCATCGGCAGAGCCGCCCAATCTCCAAGCTCACGCAGATGCCATCTCTGCTGAAAGCGCGGCAGGAGCCATCCGGAGATCCTGTAGGAAAGATAGAGCGCGAGCAACAGCCCTAAAGAACCCAAAATCAAGCCATGCACGATGTGGTTGAGGACGTAGTGCCCCATTTCGTGTCCGAAGACGAAGAGCGTTTCCGCAGTCGTCATCTTTTGCATGGTGGTGTCCCATACAACCACTCTTTTGGAAGCGCCAAAGCCGGTGACATAGGCGTTCAAGGTTGTGACTTTTTCACCGGCCTTCATCTCATACATGCGGTCTCTGGGAATCGACAGGCCGCCACGCTGCACGACTTTCTCAATCGCATCGACAAGCTGAGGATGGCCGGCATCGAGCGGACCGAATTTGTCGAAAAGCGGATCGATCACGACAGGCGCGAGAAAAACAATAAAAATTAGAGTTGGCGTGGCAATCAACCAGGAATACAGCCACCAGCGCGTTGGGCTCTTGCGGATTACAATCACGAACATCCACAACAAAGGCACGCCAAGAGCCAGGGTGAGGATTTCGCCTTTCGCGAAATCTCCAATCCAGGAAGACCATCCCTGGACAGAGAGGCCGTAGAGCAAACCGATCTGGTGGCGATAGGCGTCGAGCGGCAAGGCCAGGAGATTCAGAGTAAGCAAGAACAAAGGAACGGCGATTAGAGCCTGGATAAAGCTGTGCCGCGAGATCGATTCTGCCCAGTCGCGGTAACGCGCCGCGATACCGAAAAAGAGCAGCGCCAGAAGAACCGCGAGAGAGCAACTCCACTCAACCACCATGAGCTGCCCGCGCAGATCGTACAGAGCCTTGGATTGTTCAAGTTTGTCCGGAGGAAGAGTGTATTCGACTGTAGATTGTGTACGGCTCGCGGATGCCTCGATGGGCGAAGAGCCCGCAGCAACCTGCCCGTGGCCCCTGGCGTTGCAGGTCAACAAAAGAATCGCCATCAAGACGGCATGCTTCAATAGAGAATTCTCCTTCTCGGTTTCTTCTATACTTCGAAGCTTCGAGGCTGAAATTGGCCTAAAAAATAGGCGCAAATTTTGGCCGATTTCATCCCCTCTGTGCGATGCTATTGGAGAGAGTGGCGCGGTCTTAAGAATTAAGAAATCCGGAAATCAGTAAATCATGCCGAAGCATTTTAAGAAAGCAGTCATCCTGTTTTTCGTTTCCGCTGTGTTGAGCCTTGTGGGAGTCTCCTCAATCGCCGCTCAACAGAACCCCAAGCGGTTGGTGCTGAAAGACGGCTCCTTTCAGACTGTGACGCAATGGGAGGTCAAGGGCGACCGTGTGCGCTACTACAGCTCCGAGCGCTATGGCTGGGAAGAAATTCCAGCAAGCCTGGTGGATTGGCTAGCAACGGAGAAGTACAACAAGGAACGGGACGCCGCGCGCGCGGTAATGGCCGGACAGGTATCCAAGGAAGAAGAAGAGGACCGCAAGGCCGAGGACACCCGGTCGCCGATGGTGGCTCCAGGCTTACGACTGCCTGACAGCGGCGGGGTCTTCCTTCTGGATGATTTTCGCACTGAACCACAGCTCGTGGAATTGCCGCAAAATGCCGGGGATATCAATAAAGAAACGGGCAAGAACATTCTGCGGGCGGCAGTGAACCCGATTCCTCTTTCATCGAAGCAGACCGTGGAATTGAAGGGCGCCCACGCCCATATTCAGTCGCACATACCGCAACCCGTGATTTACGTGAACGTCGCTCCAACGGACGATCTGGCTTCCAATGTTGCGGGAACCGGAGACTCCGGCAAGGGCCAGCCGGAAGAGAGGTACAGAATTATTCGGCTGCTCACCAAAAAAGACAAACGAATCGTCGGCAACCTGAATATCGGCCTCACCGGGAACGTCACGCAGAAAGAAAGCTGGCTCAAGACCACCAGTTCCCAGGTGGGCGACTGGACCGAGGTGACACCAGCTGAGCCACTGCTTCCAGGTGAGTACGCCCTGGTGGAGATGCTCGACAAGAAGCAGATCAATCTCTACGTTTGGGACTTTACTGTGGACCCTGCCGCTCCTGCCAATCCAACGGCGTGGACAGCGCAGAAGCAGGCGCAGACCGTTCCGGACACACCTCCCAAGCTGCAGCCACGGCCTAAGTAGAAAACACTTTTCAAGCAGCATTTGCTGGCCATATTCCTCCTATTTGACCCAATTGACTGCCATTTAAGAAAAGAAAGATGTTTTTCGATTTTTCCTTTCAATATTCACCTATTATTTCAAGGCCGTTTTTATAAGTCACTGAAGCTCAGCTATGCGCAGAATGCGGCTTTGGGGCAGCAAGCGCCGTCACGGCCGCCTGAATATCTTCATTTCTAATTGATTTTTGGGGGCGTTTTGAAACACGCAAATTAATCAAGTGGAATGACTGTTTACGGGATGGTTTTACGCGGTGCGGCAGGGGCACTTTTTTTCCGTTGCACCGATGATCCAGAACCCACCCTTTGCTCCGAACGCAAAGACCAAGGGCGCGCTCTCCACAAAGGATGGGGCACCCACTTTCCCGTGAGAAGTAGATTTTCGTGTTCAGGTTGTGACCGCCGCGAATACGTTCTTAGGCTATGAATTGGTTACGGTCTTGGCGGTTTTTTGTTTCTGCGACTTCCAATAGAAATATAGGGGCACACCAACCAGCACGATCGCAATTCCGGCCAAAGCTTCCCCGGTTTTTTCCACCAGCGCATTGACGGCCCATGCGCCTGTAATGATCACATACAGCGCAGGGAGCCATGGGTACCCGGTACAACGGTAGGGACGGTGCGCATCCGGCATTTTGCGGCGCAAGACAAATACCGCAAGCACCGTCAGCAGATAACTGAGCACCATCATGAACATGACGTAGGTAAAGAGCTGATCGTAGCGGCCACTTAAAGCCAGGGCCGCCGACCAGACGCCCTGCAACACGAGGCTGGCGACAGGCGTCCGCCAGCGAGGGCTGACCCGGGCCAGCGCCCGAAAGAAAACGCCATCCTCGGCCATCGCGTAGTAGACGCGCGCTCCCGTCATGACGGCCGCCGCCATGGCACCAAAGCAGGAGATCGCGATCATCAGAGCCAGCCATCGTCCGGCTCCGGCTGAAAACATGGAGACCGCCGCAGCTTGCGCCACCGCCGTTTGAGAGGCAATCTCGCTCATCGGAAGCGCATACAGATAGGTGAGGTTGATTAGCAGATACAGCACGCCCACAATCAGAAGGCCAAATATCAAAGCGCGCGGCAAGTTGCGCTGCGGATCTTTGACCTCCCCCGCAACCCAGGTGATATACACCCATCCGTCATAGGCCCAAAAAACCGCGATGAGAGCGACGCCAATGCCCGCCAGCAGAGAAGGGCTTCCGGGAGCGGCGGGCAGAGGCTGAGAGTAATGAGTCCACGATCCTTTGCCTATCGCCAACCCGAGAAGGACAAATGCGGCGATCGCCGCAAACTTACACCAGGTGGCTACATTTTGGAGTGCGGCTCCGCGGCGCACGCCAAAGATGTTGACGGCCGTTTGCAGAGCAATCGCTCCGACGGCAACCAGGTGTCCTCTGGTGAGCGTAAAGAAACCAAGATCGAGAACAGGATGGCTCGCCTGAAGCGCCGGAAATACATGACCGGCGTACTCCGCGAAGCCCGCTCCGAGGGCCGCAATCGTTCCGCCGACGCTGACAGTGAAGATCATCCAGCCGTAAAGAAAAGCAGCGAACTCTCCGTAGGCTTCGCGGATGTAGACATACTGTCCCCCGGCTTCGGGAAACATGGCGCCGATTTCGGCAAAGGCAAAGCAGGCAAGCATGGTGATCGCCACGCCAATCACCCATATCGAGAGGAACATGCCGGGAGTGCGGGTGCTGGCGGCGATATCTTTGGCAGTGAGAAAAATTCCGGAGCCAATGATTCCGCCCGTGAGCAGGAGAATGGAGTCGAGCAGTGAGAGTCCGCGGACTAGTTTCGTTGGCTGGGACAATTTTGGTGCGACCCTGTGATTTTGGCGCTTAGATATAATCTCGTTTCTGCGGTTGCCGTCAAGCGTAAAGGTCAGAGCAATTGCATGAAAACTCTTGATAGCCTCTTTATGTGAAGGGGAAGGTTCGTTAAAGGCAAGCCTGGGTTTTAAAACGCCGAGTGAGCGCGCTCTCCACAAATGATGGGGCACCCATTTTCCCGTGAGAACTAGATTTTCGTAGGATTCAGGGTGTGAATTAAGGAAGATGAAGACCCAAATGAGATCCAAGCCGATTCTGAGAAAGCTGATCGATCCGGATATTGCACAGGCATCCACGCTCCCAGCCAACTATTACCTGGATTCGGCCCTGGAGGCACAAGAGAAAGAAGAAATCTTCTGCCGGACCTGGCAGGTCGTAGGGCACACCAGCCAGTTGGCAAAACCCGGTTCCTACTTCACCACCAACCTCGCAGGTGAGCCGCTGCTGATCGTTCGCAATACTTCTGGGGACGTAAAAGGTTTTTATAACGTCTGCAAGCATCGCGCAGGCCCTCCGGCGGAAGGCTGCGGAGAAAGAAAAGTTTTTCGCTGCGGCTACCATGGCTGGACCTACTCCCTGGACGGAGCGCTGCTGAATGCTCCGGAATGTGAGGGCGTTGAGAACTTCCAGCGCGAAGACTTCGGACTAACGCCTGTGCGCCTGGAAATGTGGGAGGAGCTGATTTTGGTAAACCTCGATCCAGAAGCGGAGCCGCTGGCCACATCGCTCGGGAGATTACCAGAGCAGGCGGCGTATTTCCAATTCGGACGGATGAAGCTCTTCGAACGCCGCATTTACGAGATGGAATGCAACTGGAAGATCTACATCGATAATTATCTCGAAGGGTATCATCTGCCGAGCGTGCATCCAGGGCTCAACCGCGAACTGGATTATGGGAGCTACACCACAGAATTATTTGAATCCTATTCTCTGCAATCAAGCCCCATTCGCGGACCTGAAAACGAAAGCAGTACGACCAGACGTTACTCGCAGGCCAAAGGCGACGACGTCGCGGAGTATTTCTGGATCTTCCCCAACTGGATGCTGAACTGCTATCCGGACAATGTTTCTCTGAATATTGTTCTACCGGTCTCGACGGAACGCTCCATCGCGATCTTTGAATGGTATTTTCCGGAATATGTACTCCAGACGGATGTGCCGGCGCAAACGGTGCATTTCAGCGATGAGATTCAAATTGAGGATGTTCGCATCTGCGAGACGGTCCAGAAGAATCTACATTCAAGGTCTTATAGCCGGGGGCGTTACAGCGTGAAGCAGGAGCGCGGAGTCCACCACTTCCACTCGCTTTATGCCGGAGCGCTGGGACTTTAAAGGACGGAAATTCTCGGGCAGGGCGATAATCTTTAAAGTTTTCATTGATCCATTTCGACGACCCTGCTTTCAG
>Ga0070734_10001557_pt1 | contig 32619 bp, 25 predicted proteins | sample Coa_R1_8_FD_66444 | JGI IMG/M metagenome (GOLD analysis project Ga0070734, IMG submission 66444) | Surface soil microbial communities from Centralia Pennsylvania, which are recovering from an underground coalmine fire - Coalmine... | ecosystem: Environmental > Terrestrial > Soil > Unclassified ... | reverse complement strand
TTCATTTCTACAAGTCTTCATTTCTACAAGTCTTCATTTCTACAAGTCTTCATTTCTACAAGTCTTCATTTCTACAAGTCTTCATTTCTACAAGTCTTCCCCTTCTTCTTCACCTTCAACCTCGATTGCCTCTGCGATCTGGTCTAGACGTTCTTTCGCAAGCGCTTCGAGGCGCACAGCCTGCAAAACTAAAGTTCGTCGCAGACCCTTCTGTACTTTTCGCTCAACGATGATCTTGGCTAGATCGGCTATCGTTGCGGCACGTTGGGCGATTCTGATGTCGGGATGCTGTCTGGCCTCGTAAATCGGTGACGGTACAATGCGATGTCGATACGACTTCGGGAGCTTGATTTCCTTTGCCTTGGGAATGTCCTTTTCGTTGAGTACAAACTTGAGCTTCGAATCAGCGATGACTTTCGTCTTGACTGTGTATTCCGCACCGGCCAATGTCTCTTCGATCTCCTCTTTGCTCTTTCCTTCTACATCAATCGGCCACAATTCAACCTCCGCCACTTCAATGGGATCGAGAACACTCATGGCAACCGCATCAGTTCGCTGGTTAGTTAGGTGACGGCGTATGCGTGTTCCCAAACGCTCTTTAGTGCGTCCGACATAAATCGGCTCCCCAAAGTAGTCATAGAACGCATAGACCCCGTGCTGCGAACTCCCAATCCTGCTGCCTTTCTCGTCTTTCAAGGCAAGAAGGGATTCGATTTCCTTCCTGACGGCCTCGGTCTCCGGGACTACATCTGACGGCGGCGCTTTCTCCATAGGCTTCTTTTCTTTCGGTTTCGCCTCAGCGGGTTTTGTCGGCTCCGGCACAGTTCACCTTTGGGACTGTCCCAATGTTGTCACGTCGGGACGTAGGAGACTGTTTATTCCGTAGATTCCCACAGGTTGTCATGCTATGTTGGCTCAGCGATTCTCAGAGAGATGGTTGCGGCGACGGCGATTCTTAATCAGTTCAAGGTTGATTCCTACCCACCAGTTTTTTCGGACGAATTTACCTGCATCGAATTCTTCGCTGGCATCGGTCTGACCCATCTCGGCCTAAGCTCTCACGGTTGGAAATGTCTGTATGCGAACGACATCAACCCCAAGAAACTGAGAATGTATGCGACGTGCTTCAGCGAAGTAGAACATTATCACGTCGAAGATGTCTGGAAGACTGATCGCATACTAGCGAGAATCCCACCGCAGCGTGTTGATCTTGCTACAGCGTCATTTCCGTGTGTTGATTTATCACTCGCGGGAAATCTGAAAGGCTTGGCCGGAAAAGATTCCGGTGCGTTTTATGGCTTCATCAAGGTGATGACGAAACTCCGTGAGCAACGGCGGGCACCAAAAGCTGTCCTGATAGAGAACGTCATCGGGTTTCTTAGCGCTCATAACGGTATATTTTTCCGTGTCGCTCTCCAGCAACTTGCCGACCTCGGCTACTTTGTTGATGCCTTCGTCATTGATGCAAAACACTTCACGCCCCAAAGTCGGCCGCGAGTGTTCATTGTTGGCTTTGAGCGGTCGTTGATGCCGGAGAAGCAGTATCAGTATTGCCTTTTTGACGGCGATTCGCAGAACTCCTTTCGTGAGAACCCGGAACCGCTGATGAGCACAATGCGACCCCGACGCCTTCTTGAGAATCTCGGGACAACGAAGCTGAAGACTGGTTGGGTTCCGTTACTGTTGCCACAGCTACCCAGGGAGAATCGCAATCTCGAACAGTGCATCGACAAAGATGACTCTCAGGACTGGTGGAAGGAATGGCGAGTAAGGAAGCATTTGGCAGAAATGCATCCCACACATCTTAGACGCATCAGGACTCTGAAGAAAGGCACAAGTCTCAGTGTTGGCACGATTTACCGCAGAGTACGGGAAGGTAAATCTCGATCCGAGGTTCGCACTGACGGGCTTGCCGGATGCCTCCGCACTCCTCGTGGTGGGAGCAGTAAGCAAATAGTGTTCATAGCAGGACAGGGTAGGATTCGGATGCGATGGATGACTCCCCGTGAGTACGCCCGCCTTCAAGGCTGCCCCGACTACCCGATCACAGTCGAGAGGAATGAGGCCCTTTGGGGCTTTGGTGACGCTGTCTGCGTTCCTGTGATCAGCTGGATAGCGGAGAATGTCTTATCGCAGCTTTTCACCGCTCGTCAACTTCAGCAGGCGGCGAGCGACTGAATCCAGATTTCGCAATTTACATTCCCAGATCACAGCAGTTCTCCAACCTGCTCTTCGTAATTCATCACGAACTCGCCTATCCCGGCGACGGTTCCTATCGATCTTCTTGACCCAATAATCGACGTTTGATGTCGGCAGGGCTGAGTTCTTGCACCGAGCGTGGGCGTGCCAGAAACAACCATGTACGAAGACCGCTAATCGGTGTTTGGCCAGTAAGAAATCAGGCCGTCCCAGCAGATTGGCAGGATGTCGAGAGAAGCTCAACTTGAGAGATCGAAGAAGAGACTCGCATTTTCTTTCGGGAGTCGTGCCTGTTGAATGCACTGCACGCATGATTCGACTGCGTTCATTTGTTGTGAAAGTATCCACGTCGCTACCTCTATCATATGTGTAGTAAACGCCGGCGCGCACGAGATTCCCTTCGACTCCGCTCAGGGCAGGCTCCGTGTCCGACCCACACGGCTTGAACAGCAGATTCCTACGCACATTCTCGCCGCTGACGCGGCTGCGAAAGGCTCGGAATGACAAGGTGGATGGGGCGGTGGCGGTGCGCGCGATTCCCTTCGACTTCACTCAAGAGCAGGCTCTGTGTCCGACCCACACGATCAACTTCCCCACCCTGTCGCACAGAACGCGACAAGGATGGGGCACCCGGCCCATACTAAGGTTATACTTTTTAGACACGATACTTTTTACCCTTAAATCTAAAATCTCATGTCATTTCCTATCACTACGATTGCTGAAATCGGTAAGCATGAAGGCCAGACGGTCACGATTCGCGGATGGCTCTATAACCTGCGCGAGAGCGGGAAACTTTTATTTCCCCAATTTCGGGATGGTTCCGGCGTGATTCAGGGCGTTGTCCCGAAGAATGCGGTCGCGCCGGAAATATTTGAGACGCTGAAGACTTTGACGCAGGAGTCGAGCGTGATTGTCGAAGGCAAAGTCCGGGCGGACAAGCGGGCGCATGGCGGCTATGAACTTGATGTGAGCAACGTGCAGGTGGTGCAACGGGTTGCGGAAAACGACCCGTTTCCGATTTCACTGAAAGAGCATGGCGTCGAATTTTTGATGGAGCACCGGCACCTGTGGGTGCGAACTCCGCGACAGGCGGCCATTTTGCGGGTACGGGCGGAGATCATCAAGGCGGCGCGGGATTTCTTCGATGAGCGCGGATTCACGCTGACCGATCCGCCGATTCTTACGCCAGCGGCGTGTGAAGGCACGAGCACGCTTTTCCCTGTGGATTATTTCGACGAGCAGGCTTATCTGACGCAATCCGGACAGCTCTACATTGAAGCAACGGCGATGGCGCTGGGCAAGGTTTATTCATTCGGGCCAACGTTCCGGGCGGAGAAATCGAAGACGCGGCGGCATTTGACTGAATTCTGGATGGTGGAACCGGAAGTGGCGTATGCGCAGCTTGATGACATCATGGATTTGGCGGAAGGGCTGCTGAGTTTTCTGGTGAAGCGCTGCCTGGAAAAACGTCGGGCGGATTTGACGACGATTGGGCGCGACATCAGCAAGCTGGAAAAAGTGGAAGCGCCGTTTCCGCGCATGACTTATGACGACGCGGTGAAGATGCTGCAAGATGGTCATGCGAAGGGCGCGCTGGAAAATAAGTTTGAGTGGGGCGGCGATTTAGGCTCTCCCGATGAGACGTATATTTCATCGCAATTCGACAGGCCGGTGATGGTGCATCGGTATCCGGCGACGGTGAAGGCGTTTTATATGGAGCCCGATCCGCAGCGGCCGGAGTTGGCGTTGTGCGTGGATGTGCTGGCGCCGGAGGGTTACGGTGAGATCATTGGCGGGTCGCAGCGTATGGCTTCGTATGACTTGCTGGTGAAGCGGATTCATGAGCATGGGCTGCCGGAAGAAGCGTTCAAGTGGTATTTGGATTTGCGGAAATATGGCAGCGTGCCGCATGGCGGATTTGGCATGGGCGTGGAACGGGCGGTGGCGTGGATTTCCGGATTGGAGCATGTGAGGGAGACGATTCCGTTTGCGAGGACGTTGAATAGGATTTATCCGTAAACATCTTTCACCGCGGAGGACGCAGAGAGCGCAGAGAAAGACAAATGCATAGGTCCCTCGCTCGCTCAGGATGACAACGTGGTTAAAGGGCACGGGGAGAATCCCTTGATGGGCCGGTGGCGAGAGGCAAGGGGTCCTTCGACTCGCGGATTTTCGCGATGCGGAAATCGCGCTTCGCTCAGGATGACAAAGTATTGTTTATATGAAAACTAACGTTTCATTTTCGAGCATTACTCCTAAGAAAATTCGGGTGATTGGGGTGCCGCTGGATTTAGGGCAGTCGAGGCGCGGCGTGGATATGGGGCCATCGGCTGTGCGCGTGGCAGGGCTGGAAGCCAGATTAGAGGCCCTCGGCCATGTCGTGGAAGACGGCGGCAATGTAGCCGTCGCCATTCCCGAGCAGAAAAAAGAGGGCGCAGCGAACGCGAAATATCTCAAAGAAATTACGGCGACGTGTACGAAGCATGCGGAGTTAGTGGTCAAGACATTGGAGGCTGACAAAATTCCTCTCGTGCTCGGCGGAGATCATTCTGTGGCGGCGGGAACCGTGGCCGGCGTAGCTGAATTTTATCGCCGTAAAGAACAGAAAATTGGCTTGATCTGGATCGATGCGCACACGGACATCAATACGCCGGAAACTTCTCCAAGCGGGAATGTGCACGGCATGCCGCTGGCGGCGTTGCTGGGACTGGGCCCTTCTGAGCTGGGAGATATTTTCGGGTTCTCTCCAAAAATAAATCCGGAGAATTGCGTGCTGGTTGGCATTCGCGACGTGGATGCGATTGAAAAAGAAAACGTGCGGAAGTCGGGCATTCATGTCTTTACTATGCGCGATATTGATGAGCGAGGGATGCGAACCGTCATGGAAGAAGCGCTTCGCATTGCTGGTCGCGGGACTGCTGGCTATCACATCTCGCTCGATATGGACTGGGTTGATCCAGAAGACGCGCCCGGTGTTGGAACGCCGGTGTGGGGTGGCGCGACCTATCGCGAAGCGCATCTTGCCATGGAAATTATTGCTGACCACGGACGGATGTTGAGCTTCGAAATTGTGGAAGTGAATCCGGTGATTGACGAACACAACCAGACGGCTGATTTGGCGGTGGAGTTGGCGCTGTCGGCATTCGGGAAAAAGATTTTGTAATTGCTGTAGGCCTCACCGCCGAGTACGCAGAGATCGCAGAGAAAATCAGGGAAATCCGAAAAGCAAAGGCGGCGGCCAGGAGTGTCCGCCCCACACGGGTTGTGTACCCTCACTTCACTTATTTTGCCGGCGATGAATTCACAAAATCGGTTACCAGTTGATTGAAGTGGGTTGGATCATCCACAAACATCGCATGGGCGGCGTCTTTCATCACTGAGATTTGCGCCTTGGGCAGCTTGCTTTGCAATATTTTTCCTTGCGCTTCCATGCGTGATTCGCAGATGTAGAGAACCGGCTTGTCCATTTTTGCCAGCGCCGGTGTGAAGTCGCCTTTGGAGAGCACGTTGTAGAGCTCGGTGATGGCCGAGTTGGTGGGCGTCTTCAATGCCTGCTCTTCCACGTGCTGGATGTATTCTTCGCTTGGCTTGGTGGCATACATGCCGCGGACAAACTGATCGGTAAATTGCTTGCGATTCGTCTGAAATGCCTCAAGGAACGACGCCATGCCTTTTTGAATGGGGGCATCGCTGGCATCTACGAAGCCGTCCACCAAAACTGCGCCGCGCAAATTCGCGGAGCCAAATTGATCAATGAAACTCAAGACATCGGGCACGCCATTTGACCAGCCAACGAGTACGACGGAAGAAATCTTGAGGTGGTCCATGAGTTCTTTTACGTCCTGCGCATGGCGGGCAGGGTAATTGCCGTCGGAGGCTTTCTCTGAGTCGCCTTGCGATCTCAGATCAATAGAGACGACACGAAACTGCGCGGAGAGCGCGTCGATTTGCGCCTCGAAAATGTCGGCGGCCATGGTCCAGCCGGGAATGAACAGAATCGCTGGGCCGCTGCCGGCGTCGAGGTAGTGCAGGGTGATGCCATCGCTGGTGCGGAAGGTTTCGCTTTTGGCGTGGACGGCTGCGTTAGATACAGAAGAGATCAGCACGAAAGAAAAAAGCAAGCAAGGCAGGAATCGGTATTTTTTCATGACGCGCAGTAGTCTAACATTGCGGAAGCCAAGTACGTTAGCAGCCGAACCAATGCTGCGATTGACGGCGATGGCGTGAACGTCCAGACTAAAAAGTCATGAAAAAACTGCGAGTTGGAATTTTATTCGGCGGGCGCAGCGGAGAGCACGAAATTTCCCTGCTGTCGGCTGCATCGGTGTTTAACGCGATTGATAAGAGCAAGTATGAAGTCGTACCCATTGGCATCACAAAAGAAGGACGCTGGGTGACGGCGGCGGATGCGGAGAGATTGCTTAAGGGTAAAACTTCGAGCGAGTCGCATTTGCGAGCGGGGGACCCTGAGGCCACGCCTGGCGCGGCGGTTTTGGCGAAAGGCGAAGCAGTGGTCGTGCCACCGGAGCCGCACCATCGCGGCAGCTCGGCAATGGTCCCGTTTGAAACAGACGCTTTGGCTCGACGGGCGAGTGATCGCGCCATCAATGTGGATGTGATTTTTCCCGTGCTCCATGGAACTTTCGGAGAAGATGGAACAATTCAAGGATTGCTGGAGCTGGCTGACCTTCCCTATGTTGGCGCGGGAGTTCTGGGATCGGCGGCAGGTATGGATAAAGACATTATGAAGTCGTTGTTCCATGCTGCCGGATTGCCGATCGTCAAGCACGTGACAATTCTGCGCAGTGAGTGGGAAGCAGATAAGAAAAAGACGGAAAAGAGAGTTGAAAAAGCTCTCAAATACCCGGTGTTTGTAAAGCCGGCGAATTTAGGGTCTTCGGTCGGAATCTCAAAAGCACGCGATCGCAAAGAACTCGGCCCAGCCATCGCTGAGGCGGCGAAGTTTGACCGCAAGATTGTGATTGAGCAAGGCGTGGGCGGGAAGAAAAAGAAGGCGCGGGAGATTGAGTGTTCTGTGCTGGGGAATGATATTTTGGAGGCCTCGATCGCCGGGGAGATTGTTCCGGCGACGGAATTTTACGATTACAACGCAAAATATCTGGATGAAGGCTCGCAGCTGATTATCCCCGCGAAGCTATCAAAGGCTGAATCCAAAAAAGTGCAGCAACTGGCCATGGCGGCGTTCAAGGCAGTGGATTGCGCGGGTCTGGCGCGGGTGGATTTCTTAATGGACCCTTCATCGCGCAAGATTTATTTGAACGAGATCAATACCATGCCGGGATTCACTGCGATCAGCATGTATCCCAAGCTGTGGGCAGCATCGGGGCTAAGTTATCCCAAACTGATCGAGCGGTTGATTGAGTTGGGCATGGAACGTCATGCTGAGAAGAAGCGAAATCAGTATAGCCGGTGAGGAGATGACAGCAGGTCCTTCGACTGCGTGAGTTCCTTCGCGCGCGAATGAACTCACTTCGCTCAGGATGACACGGGTGGGGAGTGCTGAATGACGTTGAGCGACTCGCTCCGGAGAACAAAAAAGGCGCGCCGCCAAGGCGCGCCTTCATTCTTGCTAACGGTCTAGTGGCAACCATCGGTGTAGCTGGTTAGGGCATTGTTGGCTGCGGTGAGGGTGACGTCATAGCAAACGCCGTTTGAGCCGAAAATGCTGTACTGTTGCGAGCTGGCCTGTCCGGAGTTGCCGATCAAAAACCCACCGCTGGTAAATTGCAGGGCGTCGGTCGTGTTCACGAGATTGTCCACGGCTTCGGATTGAGTTTGTACGTTGTTTTTCGCATTGGTGGTGTCGTTGTAGTTTTCCTGGCGGATGGTTGTCGTTTGCGTTTCCGTGCCATTCGAATTCACAACGATGTTGAGGTCCACATTCAACGGCCAATTCTGCTGACTGGAGGTTGAGAGCGTAGCAGCGCCGCCGTGTTGAGTGGCCGTGGATGCAATCGTGGTCTGCTGTGAGATGTTCTGCACATAAGTCGCGCTGGTGATGTCGAAGCCCTGAATGCTGGAAAAGTTAATGTTCTGTTGCAGGCTGGTGGTTACTTTTCCATAAGGCTTGGTTACGTATCCGGTAATGGTGAAGCGGCGGTTGGATGTGACCGACACCGTGCCAGTAATATCCCCGTTGCTCTGGGTCTGGATGTTTTCAATCACCTGCGGATTGGGGGCGGCCGTCAGCGTGTTCTTTGTGATTGCGCCGGACAAATCCGTATTGTTCGGATCCTGGTATAGCAACAAGGTTGCAGTCGCCGAGAAATAATTGTTGGCGTTGAACACGCTGAGCGCAATCGTGTGCGGCTGGCCATTGCTCAACACGCCTGCAAATGGCGTGAGGTTTACGCGATACGGAACAAAGTTGAGAGTTTGGACACCGGGCAGCGGGAACCACAAGTAAGGATCGATGCCACCAGTGAAAATCCACGGGTAGATGGGGGCAACGCCCGCGGGTTGACCATCAATTGTGATTTCGCCTTCGCGGAAAGCGGTATTGCCGCAGCTTTGCAGTTCGGTGCTCAGGTCGTTGGGAACGCAGGTGTACCAGAACTCATCATCGTTTTGACTCTGCGCGAAAACATCGAGGTACGCAGCTTCAACATTGGTAGGTAAAGTGAAGGTCTGCGAGAGCGTGCTGGTTGAGTCAGTAAGAGTGACTGTGCCCGGCGTGGATGTCATGGGCAAAACCTGATCGAATGGCCGCGGTGGCGGAGCCACGGAATTATCGATGGGATAAAACTGCAGTTCCGCACTCGCATAGATGATGCCGGTGTACTGGCTGTTTACAAGGTTGCCGATATCGGCCTGACCCTGCTGTGTGGTGGTAAACAAGGGGCTGTAATCCGTCAGATCGGTCTGCACAACCCAGTTGGGGCTGAGATTTGAGCCGGGCTCGGCTGTTGTGCCGAAGAAAATATTTGTGCCGCCAAACCAGAAATTAGCAGTGCGGTCATATTGCACGCCTGGAGTCACGTAAATATTGGCAACGAAAACGACCTTTTGCCAGGGGCCGGGGCAATTCGCCGGCGGCGTATAGGTGAAGCTATAAGGATTGAAGTTGTCGAATTCGGCGTTGTCAAAAAGCGTGACGGTGCACGGCGTTGTGTGCGGGCGCGGCACAGGAGGATCGGCAGTCACTGTGTTCGAGGAGCCGATTTTGTAAGGAGCATTCGCTGCAAAGGCAGCGCATACACAAAGCAGAATTGTGGAAATGCAAATTGCGATACGCATAGGGGACCCTCTAGATGCTTGAGATGCGGAACAGATACAGCACAAGATATTAACGGTTTTGCCGCAAAACGCATAGAGAAATTATGCTTGCTAGTAGGCCGGAAGCGGCTATGGGCAAGGATTTTAACGATCTTCCGATGTGACCCCAAAGAAAGCTTCCACCTGGGCAATTTCGGTGGTCTTGCGGTAGTTGGGCAAGCTTTCAATGAAGACGCGGCCATATTGCTTCTTCAGAATGCGATTATCCAAAAGAACTAATAATCCGCGGTCGTGAAGCGAGCGAATGAGGCGCCCGAATCCTTGTTTGAGTGTGATAACTGCCGCTGGGACTTGATATTGGAAGAAAGCGTTGCCGCCTTCAGCGTCAATGGACTTAACGCGCGCGGCGACAACCGGATCGCTCGGCACTGCAAAAGGAAGGCGATCAATGATTACGCAGCTCAGCTGATCCCCTTGAACATCCACTCCCTGCCAAAATGAAGAAGTGGCAAACAAAACCGCGTTGGGCGTGAGGCGAAACTCTTCGAGCAGCGCTGTTTTGGGTGCATCGCCTTGCAAAAGCAGAGGAAATTCCACCTGGCTGAGCAGGCGTTCGTAAATGTCGTGCATTTGTGCATAGCTGGTGAAAAGCACGAATGCGCGGCCACGAGTGATTTCTAAAATTTTACGGATGCGATCCGCTGCTTGCGCGGTGAACTGTGGCGTACGCGGATCGGGAAGATCAGGCGGAACATAGAACATGGCCTGGTTCTCGTAGTCGAAATGCGAGGGCAGGACAACTTCACGCACGTGCTCCAAACCGAGGCGCCGCCGGATATATTCGAAACCGCCGCCCACCGCGAGCGTGGCGGAGGTGAGAACAACACAATCAAGTTTGTCGAACAACGCGAGCTTGAGAATGGGCGCAACATCAATCGGCGTCGCTTGAAGAAAAACATTCTGGCGGTCGCGGCCACTGCGGCGGCGTTCAATCCAGAAAACCGTGTTGCGGCCTTCTGATTCCATTAGAAAGTTAAGATGCACTTGCAGCTCTTGAGCGCGCCGGGCGAAATTGTAAACTTCCTCCGGCTTGGAGGGGATATTTTCCAGCTCAGAATTCAATCTCTGAAGGGACTGTTGCAGGGCAACAAATTCCTCTCCGTTTTCCTCGAGAAATTCGCGGCGATTTTCAAAAGCAAAGCGTCCATCGCCCTGAGGCAACACAGCAAAGAAAAACATGGCGCGATCGCGTACGCTTTTTGTTGCACCGGAAAGACTCGCTGACAGCAAATGATTACGCTGCAACGACGCCTCTACGTCGCGGCACAGCTCCTCGAAGCGGGAATTGCTGATCCCCACGCCGAAGTAGCTGCCGGCGACATCTTCAAGTTCATGGGCTTCGTCAAAGATCACGGTGCCCACTTCAGGCAAGATACCCGCATCCGGCGCGTATTCGGATTGCTGCTTGATGCCAAGATCGGCAAAAAATAAATGGTGGTTTACGATAATAATGTCGCTCTCTTGCGCGCGGCGCCGCATCTCCGTGATAAAGCAGCGCTCGAATGAACTGCATTTTTGGCCGAGGCAGGTATCGGCGCGAGCGTCGAGCTTGTGCCATAACGCGCTGGCTTCGGGTAGAGCAGCGAGTTCGGCACGATCTCCGGTGGAGGTCGTTTTCTCCCAGGCGGCAATAGCACGATAATGTTCGATCTCTTCCAGGCCGCTTAAAACAGGCTGATCGGTAAGATCGTAAATTTTCTTGCGGCACAGATAATTGCCGCGGCCTTTCATATAACAAACATTTAACTTCCCTTCCCCGGCGGGAAACAACGCTTGCTCGAGAAAAGGAATATCCTTGTAGAAGAGCTGCTCTTGCAGATTTTTGGTGCCGGTTGAAATAATGACGCGCTTGCCGGAACGAATCACGGGCAGCAGATAAGCCAAAGTCTTACCCGTTCCGGTCCCCGCTTCCACAATGACATGACGGCGTTGTTCGATGGCTTGCTCGACGGCTTGCGCCATTTGCAGCTGTCCGCGACGAAACTCGTAGGCCGGATGCGTTTTTGCCAGCACGCCACCGGGCGAGAAAAATTGGTGCAGAGAGATGTCGTAGCGGCGGGCTCCGGAAGAAGCAGCGGACGAAGGCAGAGAGGTAAAGCTCACGGAGTCTCTATAATAAACATTTCCTCAGAGGTTCGATTTGACTCGCATTAAGAATAGTTCGATGAGCGCCCCCATCGCTCGCGGCGCAATTACGCTGGCCATTGTTGGGCGGCCAAATGTAGGCAAGTCCACGTTGTTTAACCGGATCGTCGGCTCCAGGCGGGCAATCGTGGGCGATGAGCCCGGCATTACCCGCGATCGTCTTTATGGTGAAGCCAATTGGCGCGGATACCGGCTGCGGATTGTGGATACGGGCGGCATTATTCCGGAAGACAAAGATTTGATTCCGGCGGAGATTTTCCGGCAGGCAAAAGTCGCGCTGAAAGACGCTGACGCTGTAGTGATGGTCGTGGATGGGCGAAGCGAGCTGGCTGGGCCTGACCTTGAACTCGCTCGACTCATGCTGCGGGGCGGTAAACCTCTTTTCCTTGCCGTCAACAAGGTTGACAGCGAAAAGCAAACTGGATTGATTGATGAATTTCATCGCCTTGGTATTCGGAAGATGTTTCCAATTTCAGCAGAGCATGGGCGGGGAGTAGATGATCTGCTGGATGCGGTATTGGAGGCGGTACCCAGCAAAGAAATTGTCGTGGAAGACGTGGAGGAAACGGAGAACACCGAGGAGAGCGAACAGTCTGAAAGGAATTTACCCGCGGAGACCAAAGTTGCGATCATTGGGCACCCGAATGTCGGGAAATCCACGCTTCTCAATCGGCTAACGGGTACGGACCGCGCGATCGTTTCTCCCATAGCGGGCACTACACGAGATGCGGTAGATGAAGTCGTGGACCGCAATGGAGAGCGTTTTCGCTTTATTGATACGGCCGGAATTCGGCGCAAGGGCAAGACCAAGCTGATGGCGGAAAAGCTTTCTGTCGTGATGGCCCGAAAGCATCTGGAAGCCGCTGACATCGCGCTCATGATGATTGATGCAACCGAGGGGGTAAGTTCGCTCGACGCTTCGATTGCCGGGTATGCCCATGAGAGTGGACGTTCCGTGATTATTTTGGTGAATAAATGGGATTTAGTCATCAGCGGAAAAAAGAAAGCAGTAAGCCAGTCGAAGGCGGCACGCATGCAAGAGAGCAAGCGTCCGGCGGATCGCGCAGCCTATGAACAGCGCCTGCGTTATGGGTTGAAGTTTCTGAACTATGCTCCTGTACTCTTTATCTCGGCTGAAAGCGGAGTGGGGACTGAGAAAATTTTCCCGATGATTGAAAAAGTGGCAGCGGAGAGACGCAAACGCATTTCGACGGGAGAGATGAACCGCTTTCTGAAAAAAGTAGATTTCGAACGGGCTTCCGTGCCGGCAAAACAACAGGTCAGAATTTATTACATGACGCAGGCCGGTGTTTCTCCGCCGACCTTTGTGATTTTTACCGATCGGCAAGTCAAATTACACTTCGCCTATCAACGTTTTCTGGAAAATCAAATCCGCGATGCGTTTGGGTTTCTTGGCACTCCGATTTGGATTAAGAACCGGGCCCGCGACTAACTCTTTTCCTGCACAACGTTAATCATCGTTGCCAGCATGGTGGCAATCAGCTTCTCTTCGCCATTGCGAATTGCAAAGGCGTCCGCGGCACAAACGGATAGTGTCTTCCCTGCGCGCTTGACTTGTGCTCGGGCTACAAATGACTCTCCCACTGCGGGCGCGAGCAGATTCACTTTGAATTCGACGCTCAGTACGTCGGTATCCGCGCCCGCCACACTCATGGCTGCGTAACCACAGGCGGAGTCCATGATGCTGGTGATGGCGCCCGCATGAACAAATCCGTTTTGCTGCGTGAGCCTTTCATGGAAGTCAAAGCTTATTTCCGCAATGCCCCGCGCGACGGTGGTCATGGTTGCACCAATGTTTGCCATGAAAGATTGGTGGCCAAAACTATCGCGCACTCTTTTCTCGAATAATTGCAATGGATTCTCCTACCAACAACGCATGAGATGATTTAAACATTAAGCTATGAAATTTGCGTGCGCTTGCGTACTGGCCGTCGGCGGATTGCTCATGGGGCTGGCGATTTCCGCTCGCGCGCAGGACAACTATGAAATTCAAGTCTACGGTTCGGACATTGTTGCCCCCGGCAGCACCATGTTTGAAATTCACTCGAATTTCACGGTGGACGGTAGTAAAACCGTTGTGGATGGGATGTTACCTACCAATCATGCGGAGCATGAGACGCTGGAGATTACGCAAGGGTTCTCCGATTGGTTCGAGACTGGTTTCTATGTTTTCACCAGCATTCAGCCCGGCCAAGGCTGGCAATGGGTGGGCGATCACATCCGACCGCGTTTTCGCATTCCCGAAAAGTGGCATTGGCCGGTGGGCGTAAGTTTGTCCAATGAAATTGGTTACCAACGAGCCGCTTATTCTCCGGATACGTGGACGTGGGAAATCCGGCCCATCGTAGATAAGAAAATTGGCAAATGGTATTGGGCCTTCAATCCTGCACTGGATCGTTCCTGGCATGGACCCAGCGTAAACAAGGGCGTCGAGTTTTCTCCCAACGCAAAATTTAGTTATGACTTCACCAAAAAAATTTCTGGAGGCATTGAATATTACGCAGCTTGGGGGCCAATCACTGGTTTCGACCCTTTGCACGATCAGCAGCAACAAATTGTCCCTGCCATTGATCTCGATCTCGGTCCCAACTGGGAGTTCAATGCGGGGCTCGGAGTTGGCGTCACCGCGGGCACGGACCACCTCATCGTGAAATGCATCGTTGGCCGACGATTTTCATGGGGCCATTCCAGCAAGAACTAGTAGTTGCCGTCACTAGCCGATGGGCTCAGGCGGAGGAGGAAAAATTGTTTGTGCTTGCAATGGCGGCGGAGGTGCCGGATGTAGCAGCGCGTCGAGTGGCGCATATCGCCCGGCGAAGAAATACATGGAATACGCTGGAAAGAAAACCGTGGCGGGCACGGAAACCAGCGAGATAATGTACAAAATTACGGCCAGCGCAATAAAACCGACGATCACCGCAATAGAAATGGTGTAGAGATTCCAAGTCAGTCCGGCAGCTTTGCCACCGAGCACCGCGACTGCGCCAAGTCCTCCCACAGGAATTAGCATCAACAATGTGATGATGGCCGCTACGATCCCAACGATTACAGCAGCTCCGAGCGCCATGACAATTTTCATGCCGATATAGCCGGCATAGCCGCCCTTTTCTGTTTTCATTCCAGGCAATAATCGGCGCCAGCCTTCCAGGGCCGAAACTCCTTCCAACGCCATTTGGGGGACGACAAAGTCTTTGGTCATGACGTGGATTAACAAATAGAAAACGATCAGGGCGAACAATGCCAAGAACAGCACGAGGCCAACGAGGATCAGGGGAATGATGTGTTCCTTCGGTTGATTGATCCAGCCCAGTGCCAGTCCGAGCGCCGCTGGGACGCCAATAAGGATGACGAGGCTTACGATCATCGAAAGCATGACGAACAGCTGCCAAACGAAGTAGCGCAAGCCAGCCGAATGACGCACACTCCAGCTCTTACGGATTTCACAGCGGCGGTTAATCACGCTGTCGAAGAGAACAAAGCGCATGATGCTGTTGAGGTAGATGAAGAGAACCCACAAAATTGCACCGGTGATAATCAGTGTCGCTATCAGCGAGGCGTAAAGCATGGGATTCAGCGTGGGAAGAGCGCCCGGAAAGAAGTGCTGCGAAGTGTTATGCGGCATTTGAAAGTTGCCGCCGCTGTTACATCCGCCTGAGGATATTTCCCCGGCCAGAAAGCCCACCAGCGCGAGTTTTGCCCATTGGCTGACACGAAAGGGTTGAAGCAATTGTTGTTTGGCGTGCTGAAAGGCTGGGCTAATCGCATCCACGGCGGAAATTGGCACGCATGCACCTCGCAAATAGGTTGCAGGCAAGGTACTGCGGATGCAGGCACAGGGTCAAGCAGGAATTTATTCGTAACGATTGTCAATCGAATTTGATGTTTCTGCGAATTGATGGGATTATTATGCGCATCAAGTAAGGTGTCCAATGAATTGGGACTATGCAGTTGGAATATTACTCATAACGCTATTCGCAGTCCGACTTGCGCTCTGGATAAAATTCAGAGGTGAGGCGCGGGCTCGAAATGTCGGAATTTCAACCACGCAACTGCTTATCGCAATAATCGCTATCTTGGGCATCGTTAGATTTCCTTCAGCGCGCTCTATGATCTTTTTATTCGCAATCGCGGGGATTATTGCTCTCTGGTTTCTCTATAGAAGAAATCGTCACACTGCCACTAAGTAGTTACGTCGTTTATTCGTAGCGCAGCGCTTCCACTGGGTCCAGCTTTGAGGCTTTCATGGCTGGCACCAATCCACTGAGAACTCCAACCAGCAGAAGTACGACCGCAGAAACGATGACGGTCACCAGAGAAATTTGCAGATGGATGTCGCCGCGGCCGGAGTCGTCTTCAAAAAGCGGGCCCATCATAGGCAGCGTGCCAACGGCGGCTGCGATTATGTAGGAGAGCAGCACGCCGATGGCCCCGCCCAGCAGCATGATGAGCAAAGTTTCGGCGAGAAATTGCAATTTGATGTGTTGTTTCTTTGCGCCGAGCGCCCGGCGCAAGCCGATTTCGCGGATACGTTCATCGACTGAAACGAGCATGATGTTCATCACACCGACGCCGCCTATGCCTAGTGTCAGAGTACCAACGAAGGCCAGCAGAACTTGCAGGCCGATGGTCAGTGCGTCAATCACAGGACGGAACTCGTCACGTCCAAACATCTGAATCGCTTTGGTATCTGTGGGCGAAAAATTCTGCCGAGTGGCTACAGCCGCCAATACTTGCGCCATGGCTTTCTTTTCAAATTGCGGAGCTATCGGTTCAAAGAGCATGACCGCGGCGTAGCGTGTGTTCCACAAGTCGCCGGCTGTCGAATAAGGAATCCAAACGGACTCGTCATCACTGGAGAAATAGTTGCTCAATTGAATCTTGCGCTGCATGATGCCGATGACTGTGAAGCGCACGCCAGCGATAAGAACGGTTTCGCCAACTGCTGGACGTCCGCTGAAAAGTTGCTCTTTGATCCTGCCGCCCAAAAAGCAGACACGGCGCCGTTCAAGCTCATCGCTCGCATTGATCCAACGGCCTTCCGAAGGAACCTCGTTGCGCATTTCGCCATATTCCGGGCAAACACCACGAATGGCCGCGGTTCCCACTAAACGGTCCTCATAAGCGATGCCGGGACGGCGCACGGTTTCGCGGCAAACATGCTTCACCAGCGGCGCAGTTTCTTTCACCATGTCCACGTCGGCCTGTTCGATAACGACGTGCTGCCCGGCGCGCTGTCCTCCCGGTTGTTCGCTGGTTTGCTGTGGCCAGCAGATGACGACACTTTTACCGAAAGCGTCAAAACCGCCGACAAGAATTTTGCGGAAGCTGCTGCCATAGGCAATGAGCAGCGTGACCGTGGCAATGCCCCAGACAATGCCCAGCATGGTGAGCAAGCTACGGGTGTAGTTGCGTTTCAGCGCAATCCAAGCTTCGCGAATAATTTCAAGCAGCATGATTATCCGCCCGCCTCAAAGCGCAAAGCTTCAATCGGATCAATCGAAGCGGCCTTCCTCGCCGGATAAAGCGCAGACAACACAGCGATCGTTCCCAGCAAACCACAAGCGATAAGCCCAGAACCCAAAGTCGGCAGCAGACCGGCAAAGAAATCCGGCATGGGCAAGAGATTCACAAGGGCGCATAATCCGTATGCAACGCTCAGGCCGACTCCGCCGCTGATCAAAGCGATCAGTACGGCTTCAATGAAAAATTGCTTCAAAATGTCGCGCGCAGGGGCGCCCAAGGCTTTGCGCACGCCAATTTCGCGCGTCCGTTCGCGCACCGCCACCATCATCACATTCATGACTCCGAGGCCACCGAGAAAGAGCGTTACAATTCCGACGGCCCCCAGGAAATACTTCATGCCATCGGTCATCTGGCGGAACGCTTTGGCTTCCTGAACGGTATCCCAAATAGGACACGCTTCTTTGTCGTTGGAGTCGAAATTGTGAAGCCGCCCTAACACAGTACGAATTTCACGCTTGCAAGCCTCGTGGCGTTCGTAGGATTTGGGAGTGATAAGCCATTGGTCGAACGAGGTCTCCACTTGTGGTGGCTTGTTGGGGAAATCGCGTTGCATGGCTGTGAAAGGAACAAAAACTTTGCTGACATCCCAGCCGTCATAGCTTGAATCCTGCTTTTTCGCGGCCATCACGCCGATCACCACGTAGGGAAAATCGTTGAGATATACGTTTTCACCGATGGGATTGCGGCTGCCGAAAAGCTGCTTCGCGGCATCTGGGCCAAGAAAAGCCACGCGACGCGTATTCTTCAGATCATCCCAGTTGTAAAAACGTCCGTTGGCGACATCGAGACTGCGTACCTCGGCAAATGGCGGATAAGACCCGGTGATGGTAAAACCGGCATTGTTGTAGTTGCTGTGAATGCGAACGTCGTCCTGCTCCAGCTCCGGCATCACATATTCGCAATCCAAGGCCTCGGATTGCAAAATGGGAACATCATTGATGTCCCAATGAACCAGCCGCCCTGCGCGTGTACCGCCAGCTTGCAGGCTGGTACGCCCATGAAAAACAATCAGAATATCCTTGCCTAGAGTCTTAGCGTTGGCCTCTTGGCCCTTTTCGAGGCCTTCCCCGGCTGCTGTCATCAAAACGATGGAAACAATGCCCCAAGCAATGCCAAACATCGTCAGAAATGCCCTGAGTTTGTGTGCCCAGAGGGTCCTAAGAACGTCGCCAACGAGGTCGCGGAGAACCATATTTGCTTGGACGCGGCAGACGGCTGAACGTGAGCCAAGACCCTGCCCCTAAAGTGATACGCGCCTTAGCGAGCGATTGTTCCGCGTGCATAGTCTAAATTAGGCGGTTTGAGCGGTTTGAGGTGCGGTTTGTAAAATCCAGTGATCTAAATTTTGCAATGCCAGTTCACATTGCAAGCGATGCCGTTCTTTACGGTCGCGGACCTTGTTTTCGAGCGGCGGCAGCAAGTCAAATGTTATGTTCGCCGGCTGAAATTTCTTGGCGTCCGCATGAGTAACGTAATGGATGAGCGAACCAAGCGCCGTAGCGCGGGGAGGCGAAAAAGGCTGGGTACTTGTAAACAAACCGACGGCGAACACTCCAGCCAGCATGCCGGTGGCGATTGATTCCACGTAACCTTCCACTCCGCAAATTTGACCGGCAAACAAAATCTGAGGGTGTGCCTTCATTTGTAAAGTTTCACTGAGCAAAGCCGGTGAGTTGATATATGTATTGCGGTGGATCTGCCCGTACCGCAAAAAGCGGGCATTTTCCAGGCCTGGAATCAGACGTAAAACGCGGGCTTGCTCGCCAAACTTCAAGTGATTTTGAAATCCGACCAGGTTGTAGGAATCTGCCCTCAGGTTCTCTTGCCGTAACTGCACTGCGGCATAAGGGATTCGTCCTGTCTTCGGATCTTTTAATCCCACGGGTTTCATGGGCCCGAAGCGCAGCGTGTCCCTTCCCCGCCGGGCAATCTCCTCGATTGGCAGGCAGCCTTCAAAATAATTCAGCTTTTCCCAGTCTCGCTCTTCGACCGATTGCGCGGAAAGCAGCGCATCCAAGAAGCGCTCGTAGTCCTCTTTTGTCATGGGGCAGTTAATATAGTCAGCCGACCCTTTGTCATAGCGTGCGGCGAGATATACCTTCGCCATATCAATTGAATCTGCCTCGACGATCGGGCTGATCGAATCGAAAAAATACAAATGCGGATCATCTCCCGGACTGCTGCTCAACCTGGCTATTTCGGCAGATAAGGCATCCGAAGTCAGCGGGCCAGTGGCGATTACGGTAATTTGATCGCCAGGAACCTGTGTGATCTCCTCGCGTCGCACGCGAATCAGTGGTTCTGAAGAAATGGCTTCGGTCACACGCTGGGAAAACACAGTACGATCTACCGCGAGGGCGTGCCCGGCGGGAACCGCGCACTCACGCGCAATCCTGAGCAACAGCGAATCCATGCGCCGCATTTCTTCTTTTAGCAGCCATGGCGCAGTATTCTCGCTTTCAGATTTCAGCGAATTGGAACAAACCAGCTCGGCAAAATCCGCTGTCTGATGTGCCGGCGTCGAGCGTACCGGGCGCATCTCGTAAAGTTCGACCGGCACGCCACGACGCGCGCACTGCCACGCCGCTTCCGAGCCGGCAAGACCAGCGCCAGCGATAAGGACCGAAGATTTCATTTTTGAGTACGACGCGGGTTAATGCATTACCAGTGTGGACTGGCTGGCTACGCACTGCCACGTACCATTCACTTTAACCCAGGTGTCGGTAAAGCGTCCGCGTCGAAGATAAGGTTTACCCGCAAAAATGCCTTTTTCGTGATAAATGCCAGTGACGACCGCGCTATCGCCATATACATGCGCCGTCATCGCTTCATTCACAATTTGTTCGGGATGCAATGAGGGAGCTTTAATCGCTGACATAAACTCGGCCTTATTCATGTAAGAACCGTCGTAATCCACATAGACCAGGCTGTCGGCCAGCAGCGCGTCCAGAGCCGCAGCATCCTTGTGTTCCTCTGCCTGGTTCCAGGCGTTTTCGAGGGCTATGATTCGAGTTTGCTCAGGGTCTGAGCCACTGGATTTCTGCGCAACAGCAATGGGAATCCATGCTGTAAACGCCAAAAGACAAAAACCAGCCATCATTGCTCTCATCGCTGAACTCCTTACGATTATTGAGCCCGTCGGAAGAGAACTTCCGCCTGCTTTATTATACGAACAGCACAACTTAGATCGGAGCATAACAATGTCACGCGTTTCTCTTGTGGAACCCGAGAGTGCACCCCCTGAAGTCAGGGAAATCTACGAAAAAGCCCTGCGCGGCAAGCCCGCCAATGCCCAGAAAGTTCTGGCGCATCGCCCGGAAATGTTGAAGAACTTTATCGGGTTCTATGCAAGCGTGGGACGGTCGCTCGACCGCAAACTCTACGAACTCGTCTATATCCGCGTTTCGATGATCAACGGCTGCAACTATTGCCTCCAGCATCATCTTGCCTCCTCAAAGCGCGTGGGCATCACACCTGACGATTGGCAGGCGCTAAAGCAGAAAAATTTTGAGAAGTTCGGAGAAAAAGATGCAGTTGCGCTAGCTTACGCTGAAAAACTTACGCGCACGCCTCATGACGTAACTGACGCTGATTTTATTCCGCTCAAACAACATTTTTCGGAGTCAGAAATCGTAGATTTGCACATTTTGGTGGGCTTGATTAATTTGACCAATCGCTTTACCGATCCGCTGGGCCTGGCAGTCGAATTTCCGGAAGAGAAAATCTAAGCGGATGGGCAGTGTGGCGTCAATCACGCTCCGGGAGGCTCTTGCATCTGCCCTTGAACGCTTAAACACTGCGCACATTAGTTCAGCTCGTTTGAATGCGGAAATTTTGCTCATGTTCGCGCTCTCATGCGATCGCTCATATCTCTACGCGCACCCGGAGCATGTTCTGACGACTGAAGAATTTGAGCGCTTTGAACATGCTGTCTCAGCGCGCACACGCGGGGTTCCCGCGCAATACATAACCGGCCATCAGGAATTCTGGGGCATGGATTTTATCGTGACACCAGATGTATTGATTCCACGCCCTGAAACCGAACATTTGATTGAGGCTGTTCTACCCCTGGCAGGAGACATGACAAGGCTGAGCATTGCGGATGTGGGTACTGGCACCGGCTGCATTGCCATCGCTCTCGCTAAAGAACTGCCGGCTGCTCAAATCACTGCGGTAGATATTTCTTCGAAGGCGTTGGATGTTGCCCGCATCAACGCGGAACGCCACCATCTCGGGCAACGGATTGATTTCAAACAATCCGACTTGCTGGACGGCATGAAAGATGGGAGCCTTGATTTTGTGGTTTCCAATCCTCCCTACGTTGGAGAGATGGAAGAAGATCAAGTGCAGTTGGAAGTCCTCAAATTCGAGCCGCGAACCGCGGTCTTTGCGGGTCCGACTGGCCTGGAAGTAATTCAGAGACTGGTTCCACAGGCTTATGCTGCGCTAAAGCAAGGCGGTTGGATTGTTATGGAAATTAGCAGAACAATTGCTGATAGCGTGAAAAATTATTTTGGCGAATGGAAAGACTTTGAAATTCGCTGCGATTTACAAAAGATTCCGCGTGTAGCCATGGCACGCAAAGGCTAGCGTACCAGCCACTCCGTCACCCGGTGGACGCTCACCAACATGTGGTGATAAATGACCGCCGTACACATCATGCCGGCCAATCCAGTTGGAACCAGATAGAACCAATCAGAACTTCCGGGATGGGGTTGGGTCCATGTGCACAGCCGCTGAATACGCTTGCTTAATGCGGTTGAGCTGTGCAGGAGACCCATGGTGAATTCTGGCACCTTGCCAGTAGCCAGCCGGGAGATCTTGATCAATGCGGAAGCCAGATCCAAAGCTTCTTCGCGATTTGAAACCGCGGCATCGTCAGCCGCCATCTCTGCCGCTTCATGCCAGACACGCTCCAATGGGCGCATCCCCGGGAACATCAAAAAACGGAATGTCAGCTTTTTGAAATTATCGTAGGAACGCACATGCGCGATCTCATGCCGGAGAGCGCGGTGCAATTCCTTTTCGTTGAGGCTGGCTATGGCCGCTTCGGAAACCAAAACTTTCGGAGCGCTGATTCCCGCCACAGTCAGTGTCGGCGAATCATGCCCGGTCTGAAAAATTGGCACGGAGTCATCCCCGGTGGATTTCAATCGAGATGCTCCGCTCAACCACGCGGAAATTGTTTGCGCAGTTCTCCGTTGGGCTGCAACCGTGTGGATGATTCCCCACGCAATCAGAACCAAACAACAGAGGCCAAGAATAAGCGGCGCAATCCCCACGGACTCTCTTATATTTCGTGGTTCCAGCAAAATAAATGACGGCAGCGTCACACCAAATGTGAATATGACGGCAAGAACAAAAGGAAAAACTCGCAGAGCAAAAAGACCATTCGCCTGTTGCCGGGCGGATTTATGCTGTATCCATCCGGCAAAAAACTTCCAGGTTTGTAAAACCAGCAGCGAGGCAAAGAGATAGATCAAGAAAAACATTGCCAGCGCGACATCAAGGCCTTTTGCTTCAAACATCCACGTTCTCCTAGTTGCGCGCTTCCGTTCGTAGTGCTCGCCGTTTTTCTTCGACCAGCCTTTGCAAATCGTCGAGCAGGCTCGCGTCATGCTCGCTGACAGCCTCTACAAAATAAGAAAGCGGCACGGCGGATGTTTCCACCGGCCCCAGCAGTTGCCGGATTGTCTCGCCGGCGACAGCACGTTCCAACTCGGGCTGCGTATATCGTGGTATATAGCGGAATGCCCTTCCCTCTGGCGACCGGTTGAGCAAACGTTTCTTGAAGAGACGGTCGAGCGTGGTCATGACTGTCGTGTAAGCAAGTTCCGTGTCCTCAAACTCGATCAGCTCGCGAACGGTTGCATTGCCACGCCGCCACAGAAGCGTCATCATCTTCTGTTCGAGAGGACCTAGTTGAGAAATTGCAGGTCGTTGAAAAAATCCCATCAAACACCCCCTAGACTTCTTTCGTTCCGACAGCATAGCCGACACGCACTTGCCGCTGCAAGGAGCCAAAAGACCCCTTCGGATGCCCCTATGCTTACTAACTCTGGTAGTAGCATTTAAGAGTCTCTAATCTCGCTATTGGTACAGCGAGGGTTCTCCCACCCAGCCCGATTCTTTGACCGTCCACTCATCATGAATACGAAGAAAAATTATCTGACTGACTCCCTAAGTAGAAATCTGCGCCAAATTGCCTTCATTCTTTTCGGGTTGGCGTTGTTTGGATCGTCAAGCCTCGCCCAAAACCCATCGGGCTCTGTTCGCGGGGCGATTCAAGATTCAAGTGGCGCGCGCATTCCATCCGCCAAGGTTGTATTGCAAGCGCAGGGGTTTTCTCTAAAACGAAGCGCAGATAGCGATAGCCGCGGCGATTTTCGCCTCGACGAACTTCCGCCGGGCGCTTACGAGCTAACCGTAACTGCCAATGGTTTTACCAAAGCCAGCTCCCAACTTAATGTTACGGTCAGTACAATCCGCGACGTCACGGTTACGATGCAGGTTGCCGCAGCGAGTGAGAGCGTGAAGGTTGAATCGAAGGCTTCCTCGGTAACAACCCAGCCGATTGATCTGGCCAGCGCGGTTCACCAAACAGTTATTGCAGAACGCGATCTTGCAACTTTGCCTCTGGCAGCCCGGAGCTTCGCGAATATCGCTTATCTGGCTCCCGGAACCGAACCGGTAGAACCCTCCGACCCCACCAAAGCGCGTATCACCGCAGTTTCCACCGGTGGCAGCTCCGGCCTCAACAATGAACTTTCTATAGATGGCGCCGACAATTCCGACGACTACATTGGCGGCTTTCTTCAGAATTTTTCTGTGGATGCCTTGCAAGAATTTGCCTTCCGCACCGCACAAGAGGAAGCGGACACAGGTGGAACCACCGCAGGTTCGGTCGTCATTACTACCAAGCGAGGCTCCAACCAATGGCATGGCAGCGGAGCATTTTACGAACGGGGATCGGCATTAAACGCTCGCTTCCCCATTGAAAATCCTGCGCCCAACCCGAAGCAGCCTTTTTCCCGCCAGAACTATGTGGGGACGCTCGGCGGGCCAATCGTAAAAGACAAACTATGGTTCTTTTCGTCTATTGAATATGTCCGGGAAAATGCCAGTATCGCTTACAGTCCGGCAAGTACTGCGCAGTTCGATGCTCTGGCCACGCTTGCTTCAGAAGGCTTGATTCCGGGCGTGACCTCGATCGCCGTGCCGCAAAATGTGTCCATCCCATTTCGCGATTATCTCGGTTCTATTCGATTTGATTGGGCACAATCGCAAAAGTCGCTGTGGTTCCTGCGTACATCGGAAGACAGCTATCTCACTCACAATGCGCTGGTGCAACAGGCCACACTGCCCTCGACCGGACTGACTACGCACAACAACTATTTCAATACGGTCGTCAGCAATCAGTATGCGTTCAGTCCGACCTGGTTGGGAACATTCGTTTTCGGCGCGAGCGAGCTGCATTTGACGCAGACTCGTAATCAGACTCTCGGTTTCGCATTGGCATTTCCTTTCAGCTCAACTTCTCTCACCGTTTCAGGATTCGAAACTTTCGGCGACAATCAATTCGCCACGCCAATCACTTTATTTCCATCCCTGCGCAATCAGGAAAAATATCAATTCCGTTACGATATCGCCCACACAACCGGACGTCATGCCATCAAATTTGGAATTAACTTTATTCATGAGCCCGTGTTGAGTGGCTCATTCCCGGGCAACCAGGAAACTCTTTATTCCCTTCCGATGAATCCCACAGATTACATTGGCAATCCCGCGCAGTTCACCGCAGATTTAATCGCTGGGGCGAGCACAACCCCCGCAATGGACGGCAGTTTCTCGCAGAGCGTGCAACGTCTGGCGTTTTACGGCGAAGATTCATGGCGCGTCACTTCGCATCTGACTTTTAATTATGGCTTGCGTTATCAGACCACTTTCGGGCTTTTCAATGCTTCCGGGCGCAGCCAGCTAGACAATCCCGTTTACATTACGCTGCAAGCGCTCAATATTCCCCTCGAAACCAGCGCCCCCCACGACTATCGCAAGGAGATTGGGCCTCGCATTGGTCTTGTCTATGCTCCCGGCAACAGCAACAAGACTGTGATTCGCGCCGGATTTGGCATGTTCTATAACGACCTTGCACAAAACGGCTGGGTAACCGCGTTCCAAGCTGTCAATGCTCCGCCGCTGCCTTGCACAAACCCAACAACGAATCCGAGTGCGGGTTGCGTGACGTCCGGATCACTCATTGACGGCAACTACAAGACCCCTTACGCCATTCACATCACCGGGGGCATGCAACACGCATTCAACGAACATTGGGCCTTAAGCGCCGACTACACGCATGAACAGGGCAACCACGGCTATCGGGCTTATCCTTTTGACCCAACCAGCTTGAACAATCCCTTCGCGCCCAGTGTGAATCTCTTCAAGTCCGACAACCGCTCCAGCTATAACGCGCTGATGCTGCACCTACAAGGCAATGTTTCACGGCGTTTTGAAGTAGTGGCAAACTACACACTCTCTAAAGCCAAGACTTGGGGATGCGTACTCGGTGAACTCTTCGATTACGTCAATGGCGTGTGCAACCCGCTGAATCCTTTTGGTCCCGGGGACTACGGCCCATCGGGCGAGGACGTGACCAGCCGCTTCGTGCTCGCAGGAACATTGCATGCGCCGGGCGGAATTGAAGTGACCACGCTCACGCAGATGGAAAGCGCCAGGCCATTCACCATCACGACCGCCGACAACAGCGCGCGTATCTCGGTCAACGGCGTTCCCACCAGCCTCGACGAATTTCGAGGCACGCCCTACATTCAGGCCGATCTTCGCGTTAGCCGTCCCATTAATTTCCACGATCGCTGGTCTATGGTTCCGTTCGCTGAATTTTTCAATCTTTTCAACCGCAACAATCCCGGCGCAAATTACGTCGCGAATGTTGCGGCATTGCCGGTGCCCGCGGCCCAAGCGGCATCCGGCAACGTCACGGACCTGTGCACGAATGCCGCCTGCACGACGACTACCCCCATTACCAGCTTGAGCCAGTTGCGCTTGCCCGGTGGAGCATTGGGAGATTTCTTCGGCCCCGGAACAACGGTTGGGATTCCCTTCGCCGCACAGTTAGGCGTCAGGGTGAATTTCTAGAGACACTTTTCGGACCCCATACTTACAAGTTTCTTACTTCAATCCGACTCCATAGAAATAGTCGTAGGTCCCGACTGTGGCCCAAGGCAAATTTGCAGTGAATGAACTGAAGAGCATCGCTTGCCCTTGAAAGCTGACGAATAAATCTTGCTGTGCCGTGGAAGAAGACACGCGAAACGTAAATAGGCCATAGCAAGGGTCCTGCAATTCACCTGCGCTTCCGTAGAGATACGCGGCATCGGCCACGGCCGTGAGCGTTCCTTGCGCCAGCTGGTTCCCGCCGGAATCGGTCATCGTAACCTGCCCATTATTGGAAACAGTGATGCTTGCGGTTCCCAGACTTGGCGTCCCGGTCTCGATGTTGCCCTGTCCGGTGCTGGCATTCGTTTTCTGGTAATAGATGCTCTTATACGTTCCCGCCACGCTTGGGTCGAATGCCTTGAATGCCTTCTTCAAACCCAAAATCGCCCCATTTTGCGTATCCACGGCGAAAACTCCGTTCGCCGTGCCAAAAACATAGTCGAAGCCCGACCCGCCGGGATCTGGCACCTTGAGAAACGTTCCCGAAGCATCCTCCTGCGCCTGGCTCATGTCGATGGCGCCGGTGTTGAACGGGCTGCCTCCTTGATTGCCCTGATTGAAATAGCCATACGGCCAAAATCCCGTAATCGCGCCCGTACCTTGCCCGTTCACGCTGACCGAGCCGATATTCACGCCGCCGGCCGCCGTACGAAATTGCATGGTGTTGTAAGCCTGCGATTCAAAGGTCGCCAACGAGATCGGCCCGCTTTCGACTGCGGTTACCAGCGCAGGCGCATTCGCATTCGGGCCCGTCTTCGTGGCCTGAATGATGAGCATGTAATTCGGCACTTCGTAGGCCGCCTGCAAATTGCCTGTAGGGTCGTTGATGGCGTAAGTGCCGTCGGCGTTAACCGAGTACGTCGCCGTGCCGCTGGTGTTATTGGAGATGTCGTTGTAAGTGATGGTCTGCGCGCTTGAGTCCACTTGAATGCTGAGGAAGTCGCCCACCGAAGCCGTACCGTGATACTGTCGTGCCGCAGTGACCGTCGGCGCGGTGCTTGATTGCCTGGAACTGCATCCGCTCAACAGGATGATGGTGATGAGAAGTTTCACCCGGATCGCAATGGGCCAGGGGAAGGAACGCAAGCGCATAAGGGAAGCTCCCATGATGCAGAGGTGCATCAGAGAAGATATCGGCAGGAAGGGTAAATAGATTAGCGGCTTCAGTGGCTTTCGATTAGAGCAAAAAAAGCCTAGCGGCAGCTATCCCTTTGCCACAGCGGGTTGAATTTCGTCCACATCCACCCAGTTGGTGGGATATTTGCCGGTGTAACAAGCTGTGCAGTAAGAGGTGCGTTCACCGTCGGCGCAGGCGCGCTTGAGACCGTCCACAGATAGATAGGCCAGGGTGTCGGCGCCGGTGAATTCCCGAATTTCCTCAATGGTTTTGTTGGCGGCGATGAGTTCTTTTTTCGAAGGCGTATCCACGCCGTAGAAGCAGGGCGAAATGGTCGGCGGACAGGAGATGCGCATGTGCACTTCTTTTGCGCCGGCCTGGCGAATCATGCGGACAATTTTCTTGCTGGTGGTGCCGCGGACGATGGAATCGTCCACAAGAACCACCCGCTTGCCTTCGAGCAAGCTGCGGACTGGATTGATCTTTAGCTTCACACCGAAGTCGCGGACCGTTTGGCGAGGTTCGATGAAGGTTCGGCCGACATAGTGATTGCGGATGAGAGCGAAGCGAAACGGGATGCCGCTTTCCGCCGCGTAGCCGATGGCGGCAGTCACGCCGGAGTCGGGTACGGGTACAACAACATCCGCCTCGACCGGAGCTTCGCGGGCCAATTGCCGGCCAAGTTCTTCACGGCTCTCTTGCACCGAGCGGCCAAAAACGCGGCTATCGGGCCGAGAGAAATAAACGTGCTCGAAGATGCAGCTCGATTGCGCCAGAGCTGGAGCGTAGAAACGCGACGAAACACCTTCCGGGCCGACGATGACAAGTTCTCCCGGTTTCACGTCGCGTTCGTAGGTCGCGCCGATTAAGTCAAATGCACAAGTTTCGGAGGCAAAGACAATCGTGTCTTGCTTAAGACCGTCGGCAGCGGGGATGCGTCCCATCGCCAGCGGACGGAAGCCGCGAGGATCGCGCGCCGCAAAGATGCGATCAGGGCTGATCATTACCAGAGAGAACGCGCCTTCAACTCGGCGTAACGCGTCAGCCATGGCTTCGGGCAGCGTCTGCTCTTTAGATTGGGCGATCAAGTGAACGATGACTTCAGTATCGCTATTTGTCTGAAAGATTGACCCTTGCGCTTCCATACGGGCGCGGATCTCCTGCGCATTCACTAAATTGCCGTTGTGGGCCAGAGCCATCATGCCTTTGTTCGATTGCACCATGATGGGCTGGGCGTTAAGCAGCGACGAATCGCCCGCAGTCGAGTAGCGGGTGTGGCCAATGGCTAACGTACCGCGAATCTTCCACAAAGTTTCCTGATCAAAAATGTCCGCGACCAGGCCCATTTCCTTGTGCATGCGCAGGGTCATGCCGTCAGACGTGACGATACCCGCCGACTCCTGCCCGCGATGTTGTAGAGCATGCAGGCCGAGGTAGGCGAGCTTCTCCGCTTCAGGATTCTGGTAGATCGCGACTACGCCGCACTCGTCGTGGAATTTGTCCGTCAGCATTTTCACGCCCCATTCTCAGGCTTCGACCAACTCAGGATCGGATTTTAGAATCCGTTCGATCACTCCTTCGTACGCGTTACGCAGTTCTGAAACCTTAGCCGACACCACGGCCCGTCCGTCCAACTGGATTTCTGCTTGTTCGGAAACAGTGCTACCAATCTGCTCGGAGGAGAGCCCAAATTCGCCGGCAATAGATTTGATTCGTTCAAGGTGCTTTAGGTCGCAAGAGACGATAATACGGCTGGCGTCCTCGCCAAAAAGCGTACATTCGGCGGGATGGTCCAGGGCTGGCAAATTGACCTGGAACCCGACGCCCTTCTCAAAGGCACACTCAGCCAGAGTCACTGCAATGCCGCCTTCTGAAATGTCATGGGCCGAATCAAGCAAGCCAGCCTGAATCATTTTGACCACAGCCTTCTGCAAGGCCGCTTCCTGCTCCAATTCCAAGGCAGGGGGAAATCCCCAGAGCGAGCCGAGGATTTCTTTTGCATATTCGGAAGAGCCAAATTCGATTTCGGCGTCGGTGGCGTCGCCACTTTCAGAGGCGCTCAAGAGCACGATTGCACGGCCAGGCTCTTTAAAACTTGGACGCACGGCTTTGCTGACGTCTTCGACGATGCCGACAATTCCCATGACCGGCGTGGGATAAATCCCTTCGCCCAGAGTTTCGTTGTAGAGGCTGACGTTACCGCCTGTGATGGGCACATCGAGTTCTTCGCAGGCTTTGGTGATGCCGTCAATCGCCTGCGAGAACTGCCACATAATATGCGGCTTTTCAGGATTGCCAAAGTTGAGGCAGTTGGTCGCGCCCACCGGAACGCCTCCAGTGCAAGCCACATTACGCGTAGCTTCGGCGACGGCATGCATCGCGCCGAGTTTTGGATCGAGATAGCACCAGCGGCTGTTGCCATCGAGGGCCATCGCCAGGCCGAACTTCGCGCCTTTGATGCGAATCACTCCGGCATCCCCCGCGCCGGGAGCTTCGACCGTGTTGGTCTGCACCATGTGGTCGTATTGCTGCCACACCCAACGCTTGCTGCAAATATTCGGGCTGGAAAGAAGCTGCTTGAGTTCGGCGGTGAAATCGCCTGTGCTTTTGAACGAGACGCCCTCGGGTTTTTCTCGGGGGATGTTCGGTTCCCAGCGCTCCATGGGGCGTTTGTAAACGGGCGCATCATCCGTGAGCGCGGGATTCGGGATCTCCGCGACGACTTTTCCGTGCTCGAGCACGCGCATGGTGTCTTCGGCGATCACGTGGCCGATTTCGACGGCGTCGAGTCCCCATTTTTCAAAAACTCGAAACACCTCAGCTTCGCGGCCTTTTTGCGCGACCAGCAGCATGCGCTCCTGCGATTCGCTGAGCATAATTTCATACGGATTCATACCCGTCTCGCGTTGCGGCACGCGGTCGAGTTCGATTTCGAGTCCGACGCGGCCGCGCGCGCCCATTTCGCAAGTCGAGCAGGTCAGACCCGCCGCGCCCATATCTTGAATGCCGACGATGGCGCCAGTTTGCATGGCTTCGAGGCAGGCTTCGAGCAGCAGCTTCTCCATGAAAGGATCGCCGACCTGCACATTCGGCCGCTTGGCCTCGCTCGCTTCGCTGAATTCCTCGCTGGCCATGGTCGCGCCGTGGATGCCGTCGCGTCCGGTCTTTGAGCCAACATAAATCACTGGATTGCCCACACCCGCGGCTTTGGCGTAGAAAATTTCGTCGCGGCGAACTAATCCCAGAGCGAAGGCATTCACCAGAGGATTGCCGGAGTAGCACGGTTCAAACTTCGTCTCCCCGCCGAGGTTGGGGACGCCGAAGCAATTTCCATACGACGCCACGCCGCTGACTACGCCTTCCATCACGGAGTGGTTCTTATGAAGTTCTTTTTGTGAGATTCCTGCGACAGGCGTGATCGGCCCAAACCGCAGCGAATCCATCACCGCGACCGGCCTTGCGCCCATGGTGAAAATGTCGCGCAGAATGCCGCCAACGCCGGTGGCCGCTCCCTGAAACGGCTCAATAAATGACGGATGATTGTGCGACTCAATCTTGAAGGCGCAGGCCCATCCGTCGCCAATGTCAATAATGCCCGCGTTCTCGCCGGGCCCCTGGACAACGCGCTTGCTGCGCGTGGGCAGCCGCTTCAAATGCACGCGCGACGATTTGTAGGAGCAATGCTCGCTCCACATCACGCTGAAAATGCCGAGCTCGGTGCGCGTGGGCTCGCGTCCGCCCAGCAGCGTTTTGATCTTTTCGTATTCGTCGAGCGTCAGCCCATGCTCGCGGATGACTTCTGGTGTGAAGGCAGCTGTGGAAGTGGAGGCCATAATTTAGGGGAACTTCTATTGTAGAAGATTTGAGGCGGAGGGGGTAGGGCGGAATCCTTGGGAGCCAGTCTCCCATTGCGGCAGGTTTTCAAGGCCTCCTCGGCGCGCTAACACTTGCTCAGGGCAGGCTCTCGCACGTTCTCGCGTTCGCCCCGAACGGCTCGGAACGACAATATTTATAATTACGCGCACGCCTGTTGTCCCTTATTAATCTTTCGAACGCGGAGAATTCTATGAACCAGTCCTACTCTATCCCTAAAACTAGCATTCGCCGCGTCGATGCCGATGGTGTAAAGGTTTTCTACCGCGAAGCCGGGCCAAAAGATGCTCCGGTGGTGCTGTTGTTACATGGCTTTCCGACCTCTTCGTTTCAATATCGCGAATTGATTCCGCGCCTGTCCGACCGGTACCGCGTGATTGCGCCCGACCTGCCGGGTTTTGGATTCACCGAAGTGCCCCCAGAACGGAATTACAAATACACCTTCGAGGCGCTGGCGGCGACGATACTCGCATTTACCGATGCGCTGGGACTCAAGCGCTATGCGCTGTATGTATTCGATTACGGTGCGCCCACTGGATTTCCGTTGGCAATGACGCGTCCGGAGCGGGTGACGGCGATTGTTTCGCAGAACGGTAACGCATACGAAGAAGGTCTGGGCGATGCGTGGGCGCCCATCCGACGGTACTGGAGTTATCCGACAGCGGAGAATCGTAACGCCATCCGCGGGGCTTTGAATGCTGAAGGAATGAAGCGGGAATATGCTTCGGGCATTCCGAATCCGGAGATGATCGCGCCGGAGGGTTACACGCTGGATGCCGCACTGCTGGCGCGTCCGGGGAATGTGGACATTCAGTTGGACCTCTTTCTCGATTACGCAAATAACGTGAAGCTCTATCCGGCTTTTCAGGAATATTTTAGAAAGTCGCAGCCACCGCTGCTTGCGATATGGGGGAAGCATGACCCGTATTTCATTCCCGCGGGAGCGGAGGCGTTCAAGCGGGACCTCCCGAAGGCGATGGTCCAATTTCTGGATACCGGACATTTCGCGTTGGAAACGCACGTAGTTGAGATTGCCGCCGCGATGCGAGAGTTCTTGGCGAGTTCAATCAAGTAATCCTAGGGAATAATCACGGCAGCGCCATCAATGGCGTCGCGCTTCACAGCATCCAGTGCTTCGTTGGCCTGATCTAAGGAGAAAGTCGTCACTTTTGGCCGCAGATTGATTTTGGCCGCGACTCCCAGGAAATCGC
>Ga0070734_10001555_pt1 | contig 32681 bp, 28 predicted proteins | sample Coa_R1_8_FD_66444 | JGI IMG/M metagenome (GOLD analysis project Ga0070734, IMG submission 66444) | Surface soil microbial communities from Centralia Pennsylvania, which are recovering from an underground coalmine fire - Coalmine... | ecosystem: Environmental > Terrestrial > Soil > Unclassified ... | reverse complement strand
AGGTGGCGCAAGCGTATCCGGGCAATTGGTTTTGGTCGATCCTTGCGTTCAATCAAACTCACGTGGAATGGTTCGGATGCTCGCTGCACGATCTGATTCAGCCGTCGTTCTCATTTCTAGTCGGCGTGGCGTTGCCTTATTCGATCTCCAGCCGGTTAGCCAAAGGCGGAACGTTCGGCAAGATGTGGGCGCATGCCATTTGGCGATCGATTATCCTGGTCGCGCTCGGCGTATTTCTGCGCTCCATGCACAGCACGCAAACGTACTTCACGTTTGAAGACACGCTGTCGCAGATCGGCCTCGGCTATCCGATCCTGTTCCTGCTAGGGTTCGCGCGGCCCCGCTGGCAGTGGACTGCATTCGGAGTGATCGTCTTCGGCTACTGGCTCGCCTGGGCTCTGTATCCGGCGCCGGGACCGGGCTACGATTACGCAGCGGTCGGAGTTCCGGCCGACTGGCACCACAACTTCACAGGCTTTGCTTCGCACTGGAACAAGAACTCAAATCTGGGGAACGCATTCGATCAATGGTTCCTGAATCTGTTCCCGCGCGTTAGCCCCTTCGTCTTTAACAGCGGCGGATATTTGACGCTGAGCTTCATCCCCACGCTCGGAACCATGCTGCTGGGATTGATCGCCGGACGCTGGATGCGGGAGAGCGCACCGCGCATTCCGATGCAGCGATTTCTTCTCGCGGGCGTGATCGGCCTCGCGTCCGGATTGCTACTGCATTACGCGGGCATTGCCCCCGTGGTGAAACGTATCTGGTCGCCCGGCTGGGTCTTGTTCAGCGGCGGAGCCTGTTTCCTGCTGCTCGCCGCGTTCAGTTGGATCATCGAAGTGAAAGGCTACCGGAAGTGGGCCTTCCCGTTGGTGGTCATCGGCATGAACTCCATCGCCGCGTACATGATCGCTCATATGTTCAACAATTTCTTCGTTAGTTCGTTCCGGATTCATCTCGGTCCAAATGCATTCAAGATTTTAGGCGACGGATTAGAGCCGCTGCTTTTGGGAATGGCCGTGCTGCTCTGCTACTGGCTCACGCTTTATTGGATGTACCGGCGTAAGCTGTTTCTAAGAATCTGACGATGTCCAGTTTCGGATTCGGTCTCCTCTGTCTGATCAGCTTTACGCTGCCCGTGCCGATTCTGGCCTGGCTCGATCGCGTGCGGAGCAAGCGCTAATGTACGCCGGCCATTACGCGGCCGGCCTCGCCATCAAAGCGAAGCAGCCGCGAGCGCCAACGTGGGCTCTCTTACTCGGCGTCGGATTCCTGGACGTGCTCTTCGGAATTTTTGTGATGCTCGGCATCGAGCGCGTCACGGTCACGCCCGGCGTCAGTCCCGGCTTCTCGCTCGATTTTATCGATTGGTCGCATTCGCTCGCGATGTCGCTACTGTGGGCCGTGCTTTTCGCAGGCTTCTTCTGGCGACGCGGCCCTGCCGTGATGCTCGCCGCCGGATTGGCCGTCTTCTCTCACTTTCTTCTCGACTGGCCCATGCATCCCAACGATCTGGCCCTCTGGCCGCACTCCAGCATCCATATCGGATTTGGTCTCTGGACGAAGCTGCCGACCGGATGGTGGTGGGCGGAACTCGCGTTCATTCTGGCCGGATGCGCCTACTACATCGTGCGCGCCCGGCGGCTTGGAACTTTCGGTGGCCGCGCCATCTGGGCGAGCGCGGTGGTGGTGATTCTCCACATCGTGAACTCGCCTTGGTTGGCTGTGGCGAAGTAAGAATTATCGCCAGCGGAACAACTTCAGCGCGAGCGAGAAACACACAACCAGCCAGAATCCCAACACACCCATCTGCGGCGCTAATTGAGCCAGGCTCGCGCCCTGTAGCAGATTCAGCCGCAACCCGTCGATGGCAGCGGTGAGCGGCAACGCCTTGATCACCGGCTGCGCAAAATCCGGAAATCGCTGCGCCGAGAAGAATACGCCCGAGACGATCCACATCGGCATCATGATGGAATTCATCAAGCCGGACACCGCTTCAATGGTGCGCGCGCGCGAGGCCAGGAGTAGCCCTAACGCGCTGAATGACATGGATGCCAGCAAGCACAACAGCGCCAGGTTGAAGAGCGATCCACGAACCGGAACGCCGAAGACCAGCGCTCCGAAACCCAATACAACGCCGACTTCGATCACCAGCATGAAGAGTCTGGAGAGAACAAATGAGAGCAGGAAATCGTGACGCGGCATCGGCGTCGCGATCAAACGCTTCATCAGCTTTCTTCGCCGTGCATCGACAATCGCGAATCCCATGCCCCAGATCGCGCTACCCATTAAGTTCATCCCTAGCAATCCAGGAATCAGGAAATCGATATAGCGGGAGCCCGGCTCGCGCATCCATTGGTCGCTGGCAGAAACCGGATCCACGCGTCCCGCCGCGCGCTGCACCGCGCGATCCGCTAACATGCGCGCCCCGCGGCCCTCCGGATTTGTATCGTCGTACTTATAGACCACGCCTCCGCTCGGTCCAGGCCCGACAACCAGAGCGACTTTTCCGGTGCGCAACGCGTCCTGCGCCGCGCTCTCGGACAATTGCGCTACATCGAGAAGTTTTTCCTGGCGCAGCGACTGCGCAAGCTGCGGCGTCGTGGCGGCGATCTTCAATACATCCGCCGGACGATTGCGAAATGCGATGCCCAAACCCGCCGCCAGCAGAATAGGAAAGATGAATACCCAGAACAGCGCTTCCGGCTCGCGGATGAACTCCAGGAAGCGTACCAGCGTCATCTGCGCCAGTGGACCTTCCGTCCAGCGTCTCTGATCACTCATCGCGCAGGCGCCTTCCCGTCAAAGTAACGAAAACATCCTCGAGCGTCGCCGAGTGCGTACGCAGTTCGGTGAGTGGCAACCCTTGGCGATTCAATTCGGCCAATAGCGCGGGCACTGCGCGATGCAATTCCGTCACCTGCAACTGCACGTTTCCGTTTTCCGTGGTCACTTCGCGGACTCCTTCGATTTTCTTTAAGTCCGAAACCGTTAATAGAGTGGCTCCGCCCGCCGAGAACTCCACCACGTGTTCAACACCAATGGACCCGATTAGCTCACGCGGCGTCCCTAGCGCAATAATCTTGCCGTGATCCATGATCGCCACCCGGTCGCACAGCCGTTCCGCTTCGTCCATGTAATGCGTCGTCAACAAAATTGTTCGTCCGCCCCGCTTGAATTCTTCGATCAAATCCCAAAGCTGCCTCCGCGCTTGCGGATCTAATCCGGTCGTCGGTTCATCCAGAAACAAAAACTCCGGATCGCCTACCAGCGCGCACGCCATCGCGAGCCGCTGTTTTTGTCCGCCCGATAACGTCCCAACTCGCGACGGCTGCTTCTCTTGCAACTGCACCAGCGCGATCGCTTCCGCGGGCGACGGCCCCGCCTTGTAGAAGCTGCGAAACAACCGGACGGTTTCGAACACGGTCAGCTTTTCAGAAAGCTGGGTTTCTTGAAGCTGAATGCCCAACCGCTGCCGCAGCCTCTCCGAGTCCGTTTCCCAGCGCATTCCGAGCATCTCCACCGAGCCCGAATCCGCATCCAACAAGCCTTCGCAAATCTCGATAGTCGTCGTCTTCCCCGCCCCATTCGGACCCAGCAGCCCAAAGCATTCGCCAGCCCGGACCTCGAGCGTTACCCCATCCACCGCAACAACATCCTTATAAGCTTTGCGCAACTCCCGGACTTCCAACGCAGCAGCCATGAACCTAGTATCTCGTTATCCGTGTCCATCCGGGGCCGATTTTCTTGCATCCGCGATGCTGCCCTAATGCGTGTTGGTAAGTGAGGTGAGACGATGCGAATCGCAAGTTTACTGATAGCGGCCGGCATGTTGCCCTGCTTTATGCAAGATGTGACGGCGCAGGAAATCAAACTGCCTGCGAATCTGGACAAATTGGCGGCCAAAGCCGAGGAATCGGTCGACGTGACGCTCGACGGATCCATGCTTAAGATGGCGGCCAGGTTCCTTTCCGGGGACGATCCGGATATCGCCAAAGTCAGAAGGATCGTGGCCAAGCTGGAAGGCGTTTACGTCCGCAGCTATCAGTTCGCCGAAGAAGGCGAATACAGCCGCGCGGATGTGGAGTCCGTCCGGTCGCAGCTACAAGCTCCAGCCTGGGGCCGCATCGTTGGCGTTCGGTCGAGACGGGAAGGAGGCGACGTGGATGTCTTCTTGAAGCTTCCGGGCAACGGAACTTTGGGAGGCGCCGTGGTCATTGTCGCCGAGCCGCGCCAGCTCACATTCGTGAATGTGGTGGGGACCATCGATCCGGATGACATAACGAGTCTCAGCGGCCAGTTCCACATCCCGCGCCTGCGCAACGGATCCTCGCACCACGATCGCGATAAGGAGGACCAATGACCTCCCGCTTCCTTGCGGTTTTTCTCGTGGCTTCGGGCGCCGTCCTGGTGGCGGAATCCGAGTTCGATCACGTCGTGAAAGAAATTGAAGTTCACTACCACACCAAGCGGACGCATATCCCGTTCCTTGGCTTGGCGAACCTGGTGGTCAAAGTGGCACGTCCGGCCGGGACCAGCGAGTTCAAGCTGGCGATCTTCGAAGATCTGAAAGCGATCGACGAAGGCGACGAACAGGATCTCGACCGGTTCATGCGCGGCATTTCTTCCAGCCGGCTGCGTCCCTTAGTGCGAGAACATTCGCGGCGCGACGGCGAATCCGTTTACATCTACGCGGACAACGACGATATGCGCGCAACGCGAATGCTAATCGCGACATTTCAACGCGATCAGGCCACGGTGGTGGAAGTCAAGGTGGACATGAACGCCCTGATCAAATGGATCGGTTCGCCGGAAGAAGCCAGCCGCTTCTTCAACAGCCATCACGACGACGGCCGGTAGCGCACGCACTTCTGCGTGCCGCGTCGCCACTCATGGCGACGCCTGGAGCTTGTTTGATGGTGTTCGCAAAAGTGCGAACACGGCACGTTAAGAACGTGCGCCACGCAAAAAATGAACCATTCCACGCCTTCGGTGCATCCATCTCCCAAGAGGAGATCTAATGAGCACGAACACCTACGATATCGACCCCACCCACTCCAGCGCGCACTTCAAAGTGCGCCACTTAATGATTTCTTGGGTACGCGGCGAATTTACCAAAGTCAGCGGAAAAGTGACGTTCGATGACGCCAATCCAGCCGCATCCAGTGTTACTGCCGAAATCGATGTCAATTCGATTAATACGCGCGAGCCGGATCGCGACAAGCACCTGCTCAGCGCCGATTTTTTGGATGCCGCCAACTACCCCACTATCAAGTTTCAGTCCACTGGCGTAGCTCGCGATGGAAGCGGCGAGTACAAGCTAAACGGCAATCTCACCATCCGCGGCATCACGCATCCGGTGGTTCTGGAAGTGGACAGCGTGACGCCCGAGATTAAAGATCCCTGGGGATTTTTCCGCCGCGGCGCCGCTGCCACAACGAAAATCAGCCGCAAGGAATTCGGCGCCGCTTTCCATCAGGTGCTCGAAACGGGCGGCGTCGTGGTTGGCGACGAGGTGGAAATCTCGATCGACGTCGAACTCGTCAGAAAAGCGTAGGCGGAATCACCGGCCCATCGCTTCCGGCGGCGTAGTTGGGAAACTTCGGCGGCGGAAGCTGGGTCCAGGCCTCCTCGATGGGCGTGATGATGCGCCATTCCGCTTCCACTTCATCGCGGCTGGTGAACAAAGTCGGATCGCCCAGCATCGAATCCAGCAACAACGTCTCGTAAGCCACGGGCGATTTCGATCCGAACATCGCGCGGTAGGAGAAGTCCGCCTGAACCGATACGGTGCGCATCTGGCTGCCAGGACGCTTCGCGCCAAACGAGATCGAGATCCCCTCATTGGGCTGGATGCGCAGCGTGATGATGTTCCGCTCCACCTGATCCTCGGGCGTGGTGGAAAACAGCGCCTGCGGGGTCCGCTTGAGATGAATTCGAATTTCAGTGAACGCCCGTGACAATTTCTTTCCCGTTTTGATGTGAAACGGAACGCCCGCCCAGCGCCAGTTATCGATGTAAAGCTTCAAAGCCACGAACGTTTCGGTTACGGAATCCGGTTTCACGCCGGGTTCTTCGCGATATCCAGGCGACGGTTTATGATCTAGTTCTCCTGGACCATACTGGCCACGGAGCGTCCGTTCCGCCACCTCCGCAACGGTCATCGGCCGGATCGATTTCAAAACTTGCACCTTTTGCTGCCGGACGGAGTCCGCATCGAAGGCTACCGGCGGTTCCATGGCAGTCAGCGCCAGCAACTGCAGTAAGTGATTCGCCACCATGTCGCGCAACGCTCCGGTCTCTTCATAGAAACTCGCGCGCCCTTCCACGCCGACCGTTTCAGCGGCCGTGATCTCCACGTAATCGATGTAGTTGCGATTCCAGACCGGTTCGTACAGAGAGTTGGCAAAGCGGAACACCAAAATGTTCTGCACCGTCTCTTTGCCCAGGTAATGATCGATGCGATAAACATTTTCTTCATCGAAAACCTTGAGCACCGTTTGATTCAACTCGTGCGCCGATGCGAGATCGCGTCCGAATGGCTTCTCGAGAATCACGCGCGACCATCCGCCTTCGCTGTGGTTCAAGCCAGAGGCTCCCAGCCCTTTGATGATGATGGGCGCTTGCGAAGCGGGTGTGGAAAGATAAAACAAATGATTCGGCTTCCCGCCGGCCGGCGTCATCTTCTCCAATCGTTCGCGCAGCTTGGTGTAAAACTCCGGACTGTTGATGTCGCCGGTGAAGTAGTGCAGCCGCTTTTCGAACTCCTGCCAGGCTTCGGGCGAAAAATCGCGCGTGTCGCTCGCCTTGGAGGCCGATTCGCGCATCTTCGAGCGGAACTCCTCGTCCGTCATCGCGGTTCTTCCCGTCCCGAGCACTTCAAACGTCGGATTCATGCATCCTACGCAGGCCAGATTATAAAGACTCGGAATCAGCTTGCGCTTGGCGAGATCGCCGGAGGCTCCAAAAATAACTAAGACGCAGGAATCGCCCTGCGGCAGCTTCGCCGGGGTCAAGCCCACGATCGGGTTTGCTTCTACGGTTGGCGTCATGTTGTTTAGATGCGGAAGAGTCTTTGCGGGTTCACTTTGGGACGGAAATCGTGATGTTCCGATACTTCATTCCGCCCGTGTGATCGCCCTGGATGTACAGCGGACCCGGCTCGCCTTCTTTGCTATCGATGGCGCCCCCGGTGATTCCGGGGATTTCCTGATAGTCAATGGTCTTCACGCCATCCCGGATCACGGTCACGTGCCTGCCCACCAGCGTAATGTCGTACGACTCCCATTTGCCAGGCTTCCCCGGGATGTCCACCGCCGGCGCGATGAATCCGTAGATGGAACCCATGCCGTGGAACTTGTCGTCTGTCCCTGGCGCCTCGTATTCCACCTGCGTTTCATACCGGCCGCGCAGATACACGCCGCTGTTGCCAAGATCCGGACAATTGTACTCGATGTGGAGCTTGAAATCCTGAAACTTTCGCGTGGTACGGATGTTCGCGCCGGCGCTCTCGTTCACCAGCTCGCCATTCTCCGCTTTCCAATGACTCCCGGGACCGTCCGGCTCCCATCCGCTCAGGTCTTTCCCGTTGAACAGGGCTTCGGGCTCGGACCATGCGGGAGGCATTGGCCGATCCAGCAACGGCGCACGCTCGCCTGCGATGTCGCCCGATACTCCGTCCGACCTGGATTGCTTGCCCTTGAGCGCGTTCCCTTCCAGACTGACTTTCCACGTCACTGGAATGGTCTTGCCGAACCATTCGGAACTGGCAAAGGTCAAGAGTCCCTTCTGCAACCGAACATCGTGCGCGGCATGCACGCTTGCCACCCGTCCCACGATTCGAACTTCCAGCGCTCCGTCCTTATCGGAAATTTCAAGCCATGAAGGATAGGTGCCTTGGGAGGAAACGATGGTCAGATCCCATCGTCCCAGCAGCGGCGAAGGTTTGCGCTTCGAGAACGCAGGGGTTAGCGCAAGCAACGCAAGAGTCAGAACCGAACAGAGTTGTCGCATCACAACTCAGTCTAGCGAACTCTGGTTTACTCGTAACGCAGCGCGGTCATCGGATCCACTCGCATCGCTCTTCGCGCCGGAACATAGCTGGCCGTGAGCGCGACCAGTGCCACCAGCGCCGGAACGATCACCAGAATCGGCTTCGGATCCGCTGGCAGCCCGTTGAACATGCTTCCCAAAAGATTCGGCAGCGGGACCGCGCCCAACATTCCAAATCCCACGCCTAAGCCGGTCAGCAACGCCGATTGCCCGACAACCAATCGCACCACAGCGCTCTTTCCGGCGCCGAGCGCCATACGGATTCCCACCTCGCGCGTTCGTTGCGAGACGTTGTACGCAATCACGCCGAAGATTCCTACACCCGCCAGCACCAAAGCCAGTCCAGCGAAAATGCCCATCAGCCAACCCATCAACCGATCGCCCATCCCGGCGTCATCCACTACTTGATTCATGCTGTGGATCGCGCCGACGGGCTGGTCCCGATCGACCGACCAAATGGATTGCCGGATCAGCGGGGCAACGGTAGCCGGATCGGCTTTCATTCGCGCGAGTAGTTGCATTCCCGGCCGCGGCACTTGCAGAAAAGATTGATAGAGCTGCGGCTCGGGCTTCATCTGCCCCACAAAATCGAGTACCGGTCCAACAACGCCGACAATCTCGCTCCAGGCTTTGCTTCCAGGCTGGTCAGGATCCACCAGAATTCGTTGCCCGATGGGATCCTGTTTCGGAAAAAATCGTTGCGCGAACGTCTGGTTGACCACAACCACGAGCGGCGCGTTGCCGGAGTCCGACGCCAGAAATCCACGCCCTTGGAGTCGAGGAATCCCCATGAGCTGAAAATAACCGGGCCCCGCCACGTAGTGGCGAGTCTTGAACTGCACGTCCTTCGGCTGTGCGGCTGTTCCCTCAACGCGAAAGTTTACGAGACCGACAGAGCCGGTTGTAGGCAAAGCGTTTGCCCCTGACGATGCTTCCACGCCAGGAATCTTGGCGATGCTCTGCAGGACCTTCTCAAAGAAGGCGGCCTGCGCGGCCGGCTCTGCGTAGCGAGCGCCAGAAACGCGGACGTCGGCCAAAAGAACATGGTGCGGATTGAATCCCAACGGATTTCGCGACTCCATCATCACAGCTTGAATCATCACGCCCGCGCCGGTCAGCAGAACGATGGAGAGGGCGATTTCCGCCACCACTAGCGCCCTTCGCAGCCGCCGCCGCTCGACGCCGGCCGATCCGCCGCGCGCGCCTTCCGCCATCCCCGAACTGGGGCTGATCTTCGACGCCTGTATGGCCGGGAGCAATCCGAAGAACATTGCGGCAGCGAGCGAGATCAGGGAACAGAACAGGAAAACCCGCCAATCTAACACGACTTCGGACGCCATCAACTGAACGTAATCGTTCCAAGTCAAGCTGGAACGCAGCAGCGCGGTTCCCCAAATCGCGAGCAGAAATCCAATGCCTCCTCCCGCTGCGCCGATCAGAAGACTCTCTACTAACATTTGCCGGATCAGCCGGCCGCGTCCCGCACCCACCGCCGCTCGAATCAGCAGCTCGCGCTGGCGGGTGGCGTTGCGCGCCATCACGATGTTCGCGATGTTCGTGCATGCGATTAGCAGAACGAATGCCACAGCGCTCATCAACAGCAACATCGCCGGGCGATCGTTCGCATTTTGAATCGTGAACTCTTGCATCGTGAGCACGCGGGCGGACCGATTCTTATTGGTCTCGGGATGGCTCCGCGCTGATCTCTGAGCGATGGTGGACATTTCCGCTTGAGCTTCCTGAACAGAAATTCCCCGCCTCAATCGCGCCACTACGTTCAGAGAGAGGGTCGAAGAAGACTCGATCGCCAGGGGAGTCCACAGTGCGGCATCGAAAGCGTCCAGACGGAAGCGCGCAGGCATTACCGCGATGATTGTGTAGCGCTCGCCGTCAATCGAGACATCTTTTCCGGCGATAGCGGCATCCGCGTTGAACCGGCTCTGCCAAAGTTTGTGGCTGAGCACTGCGACGTGATCGTGCCCGTGCTCTGCTTCATTCGGCAGGAACGTCCGGCCGAGCGTTGGCTGCACTCCCAGCACTCGAAAGTAGTTCGCCGTTACGCCGAGCGTGAAGACACGCTGAGGTTCTGTTCCGCCGGAAAGCGTGACATCGCGATTCGCGGACGCCGCGACTTCTTCCAACGAGCGTGCCTGCTCGCGCCAAGCAAGGAAATCCGGAGCTGACGAGTCTAAGAACGATCCGGGCTCGGCGGTGTTAATGGTCGAAATCGCCATGAGCCGGTCCGGATCCGGAACCGGGGGTTTGCGCAACAGAACGGAACTGACGAGGCTAAAAATTGTTGTGTTCGCTGCCATGCCGAGCGCCAGTGTGATTACCGCTATGCAGGTGAAACCCGGACTCTTCCCTAACGTCCGTAAACTGAACTTGAGATCTTGCAGCGTTGTTTCCAGCACCGGAATGCTCCGCCGGTCGCGATAGAGTTCCTTCGCCTGTGCCATCCCACCTAGTTTGAGAACCGCTTCCCGACGAGCTTGCTCGGGCGACATACCGGAGCGAACGTTATCCTCAATTTGCAAAGCGAGATGGCTCTCTAGCTCGTCCGCCAAATCGCGCTCTTTTCCGAACAGGCCGGCTAGGCGTTGCAATCCCCCGCGGATGCGTCTCATCGCGTCACTCATATTGGAAACCAATATCAGCATACGCCACCCTGGTATTGAAAGCAATAGATTTGCGGCAACCGGATTGCAAGTCACCCGGCGGAGGAGCCTCTATGCGCCAAAACGCCAGTAAAATTTGCCTGGGCACAACCTTAGCTTTCATGTTCTTCGCCGTCTCTTTGTCGGCGGCGAATCACCACAGCCTCAACGGAACCTGGACCCTGGAACCAACCCGCAGCCATTTTGACGGCGAACCGGCGATTCAGACCGGCTCGGTTACCATTAACGACCGCGAACATAACATCACCGTAACGCGCAGCTTCAGCTACGATGGCGCGGAACACTCGTTTGAATACAGCTTTAGCACCGATGGCCGCGAGAATTCGAGCATCAAAGAAGGGCATTCCTTCAAATCGAAGGCCAAATGGGAAGGAAATGTGCTGCGTGTCACGACGTTAGACAACGGGCAATCGACTGTTGAGCGGTACAGCCTGGCGCCCGACGGCTCTCTCATGCTGGTTGTGGAACGCGGCGATCATCGTCCCGTGACGCTCTATTTTCAGAGACAATAAAGCGGAGGTACCGTCTATGACTCAAACACCCAAGACAACCGTAGAATGGGATGCCAATAAGAAGCAATGGCACGTGCGCCTGCAAATTGGCGAAGAAGTGATCAAGCGTCCATGTCCTAAGGCGGCGCAGGACGCCAACGAAGAGTCCCTCCGTTCGCAAGCCGTCGCCACCGCGCAGGATGAGGGTTACACCGTGGATCCCGCCTCGGTGGCGATCGTCCGCTAGAGGTGGGACGGGGCCGTTCCAGGCTCGCCGCCGGATTTTCTATGCGACGTTGGCCTAGAGAACCAACTCGGCTTCCAATGATTCCGAGTCGAGGCTCTGCTTTAAACGAAAACCCAAGCGCTCGAAAACTTTCTGCATTGGCCGATTCTCGAAGAGAACGGTTGCAGTGATTCGCGGGAGTTTTTCGGCGCGAGCGAAGTCCACCAACTCGCGAACCACTTCGGTTCCGATTCCACGTCGCTGGAAGCCATCGCTAACGATCACAGCCAGTTCTGCATCGTCGGCAACGTGCGATTTCACCAGCCGTCCCACCGCCACAACCTGTCGCTCCCCCGAAGCCGGATCCGTGCGCTCCGCTACGAGAGCCATTTGCCGGTCGTAGTCAAGAAAGCACATGCGCGTCAGCCGTTCGTGCGCTGTTCGCTGCTCCAGTTTCATCCAGTGGAAATAGCGCATGTAGACCGTGCGCTCCGACAACGTGTGGTGGAAATTGACGAGCAACGGCTCATCTTCCGGACGAATCGGACGCACCGTGATCGCGCTCCCGTCTTTGAGCGTGACCTGTTTTTCATAGCGCGTGGGATACGGCCGGATTGCAAGCTTGGGCAAATCCGCGCGATCGGTGTCTCTTCCGTAAACGACTACTCTGGCATCCAATGCGATGAGCCGCTCAGGCGACGCAAGCAGTGGATTGATATCGATCTCCTTGATCCATCGTTGTTCAGTGACCAACCGGCTGAATTTCACCAGCAGTTCTTGCAGCGCGGCGATGTTGACCGGTTTGCGCCCCCGCACGCCCTTTAACGCTGTAAAGATTTTGGTTTGCTCGACAAATCGCCGGGCCAGTGTGGTATTCAAAGGCGGCAGAGCCAGCGCCCGGTCCTGAAACACTTCCACCAGTTGGCCACCTGCCCCGAACAACAGCACGGGACCGAATTGCGAATCGATGCTGGACCCTAAAATCAATTCGTAGCCTTCGCTCGAAATCATGGCCTGCACGCTGACGCCGCCGAAATGTTCGCGGCCGGCCTTTTCTGTGACCGATTTCTCGATCTCCTGGAACGCCTGCCGGACCGCCGCCTCATCCGCGAGATTCAACTTCACGCCGCCGACATCGGTTTTGTGCGTGATTGTCTTCGAATTGAGCTTGAGCACCACCGGGAACCCGATGGCACGCGCGGCCGTTACGGCTTCCTCTTCAGACGCGGCCACTTCGGTTTCGACCACGGGAATCCCGTACGCTTTCAGTACCTCCTTCGATTCGAACTCGGTAAGAATCTCGCGCCCGGCTTCGCGCGCGGTCTCGATCGCTTGAGCGGCCACGTCCGGAAATATGGCGTCCGAATCCGGCAGCACCGGCGTCTCGTACAAGCCGCGCAGATTGTAGCTGTACTTCCACATGTAGTGGAACGCGCGTACCGCCGTGTCGGGAAATGGAAACGTCGGAATTCCCGCCCGGTTCAGAATATTCTCGCCCTGCGCGGCTTCGGCCCCGCCCATCCAACTCGTCAGAATCGGTTTTCCGTCCAGCTTAGCGAACCGCGTCAGCTTCTCGGCGATCATGGCAGGATTTGTCATCCCTTGCGGCGTCATGATAACGAGCAAGCCATCCACGTTTGGATCTTTGGCGACTACCTCTACGGTGCTTTCGAAGCGCTCCGGGCCCGCGTCGCCGATGATATCGATGGGATTGTTGTGGCTCCAATGCGGAGGAAGAACTTTGTTCAATTGTTCGGTGGTGGCGGTCGAGATTTCCGCCAATTCGCCCCCAAGAGTAAGCAGTGCGTCGGTAGCAATCACGCCGGGACCGCCGGCATTGGTGATAATCGCGAGCTTTGGACCTTTCGGCCTCGGCTGATTGGCGAGCACTTCGGTCATGTAGAAAATGTCGGCGATGCTGTTCACGCGCAGCACACCGACGCGCCGGAACGCGGCTTCTAATACATCGTCCGAACCCGCCATCGATCCGGTATGCGACGCGGCGGCTTTGGCCGCCTGGGCGGTCCGGCCGGCTTTGATCACAATGATCGGCTTGTTCAACGCCACTTCGCGCGCGGCCGAAAGAAACGAACGGGCGTCACCGATGGATTCCATGTAGATGACGATGCTGCGCGTGTTCGGATCGTCACCCAGATAATCGATCAAGGCGCCCCAGCCGACGTCCAACATCGAACCAGTCGAAAAGAACGCGCTGAATCCGATCTGTTCGCGCAAACTCCAATCCAAAATCGCGGTACACATGGCCCCGCTCTGGCTGATCAGACCCACCGTGCCTGGCCGCGCGATGGTATGCGCAAAGGTTGCGTTTAGGCCGGTAATCGGGCACATCACGCCCAAGCAGTTCGGCCCGATGATACGCATGCGCGAAGGACGCGCGGCGGAAAGAACCTGACGCTCGAGTTCCAACCCGCGCTTGCCCGATTCGCGGAATCCCGCCGAGATGATGACCGCGCCTTTCACGCCCACTTGCGCGCATTCCTCGATGATTCCCGGTACCGTTTCGGCCGGCGTCATGATGACGGCCAACTCCGGAGCTTCGGGCAAGCTAGCTACATTCGGATAGGCGCGAATCCCGAGCACGCTGCTCTTCTTCGCGTTCACCGGATAAACCGTGCCCCCAAACGGGCTGCTGATCAAATTCCAAAGGACCGAGCGGCCCACGTGCCCTTCCCGATCCGTCGCCCCAATGGCAGCCACCGAGCGCGGCTTAAAGAAAACATCTAAATCCCGCCGCCCTACATCAGTCTTCGACCGAATCGCAGTGCTCAAATCGCCAGTAACATTCATCAGAGACTCCCTCTCTTCACAGAACCGAAGAACCGAATAACTGAACAACCGAACAACTCGATCAAACGCTAATCACCGGACAGGGCGATTGACGGATGATCGAATACGCGTTCGCCTTCAGCCGCCCCAACATGCCTTGTGCCAGGCTTCTACCGATCACGAGCAGATCGGCCTTCTCGCGGCCCGCTTCACCGCACACCGCGTAAGCCACCTCGTCGGCGATTACGGAAATCTCCGCGCCCGACTTTACGCAGTCTTTAATCGCCTGGACGCGCTCCCGCGCAAACCGCAGCTTTTCTCTCGACTTTTCGTCCGCATACACAGTATCGCCCTCTCTCGCCGATGGCACCGCATGCACCACGGTGAGCGAAGCGCCGAATTCAGCGGCAAATTCCGTGGCCCAGCGAAGTGTAGGACAGCTCTGTTCTCCTAAATCGATGGCGCACACAATTTTTTTGAACGAGATGTCTTCGAGGCGCGGCACTTGTTCCATGTGGACTCCGGTCCAAACCGGACAATCCGCGTCGTGCAGAACCTTGGCCGCTACCGAACCCAGCATCAGGCGGCGAAAACGCCCGTACCCGTGCGTGGGCAACATAATCAGATCGAAATTGTTGGCATGCGCATAAGCAGTGATCTTCGTTGCGGACTCGCCTGCCAGTACTACCCGGTTCACATCGAAGTGCTTTAGCTCTGCGGCCAAGTAGCCGTCCAACTGGCTCCGCGTAATCGTGGTGGCATCCACCGGAAGATCGTTGTATGTAAGGGGCTCGATCACATGCAGCAGAGTTAACTGGGCTTGGAAATGGCCAGCAAAGGTTTCCACCATCCTGGCAGCGTCCGTGCACCGCTCCGAAAAGTCTACTGGAAACAGAATTCGTTTAGGGGGAAACATTGGCGTACCTCCACTTGGGCAAGTGCAATCCCGTTTCCATACCGTTGTCCCGCTAACCGATTACACTTCAATAACCTACTGGAATCGCGCCGGGGACTTCCGAGTCAATTGACCCACTGCCGCCTTCACTCCCGCACAAAAGCCACAATGGCGAGAACAATCAAACTGAAGCCAAGCAACAGTGCAGATGTTCCGAAAATCATCCCGAAATTGCGAAGCCACGGTGCCGGAGGTTCGGCCCGGAGGCTCTCCAGTTGGCCCGTTTTCAGCAGCCGTTTGTACTCTTCGGGATGTTTTTCCTGGAATTCTTCGGCCGTTAGCTTTCCGTTGAAGATCACCATGTCCATCGGAAAGTTGCCAGGACGAATATGGGTATTGAAGAAGTGAATGGTGAAGATGAAGCCCACCGCCAGCAGTGCTTCTTCTCCATGGATCAGCAAGGCGATGTTTAGCCAGGATCCGGGGATGAACCGGGCGAAGAATGGGGCGAACCACATCGCGTAGCCGGAAAACCCGATGATGGCCATGCCCCAAAACACTCCCCAATAGTCGAACTTCTCCCAGTAAGCATAGCGGTCGATCTTCGGCTTGGGGCCGCGGAACAAAAACCATTTCAAGTTGCCCCAGAAATCCTTCAGGTCTTTCAACTGGGGAACCATGGAGTTCGGTCCCCACAGCAGACTGTATTCCTTTCGCGCAATCACCCGATAAGCGACGTTCGCCACGTGCATGAGGAACGCGACGGTCATTACCACGGCGCTCAGCAGGTGAAAGAACAGAATGGTCCCAAATCCGCCAACCGCGCGAGCCATGGCTAACGCCAGTGTCGTATTGCTGAATCGAAGGGGCAGACCAGTGAGCGCGGCGCCCAGGAATGTGATCGCTAATGCCGCATGCAGATACCGCTGCTCCACCGAGAAGCGGAGATAGTAGCGCTGTCCGGAAGCCGGGAGGACGGGACTTAGATCCGATACGGCAACCGGTTGCTCGATCGTTTTTGCATTGTCGTTTGTCACTTGAGTTTCCCCCTATTTCTCGGCTGTCCGTTCGCGCAAGGCGCGATTCAACCACAGCAGAGTGTGCAGCGCAAAGAACCCGAGAACGCCCGCTAATAACAAATTCATAAAAACACTGGTGGCCCACAGGGCCGGATAGTCCCGCATCTTGCGCTTGTCGGCGTGAGGCTGATAAGAAACGAATCCTTTTGTCACGCCCGAGTGGCACTTGCCGCAAGTCGCGGTCAGGTTCGCCGCAGCGATGGTGGATTTGGCATCGGTCGCGGGAAGAATATCGTGCGAGCCATGGCAATCCCAGCAATGCGCGGATTCCACGTACCCCAGCGCGGAAACCTGCGCGTGAAACGTGTCATGGTAGGTTTTGAAATTTTCCTGATGGCATTGGCCGCACGTTGCACCGGTTTTCATTTGCCAGGCCGCTGTGTTGGGATTCGAGATCTGATGTGCGGTATGACAATCCGTGCAGGCCGGCGCGCGACTGTTGCCCGCTCGTAATCGCTGGCCGTGGATCCCGTCCTGATACGCCTTTTGAGCTCCCGCGTGACAGCTGCCGCAAGTTCCAGCGATGTTTACGCGATTGGTACGGCTTTTCGGATCGGTTTTGGACAGAATCGCGTGCGATCCGTGACAGCTTGTGCAGCTGGCGGCTACGAGCAGCCCATCCTTGGTCAAAGCAAATCCGTGGATGGAATCCATATATTGCGAGTAAACTTCCTTCATACCGTGGCTCTGCGCGAACTTGACGTCGCCGTGGCACGTTCCGCAGGCGCGCGGAAGATTCGAGGGATAGGTGCTGGATTTCGGATTGGTCGCTTGCAAAATTGCGTGCGGTTCGCCATGGCAGCCTTGGCAAGGCTGCGAGCTCACCCCGGCGTGCACACTCGCTTTTAAGCCTGCAGCCGCTTCTCCGTGGCAGGTGTCGCACTTCACCGGCGCGGAATTTGCCGCGTGCGGATAACCTTTGATCGGCGTGTGGCAGTCCGTACACGAAAGACTGCCGTGAACGCTAGCATGAAAACTCGCGCCCTTCTCGTCGTGGCAGGTCAGACACTCCGCACTCTTGGAAGGACTGTCAGCCATCGCGCTAACGGCGAGGGCTAGCAGGAACATGCCCGCCCAACTTGGTGTCATGGAACCTCCTCTTACTTGCCGCCACCTCCCGTGCTGGGTGGCGCTTTCAACCCCAGATCGGTCAAAATTTTCGGGTCTTTCTCGCCGACCGCCAGCAGATCGTGACAAGTCGCACAATCGTTCGAAATACTGCGCCCATCGGAGCTGGAATGATTGCCGTCATGGCATCGGAAACAGCCCGCGGAATCGGTGTGTCCGAGGTTGTTGGGGTAGGTTCCCCAAGTGATTTTCATCTCCGGAAACACGTTCTGAGCATAGATGGTCTGGACTTGCGAAATCGCGTTCTTCAGTAAAGCTTGGTCTTGTGTATAAGCTTGCGGATATTTACTTTGATAGAAACGCTCCAGAGTTGCCGCAATCTGTTGACGAGCCGTTGCGCGGTCAGGATAATCCACCTTCAGCGCTTCCAATGCTTGCTTCTTGATGAATGGCAGCTTGGGACTGATTCTGCCGTCCGTCATCGCCGTGTCTAATGCGCGCTCCGGCAGCTGAAAAATATGTGTGGGACGATTATGGCAATCCACGCAATCCATCAGGCGCCGTTCCGCTTTGGCCAATTCTTCCGGCTTCGCCGGGGCGTCGGTCGAGTTGTATACCGTAACCTTTCCATCCGGAGCCGTGTAAGTCACCTGCGCGATGCTTTGCCGGCGCTTGTCGGTGGCTATGTAATCCACGCGGCCGCCGGCATTTCCATGCGCTCCGTGAATACCCACTGTGCCGTTCCAGGTCTCGCCGCCCACCTTCATCAACGCCACTGTTGTGGATGGCACGTTTTGCTCGTCAGTCGCGTACTCGGTATGAACAAAAAACTTCCGATCTCCGAAACGTTGGGGCCAGTGGCAATGCTCGCAGGTGTCCCGCGCCGGGCGCAGTGACTCAACCGGCGCCGGAATCGGCTTCGAGTAGCTGTGAAAAACCACGCCGTACAGTTGCCGCGTGCCTGAGATTTTTGCCCTGATTAAGGAGGGAGCGCCCGCCCCGATATGGCATTCCACGCAGCCCACGCGCGCGTGTGGCGAACTCAAATATGCCGTGAATTCCGGCTCCATTACGTGGCAGGCCTTCCCGCAGAAACTGTCGCTGTCCATATAGCTCACCGCGCTATACAGGAACTGGCTTCCAATCGCTAGATTCACGAAACTGGTCAGACCGACAAAGATCAGGAGTCGGCGCAGGTCTCCGCCCTTCGGCAACAACGCACCCGCCTCTCCTGCGAGCCGCCGCTTCCGGTCGTGAAACCAAACACCGAGCGGGATCAATAGCAGTCCCAGGAAGCACACCAGCGGTAACACGATGGTTCCGAGAATTCCGGCGTACGGATTGGTATCGCCCCGCCACCAGGACGGCAGCAGCATGAGCCACAGAATGGCGCCGCTCGTCACCAGAACAACGCCCAGGAGACTGATTAGATTGCTTGCTAAATATGCGACTGGAGAACGTCGAATCATTCTATAGACCTTGAGGGCAATCTTATCGCCAATAAAAATCGTCTGGAAACGCGATCACGACGGACTTTGCGGGCGCGAAAACCCCCAATTACGCTGAGCAGTGGGTAAAATGCCCCAGAGGAGTCTGGTTCCGAAGATTTACTTCAGGAAGGCCAAGCTGTGTTGCCATCCGATGTAAACGAAACCCCCCAGCAACACAAGACTGTAGATGACACCCAGCACTGTGAGAGCCGGCCCGGGCTGGCGGAAGTTGCCTTCGACGACGCGCTTGAGAACATTCGAGTTGGCAGCGCAACTTCTTCGCAGCAGCGCGATCACCGTCACCGTGGACGCCAGCAAGACCCAGAGAATAGAGAAGGTCATCATCGGATTCCTCAGAATCCGGTGTAAGCACTCTACGGACCATAACTCGCGCAGCCGCCGGAGCCACATTTACCGGCTCCGCATTTCCCGTTGCGAAGTGGGAACCGCCATCCATCGCCGGGCGTTTTCGGTTTGCGCGGTAGCCGCAGTTCAGCCGCGATGATCGCGAGTTGAGCTGTGTAAGGCGAGTCTTCTTTGTAAACCACGTGCCGGATACCCGCCGCCCACATGCGCGAGAGATCGGCTGCGTCCTTTGCGGTGACCACTAGAAACCGGTCACGATCCGTGTCGGTGTCCGCCAGATCTTGCAAGGCGCTTTGATCCAATACCACAACTCCATCCAAGTGCAAATCCGGATGGTCCACCAGATACACGTTATGTATGCCATCGCGTAACAACAGAGTGCGGATGGTTTGCGCATATTCGGAATCCTGCATGGCTAATTGAACCGTCTTCATGGCAACCGCCGTCGCAGCGCTTTAGTGCAATCCGGAAACCAGTCCGTAAGTAGTTCTCTTTCATCAAATTGAAAGGCCAACGCGGGAGTGATATCGCGCAAACGGGGTTGCTGCCCTGGGGCTTGCGCACCCAAGACCTCGGATGCTCGCGGCGCGGACCTCAACGTGCTTGCTTGATGGCAAGCGGATTCAGTTATGGTGCCCGGTATCCCGTCGCAACATCCGGTTTCGCATCTGGCAGCCGATTGGCGTAAGCCGGAAATCCTGGAAGCGATATTCGATCAGCTTTCTGACGCTCTATTCCTCTATGACAAAAACCTCCACATCGTAGGCGTCAATCAAGCCGCAGAACGGCTCTTCGGCATGCCTGCGACGGAAATGCTGGGCAAACACTGCCAAGAGCTTTTCCACTGCATAGCATGCGAAGGCGGTTGCGGAATGCGCCAAGGTCTCGGTTCGATGGCGTGCATGCCGAATCGCACGCTGCGCATTCACCTGGAAAACGGGCGCGAGCGCATCGTGGTGATGCGAACCGTGCAGTTGCTGGACAAACTCGGTGAACTCACGGGCGTGGTGGCGACGGTGAAAGACATCACCGAGGAGGCGGAACCGGCCGACCGGCAGATCATCGCGGAATCGCAAGCCATGCGTGAAGTGCTCAACTTTGTTCGACGCATCGCCATCAGTGAAGCCGGATCCATTCTGATCGAGGGCGAAAATGGAACGGGCAAGGATCTGATTGCCAAAACACTGCACTACCAGAGCCTCCGCCAATCCGAGCCGTTCCTCGCGATTAATTGCGCGGCGATTCCCGAGACATTGCTCGAAAGCGAACTGTTTGGGTACGAAAAGGGCGCATTCACCGATGCGCGCACCCAGAAACGCGGCTTGTTCGAGTTGGCGGACAAGGGGACGCTCTTTCTCGACGAAATCGGCGAGATTCCCCTGTTGTTGCAGGCGAAACTTCTGCGGGTTCTCGAAGACCAATGCTTCCGGCATCTGGGAGGCGTGGCGGACATCCATATTGATGTGCGCATCATCGCCGCCACCAACAAGAATCTGCGCGAAGCAGTGCGCGAAGGAGCCTTCCGGCAGGATCTTTACTATCGTCTCAATGTGATCCAGCTCCTGGTTCCTCCGCTGCGCGAGCGGCCGCAGGATATTCTGCCGCTGGCGCGATTCTTCATTGCTCACTACAATGCCAAATTCAAACGCCAGATCGATGGGATTTCGCCGGAAGCAGAGAGCCTGCTGCTGGCCCACGATTGGCCAGGCAATGTTCGCGAATTGCGGAACGCGGTCGAGCGGTCGATGATCCTCGAAGATAGCGCCCTTCTGCGGCCTTCCAGCTTGCCCATCGCCGTCCGCGGCCCCGATTCCACTTCGTCCGATGCGGCGTTCGACGCGCAGCCTCACTCCGCCGACGCTATGTCGCTGGTGGAGCAGGAGCGCCGCCTGTTAGTGCAAGCCCTCGAGAAGACCGGCGGCAACCAGACGCAGGCGGCCAGATTGCTGCACATCACGCGCGACACGCTGCGGTACAAGATGAAGAAGTTCAATCTACGCTGAACCGCGACCGCCAGGGAGCGCTACCACGATCAGTTCCCGACGTGGATCGGACTTTCGTCGTAACGCTCCTTGCAATCGAGGTTCGAAGCCTGCGGGCGGAGCCGAGGGTTGAAATGCGTTCCCCCGAAAGCATAAAGTAGAAGGCCATGCAAGGCCTCATGATGTCCTGCCCGCTGACGCTCACCCACTTCCTGGAGCGATCCGCCAAGCTTTTCCCGCGGCAACAAATCGCGAGCAAGACGTCCGACGGCATGCACCGATATACGTTCGCCGATTATCACCGCCGCGTCCATGCTTTGGCGCACACGTTGGCCGCGCTGGGCGTCCAACCGGGCGACCGCGTCGGCACGCTTTGCTGGAACAGCTTTCGCCATCTCGAGCTGTACTTCGCCATCCCTTGCTATGGCGCGGTGCTGCACACGCTCAACCTTCGCCTGGCGCCCGACCAGCTCGCCTACATCATCAACCACGCCGAAGACCAGGTCATTTTCGCCGACGCATCTCTCGTGCATTTGCTGGATGCGCTTCGCGATCAGATTCCGTGCGTCAAACGCATTGTGATCTTACCGGACCAGGATCGGCCGGACGCCGATTACGAAAAGTTGCTGGCTGCCGCGCCGGATCAACCATACCCCTGGCCGCAGCTCGACGAGAACGAAGCCGCCGCCACTTGCTACACATCCGGAACCACAGGCAATCCGAAAGGCGTTCTCTACAGTCATCGCTCCCTTTTTCTTCACAGCTTCGCGCTCGCCATGGCCGACAACTTCGCGATTTCCGAGCGCGACAGGATTCTGCAGGTCGTGCCGATGTTCCACGCCAACGGGTGGGGCATTCCGTTTGCCGCCGTGATGGCCGGATCGCGGATCATTTTCACCGGCCGCGATCTGCAACCAGCTACGCTCGCCGAGCTGATCCAGAATGAGCGCGTCACGTTTACCGGCGGAGTCCCGACCATTTGGATGGGGCTTTATGGATACCTGGAAACTCATCCGTACGACCTTTCTTCGCTTCGCATGGTGGTAGCGGCGGGATCTGCTATGCCGCGCCAATTCATTGAGTGGTACGAACGGAAGCACGGTGTTCGTTTTCGGCTCGCGTGGGGAATGTCAGAAACCACACCCATCGCGACATTCATGGCCCTGAAGCAGGATCTTGAAAATCTTCCGGAGAAGGAGCATTTCGATCTGCTCGCCCGGCATGGTCTGCCAGTGGCCGGCGTGGATATCCGGATCGTGGATGCGGAAGGCATGGAGCTTCCGTGGGACGGAACGACAATGGGCGAGCTGCAAACCCGCGGACCGTGGGTCTGCAGCGGATACTACAACGATCCTCGCGGGGCCGAATCCTTCTCCGAAGGCTGGTTCCGGACCGGCGATGTCGCCACCATCGATCCGGATGGCTATCTACAAATCATGGATCGCACCAAGGATCTGGTAAAAAGCGGCGGCGAGTGGATTCCGAGCGTTGACCTGGAGAACGCCATCATGGCGCATCCCAAGGTGATGGAAGCCGCCGTCATCGCCGTTTTCCATCCGAAATGGCAGGAGCGCCCGCTCGCCTGTATAGCGCCGCTCGAACAGTATCGCGGCGAGATCACCAAGCAGGAGATCCTGGATTTTCTCGCCGGAAGAGTCGCCAAATGGTGGCTGCCGGACGACATCGTGTTCCTCGACGCCGTCCCCAAAACCAGCGTCGGAAAATTCAACAAGCGCGCACTACGGGAGCAATTCAAAGACTACACGCTTTGAGCGACCGCGGCGCCCGTCCCGAGCCTCCAGTCCCGAGCCCCCAGCCCGCCGTTGCACACGCCTCCCCCCATCTGCCACACTTTAAGTTCATGCCGGCAAGCCTCGTGCCCCGCTTCGCATGTACGTGTCTGATTTTCCTGGCGATCTGCCCGGGCTCGCTGCCCCAATCCAAAGCGGCCAATACCCCGTCGCTGGCGTTTCCCTCCCAGGAATCCATCACTTACGACATCGAATGGCGTCTGATTTACGCCGGCAGCGCCAAGCTCAGCCTGGAACCGAAACTGTCGCCTGGCAAACAGGATTGGCAAACCAAGCTGCATCTGGAGTCCGGCGGCTTGGTTTCGAAGCTGTATAAGCTCGAAGACAATTACGCGATCCAGATGGAAAACCAGTTTTGCGCCGTCCGGACGGACTTCGACTCGCTCGAAAAGAACCGCCACCACGAGACCACCGTGACCTACGATCCCACGCGCCGGAAAGCGAACTATCTTGAACGGGACCTGCTGAAAAACACCACCTTCAAGACCGCGGAAACCGACATCCCGCCGTGCGTGACCGATATCATCGGCGGCCTCTATAAGCTGCGAGGCATGAAGTTGGACCCTGGCCAATCCACTCAATTGCCCATCAGCGACGGCAAGAAGACGGTTTCTGCCCGCATCGAAGCCCAGCAGCGCGAGCAGCTCAAAACCAAGGGCGGGACCTTCAACACTATCCGCTACGAGGTTTTTGTGTTCAATGGCGTGCTATATTCGAGAAAAGCCGAGCTATTTGTTTGGCTTTCCGATGATGCGCGCCGGATTCCCGTGCAAATTCGCGCCCGGATGGGCTTCCCCATCGGATCCATCACCTTCGCGCTGCAAAAAGAAGAGCATTTCTAGCCCGACTGGTAACGGTCGGCCTGCTTCTAACGTCCTTCCGCCAGTGATCCGGAACTTGGCGATTTTCCTAGCGATCGGCGCGCTGTCGAGCGGCCAATCCCCTGCCGCGGCGAAGCCGGGAAAACTGGAAGGTACGGTGATCAACTCCGTCACCAACGAGCCGGTCAAAAAAGCCACCGTCACGTTGCAGTCAATGCGCGGAACTACCAATTACTCCGCAGTAACCGATGCTAGCGGGCATTTCCACTTCGATAGCGTGGAGCCCGGCCAATATCAAACCGTGGGCTATCGTGATGGATTTGTACCATCGCTGGGCAATCGATTCGGCCCGATGATAAAACCGGTCACCGTCGCCGCCGAACAACAAGTCAGCGACCTAACCGTCAAGCTGATCCCGCTGGCGGTGGTGAGCGGCCATGTGTTGGACGAAGATGGCGACCCGCTAGTTTATGCACAAGTAATGGCCATGCATTACGTCTACGGACAAGGTGGCGCCCGGCGGCTACAGCCTGGGGGATTCGCGGTATGTAACGATCTCGGCGAGTTTCAATTTCTGGATCTGGAGCCAGGGCGCTACTACTTTATGGCAAGCACGCGAGGACAGTTGGAGCGGCTTCCACCCAATACCAAGTACGCGGGGCCCGAACAAGCGTATCCGCAAACGTTTTATCCGAGCGCCGCCGAAGCCGCGCAGGCTACCGCGACCGTAGTTACAGCCGGGGCTCAAATCAACGGGATCGATTTCCGCTTGCGCAAGGCGCCGGCGTTCCACGTTCGAGGAAAGGCCTTCGACGAGGACGGTGGGCCGCCACGCAATACCATGGTGCGCCTTCAGGGGAGCATTAACCGATTTCCTATGGCGAACGCACGCGTTCGAGCCAACGGAACGTTTGATCTTCCCGCAGTGGTGAGCGGATCGTACATGTTGTATTTGCAAAGCCCCAAAATGCTCGCGGTCCATCAGGCCGTCGAAGTCGGCGATCACGATGTCAATGATGTTGCGATTGTCCTGCATCCGGAGTTCGAGATTTCAGGCAAAATGCGGCGTGAAGAGAATTCGGCTGCGCCTGCCCGCGAAAGCCGAATGGGCGTAAATTTAGTCCCTACCGAACCGGGTCGTGCCGCCGGATCGCCAGTCAATCCGGACGGAACTTTCACGCTGAAAATCATGCCCGGCGAGTACCATATCAATGCGATGTGCGATGCCGGCGCTTACCTGAAGTCGGCGCGTCTCGGCGATCAGGACGTGGCTAATGGCAAGATCGATTTGACGCAACAATCCGTTGGGGTGCTTGATCTTGTATGTGGCATCGATGTCGGCCGATTGCAAGGCGCCGTTCAAAACGAAAATGGAGAGCCGGCGTCTGGGGCTCTCATTACAATAAATCCCGACGACGAGCATCGGAACCGCTTTGACTTGTATCAGGTGCTGAGGAGTGATCAGAACGGCCGCTTCGACTATCAGGATTTCGCACCCGGGAATTACAAAGTGTTCGCCTGGGAGGGTTCAGACCTGAATCCGCAGGTGCTGCAATCCGCTGAATTTCGCAAAGCTTTCGAGAGCCGCGCGGAGCCTGTAACCATTGCGCCGGGCGGGAAAGCATCGGTGCAATTGAAGCTGATTTCGGCGAGGGATATTGAAGCGGAAAAGGATAAGCTGCCGTGATCCGGACACTGCTCTGCGCTGTCGTCGCAGCCGGATTTCTCGCGGCGCAAGAGACGCCGCGTCTTTCTGTATCGGGTATCGTGATTTCAACCGCCGGGGATCCGGTGCGAAAAGCCCGAGTGATTTTTCACGCGAAAGAAGCCGACGCATTCAGCTATACGGCCGACAGCGACTCGAACGGCCGCTTCGCCATCCGAGATGTCCAACCCGGCAACTATTTGGTTTCCGCCGAACGGTCCGGCTTCATGCCGGACAACAACGGCGTGGAGGGCGCTCCTCCTCCGAGCCTGAAAGTGGAAGCGGGGCAGTCGATTAAAGACCTCAAGATCAAGCTGATCCCACTCGCTGTTGTGACCGGCCGCGTGTTGGACGATGACGGCGACCCCATTCGCGGCGCGCACGTCGAGGCGTTGGCCTATGGCTATCAGAACGGCAAGAAGCAGTTGAACAGTATGCATCAGACTTTCGCCAACGACAAAGGTGAATTCCGATTGTTCGAACTGCATCCTGGAACCGTCTACTTGCGCGCTTCCGAGAATAACAACGGATCGAGGTATGGCCCGCCGGATAATCCGGCAATGGTTCCGCTGACACGTACGTTCTTCCCCAGCACGACGAGTGCATCTCTCGCCTCGCCCATCGATCTTGCAGCAGGCACTCAGCTCTCCGGATTCGAGATTCGCCTCAAGCGCGAAAAACATTATTCGGTGCGAGGAAAGTTACTCGAAGTTTTTAAGCGGCAAGGTGGTTTACAGCTTCGCCCGCGGAATGGAGACCGCGAGGATTACTCGCTGCAAGAGACCGACGAGAATTTCGAGTTCAAGGATGTCCCTCCTGGATCATATGTGATTGTCGGCCAGGTCCAGCATGAAGGCAAGTGGACATTCGTCCGCCAGCCTGTGGATGTGGGGAATGGGGATGTTGAGAACGTGGCTCTTAATCTCATTCCCCCTTTCAGCGTTTCCGGGAGCTTGCGCGTCGAGGGTGCACCGCCCCAGCCGGTCGAGAAGGCGCAGATCATCTTCTATAACAATTTCTCCCAAGCGAGTTCGTCAGTGAAACCGGATGGAAGTTTTGCGCTTCCCCAAATTGAACCGGACCTTTATCAAATCAGGATTGGATACCAGCCGCATGCTTACGTGAAATCGATCCGGATCGGCGATGCGGACGCGTCGACGGGTGAAATCGATCTCACCAAAGAATCGGCGCCGCTGGCCATCGTCCTTGCCACGGACATGGGCGAGGTAGAGGGATCGGTGAAAAAAAGCAATGGCGATCCGGCCGGCCGCGTTCCGGTCACTTTGATCGCGTCCGGCAGCCACGCCGGTAGGCTGGATCTTTCGTGCTACGAGTTCACCGATGATCAGGGCAAAATTCACATGAAGGATGTCCCGCCCGGCGAGTACAAAGCGTTCGCGTGGCTGGATGCCCCCTTCGGCGCCGCGCAAGATCCCGACTTTCGAAAACCGTTTGAGAAACGCGCCGTGACGGTGAACGTGGATCCGAAAGGACATACAAGCGTTGACTTGACGGCCATTTCAGTGAAGCCGGCCCAGTAATCTAAAATCCCGGCGTGGCCGGTTCCAAACTGCGCGCGCGCTCGGCGGCTTTCGTGTACGCGTAGCGGATGCGCGCGATGGTGGCCACCACCACCAAGAAAGCGCAGCCTTCCACCAGCACCTTCTCGCCATCCAGCAAGTCCGGCGGCAGATTCTTCAAATTCGGATCGATGATGATACCGTGCGCAAACATGAAAAACGCCGTCCCGTAGGCAATGTAATGCAGCGCCTTCCAAAGCCGCCGGCCGAGCTTTCGCCGAATGTATGAAGTGATCACTACGATAACCAGCAAGTAAAAAGCGATCCCGCCCAGAATGTTGTACGCGGTCTGTTCCGGTGAATGGATGGGCCACACAATGTCGATGAGCTTGAACTTAGCCGTCGCAGAGAACAACAAAATCACCGGGTGGCTCACAACGATGGTCAGCGCGATATACGCCGTCCAATTGTGGACGTCGAACACCGGAATCCGGCGGTGCGGCCAGCTCCGCACCGGGCTGTAGCGTACGGAAATCAGAAGCCCAAGCAGAATGTTGATGGTTAGCAGCACCACGGCGCAAAGGCCGGCGTAGTTTGAAAGATCGAGGGCGGTCATGAAGAAAAGTCCAAAGGAACGAGTCTACAATACCGTCGCAAGAACCGGATAGTTATGGAATCGCTTTTCGCGTAGCATCCGAAGTGTGGGAGGAATGGAAATGACACTTACAATGATGGATGTGCGGAGCTCCAGAGGGAATCAGGCGGATTATTGGGACGCCCTCGCCTCACGCGATCGCCGCATGGATGGAGTTTTTCTGTACGCCGTCCGAACGACAGGCGTGTATTGCAGGCCGTCCTGCCCCTCGCGGCGGCCGCTGCCCGAGAATGTCGTCTTCTTTCGAACGCAGGAAGAAGCCCGGCGCGCAGGTTTCCGCGCCTGTAAGCGCTGCAAGCCGGATTTGCTGGCGGAATCGAATCCAAATCGCGATTCCGTCGAGAAGGTTTGCCGATACATCGAGGCGAATCCCGATGGTCCACCCACGCTGGAAACGCTTGGCCGCGCCATCGGACTGAGTCCATTTCATCTGCAGCGGACCTTCAAAGCCGCGACCGGCATCACGCCGCGCGCCTATGCGGATTCGCGCCGCCTCCAAGCACTGAAAAACGGACTCCGCGACGGCCACTCCGTCACGCGCTCCATGTACGACGCAGGCTACGGATCGAGCAGCCGTCTCTACGAAGGCGCTACGTCCAAATTGGGCATGACCCCGGCGCGTTACGGCAAACAGGGCTCCGGCGTCAACATCCGATTCGCGATCGCGAAAACTCCCATCGGACAAATGCTGCTCGCGGCCACGCCAAACGGCGTCTGCTCAGTGCAGTTCGGCGAATCGGCTTCCCAACTTGAAAACGAACTACATCGTGAATACCCCCGAGCCGACATCGCGCGCGCGGACAAAGCTCTGGCCCCTTGGATTCGCGCCGTGCAGGGACGTATTCGCGGCGAACACGCCAACGCTCTACCGCTCGACATTCAAGCAACGGCCTTCCAGCGCCTGGTGTGGGAGCAACTACGAGCGATCCCCTACGGCGACACCGCGAGCTATCGCGAAGTGGCCAAGCGGATCGGCCGGCCGAAAGCGGCTCGGGCTGTAGCCCGCGCGTGCGCGAGCAATCCGGTGGCGATCGCAATCCCGTGCCATCGCGTGGTGCGCGAGAACGGCGACGCGGGCGGATATCGCTGGGGCATGCGCCGCAAACAAGATTTGCTCGCGATCGAGAAACGCCGCGCCGCCAAAGCTATTCGTTCCTAGGCCGCGATTTCCAGAATTCCGAATCGGCGGAGGCAAAGTCGTCCGATACATAACTGCGGCTCGGATCAATCCGGAACAAAATGGACTCGTGGCCGATTTCTACATCTGCCGCGAGTTTCGGCTCCGCGCCGATTTCCCGCAAGCCGTCGGGAGTTTTCGCCAATCCATCATCAAACGTCTGCAGCGAGACCAGCGGAGTAATGAAAAGGAATGTGCCGGACGGCATTCCGGACATCACTTGATACGCGATTTCCGGCTGATCGAAATTGATGCTCTCGAAGCGCGACGTGCGCAAACGGGTCAGCTCGGCAAAGCCGGAGAAGCCCCCGGGTCGAATGCGATACACCGTCACGAGAAGGTAGCGCGCCTTGGGAATCAGCTTCGCCGCCTCGTCCCAGCGATGGCTGAAACCGGCGCGATAGAGCGCCACAAAGCTTCGCGCCGGTGTCAGCACACTGTCGGAGAATGGTTCGCCGGAACTGACCATCGGAAGCAAGCGGTCCAAATCTTCGAGGCCGACAAATGAATCGAGTAGTTGGAAGGACCACTGCTCGGATGGCCCGGAAGCTGACGCCGCCCCAATTACCGTGATCGCATCCTTTGCGTTTGCGTAACCTTGGTTACTCATGCGTTCCGCATTGCGAATCACTCGAATTACGGTAGGCGGATCTGCTTGGGCCAAAGTGGCGGACAAAAGGATAGCTACAGTGAATCCCCGCATATCAGGTATGACGCAGGATGCAGAAAAACCGTGGGGCAGCCAATCTTGGCTGCAGCCGGCTTTTAGCCGGCACACCGCGTAGAAACGCGGCGGCGGCCTGAAAAGGCCGCCCCACAACACTAGTCCGTCGGATTCCGAGGGAACTTGATATAAGGCAGGCGCACGCCCTGATCGAAAACCTGATCGGCGCGCATCTTCACAGGCGCCTGGAAATTCGCGGCGCCGGCCGCGGTCGCGAAATCGTCCTGATCCACGCCGTCGCCGCTGACGCCGAGCCCGCCCACTAAAATGCCGTTCTTGTACAACGGAAGCGCACCGGGGAAAAACACGATCCCGTTCTGATTCTTGTTCGGCGCCTGCGATCCCTGCGTGCAAGGATGTGTGGTGTCGTATTTATACAAGTCGAAAAATGGACCCGGCGTCGAATAATCGATCCCCGGCGGATAAAACGGCTGCGCGCCAAATTCAATGGTCCGATTCGTAACCGCCGTGCCCATGGGAACGCCCGTCAAATCGCCTGGCGTGCGATGCGTGCCGCTAAAGAAGATCACGTTGCGCGATTTGGCCACCGCAACATCGATGCTGAACACGGTCGCGTCCGGCATGCGATGCAGTGCCAGCAGTGTGCCGTCCAGATCCGCGACCGCAATCACGAAACGTGCGCGCGAACCCAGCGGCAGGCGAATGATCGCGCGAGTTTTGTTGCCTTCCGCCACCGTCGCGTTCACGATGCTTTCTACTTCCGACTTCGTCAGTCCGCCGGGCTTGCCCGCCTGCGGAGCGATCAGATCGCCTTCCGGCGCCGGTCCTGGACTCGCCTTTGGTGGAAAAATGTAGGCGCCCTTCACCGTGCCCGCACTGTATCCGGCCGGCCGCGTGGTCTGATTCACGAACGGCAGCGCGATTCCGTCGATGAAGACTACTCCGGGCGACGGCACCACCGGACCAAATCCGGCTTCTCCGGAAAACGCCGCGAACTCCGCCACATTCGGATCCACGCCGGCCACACCAACTCCGCCCACCAGAATTCCGTTCTTGAACAACGGAACTCCGCCCGGATTCACTGCGTTCGGATCGCTGTCGTTCAAATCCGCTTTGCCGGTAAGTATGCCCAACCCGGGCTTAGATCCGTCAATCGAGCGTGACGCGGGTACCGATTGTCCCGGCAAAAACGTAGTGTTGAATCCGCAGCCGCGATTGGTATTTTCGATTCCATACAGCGCGGCATTTCCCGTGAACGGAATTCCGGGCGGAAAATGGATTCCGCTGATATACCGGACCGTTCGCGAAGAAAGCGGCGCTTGGCTATTGCTGAAGAAACTCGCGGTCCTTGCTAGCGCGATGGCAACTTCGTAAGTAAGCGCGGTGTTGCCGAAATTCGCTTTCGCTGTCACCGGCACTCCGGGCTTCATGAAGACGCCAAGAATATCGCCTTGCCGATCCGTCACGGCGATGGCCATCGGCGCGCTGACGGATGCCGCCGTGTGCTCGATAACCGTTTCGACGTCACTGGCACTCAGCGTGGGAGGTGTTGTCGAAGCCCCGCGCGATCCGGCGGAAAACAACGCGGCCGCCAATACCGCGCCCGCTGCCGTGATCTTGAGTTGCTTCGAGCTCATTGAAACAGGCCGTTCAAGCTCTTCATCGCCTGCGCGAATTTAAAACCATTGTACGCGGAGGGATCTTCCAACTGCTGGAACAGCCCATGGATGCCCGCGCGAATCTGAGCATCGTTCGCCGTGGCGTTGTTTTTGCTGTAGGCGATGAATAAGGAATCCAGCGCCATGGTGGCTTGCTCGGCCGAGCGCTCACCTTGTTCGGCGATTTCTTCGGCATCGGACGAAATGCCCTTCAGCAGGCGCAACGTCACCGCCTGATCGAAATGCATCGCCGTCAGCTTCTGCGCCAAACTCTCCGCCACCTGCGACGCGCTTAGCGCTTCCGAGGCGATTTCTTTCCGATCCGAATTCAGCGCGGTTACTAGCCCATATATTTTATCCACGGACACGCGCAGTTGCGCCGACGCGCCCGGATCCGCTTCCTGAATCACGCGGCGAAATACCACATAGCGCGAAAGATTCCACGGTGGATTCCCCGGACGCCGTCCCGGATAACCGCGCTCCTGCCGCCAACTGTCCTTCGCCGCAGTCAAACTGTGATGACACGCGAAGCAATCGAGCTCCGCATATTCCGGCCAGATGCCGCCTTGCGATTCACGCGCGATGCGCTTCAACTGCTCGCGCAACTGCACCGCTTGTCCCACGCCCAGCGATCGAACGCCCAGCCACGGATCCTTGTCGAACTCTTTCCAATGCTGCGGCATCACGGACATGAAGGAATCGAGCTCGAAATAGAGATCCGGATGTCCGGCCGCGATGAGTTCGTGATCCACGGATTTGTCCCCCGTGCCCAAGTGGCATGTGAGGCATTTCTCGCTGCGCTTGATCAGATCGCGCGTGTTGTACATCCCGAGATCCAGCGATTTTTCGTACTTCCAATCGCGCGTGGTATGCGGACCGAGCCATGCCGACGCCGGGCCATGGCAATTCTCACAGCCAACGCCGTCGGTAAGATCGAACGTCCGCGCCCGCATATCGACAGGCACGTCCAGCGCATGACAAGCCAGGCAGCGCGGCGCGGTGTCCGGCTTGCCGAGTCCCATGATCTTCGCGATCCGGGTACCCACCGGATTCGTGAGATTAATAAACGCGTGCGCGTGCTTATCCCGCACCACCCATGTGCTGTATTCGTTTTGCAGGACCGATGTAATTTCGCGTGCCTGCACGCCCCCGTGGCAACTCGGCGAACTGCACGATCCCGGCCCGGTGTATTTGGATGGCTCAGGAGCTTCGGCGGCAAACATCAATCCGCAGGCCGAGGCGAAGCTCACGGCGTATGTCAGACCGAATCTCATCGCTAGTTGTTCAATTTCACCACAATCGGAAGTGGCATGGCTAGTCGTAGCATTACCGAACCGCGACCACAAGGGCGCGCTGCCACGAAGGTCATGCGGCGCCGCGGCCCGCAGAAGCGTCGATCAACATTCGGCGCCGCGGCTAGTCGTACGGGTACGTGCTTGTCTATAATAAAACCTCACGCGAAAGTTTGCGGCTGGAGGGCGGTTGATTTTCGACGATCTCAGAGCGATCCAGAATCAGTATGGATATCTGCCGGG
>Ga0070734_10001554_pt1 | contig 32689 bp, 22 predicted proteins | sample Coa_R1_8_FD_66444 | JGI IMG/M metagenome (GOLD analysis project Ga0070734, IMG submission 66444) | Surface soil microbial communities from Centralia Pennsylvania, which are recovering from an underground coalmine fire - Coalmine... | ecosystem: Environmental > Terrestrial > Soil > Unclassified ... | reverse complement strand
TCATCAAGAGCCGGGGCGAGTGGATCTCCAGTGTGGACATGGAGAACGCAGTGATGGGGCACCCCGCCGTGCTGGAAGCCGCCGTGGTGGGACGCCTCGACGACCTTCGCGGCGAAGCGCCCGTGGTCTATATCGTGCTGCGCCACCCGGATCAGCCGCTCCCCCCGCAGGAGGTGCTGGACGTGTTGAAGGCCCGCTTCGCCCGGTGGCAGTTGCCCCGCCAGACGGACATTCATGTGGTCGCCTCCCTGCCCAAGACCGGGGTGGGCAAAGTAGACAAGAAGGCGATCCGCCGGAACCTGACCGAATAGCGTGGCTTTTGCTCAGGTCAGCGCGTGCCCCACTCCCAGAGGCCATAGGCAATCGAATCCGGCAGAGGCTTTCCCGACTGCTTGAGCGCCCACTCGATCTGGCCGCGATGGTGCGACTCGTGCGAGATCAAGTAGCCGAGAAACCCCACCGCATGGGGCTTGAACCCTTTGACCTTCCCACCGGGTTGCAGCTCACGCCGCAGCAATTCCGCCACGGCATTGCCGGAGGCTTCGAGCGCCGCCTTCAAATCGGACTTTGCGCCTATGGGGGTCGGTTCGATCTTCTCCACGCCTGCAAGCAACTCCGGAGCCGCCGACTTAAGCCACATCAAGCGCACATTGTGGATATGGGCGAACAGGGCATAGACGCTGCGGCCCTTCCCCGTCGGCGTCGCCGGAAGATCCTCCTCCGGAATGGCATTGAGAAGATACAGATGAATGCGGTTATGAATGGCCCAGGTCTCCAGAACCTGCTCTTCCATAGTCTCGGGTAGCTCCCTTTCTGTCGTGTTCAGCTTTAGCGATCTCCCGGCAGGCGATGGTGCAGTATCGTACCAGGATAATCCCAGAGAATGGTGTAGCCCTTGCTTTACGAAAGCAGGACATTTCATCAATTAGGATGAACTATAGGTTTCAGTGCGCGTCTCAAGCACCAATGAGGTCTGTTCCCGTCCCATTGCTATAACAGCGTCTTGCAGGGGTCCCGAAAAATTCGTGATAAGGACTTCCTGGTTTGTCACGCGCGACGATCCTCGTTTCTTGTCGGCCATTCCGGAGGCCGACTGTACAGCAATGATATGGCTATTCGGGAATAGCTCGCGGATTTCGGGCGTGTCGTAAGAAGAGTAGATCCATTTGCAGGTGGCCCGTTGTAGTCGCTCCGCAAGTTCGCGATGTTCTTCCCAAGAGCGCATATTGTGCTTGTAGTTACACCCATTTTCCGGGTAAGGAGGATCGACATACGTCAGGGTTCCTTCCCTGTCGTATCGGTCAAGGCAGGCCTTCCATTCCAGGCATTCAATAATAACCGAGCGAAGACGGTTGTGGACAGGTTCAAGTCGGTCGCGTAGCGTCTTGAGGGCGCCAATCAAACGATTGCCTCCGCCGCCATCGGTGATGCTGGTCTGGAAGCGCGGATAATTCAGTTCGCCACCCCAGCCCGCCATGATGAGGTAATAAAAACGGTGCGCGCGTTGAATCTCATCCAATTGTGAAGTGTCGAGGAGGGCAAGTCGTTCAAACTCGGCGCGAGCAACCAGTTCCCATTCAAAGGAGGCAATTAAGTCCTCGGGGCGATTCTTGACGACCCTGAAGAAATTTATCAAATCCTGATCGATGTCGTTAATTACTTCGACGGGACTCGGTTTCTTGCCGAACAGTACCCAGGCCGCACCGGAAAAGAGTTCAAGATAGCAGGTGTGAGGCACAAACAGATTGATAATCTGCTTCCGCAGCCGAGATTTCCCACCCACCCATTTGAATGGGCTGTTGATCATCTGGTGTTCGCCTGGTTCTGCCTGAGTCATCAGTTAAATCTCCCTATCCTAAAAAATGTCTCTATCTGAGACATTTTAGCATAATGGTCCGCATTTGTCAACAGTGGAAATACGTCGCTTCGGCGAAAAGTTACATACGCTGCGAACTCAAAGGCGCATGACGCTCAAGGAAACAGCCATCGCTCTCGGCCACACGGCGCATGGATACATCAGCGAACTGGAGGCCGGGAAAAAGATGCCGTCCGTGGAGTTCGTTCTTGGCGTGGCCGATCTATTCGGCGTCACAACGGATGTTTTATTGAGAGACGAATTTGATCTGCCCTCAAATTCCATATCGCATAAGGATGGCGAATGACTTTAGCTTTTGTTGATAGAGCCCCGACCCCGCAGGAAATCGAACGGATACGCCTTCTCCTCAGTACTTACCAGGACGGTACAGGCATGTTAGCGGCTGATAACGGCAGGACCCGTCCCGGATGGCGCGATTTTGAACGATCCGTCGCTTTAGCGCTTGGTGGTACCGCTACTGAGAGCAAGGCAGTTTTCGATGTTCTTCTGTCGCGTCCACAGGTTGCGATTCCCCAGTATGGCCTATCGTGTAAAATGCGAAGCGAACTGAATCGTGTTGGACGCGATGGCCGAGTGACCATTGAAGTATCCAATTCTGCCGGTGAATTCTGGAGACATCTCGCTACGAAAGGAATGCATCAGCAAAATTATCGGGAAAACGCCAACGATGTCGGGAACGCTCTGCTAGATCTTGTCCGTATCTGGCATGACGCAGAGAGCATTACTAACAGTGGACGCATTGACCTCTTGCATAGTTACTACCTGGTTCTGTTATGGAATGCACAGGGAGTCTATCAGCTTTTTCAGTATAGCCTCGATATTGTCACTTCCGCCAGAATAGCCACCTGGGATTTTCCAAAGCGGGTAAATAGGGGCGAGGTAACAGAAGGCAAGAGATTGAAAGGCAATGATGCTACCGGGACCCTGGTGGAATGGTATGGCGAATCCGGTGGGCAGTTGAAATACTATCCGCTTGCCACAGATGCGATTTGGGCTTCAGATCCATTCGTGCTTGAACCTCTGCCTATAGACACAGCCCATAGTATTATCGCGAAGGTGGCTGCTTATTATCCGGACAAATGGAAAGAGGCCAACCAATCCTAAACGCCTCATTGGTAAGCCAACCACAGCACAATTGTCATGTGTTATATCTTCCTTATTTCGCATGGCGCAGGACCATGCCGGGGCGTTCGCCGGTGAACTGCCCGTTCTCCAGCACCGGGACGCCGTTGACCAGGACTGTCGGAATGCCGACGGGGGCGGAGGTCGGCTGGGCGGTCGTCGCCGTGTCCAGGACCTTTTTCGGGTCGAGCAGGACCACGTCGGCTTTCTTCCCGACGGCGATCTGCCCCCGGTCGGCGAAGCTCATGCGCGCCGCCGCCAGGGCCGTCATCTTATGGATGGCCTCCTCCAGCGTCAGCGCACGCTTTTCGCGTACATAACGCCCCAATACGCGCGGAAAAGACCCGGCCCCGCGCGGATGCGTGCCCTTCAGCCCGCCGTCGCTGCAGAACATGATATGGGGATCGGCGATAAAGCGGCGCACATCATCCTCCGTCATGGCGGTGACGACCACGCTCTCCCGCCCCTCCGCGCCCGGCGCATGCGTTTTATGGACGATCTCCTGGATGACCGTAATGGGGTCCTTGTGCGTCGTAGCGGAGATCTCCGCCAGCGTTTTGCCCGCCCAGGCCGGGTCCGGCGTGTAGCTGCTCAGCAGGACGTGGCTCGGCCCGCCGACCTCCGCCAACCCCTTCTCCCAGGCCTTCCGGTCCTCCCAGTCCCGCGTAGGAATAATGACAATAATGGTGGATTGCCAGTAAGTATAGGGATAGACATCAGCCGTAATATCCAACCCTCTTTTTCGTGCCTCTTCCATGAGCGCGATAGCGTCCCCAGCTTTGTTCCAGACCGGCGAGGTGTCCAGCTTGATATGCGAGATCTGTGCCGGAAGATGCCCCTCCTCGGCGATGCGGATCAACTCCTTGAAGGAGGCGAACGCCTCGTCGCCCTCGTCCCGGACATGGCTGATATAGAGGCCGCCGTACTGCCCGGCGACCTGAGCGCAGGCGATCAGCTCCTCCGTGGTGGAGTAGAAGCCGGGATCGTACTCCAGTCCCGACGAGAGGCCCAGCCCGCCGGCCTGCATCTCTTGCGCCATCAGCGCCCGCATCTTTTCCAACTCTGCCGGGGTGACATGCCGTTTGTAGTCGCTCCCTGTGGCGGCATTGCGGAGGGTGCCATGCCCCACGAAGCTGGCGATATTCAGAGCGACATGTCGGGTCTCCAGTTGGGCGAACCAGTCCTTGAGGGGCAGGTGCGAGCCGCCGTCTTGCCCGACCACCGACGTGGTGATGCCCTGGCGGATCTGCGTCTCCGCGAGGGGGTCCTCCAGCAGGCCGCCGTCCGCATGGCTGTGCGTGTCAATGAAGCCGGGCGCGACCACCAACCCCTCCGCGTCCAGGATCCGCTCGCCGGGCAGCGGCTTGAGATCGCCCACCTCCCGAATGGTATCCCCGACGATCCGCACATCGGCACGCCGCCGTTTCGCACCCGTCCCGTCAATCACGAGGCCATGAATGATGAGAATAGAGGACGGCTTGGTGGCATCCTGCGGGCTGCCGGCAGGAGCCGACCCGAACAGGACAAGAAGGCAGGAGAGAAAGAGAAGAGTTGATCGCATAGCTTTATCCTTAAATGCATCCAAGCTGGAATCCAGGAAGGCAGGAAACCAGGAAATAGCTTGGGAATCGTCCCGACGATGTGTTCAGCGTACTTTCTCGCTTGATAGCTGGGAAAGATGCTGTTCCACTTTTCAATGTTCATGACATGCACAGAGATATTCAAAGCGCGTGAAGTTGGCATCTCTGAGCGAACCAGATCCTGGAAAGGGGCAAGTAGAGCAGGATCGGATGTGTTCGGCGGCTCGAAGAGCAAGACATAACGAACAGGAGCAGGCATAAATCTCTCATTCCAGGCCAGGAATGCCGTCGTTCCCAGAAACTTGCTGCGTATCTCCTCCGCGAATTCCTTACTTCTCATTTTATGCGCAAAGCTTCCCCGCATCCTGCCGCCCCAGTTCTTTACCTCAAGCCAAATCCAACCCTGGTCCTCTTCCTCTCGGAAATCAACGCCCGGCCATCCCGTATTCCCATCGGGGATCGAGCCTCCCTGACATTTGGGGTTAGTAGTGTCATGTTCGAAGAGGTTCTTCGCCACAGAAAAGTCAAATTCGATGTCGCTCGCCACACATTTCCTCACCCTATCGGCTCCTTCCTGCCGCACGAGCGAGGTCCCGATCATAGAGCGATCCGTATTGCTGAAGGATCGGGTTGGGTTTGAGCGCCGTGAATTCATCCGCGACTGTAATCTGTGTTCCTCCCTTACTTCCTTGCAGGCTGAAATAGCGTACGGAGTCCTGCGTAGTCGCCTGCAAATCCAACTCCTTTAGAATGACATAGCTATGGGTCGTAAGAAAGACCTGGACTCCTTTGCGGGATAGCGCCAGGATCGCTGCAATAACTTCATCCATAAGGATGGGGTTGATATTCGTTTCCGGTTCGTCCCAGAAAAGTGTGGATCCCGGCACGAGCCAGCCGTTGCGTTGCAATCGTACCAGGGAGGCAATTTTCCGCAGCCCTTCCGCAACCATCGGCATCGGCAGGCGTCCTGTAGAGGATTGTAAATAGAACCGTCCGTTCTCATCTTGTTCTATGTCCCCGCCAAGCACTTTCACGAGCGCTTCCATCGGACCATTGTTTTCTACGGCGTTCCGGCTTCGCAAGCGAAATAACGTCACGATGTCACGGCAGGTTAGATCGAAGTCGAGGTATACCTGATTGTAAGCTTCCAAGAACTCCCGCGTATGGCCCATCATATCCATTGCGGGTATGAATACGGGCTGTCCCATCTCTAGCCGAGCTGTTTGAACCAGCACTGATTCCCGGACCGTTCTGCGAAGGGCATAACTCCATTCATTTTCGCCATATTGTCCTCGGACCCTCGCGACGCCACCGCGCGTTGATGGCGTGCGTATCAAGGCGTCTCCGTTTTCGACCTGGAAAAGACTCATAAGCGTTGACGCCAGGTCGGGCACATCCCGTGAAGGCGGGCGCTGATAGGCGTAGATAGCTTTAAGCAGATGGGTTTTCCCAGAGCCGTTCTCCCCGATGAAAACATTGACACCTGGAGTGAACTCGAAGGCGGCATCCTTGAACACGGTAAAATTGCTCAGAAAGAGGCGCTGATGAAAAGAGTGTTCACCCATTCAGTTCTCCGGAAAAGCACTTCAAAATAGTAGGCGTCTGTCTGCTTTGATTATACCAGAGACAAGAAGAAAAGACAACATAACACATCTTTGTGTTGTCAGCGGTTCAGGATGCGGGCCAGGAATTCGCGGGTGCGGGCTTCTTTGGGTGCGCCGAGCACCTGATCGGGCGGGCCTGCTTCGACGATGACGCCCCCGTCCAGGAAGAGGACGCGCCCGGCGACCTCGCGGCAGAAGCCCATTTCGTGGGTGGCGATCAGCATGGTGCGCCCTGCTTTCGCCAGATCGCGCATGACTTCCAGGACCTCGCCGACCAGTTCAGGATCGAGCGAGGAGGTCGGCTCGTCGAAGAGCATCAGGGCGGGCTTGAGGGCCAGGGCGCGGGCGATGGCGACCCGCTGCTGCTGTCCGCCGGAGAGCTCGCCGGGAAAGTTGTCGGCTTTTGCGCCCAGCTTCACCTGCTTCAGGAGCGCCAGGGCTTCCTCCTGGGCTTGAGATGTTGAGACGCCCAGCACCTTGCAGGGGGCGAGCGTGATGTTCTGCAGGGCGGTGAGGTGGGGGAACAGGTTGAAGCGCTGGAAGACCATCCCGATCTCACAACGCATCTCATTCAGGTTGGCCGGGGTGATCGGCTCGCCCCGAAACCGGACGGTTCCGGCGGTGGGTGTCTCCAGGCGGTTGATGCAGCGGAGGAGGGTGGACTTGCCGCTGCCGGAGGGGCCGATCAGGCCGACGACTTCGCCTTCGGCGACGTCCAGGTCGATGCCCTTCAGCACCTCCAGGGGGCCGAAACTCTTCCGCAGGCCGGAGAGGGTGAGGATCGGCGGGGCGTCTGCGCTACGGGAGGGGGTGGTCATGCTGCGACCCCCTTTCGGCGGCGTGTGCGCTGTTCTCGGGGGGTGCTGATCGGCTGCCAGCGGGTCTCCAGTTGGCGGACGAGCCAGGTGAGCGGGAGGGTCATCACCAGATAGATGAGGGCAACGGCGAGGAAGATGGTGGTGGGCGCGGCGGTATTGGCTGCCTCCTCCTTGCCCACGCGCATCAGCTCCGTGACCGCGATCACGGAGACGAGCGAGGAATCTTTCAAGAGGGCGACCGCCTCGTTGGTGAGCGGCGGGAGCACGCGGCGCAGCGTTTGCGGCAGGATGATCCAGCGCATCGCGCCGGCGTAGTCGAGGCCGAGGGCGCGGGCGGCCTCCATCTGGCCCGAGTCTATGCTCTCGATCCCGGCCCGGAAGATCTCGGAGATATACGCGGCGGCGTTCAGGCTCAGGGCGATGATGCCCGCGACCATCGGCGACTGGAACGAGATGCCGATGGCGGGCAGGACGAAGTAGATGGTGTAGAGCTGCATCAGGAGCGGCGTTCCGCGTACGATCTCCACATAGAAGACCATGACCGCGCGCAGGGGCGCCAGCGGGGAGAGGCGCAGCAGGGCGACCAGCAGGCCGCCCGCGATGCCGAAGAGGAGCGTGAAGAGCGTGACCGTAATGGTGGTCTGCGCGCCCTGGAGGAGGAGGGGAAGCGCTCCCCGGAGGATGTCCCCGCGGATGACCAGGCCGGGATGGGTTGGCGGAGGAGCGGCTTCCGCTGCTGCCCCCTTCGTTTCGTTCGCAGAGGGTGCGCCTGGAGCGCCGGGCAGGAGGGAGGGCGCGTTATCGTCTATTGGGACCGACCCCTCGTTACGGACGCTGTCGAGCCGCCCGAGGATGTGGGTCGTGACCGGCTCCTGGATCCACTGCTTATAGATCTCCGTGTAGCGGCCATCCGCGAGGATGGCGTCCAGCGCCTGATTGATGGCGGTGATCAGCTCTTTCTCGTTGCGGCGCGCGGCGACGCCGAGATACTCCTCCTTGATGACGCCCCCGACGAGTTTCATGTCGGGATAGCCCATCCGTTGGAGCCGCTTGAGGGCCGGGACATCGGCGACGGCGGCGTCCGACTTATGGTTGCGCACGTCCAGGAGGGCGTCCTGCAACTGGTCGAACTTCATGATGTGGTTGTTGGGCACGCCTATCTTCTGGACGGCGTACATCCCGGTGGTCTCGTCCTGAACGGAGACGATCCGGGTCTTGAGGTCCAGCAGGCCGTTGATGCGGTTGTCGTCTGCGCGGCGCGCAATGGTCTGCCCGGAGAGGAAGTAGGGGCGTGAGAAGGTGTAGCCCTTCTGTTTGCGCTCATCGGTGATGGTCATCCCGGACATGATGAGGTCGGCTTTGTGGGCTTCCAGTGAACCCAGGACCGCGGTCCATTCGAGCGGCAGCCAGGTCACCTTGACCCCGAGCCGCTTGCCGATCTCGTTGCCCAGGTCCACGTCGAAGCCGACGAGCGTGCCTTTGTCGTCCTTATACTCGAAGGGAGGGTAGGTCGCGTCGGTAGAGATAATCAGTTCTCCCCGCGCTCGGATCTGCTTCCAGGCGTCCTGCGCATGGGCCGCGCGTCCTCCGAACAGCAACAGGAGCGCGACCGCAAGCCAGGCTGCGATGTTGACGAGGCGTCGGTTCATGCTATTTTGTCTTGCCTCCGCCCCATGCCTTCTGCGCCCAGACGTCCATGGCGTCGTACTTGTCCTCCCAGGTGGTGTACATCGCACCCACGATGCCGGGCAGACCTTTCGCGCTGTTGCGCCACTTGGTGATGCCCGCGCCGTCGTCATCGCCGTCATAATAGCCGGACAGGATCTGCTTCAGCCCCAGGTCCGCGAAGAACTTGCAGTCCTTCTCCAGGCCGCCGCCGTTCCAGTTGACGATACCGACATCCTTATCCAACCCCTTCCAGGAGCCTTTGAGCGAACCGTTCACGGCATAGTAGTGGTCCACGGCATTGTGGTAGGGATCGAACATGTCGTTCCAGACCCAGATGCCCGCATCCGGCCGGATGTCCCGGATGATCTGCGCCGCCTGGCGGACGTTCCAGGCCAGCAGCTCGCCCGGTGTGAGATGCTTGCTCTGGCAGAGGGCGCACTGGTTCATCACCCGCATCTCGTCGTGCGACATAAAGAAGGCCGCCGGATAGATCAGGTCGTTTATCTGCTTGACCTCCTCCTTCCAATCGGCGAAGATCTTCGGCTCGCTGAGGCAGCCGGTGAGCCGGTCCTCATAGACGATAAGGGAGTGGTAGTAGCTCACCCGTAACCGCTCTCCCTCTGTAATGCGGCTGTTTCCGGTCAGCTTGATGACCGGCTGCTCATGGTAGGCGATCCAGGGATGCAACTGCGGGTCCACGATCTTCTGGTAGTCGCGGCCCTCCTCATAGGTGACGCCGTTCTCGCCCCGAACCGTGACCGGGCAGCCGGGCCGGCGCAGTACGTTCACCAGCCCGATCTCCTCGATGCGGAAATCGTCCCACCATACTTTGCCGTCTTTGCCGTACCAGGAGCCGAGGTAGAGGTTTCCCGCCGTATTATTCAGGCTGTTGAAGACCAGATCGTAGTGCGTCCAATCCTGGGTCTTCTCCGTGTGGAAGGTCTGGAAACTGATAGACTCCGTAGTGTCGCTGGTGAGGACTTTGACTTCGGGATCGGCAGGGGAGAGGTTCTCGGACTTCAGCCAGAAGGAGATGCGGTACTGGCGATAGGGCTGGAGTTTGATCGGCTGTTCGATGCGGCAGTGCCGATTCGGGTTCTTGCCGATGCTCTCCATCCGCAGCGAGGTCTCGCCGCCATGCACGACCTTATGATCGGCGAAGGTGGTCACGCCCTCGTCATCCTGAAACGCCCACCCCTTGATGTGGTTGCCATTAACATCCTCGAAGTCGCTGTTCACCACATGGGTCGGATTGTCGGGGCGGAGGGTTGCGACGCCGTTCTGAACGACGTATAGGGCGTCCTTGACGGGCACGCCCTCCATGTAGTTGCGGTCGTGGGGGCCGCCCATCACGATGGCGATGAGGTCGAGGTTGTACTTTCTTGCCGCCGCTTTCAGCTCCGCTGCCTTGGACGCCGGGATGTTATAGGAGAAGGCGACGCCATTGTAGCCGTCCGTCTGGGCACGGGGGAAACGGGCGATCATGCGATCCACCTCTTTCGGATCGCTCAGATCCCGCCAGATGAAGAGCCAGCGCTTCTGCATTCCCGGATCCACGCGGGCGGCAGCCGGGCGGGTATCCGATTTCGGCGCAACCTGGGCGAAATTCCATAGCAGCGCGCTCACAAACAGGGCGAAGAGACCTCGGCATAGGACGCGAGGAGGGACCATCACACACCTCCCTGATGGAAATGGATTCGGGATAACCCGAGCTTGTGTTGGTCCTCTCTTCGCTTATTCCCCCTGAAATTCCTGCTATTCTCAGCAGCAGAGTTCGCCCCGGCTCACCGTGACCGCCTGGCCGCCCAGGATAACGCGGTCCCCGCGAACCCGCACCTTGATTGTCGCACCCCGTGGGGAGGCCTGGTAGGCGGTAAAGGTATCTTTCCCGAGGCGCTCCTGCCAGAATGGGCCGAGGCAGCAGTGGGCGGAGCCGGTCGCCGGGTCCTCGTTTACTCCCACGCCGGGCGCAAAGAACCGGGAGACGAAATCGTACTCCGGCGTTTCGGAGCGCGCCGTCACGATGACGCCGCGTATAGAGAGGGCTCGCAGCCGCCCGAAGTCCGGCTCGATTTGACGGACGGCCTGCTCAGAGTCCAGGGCGATCAGATAGTCATACTCGTTGCGGCCCACATAGCCGTTCTGGACGCCCATCGCTTCCAGCAGGTGGGGAGGCGCTTCGGCGGGTACTTGCGGTCGGACAGGAAAATCGAGTTCGATGCCTTCAGCGCGCCGCACGGCGGTGAGCAGGCCGCTGCGGGTCCAGAACCGGGCCTCGGCATCCGGGGCTAAGCGCTGTGTCTCCCAGAGCACATGCGCGCTCGCCAGGGTGGCATGGCCGCAGAGGGCCACTTCGGCCGTTGGGGTGAACCAGCGCAGCCCATAGCCATCCTCTTTCGGGGCCAGAAAGGCCGTCTCTGAGAGGTTCATCTCCGCTGCGACCTGCTGCATCCATTCCGGGTCTACCGGGGCGTCGAGGAGGCACACGGCGGCGGGGTTGCCGTGGAAGGGCCGGTCGGTAAAAGCATCTACCTGATAGAGGGGGTAAGACATAGGATCCTCCTGATGAGGGGCCATTATACTGCCCCACGGATGTGTCCCAATCATTTTAGCGCAAATGGAGAAGAAATAACAGATGCAGATGGGGTATATTGTTACCGTAACAGTTTGAGGAAGCGGAGATAGAGAGGAACTGATATGGAAACCCCCAGGCTCCATCTGTACGAAGAGGTGGCGGAGGAGATCGTAATGCTGGTACAGCAGGGTGCCTTTCGACCCGGAGATCGGCTGCCCTCCGTGCGGCGCCTCTGCAAACAGCGCCGAATCAGCCCGACGACGGCCATGGAGGCGTATCGGCTGCTGGAGGATCGCGGGGTTGCCGAGGTGCGCCCTCAATCCGGGTACTATGTGCGCCCCGAAACGGCGGCCACTCGGGGAGAGCCGGCGCTCACCCGACCGGAGGTGCATCCCGGCGAGGTGAGCGCCGGGCAGTGGATCCTGCGGGTTTTGCGGGATATGCGCGACCCCTCCCTGGTCCCGCTGGGTGCGGCGGCGCCCCATCAAGACAACCTGCCGCTCCAGGCATTGAGCCGGGCGCTGGCCCGTGTGGGGCGGCAAGAAGCTGCTGCCTGTGGCCGTTACGAGGTATCGCCCGGCAGCGAAGCCCTGCGGACCCGCATCGTCCGCCTGCTGCTCGCCTCCGGGTGCGTGCTCTCGCCCGAGCAGATCGTCGTCACCAACGGATGCCAGGAGGCGATCCTGCTCTCTCTGCGGGCGGTCTGCCGGCCGGGCGATGTGGTGGCAGTCGAATCGCCGACCTACTTCAATTTCCTGCAGGCTCTGGAGATGCTGGGCCTCCGGACGCTGGAGATCCCGACCTGTCCCAGGGAGGGGATGGAACTGGCGGCGCTGCGCGAGGCGCTGACGCGCCATACGGTGCGCGCCTGCCTGCTCTGTTGCAACTTCGCGAACCCGCTGGGAAGCTGTATGCCGGAGGAGAAGAAGCAGGAACTGGTCGCTCTGTTGGCGGAGCGCCGGATCCCGCTGATCGAGGACGATATTTACGGCGACCTATCCTTCTCCAACACCCGACCCTGGGCAGCCAAGGCGTACGACAAAGAGGGCCTGGTCCTCCTCTGCTCCTCCGTCTCCAAGACGCTTGCACCGGGATACCGCGTGGGGTGGGTGGCGGCAGGGCGTTTCCAGGAGGAGGTCGAGCGGTTGAAAATGGTGGAGAACATCGCTTCTGCGACGCTGCCGCAGTTGGTGGTCGCGGAGTTGATGGCGAGCGGCGCCTATGAGCGCCACCTGCGCCGTACCCGGCGGCTGTATGCGCGTCAGATCGCGCTGCTGTCCGAGGCGGTCCATCGTGCCTTCCCGGCAGGGACGAAGATGACACGCCCGCAGGGCGGCTTCGTACTCTGGGTGCAGTGTCCCGAGGCGGTGGATGCCCTGCAGCTCTATACGGAGGCGCTGGCGGCAGGCATCAGCATCGCGCCGGGGCCGATCTTCTCCCCCAAGCTGCGCTATCGCCAGAGCATCCGTCTGCATGCGGCGCACTGGTCGCCCCGCACGGAGGAGGCCATAGAGCGCCTGGGACAACTGGCAAAGCAGATGGCATCAGGATAGGAATCCTATTCTCAAACAGGGGAAGACGTTTGAAGCATTGACGCCCACAGGACAGCGCGGTACACTGTGATCAGAACCACGTACCGCGCTGGGTCGTCTTAGGGGTAAAAAGAATGGCTTACAACGAATTTACGCTGCCCGGGCTGAAAAGACTGTTCGGGCTTCAGATCGAAGAGCGCAGAGACCTCTTCGCACAATCTCCCTCCGCTTCCGTCAGTGCGTGGTTACGCGAGACGTTGGACTACCAGTTGCCGCTGGCGCTGGAGATCAGTACCGAAAAAGCACGTTCGGAACTGATTATTATGCCTGTCCTTGTGGAGACGCGACGTCAGATGAACGATTGTATCAGTCTCTTCTCCGGAGTCGAGTTCAATGTGGATGCCGAGAGCGGACTAAAGGGCGTCTGTGACTACCTGTTGTCGCTGTCGCCGCTGCAGTTGGCAGTCGAGGCTCCTGTAATCGCGATAGCAGAGGCGAAAAACGAGAATGTGCCGCGTGGGATCGCGCAATGCCTTGCTGAGATGGTAGCCGCGCAACGTTTCAATCGGGAACAGGAGAATACCATTCCCACCGTGTTCGGTGTGGTCACAACGGGCAGCCTCTGGAAATTCCTCCGCCTGGAAGAGACCCTGGCGACGGTGGACGAGACGGAGTATCATATCGGCCAACCAGGGAAGATCGTCGGCATTCTGCTGCAGATGGTGCGGGAAGCGATGGAAAGCAAGGATAAGAGTGGGATGTAGAAGGAATTTGCTGCAATTATAGCGAACAACCAACCGTATTTCAGTTTGTTTCGTCTTGCCGTACAATGAGCAGGGATTGTCAGGCAATGTTTGTTTCCAGCGCACAGGATGAGACATCCTCAATAGCCAAATCAGAATGAGATTGCATTAGGAAATATTGATCCTCATGGATGTTAATCTTACTGCAGTAACGGGCAAACAGCGGATAAAGCAACTCTTCCGCTTTCTTCAGGCTCTTCATCAAGCGCGTAACCCTGTGCGTCGTGACCTGAAGGAGTATCCTTTCACATTATGGCTCCATGAACTTCCCGAGCATTCTTGTGTCCATCTCGCACGATACAACCAGGGTGAGCATGATACGGATGATAGTACAAATCCTCTTCTGAGTACAGATGCTGGCTCTTCCACCTACGACTTTGTACTGCGCGTGCAACGTCCCAACCCAAAGCCGGCGCCAGCCGCGCCCGTCGAAATTCTCGATTGGCTCCTGCCTGGCTGGGATGCTATAGACACCGAAGCACAAATCCGCCCGCAACGAAGTCAAAGAAAGCCCTCTGGCGAATATGTGGAGGTGCGATTTGAAGAAGATCCCCGACGTGTCGCAGCCTTCACGCTTTGGCAGCAACAACGACGGCTGTGGCAGGAGGCAGAGCGTCCCGCCTATAATACTCAGCGCCTGTTCGAGCGGCTTTATGAGGTCTATGGGACCCTTCAGCGTGAGTCGGAACGATTGGAACTTACCCTCGGTGATGGCATTCTCAATTGGGGGCGTCCTGATGGCAATATACATCATCCCACTCTCATTCAACGGCTGCAACTCGACTTTCAGCCTGAAATCCCTGCGTTTTCGCTCCGGCTGACCGAACATCCCACCGAATTCTATACTGCCTTATTCCAGACTGTGCCTGATGTCGCCGCCATTCGCCGCGAATTGGAGGAGGGCGGTTTCTCGCCTCTCGGCGGTGATGATACCTCTGGTTTTCTTCGGTCACTGGTAGCTCGCCTTTCTGCCAGAGGAGAGTTCCTCGACGCGCTTCCTGAGAGTTTTACGCCTTATCCACAAATCGGACGTGCTCCGCTGATTTTTATGCGGAATCGCGTGACTGGTTTTGCAACTGCGCTTGAATCTATTCAGACACATATTGCTGCCAATTCTGATCTTCCCGCTTCACTGCTTCGTATTGTAGGCGTTATTGAAGAGGCAAGTGCCAATGAGAATGATTGTGGGTCTGCGTCCGTTCCGGATATTACACGTTTTCCTTCATTGCTAGAGGCGCCAGATGTTCTTTTGAGCAAGCCCGCCAATAGTGAACAGATACAGATCGCCGAACGTCTGGCGCAACATGGGTGCGTTCTGGTACAAGGTCCGCCCGGTACGGGCAAAACACACACCATCGCGAACTTGATCGGGCATTTGCTGGCACAAGGCAAAACGATTCTGGTGACGAGCCATACGGCAAAAGCGCTCCGTGTCCTGCGGGAGCAGGTTGTCGCGCCCTTACAGCCTCTCTGTGTCAGCGTGTTGGAAAGCGATTCCGCAGGGCGCAGCCAGTTGGAAGCTTCCGTCGGTGCGATTGTCGAGCGGCTGGCAAATAGTAGCTCGGAATATCTGGAATCTGAAGCGAACCGGCTTGCAGCGCGTCGGGAGACCCTGCGGGAGCGCCTCAGAAAGTTGGCAAATGACATCTTGTTAGCACGTGGGTATGAGTACCGTAGCATAGTTATCGGCGGCACAGAGATTGCGCCGGCAGAAGCCGCACGTCGCATTTCGCAAGGGCGTGGACAGCATACTTGGATACCCGGTCCGGTGCAAAAGGGGGCGGTTCTACCACTCTCTGCCGGAGAACTTTTGGAACTCTATGCTGGAAATGCCCGCCTGGATACTGAAGAAGAGCGTGCTCTGTCCGGCGGCCTGCCCGACTTGCAGACGTTACCTACTCCAGATGAGTGGGAGAGGCTTTGTCTTGAACGTGTGTCAGTGCGTGTACAAGCGCAAAGGGGGCGGAGCGAGTTTTGGACTCGTCCCACCAGCGACGCGGATAGAAACATCCTTTTCCGCTTGAAAGCGCATCTCCTTACGGAAAGTGCTTCCTTGGAAGGTATGGCAGCCTGGGAGTGCGCCGTTATGGATGTGGGTAGAAATGCAGAACGCCGACGTCTGTGGGACGATCTTATTACCTTGATACAACAGACAGAAGAGAGCGGGCTTCGCGCCGAACGCGCTTTGCTGGAACGGGAACCCCTCTTAGATACGACACAATCTTTAGAGGAACAGACGCGCCTGCTCAACGAGATATACGCCCATCTCCAGAAGGGCGGAAGGCTCTCCTTTCCGGTGCTGTTGACAAAGCCGATGTGGAAGCAACTGATACAGAGAGTATCAGTCAAAGGGCGTAGACCGGAGAGTACGGAGGATTTTCTGGCGTTGCAAGCCGTTGCGAACGCTGATGCGCAACGACAAGAACTCGTGCGGCGTTGGGAGCGTCAGATCGCCGCGCTCGGAGGTCCATCACTTATCCAGATATCCGAAACGCCGGAACGATACTGCGTCCGGTATGCTCCTGTATTGAAGCAGCGAATTGCCTGGCATTCGGAAGTCTGGCAGCCGACGATGCGAGGGCTTGTCGAACTCGGCTTTGTGTGGGAACGATTCAGTCAGACCTTGCTATCTGCCTCCGCTCCATCGGATAGTATTGAGGATTTACGCGAACGGATCATTCCAGCGCTTGGAGAGCAGTTGTCCGTCCGCGAGGCACAAATCCATGTTGCAGAGGTTGAAAGTCGCGTTCGGCAGTGGGTATCACCATTAGAAACCTATGGTACAGAAGCGCAAAAGGCTGGAGTTGCCGACCTGATTTGCGCTCTTGTTGCTTTTGATGTCGAAGCGTATCGAATTGCCTATCAGTGTCTTGTCGAGCTCATCACGCATCAAGACGGATATATGCGTCGGCTGAATTTGTTGAGCCAACTGGAAATAGGGGCTCCCAACTGGGCAGCCGCCATCCGGAAACGGATAGCACCCCACGATGCGACACAACCGCCTGGAGATGTGGAACGTGCCTGGGAATGGCGGCAGATGGCGGATGAGTTGGCGCGGCGTGATCGCATCACCCCGGAAGCACTGGAGCGCGAGCAAGAGCAACTGGAGCAAGAACTGCGTGATACCACGGCGGAACTGGTGGAACATCGCGCATGGGGGGCGCAGATTCGTCGCACGTCTCTGCCGCAGCGACAAGCATTGATGGGCTGGCTGAATCTTGTAAGGAGGATAGGTAAGGGAACAGGCAAACGGGCGGCACGGCTGCAAAAAGAGGCGAGAGACAAGATGCAGGCGTGTCGAAGCGCCGTTCCTGTGTGGGTAATGCCGCTCAGCCGAGTGGTGGAAAACTTCGATCCGCAGACGAGCCGTTTCGATGTCGTTATCATTGACGAGGCGAGCCAATCGGATGCCATGGGGCTGATTGCCCTATACATGGCGCATTCCGCGGTGATTGTCGGTGACAACGAGCAGGTCAGCCCGGATGCGGTCGGGGAGATACTGGATCGCACGGAGCATCTGATTGCCGAACATCTTCAGGGTATTCCGAATGCGGTTCTCTACGATGGACAGCGTTCGCTTTATGACATTGCGTTGGAGTCGTTCGGTGGTCATATCTGTCTGACGGAACATTTCCGTTGCGCCCCGGAGATCATCCATTTTAGCAACGCTCTCTGCTACAACGGCATAATCCGCCCACTACGGGATATGTCCGCCGTGCCGCGACGCCCTGCGGTTGTCTCCTATCGTGTTCCTGACGGCGTTGCACACAACAAAGTCAATGAAGCAGAGGCTGATGCCCTTATCTCTCTGCTGATCGCCGTGACGAAACAGCCGGAATATGCGGAGGCGACTTTTGGTGTGATTTCCCTGGTGGGTGAGGAACAGGCGCGACATATTGACGAAAAGTTGCGGCGTATTCTATCACCCGACGAGTACGCGCGACGGCGTGTGATGTGTGGTACGCCTCCGCAGTTTCAGGGTGACGAGCGTGATGTTATTTTCCTCTCGATGGTGGATAGTCCGCAGAGTGGTCCGCTCTCCCTGCGGGAAGATGGACCGAATGGGATGTGGAAGAAGCGGTACAATGTGGCAGCAAGCCGCGCCCGCGACCAGTTGTGGGTTATCTATTCATTACAACCTGACGTGGATCTCAAACCCGGTGATATACGCCGTCGCCTGATCGAACATGCACTCGATCCTGATGTACTTGCACGTCGCTTCGATGTCAGCGCAATACGGGCCGAATCGCCTTTCGAGCGCGAAGTGATCCGCCGTCTGACGTTTGCAGGCTACCGCGTGACGCCACAGTGGCAAGTCGGTCGGTATCGGCTGGACATGGTAGTGGACGATGGCAAGAAACGTCTTGCTATAGAATGCGATGGTGACCGTTATCATCCAGTGGAGAAACTGGCAGAGGATATGGCACGACAATCACTTCTGGAACGGCTGGGCTGGACGTTCGCCCGTATTCGGGGTAGCGCATTCTATCGCGATGCAGATGCTGCTATGGAACCGATTTTCGCGCGTTTGCAGGAAATGGATATCGCGCCGGTCGCTGCTATTGACCAAGATGTTGCTACTCCCGATATGTCGGAACTGGTGCAGCGTGTTTTGCGGCAGGCCGAATTGGACAGGTGAGAATATTGTATCTGATTTAGGCGTACGCGATACTTGAAATGATATTGGGGATGCAATGATGATCGGATAGGCATCAGGCTAGTATGGTATAATCAGCCATCTACATAAGAAGGAGAATGGGGCTATGGCAGTTGAGACATTGGAAGAGCGACTGACTATATTAGAGACCCGCCTCGACACCCTGCAACGTCTATTCGAGGAGCAGATAGCACACCCACCGAAAAAGGAAAAACGCGGATGGCAGGCCATTGTCGGCACGTTCGCTGATGATCCGCTTTATGAGGAAGCAATGCGCTTGGGGCGTGCATGGCGCGAGGCTCAGGTCGACGAAGTCGAGTAGGAGGCGCGTTGCGTGTACGTCCTCGACACTAACCTGATCAGCATTTTGGAGCGGCGTGGGACGGAAGCCAACCTCCTTATGGCGCGCCTTATCAACATTCCTTCGACCGATATTTACGTCACGGTTATCTCCTATGAAGAGCAGATTCGCGGCTGGACAGCCGCGATTGCAGCAACAAGAAATGCCTCCTCGCAAGTCCTCCAGTACGCCCGATTGCTGAAGCAGTTAGAAAACTACTGTGACCTCTCCATTCTTGCTTTCGATTCGAATGCCGCCATACGCTACGAGGAACTTCGCCGGGAACATCGCCGCATCAGTTCTCCCGATCTCAAGATCGCCCCTATCACGCTGGTGAATGATGCAACGCTGGTAACACAGAACGAACGTGATTTCCGTCGCATCGTTGGCTTGAAGTGGGAAGATTGGACACGATAGGATTTCCGGTTGGGATAAAGAAGAGAAGCAAAGGAGATAGGGAGCACGCGTGATGGCCCGATTAAAACGGATGGGTGCTGCCTCGATAGAGTGCGGCGGGCGTGAGCCCGCCGCATCGCGTTAGGAGAAGAGCGTCGCCCGATCTCGCTTCCGGTCGAGAGGGCAGGAAGTCGCCTATCTGTGAATGCGCAGCCTTCGTCGTATCAGCACCATTCCCGTCACACCGGATCCGACCAGGAGCGCCCAGGTTCCCGGTTCCGGAGCATTCGCGGGCGTGTTGGGTCCCTGTATAAAGCTATTGTTTTCGGCAGGAGAGCCGTTTTGTGCGTTGAAGGAAGTGATTCCATAGCCCGTAAACAGGCCGCCCGGTACCAGGCCGTTGGACGAGATGATGTCAATCGTACCCAGGTTGATAGTGCTGCCAGTGGTATTGGTAATCGGGCTGGCTCCGGTGAACGCCAGATTGGCATTGGCGAGGGTAGGATTATCCGTCTGGCCCAGGCTCGACGGCACGACCCCGAGAAGAGGCGCCGAGCCAACGAAACTGGCTCCGGAAAGCGCCGAAGTGAATGTAGGAGTTCCGACGAGGCCCGCGAAGTCATAGAACGTGACATTGCTCGTGTTGTCGATCTTGGTATTATCGAGCAGGTCCAACTCATAACTGAAGTCGAAGTTACTGCCGCTGGGGGTCACGGAGAGGAACGTCGGACTGAGGCCCTGTCCCTGCGCGGCGCACGCGCCGAGCAGGAGCAAGCCTGTTGCGCCTAGCAGGCGGGAAATCGTTCGAGAATAGGTCATAAAGCTTCTCCTCAGGAAGAAGGTCACGGTACTCGTCAGGGAGCCTGGTGACCGGGTACAGCGTAGCGCTATGGTACTTCTGGGCGCGGCTTATAGCGCTAGGCGGACTTAAGAAAGCCCGCGTGAAGTGCGTCTTAACCCGGATTACGGCGCATCAGTGATTAAGTTCCAGAAATGCATGAAAGAAGAAACACGATACAGAAGTCTCTATAGTTTCTTTCCACTATGCGTTGCTGCCGGGCAATCCGTATGTACCTTCTGTATGTTCGTTTGCTTATCGAACACACTGGCGATTCCATGGGTGCATAAAGAGTGCCAACTCCACGATTTTGCCGCCTTCCCTTCGAAAAATCTAACCAGAAATATACCTGGATGCAGCGGAGATCGGGGGAACCGAACCGGATGGTGCGCGCAATCGCAAAAATTCCTGTCTCCTTTGCAGGAAAAAAGCGTCCGAATGTGTAAGTTCCCTGCCATTCCGCCGATGGTAAGCGTGGGAACGAGCGGACCCTGGACCCTATTCGCTGCCGGGTTCGTTTGCACAGGGTGCGGGAGGAGAGCAAGCATGCTGGATATCAAGCTGGGGGCGGGCGCGAGGCAGTGCGATGGCCTGTCGCGCCGTAACTTCGTCAAGTTGGGCGCGCTGTCCGTTCTGGGGCTGACGCTTCCGGATATGCTGCGCCTGGAGGCCGCCCAGGCGGCGGAGCGGGTCGCGAATGGCGCGAAGGCGAAGAATGTGCTGCTCATCTACCTCGGCGGCGGCCTGACCCACCACGATACCTTCGACCCCAAGCCCGAGGCTCCCCAGGAGATCCGTGGCAAGTACGGCACGATCCCCACCGGCCTGGCAGGCGTGCGTTTCAGCGATAAGATGCCCGAACTGGCGAAATGCACCGATATTTTTGCCCTGGTCCGCTCCCAGGTCACCGGCAGCGATCACCATGAGACCGCCGCACAGTGGATGCTCACCGGAAACTATGGGGTGATGCAGGGCGGCGACTATCCCGCCATCGGCGCCATTGTCACGCACGAACTGCCGCCCCTGAACACCCTTCCGCCCTACGTCGCCGTCCCCAAGAACCACTCCTTCACCTGGGAGTTAGGGAAAGCCGCCTGGCTAGGCGAGCGCTACGAATCGTTCAAGTCCGGCAATCCCGGCAATGCGGATTGGAAGGTCCCGAACCTCTCTCTGCTGCCCGACGTGCCGCAGGAGCGCCTGAACCGCCGCGAAAACATGCTGAGCGCCATTGACACTCTGGCGAAAAAAGTGGAGGCGTCCGACCAGTTGGGGGCTATGGATACCTTCTATCAGCGCGCCGCGCAGATGCTCCTCTCCTCCGAAGCCCGGCAGGCCTTCGATCTTACCAAAGAGCCCGACAAGACCCGCGAGACCTACGGCAAGGACTTCTGGGGTGCGCAAGCGCTCCTCTCCCGCCGCCTGATCGAGGCGAACGTCCGCTTTGTCCTGCTGGGGCAGGGCGGATGGGATCACCACAGCAATATCTTCCCGGCCTGCGATAGCGCGCTGCCCCGCCTGGACAAGTCCATCGCTACCCTGCTGCGCGATATGAAGGAGCGGGGCCTGCTGCAGGAGACCCTCGTAGCTATGTACGGCGACTTCGGGCGCACCAGCAAGATCAACAAGGACAATGGGCGCGATCACTGGGGCAATGCCGGGGTGATGCTCTTTGCGGGTGCAGGGGTGCGCGGCGGGCAGGTGATCGGCACGACCGATGAGCGGGGTGAGTATGTCACCGACCGGCCCGTGCGCCCGCCGGAGATCGCCGCGACCATCTACTCCGCCCTGGGCATCGACTACGAGAAGGTGCTCTATACCCCGCAGAACCGCCCTGTCCGCATCCTCCCCGAATGCGAACCCATCCATGAACTCTGGAGTTAGCGGTGCATATTGGGTAGAGGACCCTCGAAATGGCCTATAACGAATTTTCCCTGGATGAGGTAGAGGCGCGTTTCGGTTTACGCACCGATATGAAGAGCGACTACTTCGCTCCCGTTGCGCCTGTTCCCATCAGCGAATGGCTGCGGCAGCACCTCGATAAGCGGGCTCCCTTGGCAATGGCTATCGGGACGGAAAAAGCAAACTCCGAACTGCTGATTATGCCGGTGCTATTAGAAGCCCATGACCAGTTTGGCGGTGAGTGCAGTCTTTTCTCCGGTGTCGATTTTAGCCCCGACCCGGACCGAGGGTTGCGAGGCGTCTGCGACTTTCTTCTCTCCTTGTCTCCCGAACAACTGACGATCAAATCGCCTGTCGTCGCCATCGTGGAGGCGAAGAACGATAATATCAAGACAGGGTGGGGCCAGTGTGTAGCGGAGATGGTCGCGGCTCAGATATTCAATCATCGTCATCAAAATGAGATTGAAACCATTTACGGTGTCGTTACAACCGGTAGTGTCTGGCGTTTTCTGCGTTTGTGTGGAACGACGGTCTATGTGGATCGCACGGAATACTATCTTAAAGAAGTGGACAAAGTCGTCGGCGTTCTGCTGACGATGTTGCGCGACGCTGCTGCTGAACGCGAGGCGGGCCATGAGCGCAAGGATTAGCGCGAGCCTTGATGGCAGGGTACCATGGGGTGCGTCGTGGATACGCTTATGCCTTGTCGCGTTGGGCATTGTATTCCTCTGTAGGACACACGCCGCTCATGCCGCGCCCCCAGTCGTCTTCAGCAAGCAGGTCTTACCCATATTGCAAGCGCAGTGCCTGGGCTGCCATGGCGGGGCGCACCCGGCCAGCGGCTACACGATGGAGACCCGCGACAGGCTGATCGCGGGCGGGCGGCACGGTGCGGCCATCCTCCCCGGCAAGGGCGCAAAGAGCAACCTCACCCTCTACCTGATCGGCGAACTCAAGCCGAAGATGCCTCCCGGCGGGGCGATGGACCTGGAGAAGATCGCGCTGATCCGCCGCTGGATCGATGAGGGCGCCAAGGTGGACACGATGAACGCCGTGCCCGCCGCCACGCCGAAGGCAGCTATTCCAGCTATCCCGACACCCAGTACTGCCCTACAACCCGCGCCGATCACCGCGCTCGCCTACGCGCCCGATGGGAAGGCGCTGGCGGTCGGAGGCTATCGGGTCGTGCGCCTGCTCGATCCCGCTACCGGTGAGGTGATCCGGACGCTCTCCGGAGCCGCCGATCAGGTGCAGGCCCTGGCCTACAGCAGCGACGGCAAGCTCCTGGCGGCGGCGGGCGGCATCCCTGGCAAGGCTGGGGAAGTCGTCCTCTACGACACCCAGACCGGAAAGCCCCTGCGTACGCTCGTCGGGCACACGGAGGTCGTCTACGCCGTCGCCTGGAAGCCCAACTCCCGGGAGCTCGCTACCGGCTCGCTGGACAAGACGGCCTGCATCTGGAACGCCGACACGGGCCAGTGTACCCGCACCCTCAAGGACCACGCCGACGCCGTGTTCGGCGTCGCCTACTCTCCCGACGGCAAACTCCTCGCCACCGGCAGCGCGGACCGCAGCGCCAAGCTCTTCGATACGACCATCTGGAAGTGCGTCGCCGTCCTGACCGCGCATCAGGACGCCGTGACCCATGTCGCCTTCAACAGAGACGGGACCCTCCTGGCGACCGCAGGCGCGGATCGGCAGATCCGTATCTGGAAGGTCGAGATCGGCAAGATGGAGAACCCGCTGCGCCAACAGGGCGAGGGCGATACCATCAACGCCTGCGCCTTCAGCCCCGACGGCAGCCTGCTGGTCTGGGGGGCGTCCAACCGTGTGGTCAAGGTGTTCAACGGCGACGGCTCCAACCAGATGCGCGAAATGAAGGACGCTCAGGATTGGGTCTACAGCATCGCCATCGGCAACGACAACCAGACGGTCGCCGCCGGGACCCAGGACGGCAAGGTCCTGTTCTGGAACGGCAGGGAGGGCAAACTCCTCCGCACCGTCACGCTCCTGCCGACCGGTGCGAAGATCGAGGCCGCCAAATGAAATTCACCACCCGCCTGCGGCTAGAGGACACAGAGGTACACAGAGGTTCCACAGAGGGAAAAAGCCTCATACAGATCCATCTCTTCTCTTCTGTCTTTGCGTCAATAAGGTTGCACCTACGGTGCAGTCCAAATTCGCGGAAGCGGTCGCGCTTTGCGCAGCCCAAATTCGCTTATCACGCGAATTTCCCTCGCGAATTTTGCCTTTGCGTGAGACAATCTATTCCTTTGCTTTTCTCTGTGTTGTCTCTGTGTACCTCTGTGTCCTCTAGCGTAGCGGGTGGTGAAAATCCAAAGCCGGAAGTGAAGAGCGTTTCGGTGCTGGGGCTGCGGGCGGGCAGAACCACGCAGGTGGTGATTTATGGGGAGAATTTGGCTCCGAAGGAGGTTACCGTCAAGCCGCCGTTGACGGTGAAGCTGGTTGAAGTGAAGGCGACGGACGAGAAGACGAAGGGCAAGGGGAGCAAGCAGGTCTCCGTGGAGGTGACGGTCCCGGCGAACTGCCCTCGGGAGAACTTCGATCTGGCGCTGGTGCAGCCGGACGGCGCAAAGGCGAATGCGTCGGTGGCGATTGTAGACGATGCAGCGCAGGAGGTGATGGTGAAAAAGCCTGCGGCCACCTATGCGCAGGCGATGCCGATACCGGGGGCGTCGGTGGCGATCACGGGCAATCTGGACGGCGATACGGCGGACGTCTTCCGGCTGGATGCCAGGGCGGGCGAGGTGTGGGATATTTCGCTGCTGTGTGGGCGCGGCGGCTCTCCGCTCGACCCGGTGCTGCGGGTTCGGGATAGACATCATTTTTCGTTGTTGTTGTCGGCGGGGGATAAGAAGAAGGATCGGCATCTGGTCTTCAAGCCGGAGGTGGATGGGCCGTACTATATTGAGATTACCGAGGCGGAGGCGAGAGGGGGAGGGGAATATACCTATCGCCTGACCGTCAATCGGAAATAATCGTAAGTAGTTTTGCCTCGTTTTTCTCTCCTCTTACGTAAGTATTTCCCCGTTTGCTCTGTGGATTACGTACCCGTATGCCAACAATCCTGCTGATTTCTACAGGAGCGCGTTAGGCATCGAGGCCGATTTCGCTCTCGGCATGACGGTGCCATCACACGGGAGAAAACTCACGATGGCTTTTCTGAACAACCTCAAACTTCGCGACAAAGTATTGCTCTTATTGTCGTTCCCCATTCTGGGACTGCTCTTTTTTTCGATCCAGGGCATCACGGCAAAGGTTCAGGTGCTGCAAGAGACCGGAACGCTGGCGACGCTCTCCACGTTGGATGTGCATATCAGCGGATTGGTGCATGAAACTCAGAAAGAGCGGGCGATGACGGCCCTGTTTCTGAGCAGCCGGGGAGCCAAGTTTCGGGAAGAACTGACCCAGCAGCGTCAGACGACCGATAAGGCGCTGGAACAGTTTCAGCAGACGCTGCAACAGACGAATATCCGGCAGTTTGGCGAGGGGTTTCAACAGAGCCTCGACAAGATGCAAGGGCAACTGGCCCGGTTGTCGGAGATAAGAAACGCTGCCGATGCATTTCAAATCTCCGCCCCCCAATCCACGGACTACTATACGGAAACCAATGCGGTTTCGCTCCATGTCATTGCAGAGACGAGCGCCCTGTGCCATCATGGGGACATATCTACCCTCACCGTCGCCTACGTCAATTTTTTGATGGCGAAAGAGCAGGCAGGCGTGGAGCGCGCGCTCCTGACCAATACCTTTACACAGAAGCAATTTGCACCGGGTGCGTTCGTCCGGTTTGCCGGCGTGGTCACAAAACAGGATGCCTTTCTGCAGAATTTCTTCGCTTTATCCACGCCCGAGGAGCAGGCGTTTTATCGCCAGCAACTCGAACAGTCCTGTGTCGCTGAAACCAGGCGCATGCGCGATATCGCGCTGACCAATCTCCCGGCCCGATTGGCGAGCGTGTCGCCCGTCGACTGGATCACGCAGCAGACCGCGAAGATCAACCTGCTCAAAGGCGTGGAGGACCGGCTCTCCAATGACCTGATGGTGCGCACCCAGCGGTTGCAGCATGACGCCCAGACAGCTCTGGGCTTCTTTGCCGGGCTGACTCTCTGCGCCCTTGCCGTCTCTCTGATCTTCGCCTTTGTCATGGTGCGTGGATTGAGCCGGCCCTTACAGCAGGTCACCGAGGTTGCGACCCGGATCGCTGTTGGGGACGTCGATCACGCCATCACCTATAGTGCTCGGGATGAAGTGGGCGTTCTTGCCGAGGCCTTCCGCGCATTGGTGGAGTACAGTAAGGAGATGGCCGAGGCGGCGGAGGCCATTGCGGCGGGAGATTTGCGCAAGAGCGTAGAGCCGAAGAGCGAAAAGGACACATTGGGAATGGCTTTCGCCGTGATGAGTTCCAATCTGCGCCAGATGCTATATGAGATCGGACAGAGCACCGACGTCGTTGCCGACGCCAGCACCCAACTCGCCTCCGCTTCGGAGCGAACCGGGCAGGCTGCCGGCAGTATTGCTGCGATCATTCAGGAGGTGGCACAGGCCGCCGGTCAGTCCACGGTTGCGGCGCAGGAGATCGCACAGGGTAGTGAGCAACTGACACGGTCCGCAACCGACGTGGCGGAGGCGATGCGGGCGCTGCATACGGAAGTGGATCAGGTGCAGCGGAGCAGCCAGGTGCAGCAAGCAGCCTTGCAGCAGGCGGACACCGCAATGGGGCGCGCTTCGGAAGCCATGGAGAGGGTCGGCGCCTCCTCCACGCAGATGGCGATTTCCGCTCAGGAAGCCGCCGCATTGGCAGAGCAGGGCGGACAGGCGATGCAGCGGGCTGTGGAGAGCATGGTCCGGCTACGAGAGCAGGTGGATGTTTCCGCCGACAAGATCCATCACCTGGGAGAGCAGAGCCAGCAGATCGGGGTGATTATCGAGGCTATCGAACAGATCGCCGACCAGACCAATCTGTTGGCGCTCAATGCCGCCATCGAAGCCGCACGGGCCGGGGAGCATGGCAAAGGCTTTGCCGTCGTCGCCGATGAGGTCCGTAAGTTGGCGGAGCGCGCCAGCGGGGCGACCCAGGAGATCGCGCAGCGGATCGGCAGCATTCAGGGGACGATTGCGGAAGCGGTTGCGGTGACGGCCTCCAGCCATCAGGAGGTGAGCAACAGCGCCCGCCAGAGTGAAGAGGCAGGGGATACGCTGCATCGGATCATCACGGCGGCGCACTCCGTGGACGGAGAGGTCCGCTCCATGCAGGCCATTACCCGCGAAATGACGGGTACGGTTACGGAGGTGCTGGATAAAGTCGCGCAGATCAAGCAGGTAGCCATGGAGAATGATGCGCGGGTCGCTGAGATGGCGGGACGGGCGGCCCAGGTCTCTACGGCGATCTCGACCGTGGCATGCGTCAGCCAGGAGGCCGCTGCGGGAGCCGAGGAGATGAGTGCGACTTCCGAGGAGGTCGCGGCTTCGGCGCAGAATGTTGCGGCGACGGTGGCGGAGCAGACCGCAAGCATCGAGGACGTCAGCGCTTCCGCCAGGGAGCTCTCCGACATGGCGACCCGGCTGCAAGTGCTGACCGGGCGTTTCCAACTGGGCGAGGTTATGATGGCCCAACTCTCGGAACCGCCCCGGCAGCGACAGCCGTTGCAGCGAGCCGCTTAGGCAGACCTTCCGAGCATCGGGGGCGATACACTTGCTCTGTCGCATTCTGAGCCCCTCTCCAGGCAAACCTCAATTTGCCTGGAGAGGGGCTCTTTGAGGTCAGGGAGGGTAGCCTCACCAGTCCATCACGGATCCATCGGCGCGGCGCGAGAGGGGCAGGTAGGCGCGCTTGTAGGGGTACTTTGCGGCAGCTTCTTCGTTGATGTCCGTGCCCAGGCCGGGCGCGTCGGTGACCTGTAGGTAGCCGTCGTGGAAGGTGGGCGCGCCGGGCAGAACCTCATGCACCACTTCGGGGAAGGTGACCATCTCCTGGACGCCGAAGTTGGTCAGGGCGAGGTCCAGGTGGACGTTGGCGGCGTGCGTGGCGGGGCCGATGTCGCCGGGGCCATGCCAGGCGGTCTGGACATAGTAGCACTCGGCGATGTGGGCGATCTTGCGCCCCTCCGTAATGCCCCCGACGTGCCCCAGGTCGCAGCGGATAAAGTCGATGAGCTGCTCGGTGAGGAGCGGCAGGCACTCCCACTTGGTGTGGAACAGTTCGCCCATGGCGAGCGGGGTCGTGGTGTGCTGGCGGATGACCCGGAAGCTCTCCTTATGTTCGGGGCGGAGGCAGTCTTCGAGGAAGAAGAGGTGATACGGTTCCAGTTCGCGGGCGAGGCGCGCGGCCTGGATAGGCGTCAGGCGCTCGTGGACGTCGTGAAAGAGTTCGATCTCGTCGCCCAGCGTGTCGCGCAGGCGGGCGAAGAGTTTCGGGATGGTGCGAAGGTAGGGGCCGGGCTCCCAGGTCTCCACATAGGGCATGGGGCCGCCGTCGCCCCAGGTTGCCGAAGCCGCCTCCTGTGCGCCGCCCGCGCCGTAGGTCCCGATGTTGCCGGGGATCGCCACCTGGCAGCGGATGACCTTGAAGCCCTGCGCCATCTTCTTGCAGACATCGTCCTCGACCTCCGCAAAGTCTCTGCCGCCTGCGTGGGTGTAGGCCAGCGCGCCCTCGCGGGTCTTACCGCCCAGGAGAGAATAGACCGGCAAGTTCGCCCGCTTGCCCTTGATGTCCCAGAGCGCCGTATCCACGCCCGCCAGCGCGGTCATCAGGACGGGGCCACCGCGCCAGTAAGTCCCCCGGAAGAGCATCTGCCAGATGTCCTCGATGCGGTCGGGATCGCGCCCGATCAAGAGCGGCCCGATATGCTCGTTGAGGGCGGCGGCGACAGCGAGTTCGCGCCCGTTCAGCGTCGCGTCTCCCACGCCGTACAGTCCCGGTTCATCGGTCAGAATCTTGACGACGACATAGTTGCGCGACGGACAGGTGACGATGACGCGGACTTCAGTGATCTTCATAAGAAAACGCTCCTGAGAAATATGCCAGGTCATTCGTCACGGATCTGCTGGATTCCTACTATCTGTATACTTTCCCGATCAATAAGGTGGAAACCTTATGTTCGCCATTCACCTTTCGCAGGTGATCGACATCTGCGAGGCGATACTTGTACACGCTCAGCGAACGTGGTTGTCGCGCTCTTTGAGACTGAGAGGGTTTAGAATAAGTCCTTGAGATTCTGCGTAGAATCCCTCATGATGGACAGACAACCCTATTCTACCGACTTAACCGACGCCCAGTGTGCGCTCCTCGAACCCTTCTTTCCCAAGGTGAATCGCCCTGATAAACGCAACGGAAGATCCAGAGAGTATCCCTAACGCGAGATCCTCAATGGCATCTTCTACATCAATCGAGCCGCATATGACTGGTCGCTTACACCTCATGATCTGCCGCCCTAGCTCAGTTGCTACAGTTACTTCCGACGCTGGAGCAAGAACGGATTGTGGAGCAGATCCACACCGCTTTGAGAGAAACCGACAGCGTGCGTGTCGGACGTGAACCCACTCCATGCTCCGCCGTTTTAGACAGCCAGTCTGTCAAAACGACGGAAAAGAGGGCGCTGTGGCGAGCAAGACATCGGTTATGACGGACACAAAAAGTTCAAAGGGCGCAAACGCCACCTTCTGGTAGACACCGACGGACGGGTTCTGAAGGTTTTTGTCTCGGCAGCCAACCAGAACGGCCGAGAAGGCGCCAAGCAACAGTTGAGCGATTGTAAAGGCGACTATCCGCGTCTTCAGAAGATCTGGGCGGACGGTCAGTATACGGGCTGGTTGATCGACTGGGCCACCGAAACCCTGGGCATTAGCCTGGAAGTGGTGTTGTGCTCCGACGATGTAAAGGGTTTCGAGGTATTGCCTCGTCGTTGGTCGTAGAGCGCACGTTTGCCTGGTTGGGTCGTTACAAGCGTCTGGCGAAGGACTATGAATTGAACCCGGTGCATAGTGAGAGCATGATGATATGTTGCCATGCCCCAGATGTTGCTCAGAAGGCTCGCAAAATGACTTTTTCTAAACCCTCTGAAAGTAAAATCATGTTGAATTATAAAAAGCTGTTTTCAATATGACCAACATGTCCAAAATACTGCCAGGACAGAAGGATTGAGAAGAACCTACGTTGAAACTATAATCATTCATGACTCTATTTCCGGTTCCTTCGTCGGCGAGATCGTCAAAGAACTTTCCTCCAACCACAACTGATGGGAAGAGGCCACGAGAGGTGTGCTGACGTCCCGCCCTACTTCGCAGGAGAATCAGTGTTATGCATTACCAGGAATATATCGAGGGATTGACCACCGGAATCATCCTCGGTGGACACGGCGGAACTGTCTTTTGTGTCGCTGTTTCGCCAGACGGGCAGTGGCTTGCATCGGGAGCCGAGGATATGACTGTTCGAGTGTGGGAGGTAGAAAGCGGAAAACTCGTCCGGACTCTCAAAGGACATAGAGGCAATATCAAGAGCGTTGCCTGGTTGAGCAATGGCAGGTGGTTGGTATCTGGGTCGAATGATGGGATTCGGATGTGGGAGATAGAAAGCGGTAAACTTGCTCAGACGCTCAAAGGACATGCAGGCAACGCCAACACTGTAACTTGGTCTAGCGAGTGCCAGTGGCTGGCATCGGGTTCTAATGACGGGATTGTTCGGGTGTGGGAAGCAGAAAGCGGTGAACTCGTTCGTATGTTCAAAGGGCATAAAGACAGCGTCTGGAGTGTGGCTTGGTCGAGCGATGGCAAGAGGCTGGCATCAGGTTCTAATGACGGGATTGTTCGGGTATGGGAAGTAGAAAGCGGAAAACTCGTCCGGATACTCGAAGGGCATACAGACAACGTTTGGAGTGTGGCTTGGTCGAGCGATGGCAAGAGGCTGGCATCGGGTTCAGCGGATAGAGCTATTCGGGTATGGGAAGTAGAAAGCGGAAAACTCGTCCAGACTCTTGAAAGGCATACCTACAGTGTTAGGAGTGTGGCTTGGTCGAGCGATGGCAAGTGGCTGGCATCGGGTTCAGCGGATATGACTGTTCGGGTGTGGGAAGCAGCAAGCGGTAGACTCGTCCAGATACTCGAAGGGCATACAGACAACGTCAACAGTGTGGCTTGGTCAAGCGATGGCAAGAAGTTGGTATCGGGGTCTGATGATAGAGCTGTGCGAGTATGGGATGTAGAAAGCGGTAAACCTGTCCACGCCCTCGAGGGGCATAACGGCAACATCAGGAGTGTTGCTTGGTTGAGCAATGGCAAGAGGCTGGCATCGGGTTCTAATGATGGAACTGTTCGGGTGTGGGAAGCAGCAAACGGCAAACTCATCAGGACTCTCAAAGGGCATATAGGCAACGTCAATAGTGTGGCTTGGTCAAGCAATGGCAAGTGGCTTGCATCGGGTTCAGCGGATAAGTCTGTCCGGGTGTGGGAGGTAGCAAGCGGGAAACTCGTCCGTATGTTCAAAGGGCATACAGGCAACGTCAGGAGTATTGCCTGGTTGAGCAATGGCAAGTGGTTGGTATCAGGGTCTGATGATAGGACCATGCGGGTGTGGGAAGCAGCAAACGGCAGAATCGTCCATACTTTCGGAGGACATACAGGCAACGTCAATAGTGTGACCTGTTCGAGTGATGACAAGTGGCTGGCATCGGGTTCAGCGGATAAGTCTGTCCGGGTGTGGGAGGTAGCAAGCGGGAAACTCGTCCGGATACTCGAAGGACATACAGGCAACGTTAATACAATAGCATGGTCGAGCGATGACAAATGGCTGGCATCAGGGTCTGATGACAGTACCATTCGGGTGTGGGAAGTAGAAGGCGGGAAACTCGTCCGGATACTCGAAGGACATACAAGCAACGTTAATACAGTAGCATGGTCGAGCGATGGTCAGTGGTTGGCCTCTCAATCCGAAAACGAGCTGCTATTATGGCATGCAGAGACCTGGGAAGTTGCTGCCCATCTAAAGGAGAGACAACCAGATGTATGGGCGCTTGCCTTCCATCCGACAGAAGAGTGCCTCATCTCTGACGACCCGGAGAGTGGAAATAGCCTTCGACTATGGATGCTAGACAGAAAAATGCTGCTCAGTCAAGCTGTGAAGCGCGAAATGGCAGAGTACTCCAATGCGAAGGTGGTTTTGGTTGGGGACAGTGGTGTAGGCAAATCTGGATTAGCCTTGGTCCTCACGGGGGAATTGTTCATGCCGACTGACTCCACACATGGGCGGCGCATCTGGACATTCATGAAGGAGGAGGCGGAGGTTGCAACAGGGAAGCGGCAGCAGCGCGAAACGATGCTATGGGACTTTGCGGGCCAGTCAGGTTATAGAGTTTATCATCGGCTTCATCTCAGCGAGGTCGCTGTCGCTCTAGTGCTGTTCGATTCTCGTAGTGAAACCGATCCCTTTGCCGGAGTGGCGTACTGGGCGCAGGCGTTGGATGAGGCGGCGAAGAACTTCCCACTGGTCAAATATCTCGTGGCGGCACGCATAGATCGCAGTGGTCCTTCCGTCAGCCGGGAGCGCATTGCATCGCTCTGTGAACGGTATGGCTTTGTGGACTACTTGGCAACGAGCGCACGTCGTGGAGACGGTATTGAAGAACTGAGGCAGAAGATTTGCGAGGCAGTCGTTTGGGACAGCATCCCCTCCATCAGTGCGCCAGAAGTCTTCTACGATGTGAAGCGATTCCTCACATCGGAAAAGGAACGCGGCATTATGCTTCAAACACAGGAGCAATTGGTGAACACCTATCTGGAGCAGGTCGCCAGGACTGATCTTAACCTCCTCGCTTCGAAAATAGAAGCCAACGCTTCTCCGCCCCATGCGAAAGAGCAGGTTAGGGAAGAAACCTACGAGGTAGATGCAGTACTTGTCGCAGCGTGTATCAGGAGATTGGAAACAGCAGGGTTGCTGCATCCGTTGGAGTTCGGAGACTGGATTCTT